>Ga0310696_10001444_pt1 | contig 34305 bp, 59 predicted proteins | sample AusTroGonzalo_MG_4_FD_203885 | JGI IMG/M metagenome (GOLD analysis project Ga0310696, IMG submission 203885) | Bovine rumen microbial communities from tropical cattle in Woodstock, Queensland, Australia - Gonzalo_02 (v2) (version 2) | ecosystem: Host-associated > Mammals > Digestive system >... | reverse complement strand
CCTTCGGCTTCGGCGTATTTTTCAAGCCAGTAGCCCCCGCCGAGCAGATGTGTCTCTCCGGTGATCTCGGCTGCTCTTGCCCGGCAGCTCATGAACTCCATAATGATCATGAAGATCACGAGCACGATCAGGATCTTCGTCAGCTTTATGATCTCGCGTTCTTCTCTCATGTTATCCTCCCGCAATTTTCTTTCGTTCCAGGTCTGCATAATAGTCGTTGTCATGATCACGCTGCGGGAAGCTGTTGAACATACCGGCCTTCCTTGGTGCCGATGTCCCTGAGTCGTTCAGATATGTCTCGAACTTTGTGCTGAAGAGTGTCTCTGGTCTGAGATACTGGTCCATCTTCGGATCGCCCTTCCATGCTGCGACCTTGTTGTCGATCACCTTCTTGAATTCATCCACCGTATAGCCTTCCTTCAGCCGTGCGATAATATGATCACGCTGAGCTTTGCTTCTGCCTGTGTAGTTTTTCCCGGTCTTATCGTTCAGATATCTGAATATCTCCTCGACCGAATCGACATATATATTCTTTATTTCTTTATTATTCTTTATATTCTTATGTTGTGGCGAGTCAGCGTCCTTGTCAGTGTCCTGCGCTGTGTCCTTGTCAGTGTCCTTGACATTGTCGCAGTCGTTCTGATAAAATGCGTAGTTTACTATGCTTAGAAGTGTCCGCCTTGCGTCCTTGTCAACGGTGATCATTCCGTCCGATTCGAACATGCTCAGTGTCTTGCTCACTTTTTCCTTCGAGCACTTCCATCTGTCTGCGAGCTTCCGGATGCTTGTGATGATCTGGCCAGCCTCGACCGTCATCAGCTTGCCGTCGAACAGGATCTTCTTCTGCTTGTAGTTGACCGAGAGCAGAAGATCGAGCCACGCCTTCAGGACGAACGAGTCTTCCCACAACCAATGCTCCTTGATTGATTTATGAAGTTTGATCCATCCGTTCACTTTATACCTCCCGGATCTTGATCCCATGTACCCAGAGCATGAGTTTTCTTTTGATGATGTATTCTTTCGTCCTGAAGCCCTTCGTATCTTCCACGACTGTCTCGCCTGTCACGAGATCGTGATATACGAAGTCGGCCTTGTATGAGCATTCGTGTTCTATGATCTTGCCGGGCTTCTTCCCTCCTCTGGGACCGATCGTGTCCGGTTCCCTCTGCGCTGGTATCAAGATATACTTCACTTGCATCCGCAGGTCGGTGATCTTCCCGGCACGCTCGAGCATTGCCAGCTCACCGTATCTCCTCCACTCCTTTTTCGAATCAAAACCGGCGATCTTCTTGGCATTGTATTTCGTACCGTTTCTTTTCCAGTACATTGTCACACCTCCTTCGGAGCTCGCCCTGCCGTACGGAGACGAGCCCCGATCCAAAGTCCTGAGCCGTAGTTTGTCCGGCTGTGAAAATCGAAGCAGCGGTATCATTTCGGGCATCTCAGGCTATTTATAGAAACTCTTATTCGCGGCCATGTGCAGTGTATTGTGATATACTTTATTCCATGCTCCTGAAAGAGAGTCTCAGTTCGCAGGTTTCTCCGCTCGTCTCTGCTCCGCTTTTTCGACTGCTGCCTTCCAGTTCGTGTTGAGCTGTGTGAGCTGCTTGACGGTCAGATCTCTGAGCTTCTCCACCTTGTACCACTCACAGATCAACTCCGCCGGTACCTTGTCGGCGATGCATCGCTCAACCAGCGCTCTGGCTTCGTCAGTAGTGATATGCGCGTTCTCGTCCTTCTTTTTGACCTCATGGCACTCCGCATCGGGATCTTGCATCTCCTCGGTCGGAATGCAGAATACTTGGAAGCATGCATACTTGAATGCGATGCTCATGGCCTTGTTCGTTGCCTTGTCTCCGGAGTCCATTCCCTCTCCGATCACGACCGCCGAGACGTTCGATCCGTCCTCGGCATAGAATGTATACTTGATCTTGCATATGGAGTATAAAAGCGTGCCGCCTCGTGCGCTCTGTCTTTCCTCTCGTGTCTGCTCGAGGATCTCCGGCACCACGAAGCATTTATTCTTAGCCAGCGCCGGTGCGAGTGCGTTCATGACGGCATCTATGCCCCTGAACATGAAGCCCTGCTGCTGGTTCTTGCTGGTCTTGCCGACCGCTCCGATGTCGGCCATGACCGCCGTGATGGTTTCAAATATGTTCATTGATCGCTCCTTCTCCGAAGACGACTTCTCGGATTCTTTTGTAAGCTCTTTTTTGCTCTTCGAGTTTGACGTAGTCATTTGAATCACTCTCCCATATCATTTCGCAGTCTCTGATGATCTTCTCGATCTTCCTCATCTGTTCGAACATTTCCGCCAGCATGTTCACACCACCTTCACATCGAAGGACCCTGCGGTCTCTTCGGTCTGTACGAACTCGAGTTTCTCCCCTGTGGCCATGTCGACCACTCCGTCCTCGGTGATCGTGAGGTTCTTCTTGAATTCTCCCCATGCAGGCTTCTTGATCGTCTCGATAAACTCCGGCTGATTCGCTTCAAGATATTCAAGCAGCGCCTGACTCCCGATCTCGTCTTCGGGCTTCACAATCTTGACCTGCGGCTTCTTGAATACCAGAGACCCGGAGAGCAGTTTGTAGCTCTGCTGTGTCTTTGTTTCCTTCTTCTCGACCGTCTCAAAATATTTGAATAACAGGCTTTTCAGGTATCCCGTCTCTGATTCGAGATGGTCGCTCAGTTCCTCGGCCTTCTTGTTGAGCTCTTCCCGCTCGGCCTGGATCAGCTCCATGAGCCTGTTGTATTCTGCCTCTGCTGCCTTGATTTTCTTTATTGCCCATTCTGCCGACTTGTCGTCCGTGATCTGGAACTCTTCTCTTGTCTCAATATCCATGTTCTGTCCTCTCCTTTTCGAATCTTTCTGCCTGGTCTTCCTCACAGACCGCTGCTATGTGTCCGTTACCGGTAATTACTACGAAGCCGAGTGAGTTGAGTTTCATCAGCTCGTCTATTATCAATTCATCAAGTGTACTGCTCATGTTTTTTCCTCCTATGCCGGATATTTTTTCATCCACTTTTCAAGTTCCTTAATGTCGATCTGTATGTTGCCGCACTTCACCGGCTGGAAGGCAAACCTCTGTCCTTTTGCATGGCACATTTCCCTGAGTCTTTTGGGCTTGATTGACATGATCTGCGCGGCCTCGTTCACCGTGTAGTATTTCTTATCCATGCCGGTTCCTCCTTTTCCAGTCTGAATGTCTGCTGACCGCCCTTGCCTGTCCTGATCATGCTCTCCCACCTTTTGCGCAGTTCTTCGCTCTCGGCGATGCAGTCGCATTTCTCGCCCGGATCAAGGTGCGCTCCGCAGTGTTCGCATATGTATGACATGTCAGCCCTCCATTGTGTACGTCGTGAAGTGAGTCGTCTGTCCGAATCTGTTCTTGCCTTTTGTCTGCTTAGATGTGATCACGAAGCCCTCCGATCTCAGATCCCATATCCTTGCCCCGAGTCGTCTGATCGCATACATGCGGTAGGCGTCCAGATCGGTGATGCTGCCGTGCTTTTTGAGATGCTCCAGAATTTTCTCTTTCTGCGTCATTGCATTTCCTTTCCGCAAGTGATATACTTGCATTGTCTAATAGTTTTTTTCATTTGTCTGCTGTACCGCGCCAACGGTCAGCAGGCTTTTTTTAATGCTCTCCATGCGTTTCGTGAAATAGAGGATCATGTTGGCCTTAATCACCAGCGCAAGCATTACAATCATAATTAAAAGGATTTCAGTCATATTTTCCCTCATTTTCCTTTCAATTCTGCAACATCAATCTGAAAAAAAATTGCGCCTATCTCCTCATAGGTCAAATTTAGGAAGTCCGCCAATATTCCTATGTATTCATAGGTCGGCTTGCGTTCCCCTGATAAATAAGCCGCAATCGTCATTCTGTTGATGCCGGTCTTTTCCGAGAGCTGACCGTAAGTGTCACAATCAGCGTCTATCATTGCTTTTTTTAGTGCCTTTGAGTCTATCGACCTCATTCTTGTCCCTCCTTTCTTAGTCTTGCATATTTCTTGCATGATTAAAATGTATCACTATTGTAATAAAATTGCAAGGGATATTTTTAAATTTTCTATCATGATTGTAAACTTTTCTTGAATACTGACGAAATATGTTATACAATGACATTGTATCCATCGGAGGTGTGATATGAGAATAAACAGTGATTTATTAAGACAATTAAGAATTGACCATGGCTTGTCTTTGAAGGCGGCTGCCGCGCGTCTGGATATATCTGAAGCGACGCTTTCGCGATATGAATGCGGACAGATCAATCGTCCGGCTCCGGACGTTTTGATTGCATGTTCAAAACTGTACCGGATTCCTCTCAATGTATTATATGATGAGCCTGAGCCCGAATGGGTTTCAGCATTGCAAGAAGCCGGGTTCAAAGATCCCAGAGTGGCGAATTTCATTCAATATCTTAATGAGCAGGCTGAAAAAGAGATAAACAATGAAAACTTTTTTCTGGCTGATGAGGAAAAGGAACTGATCATTGCTTACAGAGAAGCCGACGAAAAGACACGCAATCTCGTTCAGTTTGCCCTTGGTCTGAATAAAAAAGAGGAGGATTGATCATATGTTAGGCTTAACTCAAGAAAACACCAGCCCGAAAAGCGACACGATATGTCTCATTCTCACGCTGGGCTTGAGCAGATTCGCCGCAGAGCGTTTCTATGTCGGCAGGATCGGCGGAGCGTTCGTTCAGATCCTTACGAGTAACATTGATGTTATCCTGTTCTTCGTGACCAGATTCGTTTCAATATCTGCTCCCACGCATCTTATTTTGAGCATTATCGGATATGCGGCCTTGTTTCTGTGGAAGGTGCTCGACATACTTATGATCGTAAATAACTCTTTTACTGACGGCAAGGGCCGAGTCGTATGTAGTAGAGCGATCCGTGAGGAGAACGGCGTGATCGAAGACCGAAGAGGCTTCAAGTTGAATCTGTTCTTGTGCATCGTTTACTGCGTCCTCTATCTTGTGGCTCGATTCCTGCTCCGTGAAGTGACGAAGTTGTTATGATGGGAGGTTATTATGGCAAGATTTAAGAAAAACGCCCGAGGCTATTATCAGACCGGAGTCACGCTTGGCTATGATGAGCGCGGCCGCGTCAAGAGGAAGTGGCTGTATGCGAAGACGATCGCAGAGCTGGAGGAGAAGATCGCCGAGGTCAAAGGTGAGATCAAGTCCGGCACCAACGTGCTCGATGCCGACACGCTTTTCGGTGATTATGCGCGGAAGTGGTTCGAGACCTACAAAGCCAATCGCGGCACAAATACCCGGCAGATGTATGATCATCTGCTCAGGAAGCAGCTCGCTCCGCTCGATTATATGAAGATCAAGGACATCCGTCCGATGCACCTTCAAGAATTGATAAACGATAACAGTGATCTGGCAAGGACCTGCGAACAGATCCGCATGACTCTTCGGCAGATATTTGCGCAGGCGATCGCTGATGATCTTGTTGTCAAGAACCCTGCTGCCGCCTTGGAGCTTCCCAGACATATCAAGCAGGAGAAGCGAGCACTCACTCAGGAAGAGAAGGCAGCACTCAAGGCAGCAGATCTGACAGAGCGAGAGCGTGCTTTCATCATGATCGCATATGGCTGTGGCCTGCGTCCGGGAGAGATATATGCGCTCACTTGGGAAGACATCGACCTGAAGGAAGGCACGATCCGCGTCAGCAAGTCGGTCGTTTTCAAGAATAACAAGCCGGAGCTGTCATTCCCCAAGACAAACAAGTCCATCCGTACCATTGAGGCACCGAAGATCGTCCTTGACGCGCTCAGGGCATACAGAGCGACAAGTATCGCACCGAAGCTGTTCTATAACAAAGAAGGCGATTATCGCGGCAAGACTGGGTATATCGGAGAGTGGGAGAGAATAAAGAAAAAGATTGAAGCCGTACTCGGTCACGAGACGGATCTGACGATGTACTGCTTCCGTCATAACTATTGCAGCGAATTATATTATAGTGAGGTAAGTCTGAAGGAAGCCCAGCGCCTTCTCGGTCATGCGTCTTATAAGATGATCATGGACGTATATGCCCATCTCGATGCGAAAAAGGAAGACACGAGAGCAAAGCTCAACGCGATCGACTTTTGATTCTGATGTTGTACAAATGTTGTACATGTTTCTCCAAAAAGCGCCGAAGCCCTTGAAAATAGCGAGTAAAAATATAATGACCATTTGACTTTTAATCAAGTTGTCTCGGGTTCGAGTCCCGAGTGGCTCAGGATAAAAAAATAGCGGAAAAGCCAGTATTTATGCGGCTCTCCGCTATTTTTATTTTGTTCCGTTTTGTGCCGTTTTTGTCCGTTTTTGCTGTTGTACATGTGTTGTACATGACCTTTTTTTCGTCTGATGTTGTACAAAATGTTGTACAAATTTCCGCTCGAACCATGCCTCTGATCGGGAGCACGGATCTGCCTCGAAGCATGCCTCCGCAGCGTCAAAAATAAAAGTATTCTCCATTGTTCACCTCAAATGGCGCACCCGGTCAAGAGTGCGCCGTAGTTTTTATCTGCCTCTGTACGAGCCGCCGTTCATACCGTCGTCATATGATTCGTCGTTATATGATCCCCTGCGGCTTTCGGAAGAATATCTCCCCATGCTGTCACGCATGGCATTGCTTCCGCGACCACGACCGGGACCGTATGAGCCTCCGTCATCATATGCACCGCCGCGATAATACATCATCGGATAGTGCTCAGAGTATCCGCCCTCCGAGTCCATAGCCTCAACGGTTGCAATGTCCTTCAGGGTATGTGCGATCGTGTCGGCCTGCGCAAGCGAAGCCGCGCTCAGCTCTCCCTTATTCTGGATGCGATCCAGCTCAGCATGAAGCATTTCTTTGAGTTCTCTGTATCTCTCCATAGCTTTTCTCCTTTCATGCGATTCTTGATACGGTCAGATTTGCATTCTGTACCAATATTGCCGGTGCCGGTGTTGTTGCCGGGGTAGCACTCTCCGATGTGTTCTCAACGCTGACATTGAAGCAGCACCCTTTCGGGACTGTAATGATTGCCGTTGATGTCACATTGAAGAAGTTGTTCTGTGTAGGCGGATCATCTGCTGTCGCCGCAGGAGTGACGATTGCCCTGCTCGTGAGCAAGGGTTCTCCGTCAAGTGCGAGCGCCACACTGATCGGCCCCACAGTCCCTCCGTCCGGGACCGCAATGTTGCCGTTGAATGTAACCTGATACCGCGCAAAGCAGTTGTTCGTTATGCCTCGGAGAGTTACAATTCCACTTTCGGGCCTGTGATACACATAGCCTTTCCCACAGGGAATGGTTGTTGATAAAACAACGGGCTGATTTGCATTCACAGTTTGCACGGGATTATAGGTAAACTCTGCCATGTCCGCACCTCCTTAGAATGACCCGCATCCGCATCCGCAGCCGTTATTGTTGCAGGTGAAGATGGGCGTTCTGCCATATACGGGAGTTGTAGGAACCGGGCAAGAATTAAGCCTGTTGTAGAGCTGGTCCACTTCGTTTGAGAAGCCCTGAGCAATGAAGGCGTTCTGAGCTACCTGAGAAGCCGCAAGATCTTTCATTGCGAGCTGCTGACGCAGAGCCGAGATCTCATCGTTCTTCGCGTCGATCTTGTCCTGGCAGAGCTGATCCTTAATGGACTGAATGCCGGAGTTGACAAGATTCAAGATGCTTTGTGTGTTCTGTGTGCTGTTTGCTCTGGTAGCGCACTCTTCGGCTGCGATCGTGTACTTCACGTCGTTAATGGCTGCACGGTTGTCACATCCCACTTCTGCGATCTGAGCCTGTATGCCGTTGAAGCCCTGAGCATTGGCCATCTGAGCCGCAAATGCGGTCTGCATGTTCGCGATCTGTCTTGCGTTTGCGCCCTGCTCTACGCCTGCGAAGCCATTTGCAAGAGCCATCTGCATGTCGCCACAGCATCCGCAAAGCTGTGTTGAGAGAGAATTGATACCATCGCGGACTGATGTGATGTTGTCGTTGATCATCGCATCGCGGAAGCCGTTGTTGGTGTTTGCGTTGATATTCTGCTGTCCGGTGAGTATCCAAGGAAAGTCATATCCTCCGCCAAAACCTCCGCCGAAGCCGCCGTTGCCCCAGCCACCGCCTGCAAAGAGAAGCAGAAGGATGATCCATCCCCAGTCTCCGCCGAAGCCGCCGCCAAAGCCGCCACCGTTTCCGCCTGCGTATGCAGGTGCTACGGGCATATAAAATCCATTGTTGCTACTTTCGTCAAGTGCCATTTGTTTTTCCTCCTATAATTTTTTTTAGGTCAGCGGCTCCTCACTTTTGAGGAGTCGGTTATATAAAAGCGCGCGCTGCTTTTATTTCATGAACATTTTCCGCATCTGCATGATATTATTTACCTGCTGCTGTGATATCTGCCCCGAGTTGAGCAGATGCTGAATGATCTCTTCCGGGCTTGCCGATATGTTGTCCGGTATGTTGAATTTCTGTCTGAGCATTTGAAGAGGATTTGCCTTTATCTGCTGAAGCATTGTCAGCATTTGATTATTCATCATCGACTTCTACCTCCCTGATCACCTTCTTCTTTGATTTAAGCATGGCAAGATCTTTTTTCAGTGTCTCTATCTGCTCCGTGAGCGGTCGTATTTCCTCTTTTAATAAGAAGATAGACAAATCTATGTCTTTATCTTTCGAGCCCGATTCCGGCGTTTCTGGCGCAGCCACGGCCTCTTCTTTGACCAATTTGTACTTCTCAAAAATAGAGCTCTCGAGTGGAGTCCTCCCCATCGCTTTCAGATAAAACTGAAAAGGTGCGGACTCGTCCTGAAATAGCTGGCTGTACCCCGGTGCAAGCGGGTAGGCCCTTGCAGTCTGCTCGTTTGGTATAGGCATGACCGCGCTCATTATAGATTGATTATTCTGCTGTGTTTGGAACTGCATCGGCTGATTGCCGAAGTTCGGCTGATACGCATTTGCGCTTGGATATGAGTTCATAAAGTTCATGTGTTCGCCTCCCAGTAGTATGCCGGTACCTCTGATCCTGAGTCCCATGCGTCATAGTAGTTGCCATCTATGACTGTGACCACATGGTTTCCGGTACCTATTACATAGACTCCCTTTGGATGATCGCGGCAGAAGTCGCTGACCGTATAGCAATCCGGGCAAGTGTTTTCGACTACACGTCGAGTGTATCCGAGATCTTTTAGAAAAAGTCCCCAGATGTCGTTTGCGTTCGGCAAATTGCCAAACATCCGACCGTAGTGCGTGAGCTCATCGTAAGCATCGTACCAGGACAGTCCCTCGGCAGCAGCTATCGCTCTGATTGCACAATCCCCGACTCTTTTCCCGTAAGGATTCGGATTGAATTCCTTCCACATAATATGTCTCCCTTCATGTTGATTATATTTTGACATAAAAAAAGAACCCCGACTTGCAGGGTTCTGATTAAAAAATCGCATAATATCTGTTGAGAAACTGTTAAATTTCTGTTGAAATAATCTGCGCGTCTTCCTTCTTGTCCCAGTATTCCACATCATTGTCTGTGATGGCAGCAGTCACGAAGGGCAGCTTCGAAATCAGGGTCTTGCCGTCCCCGAATTTGAATCTCGGGATGTCCATGTCGTTGTCGGTCCTATAATCAGAGACTGCGTACCATTTACCCTTCACAGATATCTTGTCGGGCATTTCTGCCCATTCCTTTGTTGTGTGAATCTCCGGGAAAAGAGGACACTTCTCGCATACATTACAGTCGCACTTCATCAGTCACACCTCCAGTTGAGCACTTTTGTGATCTTGGTTCTGACTCGCCGCATTATGACGGAGATCGTCGACTCTGAGACATTGAGCTGCATCGCAAGCTGTATATTTGTGCAGTCTTTTGCTTTCAGCTCAAAACATCGAGCCTCAGCTTCCGTGAAATTGCATTTTCTTCGGAACGTATCGAGTTCCGGTTCTGTAAAATCGCATATCCGCATGTGACCTCCTATTCATTCACTTCGGGCAGGCCTGCGAGTGATGTGAGCAGTGAGAGGATGCCCGCAAGACAGGAAGCCGAGAGCACGGCCACCCAGTTGACCTGACTCATGACTGCCGCTGTCCCGATCGTTGCGATCGCCGTCTGCGCTACGGTCTTGATTGCCCTGATGCCTGCTGCCTTCCACCATTCTTTAGAAAAAACCTTTTTCATAGTCATTCTCCCTTCTTTTCAGCAAGTTCGTTGATACGTTTCCATGCGGATTTGAGGCTTTCATCAAGTCTGATAATGTTTTCGGAATTGTGCCGCACATCCGACTTCAGACTCTTGATATCGTTCTTGATCTCGTTCGTATCGGAGCTGATTGATTCTAATTTTACGATCACAGTGGTCATGTCTGACTGCTCCCGCCGGTCATCTGCCTTCTGATTTCGGCGCATGTTCAGGATGCCGAAAAAGACCGCAAAAAAAGCCGATACCATAGAAATAATCAATGCAACTTCAACGCTCATACCTCATATATCCTCCATCTTCTCATATTATCGCCATAAAAATCCGAGTGCCGTTGCGGTCTTGGCTCCCACGATTCCATCAGCTTCTACTGATATGCCCTTCTGGAATGCCTTGACCGCCTCTTCACTCTTCTTCCCGAAGTCACCGTCGGCCGTCAGATCTGCGACCTTCAGCTCGGTCAGTCTGTACTGCAATGCCTTTACATCGTCCCCGGTCATGCCCTTCTTCAGTTCTCGTGTCATGTGGTACATTGTATTGACAACTACCGCTGTGTGATGTCCTGACCTGACAAGTATGTCACCGACCTTCAGTTTTTCCGCGCTCTTGGTGTAGTCGTTTGAAGTGTAGAGCTTGAAGAGTTTCGTGCTCTCGTAGGTCTTTTTCATGGTCGAGGTGTATGTCTCTCTCGGGATCGGAATACCTGCGTAGTTCGCGCAGACTGTCACCAGAGCGGAGCAGTCACATTCGACCTTCTTATCAACGCGGTCGCAGTCAAAATCGAGCTTTTTCACATCGTCGTAAAGCGTGTATCGGTGATCCTGGTTGTAGCCGATCAGTGGATTCTTGACCGCTTTTATCATGTCCTCTGCGATCAGCATCCGCTTGTATGCGTCCGTGCAACGTGCCACGAAGTCCCACTTTTCACCGCTGATATACCAATCACGAAAAAGGCACTCGCCCTTTGTGTTGTCAGCGTTCTGCTTTTGGTCACCGGGCTTGCCGCCGCGTGCGTTTCCATTTTCGTCACTGACTGCGTGCCCAAGAGTTACTTTGTAAACCGCCATTTTTATTCCTCCTTTTATGCTATACGTATTGCATAGCCAGTTAAAGCACAATCAATGGCTGCGATTGCCCATGTGGTAACTTTGCATGTTTGGGCTGCATCTATTGTGTTAAAAAGTGCCGTAAAGGTGGCACCTGTACCAACTAACTTGTTTGTCGAATCTATCCACGCACCAGTGCTGCCAATAAGTCCGTTCCCAGTCGTCCATGATGAGGAATATCCTTTGTTGGCAGATGATTGCAAATGAGTGATACTAAGACATATAAGAAATATACCGCCCTTTGGTACCGAAATATTAACACTGGTTGAACTCCCGCTTACTGTTGTGAATGTTGTATCATAAGTTGTGTACAATGGCGATAATTGTTCCGCTACGGTTGTTTCAATATAATTAGAATTCAATGTAAATGTTCCGCCACTTGCAATGGCCAATATACATTTGCAAAACGATCCGAATCTATAAAAAGATTCCCCCGCCGCATATGCGCGGCTTGCCGTTGTTCCGTCCTCTGTTGGTGCGATCGTTTTTATATTTGTAGTCCTATAATCTTTTGAAAACAGATATTCTTCAATTATTTCTCCGGATGGAGAATCTGATACACTTTCAAAACTGTTTAAAACAGCAATGTATTCATTGTCGTCAACGAAAATATTTATAGAGTTTGCTGTTGATAGTGCATAATGAAAATCTAAATATCCCTCTTGTAACGAACTATTATATGAATATCTTATTTTGTCGATGGATAAATTACTGTTTTCGTCTTGTTTTTCAATAATTGACGAAAAAATGGTTTTATTAAATACTCGTGCAACCGTGATTATATGTGTGGAAGATCCATTCGAACTGAATCCCTTGACTATCTTTATAATTTTACTCCAAGGAAAACTTCCCAGTGCTGCATTTGCCATTGTGGTTTTGGCAAATCTATACCATCCAACGGAGCTCACTGCGCCACCGCAAGAATGTTGTTGAAGAACTGGACTTACTCCTGAATCTGTCAAATTTCCTGTGCTGTCCAGCCCGGCAAGATTTCCAGTAATTGCTCCGTTTACTTTGTCAGCTTTGCCAGTCGCCGTGTCAGCAACCTGCTGCCAGTATGCGCCCTCGCTCGGTGTTACTCCGGTGCACGGCTGAATACATAGCCAAGAATTCCCATTATACGATACACAGTCCGCAGGCTCATAAGCCGTGCTTGCATTATAGGCTCCGCGCGGATTAATTGGACTCAGATTGCCGAACGCCTCAATATATCCTTCCATTGCCGCGCTCAGGGTCTCCAATTCGTCCGAATATCCTGCTGTCCCTCCGCCGAGACCGTCAAGGGTATCGTTGATCACGTTGAAGACGAAGCTGGCGGTCGACACGCGCTGCGTCGTGCTCTGGTAGAACTTTACATCCGCAACCACTACGCCCGGGACCGCAAATTCGTTGCCGAGGATCGTGTAAGAGTATGTCGGCCCCTGTCCGCTAAGCGCTGCCTCCACGCTCGTGCCGTTCGCACGATGGAAGGCGATCTTTGCGCTCGTGCCGGTCGGGTCCATTTCCGTGACCGCAATGTTGAATGTGATCCCCTTGTCCCCGCTCTTGAACGTATAGCCGGTCTTGACCGGTGTCGTGATGTTCGGATTCAAGTTGATGCTGTATGCTGAAGTCATGACTTGCTCCCTTCTTTGATTATATTTTCAAGGGCTTCCACCCTCGTGATCAGATCCTGAATGACCTTTGTCTGAATGGCGATCAGCTCCTCATATCTGAGGCCATAGTTGCCGTCTTCGTCTATGCAGAGGAATGCCAGGTCTTTGTTGTCAATTCCTGCCTCGCCTGCTGCCTCTTCGACTTCCTGCGCAATAAATCCGGTGTGTGTCCTCCCTGACTCGCCGTCTTTGAAAAGGAATGACACCGGACGGAGCTTCTTGAAGAAGTCAATGTATTTCTTCGCAATGTCCTTGATCGTCTTCTTCTTGCGCTTGTCTGAAGTCGAGATCGCCGTGCCGTTCTGGTAGAACTGCTTCGCATAGACGTTGTTATACTGGTATGATGACGATCCCAGATTGATCGCATTCGTATTTGACGGATAGACTGATCTGTTGGTAGTTCCGGAAGTCCATTTCAGTGCATAGTTGTATGTCGAGTCTTGCTTCCAGTCGCCGAAGATATTTGTAAATATACCGTCTTTTGAATATACTTCTTTCAGCTTTCTTGAACTGCTGCCAAGGCTGACCGTCTCGTTGGTCTTCGGAGTGATCGCCGTGTCGCTGCTCCATGTCAAGTATTCCTTGTTGCTTACAGAAGGATCACGGTGCCAGTCTCCCTTTAATTTTGAGGCATATACAGTGTTGATGTATCCTTCGTCGAACTTATAGGACGATGATCCGATGTCGAATGTGCCGTTGCCGTTCGGAACCAGCGCCTTGCTGCTGTTGAGCGTCAAGGTGTTACTTCCCTGAGTCAGTTTGTCAGTAGTGAGACTCGTGCTGATCGGCATGTATAACGTGTCCGCCACTGCCTGCGTCAGATATGATGCCGCATCGAGTGCCGCCTTCGTTATGTAGTACCCATCGCCAATCGCTGACTTCGAAATCTTCCCGGCGATGATGTATGTCGATCCCTGCTTGATCATGAGCACGTCATCATTGACGGTGGGCTTGTATCCGGCGATGTATGGATAGAGCTTGCCGGATGGATTGCTGTCGCCGTAGAATTTGACAGATGCGCGGCCGTCGCTGTTCACGCTGGTCACGGTGGCAAGGTTGAATACTACTTCAGCGCTCGACTTCGTGCCTTTTGCAAGGTCTACTGCGTTGTTATACATTAAACGCTCACCGCCTTCCTGCATGAGTGGCTCATAGTGCCGCCGTTTCGCATTTCTATATTCCATGCCGTCTCGACATATTTTCCGGCGACGTCAAGGTCCTTGTTTATGACATAGATGCAGTCGTTTGATTCATGGTTCGGCATGACTGCGGAGCGGAAGATCACCTTCTGGTATATCTTCTTCTCGGTCGCCACTCTGACCGTGTATGCATCAAGTGTCGCCTGGTCCGCGATGTCACTGACTGAAGCTATGTCCACGATCGTGCGGCCCCTGCTCACGGTCGAAAGTTTTGAATACGGATCTGTGTTCGTATACTCCGAGATCAGGACGCCTCGGTCTGCCGTCTCCAAGTATCTCACGATCTTGTTTGGCGCATTGAAGACGTCCAGCTCCTCTTCTGCGTTCGGCAGCGTGATCGACTTGCTGTCGGTAACATAGGAGCAGTTCACATCTCTCGTGATCGGATCAAGGTATGGAGCCGCGATCAGCTTGCCGGAAGCGTCCGCATATATGTTATTGTAGTTGATTGCCTGAAGAAGCGCATTGACCGCTTCGAGCTTGCTTGTGCCCATATTAAATTCGAGCGCGGCAGCAGTCTCTTTTGCTGAAGGAGTGATCCTTGCATCCGTGATCCCCGCCGATGTTATGATGTCCGCGATCGCTGACATATATGTCGTGTTTGCCGCGATCAGATATCTGCTCGTGAACTTATCATCTGCAAGTATCTGGCATTTATCATAGCAGTCGATCTCGCGTCCTATCGTTCCGCTGGACGCCCTCCGGGATGGTGAACTCATCAAAAAGACGCCCAGTGGGAAGCGCGCCACTCCGTTCGGTGTTTCAACGCACATCGAAGGTCTCACTCGCTCCGACAAGAAGTCGATGTCTCTCTCTTCCACGATGTTCAGGGAAGCGACGCGCTGGATCGCGACCTCGGAATTGTAGTCGATGCTTCCCGTCGCTGTGATCTTGCCCAGCGGCATCTCGTCCTTGTCGAGCAGATCAAACTCATACCAGACGGTGCGGTCTTTTTTGAGGATCTCGCGCATCTCTGCGTCCGAGTATCCGTTTGCTTCGAGACTATACATTCACGATCACCTCATCTTCCGCCGTCCTGATCATGGTTGTGTTTGCAATGTATCCGTCGTGCATATATTCTGTGTAGCTGACTCTGGTGATCGCCGCCTTGAATGCGTTGCCCCGGCTGTCGCGATAATAAATGCTATTTGCCTTGGCCATGCGATCCAGTTTCTCCTTGTCCTCAAGCGGAACGAAGAAGCGCTTTGTGATCGTCACGGATGTAAACTCGCCGCGTTCGGTCATCGGGAACTCCCTGCCGGAGAAGTTCATGATCGCGATCTCCCTCGATATCTCTTCGCTATGAGGAAGGAATTCCTCTTCGGAAAGATCAAGGTGCAGCGATTCATCACCGGCCTTGATGTATGCGCCGGAATAGTGAACCGTGATCCGCTTCAGGATGCTGTCGGTGTAGCCGTTGACGTATGTGCGGACGGCATATGCGTATTCCTTATCCGGGCAGATTGTGTCGTCGACATATGTGCCTGTCTGAAGCTGCCCTTCGAGAATCTTCATGTTGCCCTTGTCATCGTATCTGATCAGCGCCGCATCTGTGTCTGCCGGGATCGTGAATTCGAGTTTTGCGTGCTCGTTTTCAGGGATGCCGATCATTGTCGCCGCCGTCGGTCCTGCTGCCGTGATCGCAAATGCGATCTGAGCCCAGTCGCTCCAGAGATCGGATGCGTTCTTGATCCTTACTGCGAATGTATAGTTGCCATTCAGGAACATATTCGGCTTGAAGAACGATTCCGATGTTGCCATTGTTTCGTGAATGAGCTCCTTCTGGTTTGAATCGAGGAGCTTTACTTCACACGCAAATTGTTCTGCTGCCGTCCATGAGATCGTCGTGATCGTCTTGTTCGGTGGCGTTGATATGATCGGAGCCGCAGGCTTGCCAATCACGTTGAAGGATACGACATCCGAGTACCCGGAAGTCTCTGCAATATCATTTGTCGCTTTCATGCGCCACTGATATGTTCCGGGCCCGAATGCCGAGTTGACAGTGTAGGAGTGGTCTGTTGTCGTTAGATTTAAAACTGTATAACTGCCATCGGTGCTCTTTTTGTATTCGAGCTGGACGGCTGCCTGAACTGCTTCGGTCTCGGCATTAAACTGCCAAGAGAACAGCATGCTCTGAGCTTCTAACAGTGTGACGTCCTTCGGATAGAGCGGAGTCGGTGCGAGCTGTGTGACGGTCTCATACTCGACGGACAAAGACACGGAGCTCTTTGTGACCGCCGTGCCGCCGATAGTTGATCCGCTTGACGAGTAGGGGAACTTGTTCGCCACAATAGCCACATTGAAGACATCATTGACGATGTTTGAATTAAACATTGATGTGATGTCAAAATTGAGCGTCATGGAGCCGCTTCCACCTGAAGTAGATGTTACCCATTCACCCAGAACACCCTGTGTCTCATAGTTGCTGAAGTTAATGCCAGAGAGCGCCGCATCTGATTTATACGGAGCAACGGCAAACTGCCTGCTGCCCCAGTTTGATGCGGTGATCGTTGCCTGAAGCATTACCTTGTTGATTTTTTTATATTTTAGAGCGCTCGACTTCGTGAACCGCACGATGGCGCAGGGGATTTCCACGCTGTTCTGTGAGGCATATTGCGCGAGTTGCTCGTGAGTATATTGTGCGAAGCTGTATGATGTTCTCAGACTTGTGGCGCTGCTATTGTCCGCAGTAGGATTCGACGGTGACAGATACGTTGCGCCGGTGACGCTGAGTGTAGTTGTTGACATTTACATTCTCCTCTCTGCCTGCTGAAGATTCTTGCACATCTGGACGACGCGCTGGAAGTCGGTCACGTTCTTGGCGTCAATGGTGACATTAAAGTAGTTTGTCTCCATGTGGCTCGCCGCCTGCTTCTCGGTCTCGATCTTCGTGCCCCTCGGAAGAGTGACAAGCTCAGGACCTGCTTCACCGACCCAGGTCTGACCGCCTGCAAACTCCGCCACGCCGCTGGCGTTGTTGTAGCTCTTTTTGATGTTTTCCTGCGCTCCGGTGACTGAGTTTGTGAGGCTTGTGGTCGACTGGCCTATCGCCGCCATGCTCTTGTTGAGTTCCTCAGATTTGCCCGTCAAGACAGTGATGACGGTTGCCAGAGCAATGAGCGCCACTACAATGCCGATGATGATCGCGGTCGTCTTCATGGTCGATGTATCGAAGCCCTTGAAGAAGTTCGTGATCGCCTTTCCGGTATCGGTGAGGCTCTTGATCGCCTTGACCGCAAGCACGATCGTTGTTATGACTCCGCCGAGCACGACCAAGGTCTTGAGAACAGGAACCGGGATCTTGCTGATTGCATCGAATAATGATGTCAATATCGGCAGCAAGGTCAGCGCAAGGCTGTTCTTCAAGCCTTCGGTCGTTGCCTTGAATCTGTCCATCGAGTCCTGAAGCTCTCCGAGCGCTTCCAGATCATCGCCGGACATAACCACGCCGAGGTTCTCGGCTTCGATGCCGAGCTCCTTGAGCTGCTTTGAACCTGCTTCGATCAGCGGATTGAGTTCCTTGGCTGACTTGCCGAAGACTTTCATTGCCAGAGCATCACGCTCGGTCTCGTTCTTGATCCTGCCGAGTGCGTCGATCGTCTCATAGAAGACGTCATTCGAATCACGGAGCTGTCCGTGTGCGTCGGTCACTCTGATGTGGAGCTGCTTGAATGCCTCGGCAGATTCCTTCGAGCCGTCCCTTGCCTTTGACATTGTGCTCGTGAGCTTTGTCATGGCTCCGGTCATAGTGTTGAGTTCTACATCGACGAAGTTGGCCGCATACTGGAGCTTCTGAAGCTCGTCGGTCTCAATGCCGGTTGTCTTCGATAATGTCATGAGCTCGTCGGCTGTCTCTGCTGCCGACATGGTGCACGATACGAGTGCGCCGACCATAGCGCCGATCCCGAGAACCGCATTGCCGACCGCCGCGCTCACTCCGTCGAACTTGCTCGCCAGCTTCTCGACTGCCGGTGATACGTTTATGCCGAGTGTATTTGCGAGGCCCCGGATCTCATCGCCGAATGACTTCGTGTCCTTGTCTGCTGCCTTGATGTTGTCGTCCGCATCTTTTAGCTGACCGTTCAGCTTTTCGAGCGTTGTGCGCTCCTGAAGGAGTTTTTTATCGAGTGCGTCGATCTCCTTCTGCGATGCGTTCTGTGAACTCATGGCGGCATCGTATGCCCTTTTCGCTTCCTCGACCTTCTGGTTCTGAAGCGCGATCTTCTGCGTCAAGTATTCCTGCTTCAGACCGAGCTTGTCGGTCTCCGTGCCGTAGTTCTTCGCCTGCTCCTGAGCCAGCTTGAATTCTGCATCGAGAAGCCCCATCTTGCGATTGACTTCGGTGATGCCTCCGGTGAACTGGGTATAATCAAGTCCCAGATGTATTGTCCTTTTATTTGATGCCATTTCAGACCAGACCTCCCAGTATTTGCTTTATGCTTCGCGCAGATTGCTGAACAGGCGACCGCATATCAGGCATCGCACGTCCTTGGAGTGCTTCCGCCTTCGCCTGTTGTTCTTTTCCCCATTGCTCTATCAAGTAGATCACTCTGCCGATCGGGGACCTGAAGAAGTTCTCCTCATCCATTCCCATTTTCACGACATATATGTAATAGAGCTGGTCGAAGTCTATTTCAACATCTGCGCGATCAGTTTTTTTGCGTATTCGCTGTCGAGCTCCGTATTGCTCCCGGCGCTCTCGCCGAATGTATTTAATATCTCTTTAACGCTTGCGATGTCCATGCAGCAGATCATCTTCCGTGCATCTTCAAGCGTGAAGTTGTCGTTGTTATTTTTGCCTGCGGCATATAATACCGTCGCCGCCTGCTCACTGATCGGCATCTTGAACAGAGCCTTGATGCCGCCCTTGATCTCTTGGAGCTCCGCCAGACATTGAACATCGAAGCGGAGGAGAATTGCATCTCCTCCGTCGATGCTGATCTCAATTTCCGGCGCAGATTTACATACCATTTTCTTTGCCATGTGCATTCTCTCCCTCATTCTCTTGTTTTATCAGGTTACATCAGGCGCCGACTTGAACGCTGTCTGAACACTGGTTCCGAAGTCGCTGTTGTCGGTGTCGGCATACTTAACAACGCACTTGTCGAGTTCCCTGCGAACGAAGTCGATCGTGAGCTCGTCGGTGGTGTAGTTGATGCTTGTTTCTGACTGATTGCCTGTGATGTTGACCGGCTGAGCCTTGCCGACAAGAAGCCAGCATGCCTCATAGCCGCCGTTGTCCAGCTCGATCTCGAAGTATACTGCGATCTCGATCGGTGTGTCGGTGGTCTTGATGTCAACGATGCCCTTGCTTGACTCGACTGTGTGGCCGAGCATGGCAGCTCTTGCCGCCTGCGGCAGTTTGTCAATGCCGAGACGAAGCTGAGCGCCTGTGAGCTTTGCCCTCTTCGATACGATCTCGCCGTCGCCGTAGAGCTCGCCGGTGGCGATTGTGAATGCAACATCGACCGTGCGGATGGCCGGAAGGTCTACCGCAGTGCCGAGAGTATACGTCGAATCAGTGTTTACGCTGACCGGTGCGTACTTGCAATTCTTGACATTCATCTTGTAATGCTGTGCCATGACTTATGTCTCCTCTCATGTTGATCTGGGTATAAAATTAAAACTGATAACCGACCGGAACTTCTTTGCGGTCGTGTCGTATTCTGTGGAGCACTCAGGCACGGACAAACCGTCCTGCGCGTCCAGCGTTGCCAGTAAAAGCGCCGTGTCTGTGTCGCGATCACTCTTGCTGATATACCATAGATTGATTATTGCTTCAGTCTCCCGGATCTTCGCCTTGCCGTCTCCGTCAAGTGCCGCCGGATGACCCACGATCTCAAGTGTGGCAGCAGGATATATAATCGAGCTTTGCCCTTCGTAGACCGGGATATTCAATGTAGTCTCGATCAGTGTCTTCAGACTTGACTCGGTCATTTTGTCACCTTCCTCTCAAGATCGTTGATAAGCTGTTCAATACGCGGCGTTGCCGCCTGCATTGCCTTTGATGTAAAATGAAGCGCCGGTGTGTGCACCGAGCCGTCAGGGTTCCGTGTGCCGTCGTCAAGCAGATGCCACTTGAAGGCGGTCTCCTTGCCGCCGTGCACCGTCACGCCGGTGATGCCGGTCTTGGCTTTTTTGCCGTTTACCGTCACCTTGATGTCTTCTCGCATATGCTTGTGCGCTCCGCTCTCGCCTGACTTCGGGAGGACGTTTTGTACCTCCTTCTTGATCTCTTTTCCGATCTTCGTCATCAGATCCTGCTGCTCTGACTCCATAATGTTCTCCATCCGGAGCAGTTCGGTCACGATCTCGTCGAGCGGCCGCTCAAATTCAAGATCTACTTTCATAGGCTCACCGTCACTTCAATAGTTCCGTCAGGCTTTTCGTATGTGCGGACGATATTGTACTTTGCTCCGCCATAGATCAGCTCCGTCGGTATGTGTCTTACGCTGTCCTCGACATAGCATGCCTGATCATACTCATCGACATCCATTTCAAAGACATATGTCGGGTTCATGCCCACCTGAATCGCCGCATAAAATTCCCGATATCCGACTGACTTCTTTCCGCAGAAGACCGGAGTCTCTGTCGGCACAAGAGTGGACCCTGATGCTGAATAGGTGAGCAGAATTGCCTCATCATTATGGATCATTCGGATCACCTCCGTCGGGTTCGGGCTCAGGCTCGGGTTCCGGTTCAGGATCGGGATCAGGATCAGGTTCCGGATCTGGATCTGGATCTGGATCGGGCTCCGGCCAGATATGCTTGCGCAGGTTGTCGAGCTGGAAGAGGAACGACTTCTCGGCTGCATCTCTGATCTTCTCGTCGGTGGCGATGTGCATGAGCACGCCCTGAACGGTGCATTCGGTCGTGAGCGTGTTATTCTCTGACGATGCGATCGCCGCAGGAACTCCTGCACGCTCCATCTCTGATCGGGTCCATGCAATGAGTCTTGTAATCTCAGAATCAAGGCTGTTGTGCTTGATCCTCGCCGCAAGCTTTACTGTGTCAAGTATAGCCATGTCATCCTCCATATATCTCCGAGCGGTCATATAATGGCCGCCCGGAAGTGTTTATCATTCTGCTGTTACTGTAACCGTGTAGGTTGTTGAACCGTCATCGCCGGTGACCTTAACAGTGACAGTGTTTGTGCCTTCTGCCCATGTTACTGTTGAGCCGTTTTCGAACTCGGTATCACCAAGCTTGCATACAACAGTTGCCGCCGCCGATGTCGGTGTGGCTGTAACCTTGTTGGTCGCATTCGTGGTTGTAACCGCATAGGTGGTTGTGCCAGATGCGAACTCAGGTGTCAATGTAAGCGACCCGATCGTCAGCCCCGAAAGGGTCTTACTTATGGGGTTACATCGAGCTTTGCGAATGCCTTGGGAGCGAGCAGTGAGCACTGGAAGCGAGCATATCCGGAGAATACATTCACATGCTTCTCGATATCCTTAGCGTTTTCAACCATGATATCCTGAACCATGTTTCCAACTACCTGCTTAGGATCGCCGATCCAGATGAGATCATCTGCAATAGCATCCTCTACCTTTACGGGGAAGCCAGCAAGATATCCGCGGACAGCCTCGTTAGCATCGTGCTGGAACAGAGGGCGTCCGGTTGTGTCAACCATGCCGACGATGTACTTGTAGATTGTTGCCTGTGAAGCGTATACTGCTAAGCCGTTTACGTTCTTCAGGACTGCAAGGGCGCCTGCAATATCGGTCCATACGACCTTGCCAGAAGTGGCAACATCAAGATCGTTTCCGGTGCTGTAGTAGTCTGTGCCGATCTGAGTGATAACATCAGAGGCAAGGGCAGCGCCAAGTCTGTCAGCGATCTCGTTAGCAATGAACTGCTCGAAACCGTCGATGCTCATGATGCCGAGAGCATAAGAGATTTTAACAACCTTTGCAAAATCCTTACCGGCAAGAGTAACCTTTGCGAAGGTGTTGTTCTCATCATTTGAAGGAGCGGTTGCTTCTGCTACGGTGCCAGCATCACCTGCTGCGATAGCGGTACGCTTTGCAACTTCGAGAATGGTTCCGGTTCTGTAGATAGTGATATCGCCGAGAATGCTGTGCTTCTCCTCGATCAGATCCCAGATCCTGTTAAGGAGTGTGGTGGGAATGGTATAACCTGCGGTCTGTCCGGAGGTTGTGCCTGTGGTGTGTGTGAATGCGGTTCTTTCCTCATCGGTCATAGGAAGGCCGAGCATGTACTTGCTCCAGGCAGTACGATATTCTTTGCTGTTAAGATCAAACATGTCTTTTTCTCCTCTCTCTTCGGGTTTGATAATGGTTTCAGGCTTCGCAGTTCCGGCTTCAAGAGCGGCGGCTGCTGCCTTGCGAGTCTCAATCTCTTCGAGCTCGACTTTTCTTGCTTCAAGGTCTGCAATCTCCGTGTTGAAGCTCTCGGGGTTCTCTACCGAACCCGCATCAAGCATTGAGCGGATCTCTTCGAGCCTTGCTTTGATCTCTTCTAAGGTCATTTCGAGTCCTTTCCGAGAATCTTGTCGATTCTCTCAATCATCTCTTTGGCGGTCTTTGCTCTCTCAGCCTTCAGAAGTCTCTCCGCTTCAAGCCTTGCGATCTCTCCGTCGCGCAGGCTCCGGGCTGATATTTCCGTACCGTCATTTGCCGGAAGTGATACGGCAGACACATCATAGAGCTTCGCGATGCTCTTGATCGTACGGGTATAAATAACCTTGCCGTCTTCTTCCCTTTCCTCTATGTCATCAGCTCCCACGCGGAAGCCGAAAGACATCTTGTTTGTGTAGCCGCCCTTGATCTCTCCGTAGAGTGCGCGGCCGATCTCTGTGCCTCCAAGGTACGCATTGACCTGAAGGCCATGCTCATCGGATGTGAGCTTCAAGGTGTCATTCGATGTCCGGGCATATACGCGGCCCTCGTGATCGTACTGGAAGATCACATCCGCCATGTCCGTGTTGTCGAATGCGTGCGGGTCTACCTGCTCATCAAGTCTTACATCGCCCTGATCCCAGAGTGTGTATTTTTCGTTGAATGTAGTGGCATAGCCTCTCACGTTGAAGTTCTCCGCTTCGTCATAGGTCGCTTCCACCGGCTTGAGCTCCATGCGCCGATATTCGCGTCCGTCCTTAATCTTCTGCAAGATATCCATCTGTTGTATCCTCCTCTTTTGAAGTTGTGTCGTCTACTTTCGCCATATCAAGTCGCATCACAAACTCGTCTCCGCCTTCTCTCGGCGCAAGGTTGAAGGCCAAGCGCACCTCGTTCGGACTCATAATGCCCCGGTCAACAAGCTGCACGAGCGAGAGCTTTGTCTTATTTGACGCGTACTGTATGCGGTTCGATTCGTAAATAATAAAAGCGCCCAGCTCCCGCTCGCGCTTTGTAAATACTTTTCTGGTCAGTTCTTCCGATAAAGCGATCAAGAATGGCTCGATGCGTGCTTCATAGAAGGCGTTCATCGTGTCTTCGTCAAAGTCGCTCATCATGATCTTGTCGTTGACTCCCCAGTATCTGTACGCGTCCTCGCGCATCTGCTTTGTCGTCTGAGGATCTGCGACTGTCGGGTTCATCGTGATCGGAGTAAAATCCTGCGTCGCATCAAGTGAAGCGATGCCGCCGGAGTTCTCAAGATTCAGGTAGTCGGTCACGAACTCGTCCTTCTGTCGCTTGATGTCTTCCTTGCTGAGCATTGCCTTTGTGCTCTTTAATATGCCGCGCAGATTTGCGGTCGCCTTGACAGCATTTGCAATGCCCTCGTCGGTGATATGCACAATTTCAAGCTTGCCGAGGATAGCTCCGTTGTCGTCTCCCCAGATATCGCTTGTAAAGTAGTCCTTGCGGAGCACTGCGAGATCTTCCCAAGGGAATACATACGAGCTTGCGTTCGCATTGTTAAATGTAAACTTGATATACAATCCCCCGAGATATTCAAGGGCCTCGAAGCTCGCATACGGCACAGGATAGTAGTCCTTCACTTTGCCCGAATCATCCCGGGAGATGTATATGAACGCTGTGTTCTTGATCTCGAGCCACAGTCTGATCTTTGAGAGGAAGTCCTTGCCGTTCATATACATGTTCGGGCTTGAATTCAGCAGTTTTGCGATCTCCGGTCGGCTCGATACCGCGTTCGCCTTGCTCGTGTGCTCGGATATCGGTCTCACGCATGACCTAACAAGGTCAGAATTCCACATGTTCTGTCCGAGCGGAGAGAATATCGCCGTATATGCGCCCAGCTCTCTCCATCGTGTCTGCTTCGCTGACTTTAACGGTTTGAAAATGTCCCAAAAGCTCATCGTTGTGCTCCTTTACCTTAGATATCTGGTATAGTCGTCATAATGTTTCACATATCCCACCCACGCATTCAGCAGGCTGACCATGCCGTCAATGCGTCGGTTGGCTTGTATCTTCACCGGCTGGATCATCTCGATCGAGTCCGATTTTGTTCTCTTGGCAGCAGTATTGAGCAGGCACCATCTCAGGATCGGATTGTTGTTGTAGATCACTCGATGCTCGGCGAAGGCCGCCTGCATCTCCCTCATCGGCTGATTCCATGTGAACGGCCCCTGAGCACATTTCTCCAGATCGAAGCCGTATCCCTCCATCTCCGGTGTCCAGTAGCCGGAGAGAGCGCGGTCGTATGATACCCAGAGCGGCCGGATGTCGTATGTCTGAACCATATCGACGAACCATGCCGTGACATCGGAGTAGTTGACCTGAGCGCCTTGGCATATCTTCAGCCAGCCCTGATCCGCCCACAATTTGTACGGAGCCTCTTTGCTCGCGGTCTTCTCCACGAGGTCGATCTTCGACTGAGGGACAAAGTATTTCTGCACGACATAGACGTTATTGTCTCCGGGCTTCTGCACAAGCAGTGTGGCACATGTTAAGTCACCGACCGCTGACAGATCGCATCCGCCCACCGCATACGAGTGCGAGATGTATTCGAGATCATATGTCTGTTCATTGACTGCCTCTTCATATGTGAGCCAGCTTGCGAATTCTGACTCCGGCAGGTTGAAGTCCTTCGTGAGCAGTGTCGGCAGGAATGACGGATCGCGCTTCGCCTTTTCGACGTTCTGCTCGAGTGTCTCGTATTTCTTGATCTTGCCAAGCCCCGGGTTCGCCTCCGGCCAGTGCTTCGGATCTGTCCATGTCGCTCGGTCGTTCAGCTCGTAGATCAGCGGCAGGACGGTATAATCTTCGAATCCCGGTTCCCATGTGGCCACGCTTGACCAGTATGCATACTTGTCATCGAAGAAGCCCTCACGGATAAAGCCGTTTGTTGTGATGATCCACGCGAGCGGCTGATCGCGCATCGACTGTCCCTGAATCATGACATCGTAAAGCGCCGAGGTCTTCATGGCATGGCACTCGTCGAGACTAAAAAAGGACGGGTTCAGTCCGTCCATTGTGGATGTGTCGCTGGCAAGGCATTTTATAAAGCCCATGTTGCCCTGACAATATATATCACTCTGTCTCTTCTTGGTGATCGCCTTGATCTCCGGAGACTGAAGGCGCATGTTTACGCACTCGGAGTAGATCAGGTTCGCCTGGTCTTTTTTGTTCGCGGTGCAGTAGACTTCGGGACCGTTCTCCCGATCGTTCAGGAAGACATCCCACTCGACTGCTGCCGTCTCCGTACTCTTGCCGCACTTGCGGCCTCGTATGTCAACGATCTCACGGAAGCGCCGGAGCTTTGTGCCCTTATAGCGCCACCCGAATGCGAGCTGAATCTTCGCCTTCTGGAAGAGCTCCAGCTTGATCGGTTGTCTTGCGAAGCGGCCCTTGCTATGCTTGCAGAACCGCTCAATGAATTCTATATGCCGAAGGCCTTCCTTTTCGTCGAAGTAGAACGGAAAGCTCGCAGGAGGCTTCTTCATCCATGCCACTTCTCGCTCATAGACCGCCCGGACCTTGTTTGATACGATTTCTTTTCCGGCCTTGATTGCCTTGAGGTATTCCTTCGGATAATTCGGCAGCTTGTCAGTCTTCGCCACGGAGGAACGACATGATCTCGGAGCCTGCGTTCGAGTCATTGTCTCTCAATGTGGTGATGATCTTCACCAGAGTGGTCACGGTCTGATTTGCCGCCGTCGCTGTCTTGTTGTACTCGCCGATCGCCGGATGCGTGTATACATTCTCGCGCCCTTTGACGTATTCCTTCGTCACGAGTGCGCCGTCCGACTTGATCGTCTTTTCCAGATCGTTAAGGATGTTGATCTGTACCTGATACCGCTTGAACGTAGTCAAGAAGAAGAAGTTCTGCTCGACTCCGTGCTCCTCAGCGATGCGCAGGATCTCTTCTGCCTGCTCCTTAAGTGTCAATTTTTTATCTGCCATTATCCTAACCCTCGTATTATCTCCATTTCTCTGTCCGATAGTTTCCATTCTATGGCTGCGGCTTTCTCGGCTGCGGCTTTCTCGGCTGCGGCTTTCTCGGAAATGAGAAAGCCGCCTCCAAAGATCCCCTTACCTGCTTCTTTTTGAGCATCCAGCATTCCTATTTTTTCGGAAGCGTCTTTCTGGCTTATCACTAACTTCTGACCGTATTTAGATAAATATGAGAGCTTTGCGGCAGTGACCACATATTTCGGGTATTCGTAAACCGGATAACTATTGCCTGCTGTGTTTTCTTTGTTTATCTTATCAATTATTTGATAAAGATCCGGAGCTGTCCGCGCTGCATTGTCTTCCAAATTTGTCACAAAACTGGTGGAGACGACCGCGCCGTTTTCGTATGTCACTCCAACGCCAACACATATGGCGCAGCATTTTCTCCCTGATGGAAAGTTTGAAACATGTGGAGCGAAAAGAAAAAACTTCACGCCCTTTTTCACATAAAAGGTCTCAATTTCCGATAGTATTGAAAAAGGCGGATTGTCTACAACAATTCGCCCTTGATAATTCTCTTGTTCATAATCTCCGCCCGGATAAAAAGGACGGATAAATTGCTTCTTGTTCAGCTTATACTCTTTTGCCACCCAATCAGCGACCGCCTCGTAAATGTTATCGGGAGTATAACAGTCATCGGTGGTCTTCGGTGCTTCAAATTTGTCAAGAAATTCGTTGTATTCGTCGTTGCCTTCTTCTCTGGCTTCGCCTTCTTTGTCTTCCCTTTTAAACCATTCATTATCATCAGGAAACTCGAAGCCCGTGAGGTCAATGTCGAAGTCCATGTTTGCCAGATCAGTGAGCTCTTGATTGACAAGTGTCATGTCCCATCCGGCATCCTCTGCCAGCTTATTGTCTGCCAGTATGTACGCTCGGATCTGCGCGTCGGTCAATCCCTCGACTCTCACGCAGGGCACCGTCTTCAATCCGATTTTTTTCGCCGCCAGCACTCTGCCGTGACCGGCGATGATCATGTTCTTGTCGTCAATCAGCACCGGATTGACGAAGCCGAACTCCTCGAGGCTCTTCGCTATCTTGTTGATCTGAGCTTCGGAGTGAGTTCGCGCATTGTTCGGGTACGGAGCCAACGCTGTAAGGGCTATCTGGCTGTACTTTTCTTTTGTCATGCGTACTTCCTCCAAGTATTCGATTGTATGGCCTATGTCGGCCCATTTCCAAAAACCTAAGCGCGTGCCGGTCAGTTCTTTTGATGGCCGGGTCAACGGTCCTCGGCCCCCCTCCGTCAATCTTTGATCGGGGGGGGTCATCAGTCCGGGACGAGCTGGCCGAGCTCATCGAAGTGATACCCTTCACGGCAGTCTCCCTCACTCAGCCCATGCTTTTTTCTTTTGCCGGCTTCCTTGTCCTTCACATGCTGTTCGAAGTGACAGCCCTTGCACAATGAGATCAGGTTCTCCGGGTTCAAGGTGACCTTGGTATCCCAGATGTTGTCCGGCGATAAGTGAATGATGTGATGCACTTCTTGCGCCGGCAGTCCGCATCGCTGGCAGATGTATCTGTCGCGCATGAGGACGTAGGTCCTGACCTGCTCCCACTCCTTGGAGTGATAGAATGCTTTGCTGAAGTCTCTTGCCATAGTGATCTCCCAGCCTTGAACGGAGCAGATGCATGTCCGCTCCGCATCAGGCCTTGTGAGGGAATGAGAATAATGCAGTGGTGAATACAAAAAGAGACATCCATCGGACGTCTCCTCAAGTTATTCCACAATATCATATTATCATGTTATGAACGAACAGAGCGAACAGAGCGAAAATATTTTTTTATTCGATGCACGCCCTTGCGAATACCATCCGGCATCCGTCCGCCGTCGCGTCTCCTCCGATCGCCTCGGCCACCTTGAGCCAGCTCTTCCCGTCTATGAATCGCAGGATCACGATCTGTCTGAGCAGTGAGTCCTCGATGGAAGATACGAAGCGCCACACCTCATCCTTCGCGGCTGCTGCCTGCTCCTCCAAGTATCTGATGTGTGCGATCGTGTCACTCAGCGCTATCGCCTGCAGCTCTGTCGGTCTTCCGATCTTGGTGCCGCGCGGTTGTCCGTCGCATTGGATTGCCGACACGCCAAGCTGCGCCTCAAGATCTGCTAAGTGCCGCCGCAGGATTCTCAGTTCCTCATCATAGTGCCGCATTTGTTGGAGTTGCTTCTTTGTCATAGTTTCGCTCCTTATTCCTTGAACTTCGCGCCCGCCAGCTCATATGCCGCTTTCACTTCCGCCATAAGCTCAGCGCGAGTCTGCCCCGGTTTGTATCCGACAAAGCACGACGGCGGCAGGATCATCTCTGTGTATGTGCACCGCCACAAGTGCAAGCAGTTTGGCATGTTGTTCACATAATCAGCCTTTGACGGATGCACCTGGATCGCCACTTCATCCTCGTCCCATATCAAACCTTTAAGGAAGCACATGTCGTCCCATGTCGGCGTATAGGATTTCCGGAATGGTGCCACGCTTGCATGCTCCCATCCGCCGCCCCACGATACGATCAGCGACCCTTGCCAGTGTGGAAACTGTATGATTCCCCTGAATCCGTCTTCGTTAAGTCCATCTATTGCGATTCTTCCGCTCGCTTTTATCTCATCAAGTGTTTTCATTTATTCTCTCCTTGCGCTTTTCGATCATCTTCAAGCCATCGTCTATCATTCTGTCAACGATGGACTTCATTTCGTCCAGCACTACGTTGACAGGCTTATCTTCGGGTTCTTCTTCAAAGACACAATTCCATTTGCCGCACCCGTTTTCGCCGTGAAACTTGCATACCGTACACGGTCTGTCAGTAAGACAGGCTAATATTTCTTCCCTCGTCATTCCTTTTTCCTCGCTTTCCTCAAACATTCTGCTGAAATCAACTTCGGTTTCCTTGTCATCCACGAAGCACTCACACACCTCATCATCAACCGCCCGCCCCGCACCTCTTTGGCAAGCGTCCGTTCCATCAAGTATGCAATCGGTACAGTTCTTCATTTGCTCACCCCTTCCATCTTCGCGCCACAGTTCGGGCAATATTTATATATATCTCTATATTCTTCAGGGTCAACACAACCGCTTCCGTCAATAACAAGACCGCAATTATCGCATTCCCACGTATCATACGGTTCATCGCCTATTTCCACCCAATGCCCCGTCTTCGGTTTCGGGGTGACGGGCGGTTCATTTACTATCATTGCAATACAGTTTGTAATTTCATCAACTCTTGATTTGTCGTTCTGGGGTAAATTACTAAACCCACCATAAGCATTAACAAAAAAGTCGTGATGTTCTTGTAACTTCTGTTTTATGGATTTTCTACTGATGGCATCTTCACACGGCTCGGCTTTCAGGGCTTCGATTGCCATACACAAAGCCTCTTTTTCCTGTTCAAAAACTACCATATTCGGCTTTATGGTGTTGTTTTCGCATATAACATCTTTGATATGTCCTATTGCTTCTTCTCTTGTCATTCGCTCTCTCCTTCCTTTTCGGGTGTAGACTTTTTAAGACTCCTGATTTCTGCCTTAAGAGCCTCATTTTCTTGTGCCAAATTGTAATAAGCCTCACTCAGTTCACCTAAACGAATTATTAAGTGACGTACTTGTTCTGCAAATTCAATCATTTCTGTTCTCCTTTATAGTTTGTTTTGTTAGCTGTACGCTCGGCAAGTCCTCGACAATTTCAATCGCATCACCCATCATACACGCCCCACACATTACATTTCTCTGCTTTTTGCTGTACTGACAATTATTCTCACAATAGCTTTCAAAACTCTGCAATGTATCGGCTCTGCTCACCGCATCCTCTGGTTTAACTTTTCTGCTCATTATTCAATTAACCTCCATCCACCTTTATAATCTGGCACAACGCAAGGTGTCACGCCTAGTACTTGTGGATATACCATTGTAGGCAATGTAGGATATACTCTCGGCAGATTATTTATCGCCTCGCATACGCTCTTAAAATTTCCGTTTGATATTAACGTACCCTTTTTGGCAAGTTCAATTACCGCCGTTCTGCTCACGCAATCCTCGCAAGGCTCTCCTTTGAGTGCTTCGATTATATTTTCTGCAATCTCATATGGATATGAGTTATGTATCGCTATAATTGCTTCTTCTCTGGTCATTCCCCGTCACCTTCTTTTATAATTTCATCCAACTCGTACAGACTGTGTGTTTCTATTGCAAGTGACACCGTATCCGTAAGATTAAACGCTTTCCGCAACCATCCTTCTCTTGTTCTGTCTGTCAGATAGCCAAGTATTACAGCCTTGTTTCCCTTTTCAAGAACAATGCAAGGTCTTTTTCTGTCGGGAAAGTGCCTTATTGCAAGTATCATTCCCCGTCACCTTCTTTCGTAGCCTCTAATACTGTCGGGGCATTCCTCAATGTTTCAACGCAGAGCCTTACCGCATTGTGCCAACCCTTGTCATATGCTCTCACCGGGAATACATCAACAAACTCGACCTTGCCGATGTCTATCAGCCTTCCGTGTTCAGGAAGTGGAGTGCCATTTGCGACCGCACTGTAGATCACAGATTCTAAAGTTTTACCGCTTCGTTGTCCTTTGATGATTATGTTGGATTGTTTAAGAGCCTCGTAATATACTTCGGGAATATCAATCACTATCTGCATTTTGTTCTCCTTTCAACTAATCCCTGCATAATACCTCGCTCGGTTTCAAGTTTTCTATGAGTTTCTTTTTTCCACACGATTTGCATACAATCATGCCTCGGCAATAACTACCCGATTTTAAAGAACTGTCATGCCGCCAGTACCAATGCGCACAAAATATCCGGTCTATCACTTTCCTTATTTTAGCTTTCATTTTTCTCGCCCTCCTTGTCCAACTCTTCTGCAGTTTAGTTGTAGTTGTACTTGGGATCTGTGAAGACCTCCGGCAGCTCGATCTCGAGTCCTGTCTCTTCCTTCAGCGTGTCCCTGAGCTCTTGCCAGTCGACATACTTCCCAAGCAGCGCCTCCGTCTTCGAGTTGAATCTCTTAATGAATCTGTCAATCCTCTGCGGTCCGAAGTCGAACTCATCCCGGAGCGTGACTGCTGCCATGAGCATGACCGTCACGACCGTATTTGCCTTTTCCTCCTCGCAGAACTTGTCGATGTCCGTCTGCTTCAGCCCCAGAGGAATGCCTCTGATCCCTCTGCTCTCGAGTTCTGCCTTGGCCGCATCAAGGCCCCGTTCTTCCACAAGCCTGAGCGCCCATTCAGCGCCGCTATATCTGGCGGTCTCTTCCTTGCTTAGTTTTGCCATTGTTTCTCCTTTCTTCCCAAAACTCGCAGCTCTCCTCGAATTCTGTCCAATCTCCGCAATTCTCGCTGTGATTGTTTACGCATACCCAGTCGGACGGGAATACATCATCCGGCAGGTGATAGCGGCAGGTGCCGCAGATCTCTCGGTCATCTTTCAATTTTCCCGTCCTCCTTCACGATAAAATAGACATCATTGATCTCTTTCTGGACCCTCACGCACTTGCCCTTGACATATAACGGACATGTGTCCTTGTGGCACTCCGCGAAGGTCTCTTCTCCCTGGATGAGTCCCTCGTGTTCGTATGCAGTTGTCATTTTTCTGTATGGACATCTGAGCATGTCGTTTCCTCCCATTTCATTGCAGCTCCGTTGACCGCTTGTACAAGTGTCTCCATAATATTGATTGCCGCCATATCTGAATCCTGGGTTTCAAGATACTCACGAAACTGTTTATATGCGTTATTGAAGCCTTCCATGTATGCCTTTGTTTCTCCCGGTGTCCGCTGCTTGAGCTCTATCATCCGTTCTCATCCTCCTTCAGTCTTTCATAGTATTCAAACAAGGTCATCTGTGTTTCTGGCGGATTTTCCCATTCAATCCCGATATAATCTAAGACCTTGCCCCATCCGAATTTGTTGCCGTTTTCATCCGTGCAGCAGTTCTTCATGTAGAATTCCCATTCTTTTGGATTGTCTTCCCGCAGGATATCGAATCGGTGCGGTCTTTCCTCAAGGTGAATGCCGAAACCACACATTGAGCACCCGGTTCTCTTGGCTCTGGTTGTGTAATAGTCTCCGTTCTCATGCTGCTTGATCTCGCCGTAGGCCTTCGGAATGATCGAGTCAAGCGGCTCGTATGGAATCACTTTTCCGTCCTGGTCTTTTGAGTATGGCTGCTGGTAGTAAAGGTCCGCGAAGTCATCAACATGCGCCTTGTAGTATTCATCCATCTCAAGCGCAAGCCGCAGGATATCATTTCTCATAAATATCGCGAACGGTGCCGATCTGACGACCGTTGCTCCGTAGTAATTGCATCCATGCTCGACAAGCGCCTCTTCTCTTTGTCCGCCTTCGCTTGCCATGATCCCGAGATACGGATAGCTGTTGTGTTCTTTTGCCCAGTCATCGCAAGGCTTTTCTTTCAGCCAATAGCAGCACTCATTTGAGACTTTGAAGTCAGGCTTTCCGTAGTTGACACCCTCGTTCTCGTTCTCATATCCTCCGAAGAGCTTCAGCCACTTCTGTGGCAGTTTCATGCGGCTGTTCTTCGCGAAGTGTCCAAGCTCACCGCACTCGCCCGTGATGATCGCATGTCTGACTGTCTTGTTGTTCTCGGTCGGGTTCTGAAGCAGGTTGATCTTTCCTGCGATCCTCTTTGAGATCACCGGGAAGCCGCACTCATTTAAGACCTTGACCTTGCTTTTGTAGGAATGGACCATTGTCAGCCCGAGTCCCTTGTGAACCTTCTGATTGCCTTTGTCCTCAATCCCGGAGACTGTGATCGCCGGTACGTTGATCCCGATCGACTTCAGCCACACAAAGAGCGTGATGCTGTCGAGGCCTCCGACCGAGACATGACAGTTCTTTCCTTCCTTCTGGCAATAGTTGAAAAACTCCCATGCGATGTCATTCTGTCTCTTGAGCTTGTCTTCATATGACAGCTCCTGAAGCTTCGTGAATGTCTGCTTCATGGTTCGCTTGGCTGCTCGCCATGCATTTTGCACTTCATCCGGTGCGTCTACCGGTGCGCCGACCAGTTCGTCATCTTCTTCGTCATATAATGTCAGTTGGTGCATGCTCTTTTCCTCTCATTCGGTTTATTCCATTCTTTAGGGTTAAGCGGTGACAGCGTGCAATTTATACCTGCATATTCTCGGCCATGATCGTCAACGCAGATCGTATAATATGGCTCAATTTCTTTCACAGTCAAAACAACCTCGCCTCCGGTAAAGTGCCCAACGACTTTCTGCCCGATATACCGCTTGAATCCGTAACTGTACGGTTTGCCCGTATCCATGATGTCAAATAATGAAAATTGCTCCATTTTATCACTCATAATTAAAGTATTCCCCGTTGATGCACTTCCACACGCCTGAGCCGAATTCCTTGTGCGTTGACTGGTAGATCACACTCAGCGGCATCTCCGGCGTGCCTTCCTTCAGCAATTTCACCGCGAGCTGATAGCATTCGAGCGGAAGTGTCTTTGTAAAAAACTTGTGTGTCGTTGCGTACTGCCCCTTCTGGTAAAGCACGGCCTTGATCGTGTTCGGAAACCATTTATGCTTGACGCGGTTCAGCACCACGGCTCCGGTATAATATGCAGCCAGGTGATCCTTGTCCGTGCTCCAGTTCTCATGAAACATCACCTCAGCGAGAAGCTCGATGTCTTCCGTGTAGGGCTGATGTCCTTCGGCTTCGGCGTATTTTTCAAGCCAGTAGCCCCCGCCGAGCAGATGTGTCTCTCCGGTGATCTCGGCTGCTCTTGCCCGGCAGCTCATGAACTCCATAATGATCATGAAGATCACGAGCACGA
>Ga0310696_10001442_pt1 | contig 34348 bp, 22 predicted proteins | sample AusTroGonzalo_MG_4_FD_203885 | JGI IMG/M metagenome (GOLD analysis project Ga0310696, IMG submission 203885) | Bovine rumen microbial communities from tropical cattle in Woodstock, Queensland, Australia - Gonzalo_02 (v2) (version 2) | ecosystem: Host-associated > Mammals > Digestive system >... | reverse complement strand
TCTACCACGCCTACCTCCGCGGCGCGGACCCCATCTACAACGAGCATGGGTTGATGAGCCTCAAATGCCACGGGCGCGACTACGAGCGCGACAATCCCGTGACGGTCCGCTACCGCAAGGCGCTTTCCGACTTTACGGCGTGGTGCAAGGCCCATCCGCGCGCCGACGGGTATCCGCTCGCGGCGGTCGGCGCGATCCAGGGGCGCTTCGACGGCTACGTCGGAATCTTCCAGACGCATCTTTTCGGACAGCGCACGAACGATGCATTCCGCGTTACGGAGGCGGACCGCACGGCGTGGCGGCTCTTTGACGGACTATACCGCCGGCGCGGCTGGCAGGAGCGCGACAGCTGGGGCGACGCCGACTACTCCGGCAATCCGCCGCTCGGCGCGGCGGGAATCGTTCCGTTTGACGCCCCAGGCGAGGCGTTTGCGAAATACGAGTTCCTCTTCTTCCTTGGCCGCAACGTGATGGACGACGCACTCTATGACAAACTAGTCGCCTACGTTAAGGGCGGCGGCACGCTGATGCTCGCGGCGAGCCACTTGACGACACAGGACGTTCCAAATGGCGAGTTCGTTCCCTACAACGGCGGCGACTGGACGGAGCTTGTCGGCCTGAAGATGCAGCCCGGCAAGCCGTGGCATTTGCCGCACGGGATGAAGTTCGTGAAAAATCCCGGCCCTGGATGGAACTTCCAGCCGCTGACCAACATGTGGGACCCTGATTTCATCGAGGGAGGATTCGACATCCCCGCGCTTGAGCCTACGACGGCGAAGCCGTTTATCGTGGCATCGGACAATTTCCATGAGAAGAAGCTCGCTGCATGTAAGGGGATTGGTTTCGTGAACGAAATCGGCAAGGGCCGCGTCATATTCCTCGCGTCGCTAGATTCGCCCGGGGCGTTCGGCGTGCGCAAGCTGTACTCTTTCCTGCTGGATAAGGCGATGGAGGCCGTCGGTACTGCGGTCTGGCCGAAGGTGGAGTGTTCAGACACCGTGCGCTGGAGCGTTTACCCGGACGGCACGATATACCTGCTCAACACGGAGCCGCACCTCGCGCAGGAGGCGTTTGTGCAGCGCGGAGCCGATGCGCCGCGCGTTGCCGTGAAGCTTCCCCCTGGCGAAGTCGTGGATTTGCGGAAATAGCCGCTGTCATAGAGTTGCGACGCAATGCGGTTGTGGTATAACCCGAGTTTGCCACTTTGATTTGGCGAAAAGGCGTTTTCAGCCAATGGCGACGAGGGTTTGACGCATGTCGCCTTCATCTCGCGGTCGCCCATTTCGAGCTCGGAGGTGACGATCTGGTAGTAGCCCATGAGATTGTTGAACTCCGCGAGCTTCGCCTCAGAGTTTTAAGCATGGAGTGCAGGAGAGCATGCCAAGAATATCTTTGCGGCTCTGCGCGAAATCCTTGGCGGGGATAGACCCCCGGAGTAATTCAGCCGGGTATGCAAGTTCAGGCTCGGCGGAGATTTTGGTATAATACGTTCATGAAATACAAATGGCGAGCATTGGCGCTTCTCTGGGTGGCGTTCTTCCTCCAGCAGGGGACGAGGCAGATATTCGGTGCGACACTTACTTCCATACAAGGGTCGCTTGGCGCGAGCGCGGCGGCCATAGGCACGGTGGCGACGGTGTTTACGTTCGCCTACGGGCTCTCCGTGCCGTTCGCAGGCGCGGCAGCAGACCTCTTCAACCGCAAATGGATGGTGGTCTCGGGCGTGTTCGTGTTCTGCCTCGGCATCTTTGCCTCCGGCTTCGTCGCGTCGCTGGGGCTGATGGTCGTCTCGTACGGGATACTCAATGGGTTCGGGCAGTCGTTCTACTATCCTTCCGCCACTTCGATTGTCGGCGAGCTCCACAAGGAGACGCGGGCGACAGCGCTTTCCATCCTGCAGATGGGGCTTTACGCCGGCATAATAGGCGTCAGCGCGGCATCGGGCTGGTTTGCGGAATCCGGCGCGGAAGGGTGGCGAGTGCCGTTCAAGGTGTTCGGCGGCATCGGCATCTTGTGGGCCGTCGTCATGGTATTTGGATTGCGAGATGGTAGCCACAAAGAACACAAAGATCACAAAGACTTTGCGTCCTCTGCGTCCTTTGCGGCTAAAAACAGTCCTGTCCAAAACAAACCAACCCTTAAGGAGGCGTTCAAGGTCTTCGTCGCCAATCCCTCGGCGCTCCTCTTGGCTGCGGGACTTGGCATGATGATCTACGTGGACGTGGGCTTCAAGACATGGATGCCCAGCCACCTTTCGGAGTCATTCGGCGTCGCCAAGGGCTCTGCCGCGCTGAACGCCGTCCTCTGGCATTACATTGGCGCGTTCGTCGGCGTTACGCTCGGCGGACGCATCTCCGACCGCCTTGCGGCGAGGCGTCCGTCCGTCAGGATGGAGACGAACATCGCGGGGCTTGCCCTTGCCGTGCCGTTCATCGTCTGGATGGCCTACGCGCCGTCGCTTCTTTTGTGCGGCGTTGCAATGGCTCTCTTCGGTGTCTTTAGGGGCGTTTACGACTCAAACCTGATGGCTTCGCTCTTCGACCTCATACCGCAGCGCTACCATGCCTCCGGCGCCGGGCTGATGCTTTCCTGCGCATTCGTCTTCGGCTCCACCTCGCCTGTCGCGCTTGGGTTCGTGAAGGACGCCTTTTCGTCAACGGCCGCGCTTGCCTCGCTCGCGGCGTTCTATCTCGTCGGCGCGGTGTTTATCGCCATCGCCAGGCGGCATGCATACGGGACGCAGCGGCAGTCCTGAGGGAGGTTTTCCCTGCTGACGCATGTCGCCTTCACCTCGCGGTCGCCCATTTCGAGCTCGGAGGTGACGATCTGGTAGTAGCCCATGAGATCGTTGAACTCCGCGAGCTTCGCCTCAGAGTTTTAAGCATGGAGTGCAGGAGAGCATGCCAAGAATATCTTTGCGGCTCTGCGCGAAATCCTTGGCGGGGACAGACCCCCGGAGTAATTCAGCGGCCGGTACGCACACGCTTTCCTCGCTTGACAAACTTTCGTTTAGGGTGTATCATGTTGCGCGTTGTAGCGAACATGAGGGATTAGGAATATGTCAAAAAAACTGTTGATAGTGGAATCACCGGCGAAAGCCAAGACCATAGGCAAGTATCTGGGCGGCGAGTTCGTCGTGCGCAGTTCCGTAGGCCACATACGCGATCTGCCGAAGGAAAACAGCGCGATAAAGATCGTCGAGAAGGGCGAGGACAAATGGGAGTTCATTCCGACGTACGTCGTCTCGGAAGGCAAGGAGAAGGTCATCTCCGAACTGAAGTCGGCGACGAAGGCTTCCGACGAAATCTATCTCGCGAGCGATCCTGACCGTGAGGGAGAGGCCATCGCCTGGCATCTCAAGGAGGTGCTCGAGCCCGTTGCGGGCGACAAGCCGTTCAAGCGCGTCACTTACAACGAGATCACCAAGTCGGCCGTCCTGAAGGCGGTCTCGGAGCCGCGTGGAATCGACATGCCGCTCGTTGACGCGCAGCAGGCGCGGCGCATTCTCGACCGCCTTGTTGGCTACAAGGTCTCTCCGCTTCTCTGGAAGAGCATCAACTGCGCCAACAACAAGACGCTGTCCGCCGGCCGCGTGCAGTCCGTGGCGCTCAGGCTTCTCGTCGAGCGTCAGCGCGAGATCGAGGCGTTCAAGCCCGTTTCGTACTTCCTCATGGGCGTGGAGGCGAAGAAGCACGGCGATTCGCGCGCATTCGCCGCAAAGCTCGCCCGTCTGGATGGCGAAAAGCCGGACATAAAAGAGAGGGAGGTTGCGGACAAGCTCCTTGTCGATCTTGACGGATCGACGATCGAGGTTGTGGATATCAAGAAGCAGCAGAAGCTTCGCCACGCCCTGCCGCCGTTCACGACATCGACGCTCCAGCAGGCCGCGTCGAGCGTGCTTGGCCTTTCGCCGGGAAAGACCATGAAGCTTGCGCAGTCCCTCTACGAGCAGGGGCGCATAACCTACATGCGATCCGATTCCGTGAATGTCTCCGAGCAGGCCAGGAATGCGGCGAAGGAATTCATCGTGTCGAACTACGGCGACGCGTTCTATCCAGTAAAGCCCAATTTCTTCGCCACGAAGGCGAAGGGCGGCGTAAATGCGCAGGAGGCGCACGAGGCGATAAGGCCTACCGAGGTCGGTCTTACGCCTGGCGCGGCGCAGCTAGACGCGCAGGAGGCGAAGCTCTACGATCTCATCTGGAGGCGGTTCGTTGCCTCTCAGATGGCGGACGCCAGAACTACGGTGAAGACGATTTCCCTGTCCGCGAAAAGGCCTGGCATCGCCCATGAATACATTTTCACGGCGTCGGCCACCGACATTGACTTCGAGGGATTCCTCAAGGTGATGAAGCTTTCCCTCAAGAAGAAGGCGCAGGACGGCGATGACGGCGAGGGCGACGATGATTCCGACGATGTCGCCTATCTTCCCGAGGTGTCTGTTGGGGAAGTCCTCGACGCCGTTCGCTGGCTCGCCGACGAAAAGCAGACGAAGGGGCCTTCGCACTATTCCGAGGCATCTCTCATCAAGGCGCTCGAGGAGAACGGCGTTGGCCGGCCTTCGACATACGCCGCGACGATAGAGACGCTGAAGACGCGTGAATACGCGAAGACGGAGAAGCGAAAGCTTGTCCCGCTCGAGCGAGGCATACTCGTATGCGACTGGCTCGTGAAGAAGATGGACTCCCTCTTCAGCGTAGGCTACACCGCGCAGATGGAGGCCGAACTGGACGAGGTCGAGGACAAGGGCGTCTCGATGAACGACATGCTCTCCCGCTTCTACGCGAAGTTCCTCAGGGAAATCGGAGAGGCAATGGATCCGCCGCCTGACAAGGCTAAGTTCGACACCGTGTTCTCGCTTCTCGCGAACGTCAAGGAGTGGAAGCCGGCAAAGAAGGTCGGCAAGCGCGTCTATGACGACCAGGCTTTCGTCGAGAGCGTGCGCGAGCAGGTCGCGGCAGGGCAGCGCCCACCGAGCGCGCGCCAGCTGCAGTTCCTGGTCAGGATGGCGGTCATGTACGCCGCGCAGATTCCTGATTGCGAGGCCAAGCTGAAGGCGGCTGGACTTGCCGTCGGGTCTTCTGCCGCAGAACGCGCTGATCCTGCGCTCGTCAGGTATTGCTTCGACGCTCTCGCGCGCATGGGTGGAACGGGGAAGAATCCATTCCTCAAGTCGCTGTACGACCAGTGGGACCGCGGTCGGGAACTGACGATGAAGCAGTTCTCCAGCCTCGCCCGCGCCGTCGGCGAGAAGGCCGCAGCACTGCCGGAATTCGCAGACGTTCGCAGCAGGCTTGCGGAATACGTCCCCGCAGACCCTACGCTTGTTCCCGACGATCCGACAGTGCCGAAGCTGCTCTCCCTCTTCAAGAACGTCACGAAGTGGCGTCCTGTAGTGAAAAAAGGAAAGCGCATCTACGACGACAAGATGTTCATCGAGTCCCTGACGGACCAGTTTGCGCGTCGCCACTCGCTGACTTCGCGCCAGATCACGGCGCTCCGCCGCGTGACGGTTCTCTACAGGAAGTCGATTCCGGACTTCGCCCGCGTCGCAGAGGAACTTGGGCTGGACAATCCCGATGCCGGAAAATCTGAATAGGCTGGCCTCGGGCGATCCTCAACTCGCTAGATTCACGACAGGACTGTCGGCGGAGCGCAACGTTTCGCTCAATACTCTGTCCAGCTACTCCATCGACCTTGCGCAGATGGTGGCGTCCAAGTGGGGTGCGGAAGCTTCGCCACCGTACCCCTGGGCGGAATATTCGGAGTTGGACGCGCGAAAGTTCCTCTCGTCGTTCGTGAAGGATGGCGCGGCGTCCGCCACCGTTCGCCGCAAGCTGGCGGCGGCGAGGACGTTCTTCAGGTTCCTGGCGAAGGAGGGCGTCGTCGTCGAGAACCCGTTTGCGCTTCTCCGAGGCGTTCGCAAGGCGAAGACGCTGCCGAAGACCCTGTCCGCTTCGGATATCGACCGCTTCATGTCCCAGCCGGAGAGGGACTTCGACGCCGGCATCCTCTCCGAGTTCGCGGTTGCACGCGATGTCGCCGTTTTCGAAGTTCTGTATTCCACGGGGTGCCGCGTCAGCGAGGTGGCTTCCGCGAAGTGGCGCGACGCAGATCTTGCGCGCGGCTCCATGATCGTGACAGGAAAGGGGGCAAAGGAGCGCCTCGTGATTCTCGGCTCGCGCGCCGTTTCCGCGTTGAACAGGTACAGGAGTCTCGTGGAAAGCCGCGATCCGACGCTGGCCGTGCCGGACGGGCCTATTTTCATTTCCGACAGGCACGCGCAGATCACATCGCGTTTCATCGAACGCAGGATGAAGCGCTATCTTGCAGAGGCGGAGCTGCCGACCGACATCACGCCGCACAAGCTCCGTCACTCGTTCGCGACGCATCTTCTGGACGCTGGCGCGGATCTGAGGTCGGTGCAGGAGATGCTAGGGCATGCATCGCTCTCCACGACGCAGATATACACGCATGTCTCGGTGGAGCGATTGAAGAGCGCGTACATGAAGGCGCATCCCCGCGCTTAAAAAGATGGAGATCGAAGTCATAGAACCTCATGGAATGTGCAACGGCGTGAACGCCGCCATATCCGAGGCTATGAGGCATCGCGATGCCTACTGCCTCCACCACCTAGTCCACAACGACATTGTGGTTGACGATCTAAAGTCGCTTGGCTACAAGTTTGTCGAAGACATAGAAGACGTGCCGGATGGCGAGACGGTCGTTTTCTCCGCGCACGGCGTGCCGCCGGAAACGCGACGACGTGCGAAGGAGAAGAATCTCAAAGTTGTCGATACGACATGTCCGTTCGTGAGGCGCGCGCATCTGGCGGCGCGGAGCTTTTCAGAGAGGGGGCTTCCCGTAGTCGTCATTGGCGACCAGAACCATGCGGAGGTCAAGGGCCTGGTCGGCGAGATCGCGGATCGTCGCGCTCCACGTCTCGGCGAACGCATTGGAGTGGTATGCCAGACGACCATGAACGCAGACGATGTCAAGGCGAAGCTTGCGAAACTCAGGGAATCGTACGATGTCGTCGGCGTGTCGGATGTCTGCACTGCTACGAAAGAACGGCAGGACGCAGTGCGAAAGTTCGACGGTGACATGCTGCTGGTGCTGGGCAGCATGGAGTCGGCCAACACAAGGCGGCTGTGCGAAATCGCTCGCTGCCCCGCGATTATTGCCAGCAGCATGGACGAAGTGCGAAAGGCGAGATGTGAAATGGAAAACTACGAAAAGATAGGTGTGACGAGCGGCGCTTCGACGCCGGAGCGCTTTTTTGATCGGGCGGTCGATTGTCTTTGCGGGGTGCCGCGTCACGTCGCGATAATAATGGACGGCAATGGAAGGTGGGCGGCGATGCGGGGGCGCCCGCGCGGGTTCGGGCATGTCGAAGGGGCGAAGGTGCTCATGCGCGTCGTGGAATGGATTGGCGCTCGCGGCATTCCGTACCTTACCGTGTATGCGTTTTCGACGGAGAACTGGAAGCGTCCAAGGGACGAGGTCTCCGGTCTAATGCGGCTCTTCGCGGCAACGCTAAAGTCGAAGGCTGCCGCGCTTGTGGAAAACCGCGTGAGGCTGCGCGTAATAGGCCGTCGCGGCGATTTGCCTAAAAGGCTGCTGAAGGCGATAGATGATGTCGAGCGCGCGACCATGGGGTTCGACCGTCAGCTGATCGTATGCTTCAGCTATGGCGGGAGAGCCGAGATTGTCGATGCTGCAAACCAGGCCATAGCTCGCGGCGAGAACGTCACAGAGGAGACCTTCCGCAGGTTTCTCTATGCGCCGGATGTTCCAGACCCGGATCTCATAATACGCACAAGCGGGGAAAGGCGCACGAGTAATTTTCTCCTGTGGGAATCGGCGTACTCCGAATACCATTTCACCGACAAGCTCTGGCCGGACTTCTCGGAAGAGGATCTGGATGCGGCGCTTGCGGACTATTCGCTGCGGCATCGGCGGAAAGGAGCGGCATCGTGACTGCGCAGGAGATACGCGATAAGATAATTGAGACAACTCTTGCCAATGGAGGTCACATGGCCTCGTCGCTTGGCGCGGTGGAACTGGCGATGGCGCTTGCGGATGTGTTCGATCCCGTGAAGGATAGGATCGTCTGGGACGTTGGACATCAGGCATATGCCTGGAAGATACTGACCGGGCGAGGAGATGCGTTTTCGACGCTTCGGCGCTTCGGCGGCATTTCCGGGTTCCCCAATCCTTCGGAGTCTCCGGCCGACGCGGCGGTGTCCGGGCATGCGGGTGTGTCGATTTCGGTGGCGGAGGGCCTCGCTTTTGCTCGGGACCGCAAGGGAAGCTCTTCTCGCGTGGTGGCCGTCGTAGGCGATGGCGCGATCGCGAACGGTACGTGCTTTGAGGCGATAGACAACTGCGCCTGCGCGACGGATCGCGTGATAGTAGTCCTCAATGACAATGAGATGAGCATATCGAAATCTACGGGTGCGCTCTCTCGACTTTTGGGACGCATCATATCAGGGGTTCGTTATAATCGTATCAAGGCGGCTGCCGAGGCGGCGGGGCACCGCATGGGGCTTACGTTCCTTCGCAGCGCCTACCATCGCATTGAAAGCCGCTTGAAGGGGCTTGTGCTTGCAAGCTCCTTCTTCGAGCGGTTCGGACTTCGCTACATCGGGCCTATCGACGGGCACGACCTTTCCGCCCTGAAGTCTGCGCTCACGGTGGCGCGCGACGACAAGCGCAGCGTACTAGTGCATGTCGTAACAGTAAAGGGCAAGGGGTACGTGCCTGCGGAGACCGATCCGTCTAAGTGGCACGGCGTCGGCGTTCCGCGGCCTGCGGACGCGCCCGCTCCGGGACCTTCGTGGAGCGATGTCATGGGACGGAATCTCCTGGATATGGCGAGGGAAGATGGCCGTATCGCCGCCTTGACGGCGGCCATGGAGTCAGGAACCGGCCTTGCTGATTTCGCGGCTGAGTTCCCTGGCCGATTCCGCGATGTCGGCATTGCCGAGGGGCACATGGTCGCATTTGCCGCCGGGATGTCCGCCGGAGGCCTTAGGCCGTTTGTCGCAGTTTACTCGACGTTCTTGCAAAGAGCCGTCGATCAGATCATGCACGATGTTTGTCTTGCGAACCTGCCGGTTGTGTTCTGCGTTGACCGCGCAGGCGTGGTAGGCGAAGACGGTGCCACGCACCATGGACTCTACGACTACGCGATGTTGAAGTGCTTGCCAAACCTTGTAATCTGCCAGCCGGCAGATGCCGACGATCTAGGCCGCCTCATGCGCGAGGCTCTTGGACGAAACGGACCGACGGTCATACGGTATCCTCGCGGCGCCGCTCCAGTCGGAGTCTCGCCCTTGGAGCGAGAGGATGCAAAAATCGCGATCTGGGCGACGGGCGACTGGCTGCCGAAGGCGAACGCCGTGGCGAAACGCATCGGCGCGACTGTCGTTCATGCGAGATACATGAAACCGTACGACGTTGCGCTTCTGCGGCGGCAGAGAGACGAGGGGATGAAGATCGTGAGCATTGAAAACGGGTGCGTCGCGGGGGGATTCGGCGAGACGATCGGCGCCGATTTGCGATTTGGCTGGCCAGACCGGTTCGTGCCACATGGATCTACGGCAGAACTTGAACGCGCGTATGCTCTCGATGAAGACTCAATCGCAGCTGCATGCGGGGCACTTGTCGAAAAAACGGCGACATAATCGCGGCGGATATGCTATAATTTACGGCATGGAGAGAATGCTCTTTGACTTTGTGTTTGGCATCGGTCAGGCGTGCAGCTGTTCGTGGGCGTTGCGCGAAGCCGGCCTTCAGTATGCTTCGTACCCGTTCGACTGGGTGGCGAACGTCGGGCTGGACGGGCGGTCGCGGATAGTTGCGGACGATTTTCGAGACTGGCTTGTCGAGGACCAGATGTGGTTCGAGGCGGGGACGCCGTCCTACAACTGCGACATCTACCACAACCGGCTCACCGGAATGGGATTCAACCACGATTTCCCTAAGGGGGTCTCCCTGAAGGAGTCGTTCCCCGCCGTGCTGGCGAAGTACCGTCGTCGCATCGACAGGCTGTATGCGGACATCAGGCGTTCGAAGAACGTGTTGATCGTGTGGCTGGGCGTGCCAGGAGTAGGCGTGCTGCCCGCCGAGCACGTTTCTCTCTGCCTTAAGACATTCCGCGAGAAATTTCCCGGCGTTGAGTTCAAGATGCTGGTGATCGAGAACGAACGCGGCGTCTCAGTGGAAAATCCCCGCATAGAAACCGGCGACGGATTCGAGAGGATGGCGTTCGACTACGAGGACCGCTCCAAGGCCGGAAATCGCTTTCAGGTGAAGATGGATGTGCTTGCGCGCGCATTGAGCCGATATGAGGCAGTGGATAGGCGCACGCCGGAGCAGAAGCGCGAATACGAAAAATCCGGAAACGGGCACAAGAACATGAAATACACCCAGTTCGGCGCAACGACGTGGCTAGGGTACTTCATCCGTCGCAGGCTTGTCACGCTTAAACGCCATTTCGAGAAGAGGCGATCGCGCAAATGAAGTCAGGGGCATCCATGGAAACGACGTCGATTTCCGTCATCGTTCCGTTCTACAATCTGGAACGGTACGCCGGGACGTGTCTCGACTCGGTCGCGGCGGCTCTTGATGCGGCGGCTGGAGAGGTCGGTCCAGTGGAGGTTCTCTGCATCGACGACGGTTCTACGGATTCCACGGGCGCGATACTGGACGAATACGCGGCGAAGGATCCACGCTTCCATGCGATCCACAAGCCGAATGGCGGCGAGGGCTCGGCTCGCAACGCCGGGCTGGACGCGGCAAAGGGGAGGTGGGTGACTTTTCTTGACGGCGACGATGTCTGGCTTCGGAATTATGCATCCGCTGCCGCGCCAATTCTCGCGGCGCATCCAGAAGCCGACATCGCGGCGTTCAGGTACGTGCAGTTCGAGGACGGGAGCGAACCGCCGCAGCCTGAGTCCGCAGAGCCGCATGTGTTCGACACCCGAGGTGAGATTCCTTCCGAGGTTCTCCTCTGGGTTGGCGTGTTCCCAACGTTCTTCCGCCGCGATTTTCTCGCGGGAATGAGATTTTCCGCCTTGCCTCTTGGCGCGGACAGGTTGTTTGTCTCGCAGTGCCTCGCTCGCGCCAACGTCGTTGTCAAATGCGATGCCGCCGTGCATGGCTACCGCATACGCGAAGGGTCGATGGCCCGTGCGGTCTGGAATGCGCGGAAGGTGATGAGCCAGTGCGACTATTCCTTTGGTGGCCTCTGCGCATTGGCAGAAAGCGGCAAGTCCATTGGCAAGGAGGGTCTTTCGTACATGGCGTCGCTGTGGCTCTCAGACGTTCCGAACAGGATTCTGCGGTTGTCTCGCGGCGAAAGGCGCAAAGCGTGGGAGCACTGGCGCGGCACGTTGGATTCAGCGTGCGTCAAGGCGTCTGCACGCTTTGACGCGGTGCGCCGCGTGCTTGGCTTCGTTTCGTTTTCGATGATGGTCTCTCTTTGGGCGGCAAGGATTTTCAGAAAGGCGGGTGTCTCATGAAGGAATACGATTTCATATTTAGCCTTGGCGCTACGTGTGCCGTTTCGCAGTCTTTGCGCGATGCGGGGTTGCAGTTCGCCTCTTTTCCATTCGACTGGATCGGCTCTCCTGGACTTCTCCGCGACGTGGAAATGGTCGAGACCCGTTTTGACGGATGGTTCGAGAAGGCGGACCTGAGGCTTTGGGACGTCCGCCACGAGGAAGGCGCCGTGCAGCGCGTGTACAAGAACATGCGCACGTCATTCGGCTTCCCTCACGAGTTCACAAACGCATTTACATTTGAGGAGGGCTACGACGAGACGAAGGCGAAGTACGACCGCCGCATAGAAAGGTTCTACAAGTCCGTCAAGTCTGCGAAGCGCGCGCTGGGAATCTATCTCGAGATCGCGACCCGCCCGCGCCTCTCCGACGAAGCCATCTCCGAAGCCCATAGGCGACTCGCCGCGCAGTTCCCCGAGACGGCGCTGGACCTCCTGTATCTCTGCGAAGATCCGACGCATCGCGACGTTCGCGTCGTGTCGGAGTCCGGCGGCGTTGCCGTGGCGAGCGCCGACTACGCGAAGTTTCTAGACGGCGTTCCGATGCACACCGTCGATAGATCTGAGATTGTGAAGTTCATCCGCGAGAATTTCACAGTCGCCGGACACGACATCGTCGGCGAGAAGGCCCGCTACGAGGCGGAACAGAAGCGCCTCCGCAAAAAGCATTGGGGCAAGGGCCGCTGCGAGCAGTGGATAAACCGCAAGTTGTTCAAGACATACCGCCGGCTGCAGGACTACCTGATCGGGCAGAACATTCTGCCGGGAGACCGTCCGTGCTGGTTCGACAAGGAGGATGCCGTCTGGCGGCATGGATAATTCAATCGCCATAGTCGGCTTGAGCTGCCGGTTTGCCGGGTGTCCGAATCCGCGCGCTTTCTGGAACGCGATCCTTGAACGCCGCGACATGCTCTCTCCGCCGGGACCGGAGGCGGAGCTGCCTGTAGGGCAGAGGAACGTCTTTGACCAGCCGTATCCCGTGCGCATAGGCCAGCTCGGCGACTTGTATGCGTGCGTGCCGTCGATGCAGAACTTTCCGCGTCAGGTCAATGCCGGCGAGAACCAGGATCTCTACTTCGCGACGCAGCTCGCATTCGACGCGCTTGCGGATGCATCGATGAAGCCGCATCCGCCGGAGCCGGTCGCGGGAAGCGTCCGTTTCGGATATGCGCCTCCATTCAACGCCTCAACGGTCAACTGGCTGCAGCACACAACATTCCTCGACCAGACGATGGACGTGATTCGTCGCTTCTTCCCTCAGGCGCCGGCAGAATCGATGGACGCTGTCAAGGCGAAGCTTGTGGATTCCCTCCCGTCGCCAAACGCCGCCTCGTTCCTCATGGGTGCCGGCTATCGATTCGCTTCGTGGATTGCTCGCGAATGCTCCTTCTCCGGCGATGCGACGATAATGGACGCCGGCATTCTGTCGGGTGCCGCGACGATCGAGGTTGCGATGGACGATCTGCTTGCCGGACGTGCCGATGTCGCCCTTGCGGGCGCGTTGACGCCGCCTCTTTCCCGTGCGTACATAGAGGGTCTCTCGGGCGAAGTCAGGTTTTCCACGCGTCCCGGGCTTCATCCGTTCTCCAATGATCAGGACGGTACGATTCCAGGCGAAGGCGGGGCGTTCTTCGTGCTTAAGCGCCGCGCCGATGCGCTGCGCGACCGCGACAGGATATATGCGCTTATAAAGTCCGTCGCGATTGGACATGGAAAAGGCGACGATCTCGCGTCAATCTTCTCCCTCGCGGCGAAACGAGCCGGTGTTCCGATTACGTCCATAGGGCTTGTCGAGGCCGACGGCACAGGAATCGCGGCGGCAGAGGAACGTGAGATTTCCGCCGTGCAGAGGTTGTGGGGGGAGCACAGACCTGGCGGTCCGCTCGTCGGGATGGGGTCGGTGAAGGGGAACATCGGACACACTCTCAAGGCGTCTATGGCGGCTGGCGTCGCAAAGGCCGCGCTAGCTCTGTACAACCGCGTGCTTCCGCCGCAAATCGGCGCGGAGCATCCGGCGGATGCCGTGTCCAATCTTTCGTCCAGCGCATATCTTCTCAACGAAGTGCGTCCGTGGATCACGGGTGACAACGCATCTCCCCGCCGTGCAGCCGTCATGGGTGCGAATTTTGACGCGATAGATCCCTCTGGCGGAGCGTCGTCCGCCGGGCGCAGCGCAGTCCTCATCCTCGAGGAAGAACCAGAGGACCGCTCATGACCGATCTTGTGCTAGTTTCCGCGAGCGACGAAGAAGCCCTCGTGCTCGAAATGAAGCGGCTCATCGCGTTCATCGACCGCGTTCCGGACGCGTCGCTCGACGACATCGCATATACGTGCTCGCTTGCGAAGGGGGATAGCGTCGTCGCGATCATTGCGTCGTCGGCATCCTCTCTCAGGGCGAAGCTCCTTTCCGCTGTCGGACGCATTGGCTCGGTCGCTGGCAGGATAAAGGACAGAAGCGGCGTCTATTATTTCCGCAAGCGTCTTCTTGGCCCTGGCGGCGGCAAGCTCGCGTTCGTGTATCCTGGCGTCATGAGCTTCTATCCGGACATGCTTCGCGATCTCGCAATCGCGCATCCGGAGTGCCGCGATGTTTTCGACGAGTTGGAGGAGGCGGTCAAGGGCAATGGCGATTTCGTACCGTCGTCGTTCATATTTCCGCCAGCGCCGTACTACAGGCACGATGCCGACATCTTCAAGTCCGGCGCATACGCGCAGGCGCTTGTTTCGACGTATGCAGCATGTGCGGCGCTGACAAGGATGCTGTCGTCCTCCGGGCTCGTTCCGGACGGAGTCGTAGGCTTCGCTGGCGGCGATCTCGCGGCGATGATGCTGTCCGGGGCTGTTGGCGACAAGCTCTCTCGTCCAGACAGGGTGGGCATAGTCCGCGACATCTACGGCATAGTAGCCAAGGCGGTGAACCACGGAGGTCTTCCTGCCGTCGCGATGGTGAGCATCCTTGTCCGGCATCCAGGCGAGATAGACGACCTCGTGAAGACGTTCCCTCCAGACAAGGTTGCGCTTGTCGTAGATTATTCGCCGCGCCAGAAGACGTATGCCGTTTCCTCCGACTACGAGAAGACTGTTCTTGACGCGTTCGCCGCCGCAGGGGTGCGCGCCGTGAAGCTCGCCCTGGACAAGCCGTTCAACACGCCGCTTTGCGAATCGCTAGTGCCTGTCGTGCGCAAGTTTGCGAAGACGTGGATGAAGCACAAGCCCGTTCGCGAAGTGTATTCGTGCGCAACTGCAAGCAGGGTTTCCGACGGACTCAGGCCACTTCGCGAAGACACCGCCGCCAGATGGGCGCGTCCCATTAGGTTCGAGGAGACCGTAAGACGCATGTTCGACGACGGCTACCGGGTGTTCGTGGAGGTGGGCCCCAGGGCTCTTTCATCCGCCGCAATCTGCGATACGCTGCGCGGCGAGGATTTCGCCGCGATTGCGACGAACTCGATTCACCGCACGGGGCTTCTCCAGGCGCAGCATGCAATAGGCCAGCTGGTCGCGCTTGGAGCGAAGATGGACATTTCCAGCGCGCTTCTTCGCCGCGGTGCGAAAAAGATTGATTTTGACGCGGCCATATCGATGGAGGTAAGGCGCGATTCCGAGATGCGCCTTTCTCGCTCCTTCCCGCGCCTTACGCTGTTGTCCGGAGAGTCGCTGCTTTCCGGGCGGTCAGTCCCAGGGGAGCCGAAGGGCAGGGGCGCGCGGGCCGCGCAGAGGGCTGCCGCAGTCGCGTATATGGCCCGCAGACAGCGTCAGTTCGATTTCGGCGCGATGAATCCGATGATCTCCGATGCGGACACGGTTTCGTCAAGCCCCGGCGTGTCGGTGGAGATTTCAAAGGTGTTCAAGATTTCCGACATGCCCTTTATCGGCGACTACGCGCTTGGCACCAGCCAGTTGTCGTATTCCGACCCAAACCTGAAGGGACTTGTGCTTCTCGCCATTCCCGTGGGAATAGAGATCATGGCCGAGACGGCGGGACTTGTTGCGCCGAAGCTTTCGCTTGTGAGGATATCGGATTTCTCGTGTCGTCGCATGGTCTCGTTCGAGAAGGGGGAGCTAAGGCTTTCTGTGCGGGCTGAGCGAGTAGCTTCCGGTGCGCCGCACGATATCTCGGTTAAGGTGCTTCTGCGAGACTCTGCGCCAGAAAGCGAATATACATGGCCGGTGATGGAGGCCGTGTTCGTCCTTTCCGATACGCCGCCGAGGGCGTTGCCCGCGACGCCAGATCCGCTGATGAAGCCTCGCAGCGTCCATTGGTCGGGGCGCGACATCTATTCCTCTCGTCTTAGCTTCGGGCGGAGACTCAGGGGCATAGAGTTCGTAGAGCAGTGGAGCGAGACAGGCATAGACTACGACGTGACCGTGCCGCCGCTCGCCGGGAACTTCGTGTTCACGCGCTTCCCGATATGGGTGGTAAACCCTCTTCTCATGGAGATAGTCGTGAGCGGGTTTTCTCTCTGGCGCAGCCATGAGAGGTTTGCCGGAGCATTCGCGTTCCCGTTTCGCATGAGGCGCATGGACTTCAGGGGGTCTGTCCCCAACGAGGGTTCGACGCTCAAGTGCTACCTGCGTCTCACAGGCGTTACGCCGAAGAGCCACCTTTGCGACATAACGGTGACGGACGGCAACGGCACGGAGGTCATGTCCATCTCTGGATGGGAGGAGCTTTCGGAGCGAGTGCCGTCCGAGTATCGCGAGCTCGTGATGCAGCCCGCCAACGCCTTCCTTACGGAGTCGCTGCTGCCAGAGACTCTCGGCGACCCAGCGACGGATGTCGCATCGGCGTTCATAACGGACGTTCCGTACCAGCTCTTCGAGCGTAGCGAGGAACTGTGGCTGCGCGTATTCTCGCGAATCGTACTGAGCGCACCGGAACGGCGCGACTTCTTCGGCATGACCGGTTCCACGGCCCGCAGGACGGAATGGCTCTTCGGACGAATCGTCGCGAAGGAGGCCGTGCGCCGCTACATGAAGGAATGCTACCAGGCCAGGTGGAGCGATGCCGACGTGCAGATATGGGCGGACGATTCCGGCAAGCCGCATGCGCTCGGCGACTGGAGCGAGTTTTTGACGACGAAACTCGACATCGCGATTGCGCACACTGCGCAGTTCGTCGTTGCCGTGGTTGCCGCGAACGCAAGGGTTGGCGTGGATGTGGAGTCCGTTTCGCGCGACCTCTCAAGCGAGTTTGCGGCGGGCGTGTTCACGCCGGACGAGATGGAGCTTGCTGCGCAGGCGGCGAACGCCTCCAAGGCGCTGATACGGTTCTGGTGCGCGAAGGAAGCCGTGTCAAAGGCGCTTGGAACGGGCATACGGTACAGTCCGAAAGAGCTTGTGGTGACATCCTACCAGCCAGACTCTGGCGCGTTGACAGTCCAGCTGGAAGGTGCGTGGCTTGAGCCGTTCAAGGCGTTCAAGGGCCGCGACATCAGCGTCACGGTCAAGACGATACGCGACCACGCTCTTGCATCCTGCTTCATTCCGGCCTCGTTCTTCGGAGAAGGCTGACGTGCGGCTAGTGTGGCGTGGGAAAGTTTGGTATAATACGCAGTTAATCGGCCTGCTGACAGGCGTTGAATATTTGCGACACCGCGGAAAAGGCGGTTTTGCAGGAAAGGTGATGGAAAAATGAACGAAATAACATTTGGACAGGCATGGAGCTACGGAGGCCCCCTCATGTGGGTTCTCGCGTCGCTTTCGGTAGCGGCCCTCGCGGCGATGCTGTACCTCTGGATATCGCAGTCGAGCTGGCTGTTCATGCCGTCCGCACTAAAGCGGATCGCCTCCGCCAAGGATCGCGAGGCCGAGGGCCGTCGCATAGCGGCTCGTCTAAATTCCGCAGTCGAGTGGCTTGCGGACATCGCGGCGATCTCGCCGCTCGTCGGGCTTCTTGGAACGGTGCTCGGAATGTTCAAGGCATTTGGCGGAATTGCGGCTGACGTGTCGGCTGGTGCGAAGCCGATGGTGCTCGCGCAGGGCGTTTCGCAGGCCATCGTGACGACGATCTTCGGCCTGGCCGTGGCGATTCCATGCCTTGTCGCGTACGCCTTCTTCCGCCGCCGTGCGGCGAAGCGCGTCACGGAGCTTGAGGTGGCCGTGGAGACGGTTCTTGCGGAGGCCGGGCGATGAGGTTCGCACAAGAGACGGGATCGAAAGCGCCCGCGCTGGCATTGACGTCGATGCTCGACGTCATATTCCTTCTCCTGTGCTTCTTCGTAACGGTGAGCGTGTTTTCGCAGTGGGAGAGCGAGATCTCGATATCGCTGCCTTCGGCGAAGACCGCTGAAGAGCCTGGTCGCCTGCCCGGCGAGATAATCATTAATCTCGACAAGGAGGGCGCGATCAAGGTAAACGGATCGCCGCTGTCTCTTGCGGAACTTGAGGACAGGCTTTCCCGCATATCAAAGTTCTACCCTGGCCAGCAGGTCATCATACGCGCCGACAAGGAGACGAAGTACGACAATCTCGTCAAGGTAGTTGATGCCTGCCGCGCGGGGAACGTCTGGAACTTCTCCCTGGCGACTGAAGGAGCGAGCGCGAAGTGACGTCCATCGCGGCGATATTGGCGGCGGCTTCACTTTCCGTAACGGCGCACGACAGGATGGCGATGGCGGACCGCCTCTTCAACCGCGGCGATGCCGCGGCGGCAAGGTCGGAATACCGTGCGCTCGTCGGGTCTAGGGACGTTGACGCATCGGAGCTTGCATACAGGCTTGTTGCAAGCGCCAGCGCGGCGGGGGACAAGGCGGCGGCGCGAAGCGAAGGCGCGGCGTTCCTCAAGACGTATCCATCGAGTCCGCACGCCGACAAGGTGCGGTTGCTCGTGGCGCTTGCCGGTCCTGACGCCGAACGTCTCATGGAACTTAAGCTTCTAGATAGGGACGACGCGCCTCCGGCCGTGCGAGCCGAGGCGCTCTACCGCATGGCGGAGTCGTCCGGCGACGCTGCTTTGTTCGAGCGAGCGTTCAAGGCCGATCCGTCTGGACGCTTCGCCCCGTACGCGAAAATCGCCCATGCTACGAAGCTCCTCGAAGACGCCGATCCTTCGGAGCGCAGGCGCGGAGTTGCGGAGCTCATGGATCTCGTCTATGGCAAGGACGAGAAGATCGCGCGCGACGCGCTCTATCTCGCGGCGGTTCACAGCTATCGCGAAGGTCGCTATGGGGAAAGCTCTGCGCTGTTCAAGCGGTACGGCAAGCTGCATGCCGGCGACGCGAGGGCGGTGGACGTCGCAAGGCTTTTTGCCCTCAGCGAGCTGATGGGCGGCAGATACGCCGCGGCGATCGCCGCGGCGACGGACGAGACGGACGAGACATTTGCATACGTAAAGGCGGTTGCGAGCTTCAAGATGGAAATGCACGACGAGGCCAAGCGGCTCTCGAAGAAATATCTCGACGATTTCCCTCAGGGCGGAAACAGGGCTGCCATTGAACTTCAGCTGGCTAGGCTGGAATTCGACGACGCCGTGAAGACGAACGACGGCAAGGTCGTGCTTGCCGCGGCGAAAAGATGCCTGGCGCTTTCAGGCGCGGCGTCGGATAGAATGCTCGTTGCATGGGCTCTTGAAAAGAACGGGGAGATCGAGAAGGCAGAGGACGAGTATTCTGCCGTCGCGAGAGACTTCCCGAAGAGCGTTTTGGCGGCGGATGCTCTGTACAGAAGGGCGATGTCGCTCCTTCGCAGGGAGAAATGGCCGGCAGCGGAGCTTTCGCTTTCCGAGGCCGTCGCGTCCGGCAAGCTCGACAAGAGTCGCGAGGCGACGGCGATGTACTGGAGGGGCCTTGCCGCGTTCAGGGCGGGGCACAGCGAAGAGGCCGCTGGATTTCTAAACAAGGCGATGGAAGGCGGCTTGACCATGGACGAACGGCGCGAAGCCAGACTCGTGATCGCCGATATAGACATCGCGGCAGGTCGTACGAATGAAGCGGTGAAGGCGTATGCGGAGCTTGTTCGCGAAGGTGCTCTCGCGCGTATGAGCGCGGCGAAGACCCTTTCCGTGGGACGGCTTCTCGCTGGCGAGGAAGCTAGGCTATGTGCGAAGTCCCTGACCAAAAACGCCGCGCCGGAATGGCGGCAGTTCGGCTTTGGGCTTTTGGGCAACGTCGAGGACGCCGAAGGCAATTTCACCGCAGCCGCAGATGCGTACAGGAAATGCCTTGCGGAGAACTGCGTAACGGAGGCTGCCGCGCCTGCGGCGCTGAAGCTGGGGCTCTTCCTTGTGCGTGATGGCGAGCCGGACGAGGCGGAGAAGGTCTTGAAGAGGTCTGTTGAACTAAACAAGTCCGACAACATCGCGCGTGCTGCGTCTTATCTTGGTCTTGCGAAAGCAGCGCTTTTGCGTGACGACAGCGAAACTGCGAAGGGGTATGCGACAGTAATCGCGACGCTCTTCGAAAACACGCCGTCCGCCGTCGAGGCGAAGGAAATCTTGAAGAAATAGCATAGGGTGGGGGCTTCATTTCACATCCACGCCGCTTCTCCATGCCCTGGGCGAGAGCCCGGTTTCGGTCTTGAAGAAGTGCGAGAGTCGGCAGCCTGACGAGAACCCTGTCTTCTTCGCGATGGCTTCAAGTGAATCGGACGTGTTTCTAAGGAGCCGCTTCACGGCCGAAAGCCTCGTGTCTAGTATCTCGTCCCGGATGGAGCGTCCGTGCACGGTTCGGAATCGCAGGCGGGCAAGGCTCTCGGAAACGCCGAGATGCCGTGCCACGTCCTTTACGTCGATGCCCTTGCAGGCGTTCTCGCGTATGAACGCAAGCCCCTCGCGGATCAGGAAGCCCGCCGGAGGGACGGCGCGCGTGGAGTCTCGCTCGACGATTCCGATGGGCGGTATCAGTATCGGGTTTGGCGCCGACATCCGGCGCCCGTGCATCAGCCTGTCGAGCTCCTCCGCGGCGCGGCGAGCGAGCTCGACGTGGTTCGGATGGACGCTGGAGAGCGTCGGGCGCATCGCGTTGCAGACGACTTCGTCGTTGTCGACGCCGACGACCGCGACCTGCTCCGGCACGCGCAGCTTCTCCACCCTGCAGGCCTCGAGAACTTTGGCGGCGACCATGTCGTAGGACGCGAACACGGCGACCGGTCTCGGAAGGGACTTGAGCCATGCTCCAAGCTGCGTCTCGCGCAGCCTGAACCTGATCGGCACTATCCTCGACTTGCCCAGCTCCAGCCTGAAGCCGCGCTCGCGCAGAACCGACCAGTAGGCGCGTTCCTCCGGCGGCATGACGGCGTATGCCCGAAACGAGCCCTTGGAGCGCAGAAGCCTTGCGGCGGCGCGGCCTATCGCCAGTTCGTCGTTGCGCAGGACGGCGATGTTCGGGCTGTCCGGAGGCGGCAGCTCCGACGGGAAGTTGTTGAGCGCGAGCGGGATGCCGAGGCCTATCATCGTCCGGTAGCCTGGCGTCGCCCTGTTGATGCCCGTCACTATGCCGTCCAGACCGTCTCTGACGAACGACTTCAGCAGTTGTGGCGTAAGGTCGTTGGGGTTTTGCTGGAAGTTGATGCGCCAGTCGTGCCCCGCGTTGACGTAGTTGAGCACCCCCGTCAGGAATTCCCGCGAGGCGACCGAGTTTGCGGACAGCGACACTAATACTCGTTTCATGCCGGGAATTATATCAAATTTCAGTTGTCAGCGGTTAGCAGTTAGTGGTTAGCGGTTAGTCGGCGAGAAGACAGAGGGCCACAGAGATGCGGCGTTGCCATTTGCGGCCTGATGTGGTATAATACTTTCAGTTTAAAGTATCGTGTAATCACACGGGAATGAAAAGCGAGGGAAACATGGTATTCAAGAGAAATGCCTACGTCAGACGGTTGATGTCAAGCCGGGACAACGGTTTTGTCAAAATCATAACCGGTGTCCGCAGATGCGGAAAGAGCTATCTGCTGTTCAACCTGTTCAAGAAACGGCTTGTTCAGGACGGCGTTCGCCGAGAGAACATAATCGAGGTGAAGCTCGACGAAGGCCGCAATGAGAAGTTGCGCAACCCCAGGGCGCTCGAGGAGTTCGTGCGCCGTTTCGCGAGGTCGAAGCGAGAGCGTTATTACGCATTCATTGACGAGATTCAATACTGCTATGAAGTTCCGCTTGCGGACAATCCAAAGATCATGTTCACATTCTACGACACGTTGAACGGTCTCTTGAAGATCGGAAATCTCGACATATATGTGACAGGTTCCAATTCCCGGTTGCTTTCAAAGGATGTGGCGACGCATTTTCGCGATCGCGGAGAGGAGGTTCAGGTTCATCCTCTCACCTTCGCCGAGGTGCACGAGGCGTTCAAGGGCGATATATACCGGGAGTGGATGTCGTATCTGACGTTCGGCGGAATGCCTGGTGCGCTTCTGAAGAATACGGAAGAGGAGAAGAGGCGATATCTCGCGGGACTGTTCAAAACCACATATCTCCGTGATATCGTGGAGCGCTACAATCTCAAAGACGATTATGCGCTTGGGCGGACGGTTGACATTGCCGCATCTGTTGCGGGGAGTCTCACAAACCCCACGAAACTCGCCCATGCGATGCAGAACGAACTAGGCGTTCGCATAAGCATTCCGACCGTCAAGAACTATCTTGGGTATCTTGAGGACGCATTTCTGTTCCGCAAGGCCGACAGGTTCGACGTGAAGGGGAAGCGCTATCTGGATTATCCCGCCAAATACTATGCGGAAGACGTTGGTCTGCGGAATGCACGGCTTAATTTCCGGCAGATCGAGCCAGATCATCTGATGGAGAATGTCATCTTCAACGAATTGGTGGCAAGAGGTGCAGATGTTGACGTCGGCGTGGTGGATACGGAAGTCGTCAAGGACGGTGTTCGCCACAGGCGGCAACTTGAAATAGATTTTATCGTAAACCTCGGCCTTGGAAAGATCTACATACAATCTGCATACGCCATGAATTCAGAGCGAAAGAAGTCACAGGAGACGGCTTCTCTGGAAAAGAGCGGAGATTCGTTCAGAAAGCTGGTGATCCTGGGTGTGCCTCAGCCCAAATATACTGATGACAAAGGAATTACATATCTCGGGGTGATGGACTTTCTGCTAGACACATCGGTTTTGGATGGTTTAATTGGCTGAAATAACGGCTCCAATTTCTTGCGGCTGCTTTCGGGCGGGGCGGAGGAGGCGGGGATGATGGCTGCACGGGCGAGCGGCGCCGGCAGTTCAGCGTGGGAATGTATCATATTCTTTTCGATAATGGCATGATGAAGTTATCGAAAATGACATGATGACAGTATAGACATCGGCCGATTGTCTGTGCTATAATTCGCGCAATCATCAACCCAAAAAGGAGATACATTATGCAAGGGAAGTTTTTCGCTGTGCTGTTTGCCGTTGTCGCCCAGATGGCGAGTGGAGCGGACTACGCTACCAACGTCTGGACGGCAGATGCCGGAGGAGACTGGGGAACTGCGTCAAACTGGTCTGATTCTTCGCTTATGTCGTCAGCTTGCTATGTTGACCTTTCGCGGGTTCCGGACGGCGGAGTCGTTACGACCTCATCGGGGAGGGCGATCTGGGGCATCATCGCCACAAACGAAAGCGAGACCGTAAAGACGATAACGATCAAGCATACGACTACAACCTCCACCGCGCTGATTCTGTTAGGCCCAACTGGATATAAAAGAACAGATTTCAATCTAAAGAACGTCCGCTTGGTGCTACAAAGTCCCTTTGTTTGGCAAGACAATGTTTCGGACAATGTCACGATATTTGGTTCGGGCAGTACCGTTGTATTTGAGAATACCGCCCGCAACTCGAACAGATATTCTCCGCATAACCGCGTGAACTTCTACGTGGCCGGGACAGACAACTATCTGGAGATAGCAACCCTGAGGGCTGCGGAGAGAATGTATGTGAAATGCAATGCGAACACCGGCCTTAGACTGACGGCGGATGCCGTTGTCGGCGAACTTGCTGTGGAAAACAGCGCACGCGGAATTTGGCTGAACGGGCACAACCTGCGACTTGGAGGACGCTCGTCTGGTTCAACGTTTTCACGGGACGTCTTCAAGGACAGCGGCTATGTGTCGTCAATCAACGGAGCAGAGGTTGCCGTTAGCGCCGCGCAGACGGGCAATGTCGCGTTTCGCGGACTGGAGGGACAGTTGACTTTGTCCTCGTCGGCGGTTACTTCCGCGACGGTGATCGAGAGCGCCGGGCATGGCGAAATTGCCTTTGACGGTTCGGCGTCTGTTGCCACGATTTCGTCCGTAGATGCGGGAATGACGGGTGCCGTCAAGGTCCCTGCCAATGCAAAGCTCACAGTGAACGGAAACGGCGGCACCACCTCGACCGTATATCGCGCGAAGCTCACGGGCGCCGGCGGGTTTGTCAAGCGCGGCGGAGACTACACCCTGACCTTGCAGGGTGCGAACGACTATCAGGGGGAGACGGAGGTGAAAGAGGGCAGCCTCGTCGTGTCGCGCCCGTATGCGTCCGTTGCGACCGGCCTTGTGGCGGACTGGAAGTTTGACGACGAGAACGACATTGGGCACGACTCGAGCGGAAACGGCATGACGCTTACTCTTTTCAACGGCTCAGTTAGATCCAGCGCAGGCATATCTATCGTCGACGATGCGGAGCGCGGCAAGGTCGTCCGACTCGAGAAATCGTATCAGGCGAATCTTGCGGCGGGAATGTCGAACAACAAGGCATTCCCGACAGGCGACCACGCATATACGCTGTCGTTCTGGATGAAGGCGACGGCTGGCGACGTCGGTTTTGATCTGCTCACTTTCTGGGGTTCGGCGGCAAACTTGTCTGGCGTCATCTGCGCCATCTACTACAATGCGGGCATGTATGTGGAGAACCGCGGAAACGGGAAGAAGTTTGCCCAGTATGTCGAGGGAACGAGCGGGCAGACGCGCAATTTTCAGGACGGGAACTGGCATCACATCGTCCAGACCTACGATTCTGGGACTCGGCGGGCGTATGTGGATGGCGTGAAGATGCTTGACGATACGACGGGGCCTCTTTCAGTGACGAGCAACATTCTGTATCTTGGCTGGGGTGGCTTTGGCGAAAACTACAACTACTATGACGGATGCTATGACGATTTCCGTGTCTATGACTTCGCGCTGAACGAGAGCGAAGTGGCGAACGAATTTGCGTCTGGCGTCAAGGCGGAGCACAGTGCTGGAAGGCGATTCACCGAGAACTATGCATCCCAGCCCATCGCCCGCTACACCTTTGAGGATGCGGAGAACATCGGCAAGGATTCGATGGCTGGAGGGGCGGACATGACGGAGACGTCCGGCACTGTAACAACCGTCTATGATGCCGAGCGTGGTGGAAGGGTTCTCGACTTGTCCGATGCGGCGGTCGGGTACCTCCAGCTTTCCACTTTGCCAGAGTCGTTTCCCTTTGGTGACCACAACATGTCTATTTCGTGCTGGGTTCGCCCATGTGACGGCAATTCCACTAATGCCGAAAACGCTGCCGTATTTCATTACGGAAACTCTACGGCGCTTGCGTTCGCCTCGTCCGTGGAGTTGACATACCAGAATGACGGTTCCCTTCGAACTTTGGCATTTGGCGCAGGTGCGGGATGGTCGTACAATCCGCATGCCGCCATTAGAAATACGGCGAACAACTCGCGCAAATGGCATCATGTGGTCTGCGTATTGAACACGGGGGAGGATTCACAGCGGCTTTATGTGGACGGAAAACTCGTAAAAACGGACTGGTTCGGATCTGCAATGAATTTTCCAAATAATGGAATCTTCCGGATCGGCAATCAACCTGGCTCGTCAGCCGGGTTTAGGGGCTGGGTCGATGACGTGCGGATTTACGGAGGAACTCTCACGGCCGATCAGGTCAGCCGGATAATCGCCGAGGAGACCGCGGCGGCGAACGTGCTGCCGAGCGGAACGGACATCACAGTCGATGCAGGCGCGACCGTTAAGTTCGCCGGCGTGACGGAGTCGATCGGCGCGCTTGGCGGATCCGGCACGGTGAAGGTCGCTGACGGTTCCGTTCTTGAGGTGACGTCGCCATCGGTCTTCGACGGCACACTCGATGCTGTTGGCGGGTGGATGCGCATAGGCGGCGAAGGTTCGCTCCGCCGCACAGGCGGCGAGGCGTTTTCCGGGAACTTTGTGATTTCCGAAGGACTTACAGTCAAGGTTGACTCCACGGCGTCGAACCTTCCTGTCGTGAAGACGACCGGGTGCGTGACGATGCCCGAGACGCTGACGGTCACGCTTGCAGACGGGGCTTCTGTTCCCCCGATCGGCAAGTATGTGCTGGTGGACGCCAATCGGCTTTCCGTGCCTGAGGACACTTCGGGCTGGACGCTCGCCGGAGGTCTTGCCGATGGCAAGGCCCGGCTAGTCGCAAGAGACAACAAGCTTTTGCTTTTCGTAAGAGGTGGGTTCGTACTATCGTTCAGATAACATGCACTTTCGATCTTGCGTTTGCTGCACACTTGCGTTCCTTCTTCAGGCTGCGCAAGGGGCGACTGTTCTCTTCGACTTCGAGACCGAAGCGGAGCGGGCTGCTGTAAAGGCGGTTTCCGGAAAGGGATGGCGAGTTGCCGTATCCGACCGATTCGCGACCTCCGGGGAGCATGCGCTTCTCTTTAAATGCGCCCCTGGGGAATGGTCTGCGAAGGACGGCAAGGCGTGGCCTTCGTTTTCGCTTCCGACGGAAGTTGGAGATTGGAGCGAATACGACCGTCTTGTAGTTGATGTGGTGAACGTCGGCGAAGGCGACGACATCGTGGATCTCTTTGTGGGCGGCGACAAAGGGGACATGTTGCATTGCCTTTATGCGTGGAATGGGCACCAGTCGCGCTTTCGGCTTCCGCGCAATGGGTACAAACAGTGGATATTTCCCTTGAAGTGGCAGCCGTCCGTCTCGCGGAGCCATGTTTCGCGCCTATTCGTGAATGCGGTCAAGTCAAATGGATTTTCCATGACGATCGACCGTGTGACGCTGCTCAGGAAAGATGAGAAGCCCCCTGTGCCGGACGGTCCGTGCGTTGGGCGGGACCTCATCCCGTTGATGCAGTCCGAATTCTCCAAGCTTGAGGTGAAGGCGCGAGACCTTGAGTCGCAGAGAAGGCATGCGCAGGACTATATGCGGTTCAGGGAATCGTGCCATTCCGCAGGTGTGCCGTCACGGGATTTTCTCCTTGGCTGGGCGACGTCTATGGAGAAGATTCTGCCGCGCGGACCGTTTTCGGCGAAGCCGCTGACGCAGGACGGGTTGGGTGTTCGGCTTGCGCGCAATGAATACGAGAGCGTCCAGCTGCTTGTGGCGCCGAAGAACATGAACTTGAAGGACGTCAAAGTTCGACTCGACGGCGACTTGCGGCGTACAGGTGGAGGCCCGCATTTTGCGGCGTCCAATGTCGCGTGCGACGTGACTGCATACGTGAAGACCTATTTCCCGCCGATACGACCGCAGTGGAAGGTGACCGAGATGCAATACCGCTCTGGCTTCAACGTGCCGACGAACTGTGCGCCGGGATATGCCCGCATGACGGAGAAGCCATATGTCGGATGGTGGCCCGATCCTATCCTCGGATTCCTAGATGGCGTGGAGATCGCGGATGACGACGTCCAGAGCTTCTGGATCAGGGTGCGGTGTCCGCAGGGGCAGGCAGCCGGGACATATCGCGGCACGCTTGTCGTGTCCGCCCAGGATGCCGAGCCGGTTCGTGTGCCGTTTTCGGTAAGGGTTAATGACTTTGACGTTGGCAAGACTCCGATGCTTCCGGTCATTGTCGCGTTCGATCCTGCCGGCCCAGGCAAGACCAACGAGGCGCCGTCAAAGTTGTGGCGGCGGCACGAGCGGGAGTGGGTCGATTTCCTCGCCGACTACCTTATTTCCTACGACAGCCTCTACCACAAGTGCGACAATGGACGCCTTGCCGCGTTGAGCCGCCTGAAGCAGGAAGGAAGGCTCGGTCCGTACAATCTCGGGTACTGGCGCATCCCCAAGTCCGCGAGCGAAAAGGAGGTCGATGTAAGTCTTGCCGCCTACATCGACGGGATAAAGGGCTTCTATGCCGAGGCCAAGAAGCTTGGCATTGAGGACAAGGCGTACGTATTCGTCTGCGACGAGTTCCCGGCGCAGCGGTTTCCCGAGGTCAAGAAGGCGACCGACGCGGTAAAGGCCGCATTGCCGGGCGTGCCGGTCTTGACCTCTGCGTATGACGGCAACTACGGTGTCGGCACGATTCTTGAAAAGGTTGATTGGTTCTGCCCCTACACGGCCACGTACAACGTCCGCAGGGCGGAGGCCTCGCGCAAGGCTGGCCATCAGGTGTGGTGGTACATCTGCAACTGGCCGGTGGCACCTTGCGCCAACATGTTCGTTGAGTGTCAGGCCATTGAGGGGCGCATCCTCATGGGCGCACAGTCCGTTCGGATGAGACCCGACGGTTTTGTTTACTACCAGATAGCGGCCTGGGACACCTTCAAGTGCATAGCGGACGGACCTTTCACCTCGTGGTATCCGATGGGATGCTATCCGTTCAACGGCGACGGCGTGTGGACGTGCGTTGGACCGGACGGAACGCCCGTCCCGACGATACGGCTCGAGAACTTCAGGGACGGGCTGGAGGACTATGCCTACGCGATGATGTTGGAGGCGAAGCTCGCCGCCCGTGCCGACAAGAACGACGACTGGGCGCAGACGGCGAAGAAGCTCATTGCTGTTCCGCGCAAGGTAACGGACACGATGAGCAACTACACGGACGACCCGGAGGTCCTCTACCGGTGGCGCAACGCGATGGCGGACCTTATAGAAAAGGGGAACCGGTGACATGCTGAGGTTCTTGGTCTGCGCGGCTATTCTGCATGGCATGGCGGCGTTTGGCGCAAATGCGCATTTCCAGAATGCGCGCAGAAGCCCAGACTGGTTTACTAAGGGCGTCATGTATCAGATTCAGCCGCGCTCTTTCACAGATGAAGGAACGCTCGAGGCCGCGGCCAGGAAACTTGCCTACTTGCATGACCTTGGCGTCACAATTGTGTACCTCGTGCCGGTCATGAAGATGGATACGGACATGGACATGGGCTTTTGGAGCCCTCGCCAGATCAAGAGCGGATTCGGAAATCCAAAGAACCAGTACCGCATTGCCGACTACTTCCATGTCGACGAAGAATACGGTACGGACCAGGATCTCAGGGATTTCTGCGCCGAGGCGCATCGTCTTGGAATGAAGGTGCTCTTCGACCTCGTATATTTGCACTGCGGGCCGACTGCGCCATTCTTGAAGGAGCACCCGGAATTCACCTGGTGGAATCCAGACGGCACGGTGAAGAAGGGGCCGTGGCGTTTCCCAAAGCTGAACTTCGCAGAGCCGGGGCTGCGCGCCTATTTCATGGACAACATAAAGGCGCTTGTCACGGACTACGGCGCGGATGGATTCCGCTGCGACGTGGGAGACGGCATCCCCCTGGACTTCTGGTGCGATGCGCACGACATGATCGACAAGTTGACGGGCGGTGACGCGGTTTTGCTCTGCGAGGGGTTCACTGTCTGCAACCAGTACAAGGGTTTCGATGCCGACTACGGATGGTTCCCGGGATTGTCTGCCGCGAAGGTGCGTGAATCGTGGGAATCGCGCGAAAGGCAGTGTCCGGTAGGCTCGCGCTTCGTCAACCACTACGAGAACCATGACATCGCAACCGATGCGCGTCCCCGCCGCGAGTTGCAGTGGGGACATGATGCCGTGGACCAGGTGCTTGTCTGGATGTTCGCCATTGACGGCGTGCCTCTGCTCTTTTGCGGGAACGAGCTTGCAGACGCGGACGAACGACATTCGATGTTTGGCAAGACGCCGATGGACTGGTCCCAGCTCGACCGCGAGCCGGGGAAGTCCCGCCATTCTCTCGTTGAAAGCCTTGCCCGCCTTCGGCGAGAGCACTCGGCGTTCACCGATGTTAACGGCGCGGAAGGCCTGACCTGGCTCGACACGACGGCGAATGACGACGTTACGGCCTTTGTGCGCCGGAATGGACGCGAGACCATTCTCGTTGTCCAGAACTGGACGGGAAAGCCCGTGAACTGCAAAGTCTCTTTCTCCGTTCCGAGGCGCAAGGCCGCTTCGTATCTTGCGCCTGACGAAACAGACCGCAACGTGAAGGGTACGATTGCCACTGAACCGCTCTTCGCGCGGGCCGCTTCCCGTTCTTCGGACGGCGTATTTTTGATCGGCCCGTTTGGATGGTGGATTTCGGAGGTGATATCGTCGTCAGAGTGCGCGTTCCCCGGTGCGCGCGGCGTTTTGGTGCGTTTCGCGGGAGAGACGGTCGCGGAGAGATTTTCGTTTGAGCGCATGAACGCGGCAGATCCGCAGGGAGAGGTGTCGGCGAGAAACGGGAAGATACTCATCCGTGCCACTGACGAGAACCGCGCGGCTGCGGCGATCGGACGCTACATCCGCGAGGTCGCCAAGGGGCATTGGAGTCGCAGCGGCAACCGCGTCCCTGCCGAATGGCCGCTTCCAGAGGAAACGCTGAAGGTAAAGGCCGCGCTCCCCCACATGCATGCGTACAACTACTGCGTGTTTTCGTATTCGTTCGCATTCTACGGAGAGGAGGAATGGAGGGCGAACATCGATCGCCTTGCCCTCTCGGGGTTCACGTCGGCGGTAGTGCCGACGGCCAACATGAAGGTATGGCAGTTCTTTCTGCGCGATGCCGGCTTCTCCGATGAGCAGATCGCCGCATGCATCCCCGACGAGACGGCGCAGTCGTGGATGAACTGCGGCGTGATGGAGGGTGTTGGCGCGCCCGTTCCGTCCGAGCGCATCGACGAGGAGGCGCGGCTCGGGCGCTGGGTCGCAGGGGAGATGCGCGCGCTTGGCATCGAACCGATGCTGCAGGGCTTCACTGGGCTTCTCCCGAACAGCTCGACAAACGTGCTGACGGGGGCGAAGTGGCCTGACGCGAGGCTGTACGACCAGGGGTGCTGGGCTGGCGGGTTGAAGAGGCCTGTTCTCCTGGACGCTACGACTGATGCCTATTCGAAGTTGGCGAAGATGTGGTACAAGCGCCTTTACGAGGTGTACGGAATCTCCGATCCCCGTTTCTTCGTAGGGAATCTTTTCAGCGAAGGAGGTGTCGCAAATGGAGTTGACTGCCGAAAGATTGCCGCGGCCATGCAGAGAGAGCAGCAGATTGCCTCGCCTGGCGCGACATGGTGCATCAGCTGCTGGGGGGACGCGCCGCGTCAAGACCTGCTAGACGGGCTTGATTCCGATCATGCGCGAATAATCGTGCTCGACAAGAACATGGCGAATGGCGGGTCGTTCCCGCGAGGATTCGGAAAGATCACGTGGCTTTGGGGCGAACTCCTGAACTTCGGCGGAAACGAGGGGATGTACGGCGGGATGGATGCGCTAGTCAACCTCGGTAAACATATAAAGGGGGCGAACGGCAATACGCTTCGCGGCTATGCGCTGGAATCCGAGGGGCTTGACTCAAACCCTGTGTTTTACGACTTGTTCACGGATTTGTTCTTCAGGCAAGATGCCGTCGTTGGCGAAGGTGCGCTTGATCGCTGGCTTGCGGACTACGCGGAACGGCGCTATGGCATCCGCGACGGCCGTGTCGAAAGAGCTCTCTCGCTCTTGGCTCGTTCGGTGTGGAATGTCGGTCGCCTGCAGGAGGGGTGTTCGGAGTGCGTGTTCTGCGCACGTCCTAAGTGGAATGTCGGGAAAGCCTCCTCGTGGGCGAGCGACAAGCCGCTCTACTACGATCCGAGCGACGTCGAAGAAGCGGCGCGGCTATATCTTGAGGTTGCGAAAGCGTATCCGAAGCTGATTGACGCAGCAACGTTTCGCTTCGACTTCACCGACGTGTTTAGGCAGGTCATTTCGGACCGCGGGCGTGTTCTTGTGGCGCAATTGAAGGATTCGCCCGAGACACGCACGGAGTTTCTTGCGCTTGTTCGCCTGATGGATTCGCTTCTAGCCTGCACCGATGCGTTTCGGCTGGACACATGCGAAGCGCGGGCAAGGAAACGCGCGGGCGAACGCGGTGTCCGATCTCTCCGTCGGATGTTCACAACGTGGATTGAGCAGCCGAATTCCAGTCTCAACGACTATGCACATCACCAGTTTGCGGGGCTTCTCGCCAACTATTATGCGAAACGGTGGGAAGTTTTCTTCGCCGATCCCGACAACGCCGATGTGTCTCTTGATGAATTAGAACGAACGGCGCCATCGGCACAATGGACAGTGCCGCCTCGCGGTAACGATCTGCTGGGGTTGGCGATGAAGGCGCTTGAAACCAGGTTTCATGCGAATGTGGCACCCTAAAGCCGGCAACGCGGAGAAAGGATATCAGATATGTTTGGTTATATGGCATACATCAACAAGGGGCTTGTTGCCGCGGCGTCGCTTGCCGTTGTCGGGGGTGTGTTCGCCCAGCAGAGCGAAATCGCCAAATGGGATCCGAACTTTGCAATCACGACGGCTGTTGTCACAAACGGAGTCAAGTGGATAGACGGAAAGCATTTGCCGATTGAGGGACGTGCGTTCGACAACGTAAAGCACTACTATGACAGACTGCCGATGGGCATCACGACGAACGTCAACAAGGGCGTGCTCAACATGAAGTATTGCAGTTCAGGAATGCTTTTCCGGTTTGCGACGGATTCCAGGAAGCTTAATTTCAAATGGGTGCCGTTCAGTTCCACTCTCTCGATGCCCCATATGCCTTCCACCGGCATGAGTGGCATTGACGTTTACAGATGGGATGCGAAGAAGAGCCGCTGGCTGTACGTAAAGACTGGAATCGTCAAAGACAAGAATGGCGGAACGCTCTCGCTATCATGGACCCCCGGCACGCCGTGTCTGGTAAACTTGCCGCTCTACAACGGCATCTGGTCGTTTTCCCTTGGAATAGAGACGAACGCGACGGTGAAGGCGTTGCCGCCGAGGGCGAGCGGAATAAACAAGCCCGTTGTGTTTTACGGAACCTCAATAACCCAGGGCGGTTGTTGCTCGCGCCCCGGCCTCGCGTTCGTGAACCGTGTCGGACGAGACCTCGATGTGCCGGTTGTCGGTCTCGGGTTTTCGGGTTCGGGGGTTATGGAGCTTGAGATGAGCGAGCACATCGCCCGCATCGATGCAAGTTGCTATGTGCTTGACTGTCTATGGAACATGGGCCTTAGCGAGAGACATAGCCCTGGGCGTTCGGTTGGTGGCAACTACGAGAAGTTCATTCGCAATCTTCGCGCCAAGCGTCCAAACGTGCCTATCGTGATGGCAGAGCAGTGCGATGTGTACATGAATGGGCCCTGCGACAAGGACAGGTTCATCCGTCGCCTCTATGATAAGCTCGTTGCAGAGGGCTGGAGGAACCTCGTTTACCTTCCCAAGGACGAAATGTTCACCGGAGACTTGGAGGGTACAGTCGACGGATGCCATCCAAACGACATCGGAATGGAATCCATGTCGAAGGCATTTGGCAAGGCGGTACGCAAGGCTTTGCGCCTGTGACACGCTAAATCTGGCAGGGCGCGCGAGGGACCATGGGGCGTGACAGTGGAGACGGTTTCCCAGAGAAATGATATAATAGTGGCATGAAAACGAGTTGGCCCCTCCATGGTGTAGGTTTTCGCCGGAAATGGATGCTGGCGGGTTTCGCCGCGGCGTTCCTTGTCGGCGATATGCTCCTGTATGTACGCGAAGCCCAGCCGTCGTCCGTCGAGTTCCTGTTCGGCGTGGCCGGCTACGCCCTTGCGCATCTGTTCTGGATGGCCGGGCAGTTGCGAGAGGTTCGCCCCGACGGGCGCGTGTTTCTCGCAGTTGCCCTTCCGCTCGTGTTCTTCGTGATGGTTCGGCTGCATCCGTCCGTGTTGCCGCCCGCTGCGGCTGCCGCCGCATGCGCGTACTCCCTGGTTACTGCCGTGTCGTTCGCGACGGCGCTCGCCACGCGGCGCGTATTCTACGTCCTTGGCATCGGGCTGCTGTTCTTCTCCGACATGATGATTGGCGGTGGGCTTCAGGGGGCATCCTGCTGCAACTGGCTGATACGTCCGACATATCTGGCGTCGGAGGCCTGCATCTTCGCGTCGTTCCTCTGGGGCGGCGGAGAATGGCGCATTCCCTTTGACCGTTCCAAGGCCAGTCGTTTCGCCTTCGTCGGAGGCGCCCTTGCATTTGCCTGCTTTGCCGTTTCCGCATTTTGCTATCCGGGCGGAGGGTACAACCCGTTCATGCAGATGCTGAGCGTGCTCGGGCGGACGGAAGTGAACGGCGTCGCATATCCGGCGTGCCATTTCTGGTTCATGGCGGGGATGTTTCTTTCTGCGGCGTCCGTTTTGCGCGTGTGGGTGCATCTTGCGTCTCGGGCCGGAGATGGCTGGCGTCGCTACGTGTACGGCTGGGGAGGTGCGCTGAACGCGGCGGGGCTGTGCATAATCGCGCTCGTGCCGGAGAACGTGAACATGTCCTTTCACAACAGCGGTTGCCATCTAGCCACCTTCGGAGGCGGATGCATTCTCGTTGCGAGGCTTGGAAAGGGTGCGGATCTTGCGTGGGCGGCGTGGCTGGTGGCCGTCGTCATAGCCTTTATGCTCAGCATCTTCCTGGATGCGATTCCGTTTAGCCCATGGGCGACTACGCTCCAAAAGACGCTGATCGTCTCTTTCGCCGTGTGGTCGGGGTGGCTCTCCTGGATTAGCACGCCGCGCGAGGCGTCGTAGCCCATCTCCATCCCTTCCATGCCCGAGCCCCCGAACTCCTTGGAGATGTCGCCGGAGTCCACGGCGACGACGGTGTCCCTGCCGACGAGCGCCACGCCCTCGTCC
>Ga0310696_10001440_pt1 | contig 34372 bp, 45 predicted proteins | sample AusTroGonzalo_MG_4_FD_203885 | JGI IMG/M metagenome (GOLD analysis project Ga0310696, IMG submission 203885) | Bovine rumen microbial communities from tropical cattle in Woodstock, Queensland, Australia - Gonzalo_02 (v2) (version 2) | ecosystem: Host-associated > Mammals > Digestive system >... | reverse complement strand
ATATATGACTTGATTTTAAGGCACTGGTTATACACGAAACGACAGCAACCGAAGGTCTTCGCAAAGAATACCTTCTGCGCCTTGTTCGGATATAGCTTTATTTCTATGCCTTTCTTGACTATCATACGAAAAATCCTACCGGAACTCGCACTTCCGGTAGGACACAATGTACCTAAGTACATCTTAAACTTTTCCACGACGACAAGTGCGAGTTGCCTTCGTATATCAGTTTATATATGTAGCAAAAATTCCGAAAATCGTCAAGCGGCTTTCATCTCACCCACTAAAGATGGGTGAGTTTTCTCGCCGCTATGTTATAAAAAGCGAAATCCATCGCATCTGCGATGGACTTTTTTGTATGCTTGATTTTCCGGCTATACTTCTTCCTGTCGCGTGCCACCCGGGTACGCAGGGTCATCCCGTTGGATGTACCCGCTATGCGCTCGCTTCGGAGCCGCTCGCTTTCTTTTGCGTATTGAGCCATAATTATTTTTCTCCATTGCTCTCAGTTTATTAATATAATATAAACTGCAGGTATCTAGGAGACTCTATGGACAAAAAACTTCTCGCAGCGCTGACCTTGGGCTACCGGGCAATCCTCGAATCACAGGATTCCGAACTCAATGCACTTGTAAAGTACCTAAATAAGACTCCCGACCAGGATATCAAGGACGAGAACGGGTATCTGACAACCGCTTGCAAGGCGTACAACTACTTCAAGGACGCGAGAAAGGTCCATTCCCACTGGGCGGTGCATTTCACTTCCGCCGAGGTCTATCCCAAAATTAAGAAGTCCGGGTTCTCTCATGGTACCTCCATACTGGACCACCTGGCATATACATCGCAGTATCCCGGCCACCGGACGCAGCAGGGGTGGCTCTTTGCGCTCCCCGTGGATACGGCCTACCTCAAGCACTACGATATGGCATACGGCGACTGTGCGTTCCTTATCAAGACGGACGGCGTAATAGCCAAGCATGTCGGCGAGCGCGACGTGGAGCTTCTGTACAGGCGCAAGGATGTCAAGACGACAATTCCTTTCTACTTCGACAACGACGAGAAGAAATGGATAGTGGAGAAGGATGGCGAGGAACCGAAGAAGTTCGACACTATCGGCGAAGTCGTAGAGAAATATGCGGTTTAAAACGTAGAAAGGCCCCGGGTTACCGGAGCCTTGTTTCTTTCTCTCTGAACATTGTATGGTTTAATCTTTTTCTTCCGTGGCTTCCGTTGAAGCGCCGGCCTTTCCGGCAAGGTATTCCTTCACCTTGTCGTCGGCAGTTGCCAGTGCGGAAGGTTCGTCGACCATGGCCGTATTGAGGAAGATGTCGTACACCTGCTTTCCGAAGTTCCTTTCCGGGAACTTGTCGAGGTTAGCCTGGATGCTGTTGAAGATGTTACCGTTGTCGTGACGCTTGCTTGCGGCCCTCCAGTCGAGGTACATCTCGACGAGCTGGTATAGGTTCATACCGGATACCCCGGCCTTCCCGAAGTGCTCCGGGTGGTGGTCGTTGAAGCGGTAGTGGTGCTCGATGCCTTCCTTGATTTTGTCCTTAGCGCTGTCGTAGTCCTGTTCGCCGAATGTGGTCTTCTTGAGTTCGGGCGTTCCCTGGTCGAAGTACTTGTGTTCCGGTTCGACCAGCTTGGATGCGTCGTGGGATACGAGGCGGGTAAGCAGCTTGTCGGTAAAGTTCTTTCCGTATTCGTTAACGAGGTCGATGTGCTTCTGTGTGTCCGGACGGGAATCTCCCGGATATTCCGGCTTGTCGTAATGGGTAGAACTCATTTATTTGTCTCCGTATAGTTTCTTGAGCGAGAGAGCGAGCCCCGGGATTCGGTCGGCGCTTTCCGGCGGGATGAGGCTGGTGAGGAATACCGGGGTGGTGACCGTGTTCGATTTCTTGATGTTGAACTTTTCGAGTTCCGTCTCTGAAACCACGCGGCGCCACCGGGCTCCCCTGATGTGGCCCATCGTTTCCGCGATTAGACCACGGATGTTCAGCCCGACACGCGGGGCGGCGTTCTTCGGTTCGTACGCGACTAGGTATGCGGTTCCGTCTTCGTGCAACAGGTAGATTCCCTGTCCGGTCTTCTTTGTAAGGCTATCGATATACGCGACGGCGCTGTCGAAGGTAATCGGGTTAATCTTGTGGAGTATCTTGCGTACGCCATACAGCGCGATTGCGATGTATGACGCATTAAACATATGTGTTCTCAGGTTGTTTTTCATAGGTCCCCTGCGGGTTTGTCGGTGGTGAGTTCGTCGCCGAGGACCGGGACTTCCCCTGCTTCGAACCTGGTTACAATTTCTTCGATTGTCTTCAGCGGGACAAGCGTGTGTTCCCTGAAGGAACCGCCGTTCATCCCGGTAGCGTATGTGATGTCTGCCGCCATTCGGCCGTCCATCAGGAGGTTATCGGTGTTCTTCACGGCTATCACGAAGTGCTTGTCCTGACGGAGCTGGCGGTCGCGCTTGTCGATGATGAGCTGTGCGGCAATCATAACGCGGGCGTAGTTGTCGATGTACGCGCGGATTTTAGGGGAGTCGCTCGCCTGGACTTCCGGGAGGTGCCCGAGTGTCTCCAGGTTTGCCGGCCCGTCGCCCGGCTCGTGTATCATCTTTATGGTTGAATCTTGTCTTTCTTCCTGCATATGTTAAGCCACTCGGAATGTAGTTCTTCAAATGATGGGAATCTTTCTGTATCGGCTGCGGTCTGTGAATACGCGGGTTTATTATTGTTTTTCATCCTATACACTTCTGTTTCGATTTGTATACCACAAAGATAGCAAAAAACACAAGTTTTGAATTGGATTTCTGCATTATTTGCTATTTTTGGTTATGGAAGGAACCTATGACGTATATTCAGAATGCTACATACATGGCAATTTCTTTGCATTTTATCAGGAAAATCGTTGCCCGTGTGACCCGGATACCGGACGGAAAAATCGAGTATCCTCGCCTGAAGACCTGTCCTAATGCGGGTACGCCCGGTAACCCCGGGTATAAAATCATATATCGTGATACGGATGGCCACACATACTGCTGGTGGTGGAATGAGAATGGCAATCTGGAAAAGTGCGAGGCGATTGCTCGACGGGTTGCCCAATATTGCGAGGCTATAGTTCCCGGGATTGCTTCCCGTCTTGAAATACATGACGCTTCCAGTTGTTGCTGCGATACTCAGTCCATCTATCTACGGTTCGGCGAAGATATTGGTACCCAGATAATTCATGCCTGGCGTCGCGCACAAGAGGAAATCTCCCGGGAAGACGGACGATAAACCTAGAACGACCTAGACACAATGGTTTTACTATGGATATCAAGACTAATATGCCGAACCGGTGGCTCAACTGTGCCCTCCCGGGAATCGCCCTTACCACATGCATAGGCTCAGTGTACTGCTGGAGCCAATTCTCAGCCGAACTGATGGCCGCATTCGGGCTTACCCGGATGGCCACCGATTTGGGTTTCACGCTCATAATATTCTTCCTCGGGATGTGCGCCGCGCTGTTCGGCCATACCATCGAGAAGAACCCCCGGTTCGGCGCCGTGCTGTCCACGGTACTTTTCATCCTCGGGTTCGTTATGCTCGGCCTCTCGGTCGACATCGAATGCATCCCCGCGTTCTACATATCGACGGCCGTGATTGGAGCCGGCACGGGAATCGGCTATGTCACCCCCGTCAAGACCCTCATGGCGTACTTTGCCGACCACAAGGGGCTGGCCTCGGGACTCGCAATCACAGGATTCGGGCTTGCCAAGTTCGTCGCCTCCCCGGTAATCGAGTGGCTGCTCGGGGCGGTCAGCCTGTCGAGCGTGTTCTACATCCTCGGCGCAATCTATGCGGCTGTCATGGTGATGTCCTCGGTCCTGCTCAGGAAGTTCCCTGATTCCAAGGCTACTTGGGAAGGTGCGATATTTAACTACGGGCTCCTCCTGAAGAACAAGGAATGGTGGTCTATTTGGCTGATGTTCACTATCAACATCTCGTGCGGCCTCAGCATCATATCGCAGGAGAAGGGGCTGCTCTCGGCGCTCGGCATCTCGGCTATTGGCGCCATCCTCTCGGGTACCGCACTGGCGAACTCAGGCGGGCGTCTCGGGTTTTCCTCGCTGTCCGACAAGATTGGGCGCAAGGCGAGCTACCATTTCGTATGCTCGTTCGGCATCCTCGGCGCCCTGTTCTGCGTCACGGGAAGCCCGGTGCTTAGCGTCATAGGAATCCTGCTGTGCGAGGCCGCGTACGGTGGAAACTTCAGCGTGTTGCCCAGTCTGCTCGCCAAGCGGTTCGGCATGGCGAACGCCTCCCGGGTGCACTCGGCGACCCTTACCGGGTGGAGCATCGGGGGAATCCTCGGGCCTCTGCTAGCGAACACCTTCAGTGGACCCACGCTTTACATTGTCCTTGCCGTGCTGTACTTCATCGCGTTTACCGTTATGGAAGCGAATGTTCACAAATAAACATCTTTTTGTTTGAATATTAGCGTGTATCCCGGGCAGTACCCGGGATTTTTTGTTATATTTCAAGGTATGAAAAAAGTAGAGCTCGTTACGACAATCACATGCGATGTGTGCCACAATATGGTGTCTGAGTATCAACTGGCGCAGTTGAACCGTGCCGGATATGCCAACACGGGGGAAAATGGCGTGAACTACGGATTGAACCTGGTGATTACCAACGGGGGGTGCCCGGTTGAGCAGGTATGCAAGGATTGCATGAAGAAGATTCTCAATTCGATTGCTAACGATATCGGCGGAATTTGAGCCGATTTGCTTATAATTATCTATCTAACGCTCCGAAATGGCGTTTTTGCTATATTTGGAGTATGAAGCAAAATATCAAATTAGAAATTACGCGCCCCGCCGACTGCTCAAAGTTGGCAATCGTCCAGGTCACAAACGGCAAGGACAGGTTTGCAATACGGGTTGCGATGAAGAACCGCCCGGACGGCGTAATGGCTATCCCGGAAGAACAGCTCGACGGCATCATGCCGATTGACCTTTCGGGTATCGGCACGGAGTTCACGACTGCTACTGTACGGATGTGCAGTGTCGAGGATGTCCCCCTCTCGTCGCTGGCGCTGTTCCTCTACGAGCAGCGCAAGTGCCTGGTCGAACGAATCGGTGTAATCAAGTTCGCCGAAATCGACCATTACATCAGCCTTCGTATCAAGAACGGTCTCGCCGCGGTGAACTAGATGTTTATCAAGCGGTCGAAATTTGACAAGTTTGTCATACGGCCAGTAAAATACTGTCCGGGGGACCTTGGCGGCCTGTCCGAAATCGTCCAGCGTTTTCCTGATACGTGCGAAAATGCTGGCGGGTTCGATGTCGTGACGCTGGCTCATCGTCCGTATACCTTCATAGTATCGTCGGATTCGCGCCCGGCGGGCTTGACGGTTAGGTTCTCAATAGCCTTCGGCATGCCTCAGCGGGTGAAGCCGTTCCATTGTTTTTCGGTTGCATACGATATAAACCGGCGGTATCATATCGTCGACCGCATAGGGAAAGGGACTCGCCTGTCATTTGTCACCGAGATAAAAGACTATTTGGGGAGGCCAATCTTCCGCCTGGTTCTCCCTTGCGATGTCGAACCATCGCATGTAAGTTGGGCGGCCACTTGTATTTGTAGCAGTGTATTCAAACTGTCAAGCAACCCGTCTACCGAAGTGTACGAAAACGGGAAGATTATGTTTGAGATGCTGGAAAATCTCCAGAGCATATTGGACGGGTATACCAAGTCGGAATCCGGAAGACGGTATCGATACAGTTGGAATGTGCATGGCGACCTTACGGCGGTGAACGAATTCCGTGATATATTAGCTGAACTCGGTTCGGTAATATTGCACAAGAATGTAGACCTTTATCAGCAGGACCCGCAGAGCAGGTACTACCCCGGGTTCCTGATGATGTACCCGGAGGCATTATGACTACCAGGCATACGAAATTTGCAAGTTGCTGGGGAGGCCACTATGTCGAGATGATGGATACGCTCGAACACGGTATCAAGTGTCGTCCGTGGCATGTCGAGGCGAATCCAGCAAAGCACTTCGGGGAATGCTTTGACATAATGTTCGAGTATCTCCCCAATTTCAACATCGGCATATACAGGGTGAAGAGCATATCGCGGATGCTGGAGCTATGGGAAGTCGGAAATGGAGTAGGATGGGTTACCAACAGCTAACCTCAAATCTACCTAAACTTATCCAAATCTACTTAAATCTATAGGCAATTTGATAACTTTTAGTTGACATTCAGTATAAAATTTTGTATATTGTTATAAACTTGATGTATAGAGGTTTAATGAATTAGTGAGATTCTTCATTGGACTTTGTAAGAGACCATTTACGATGGCTCGTTTGGAATTGAATCTCACAATAAGTTCCGAACGAGCCATTTCTGTATTGTATGAGCAAGCACTGTTGGACATTGCAGGATAGGTTTGAATCGCAGTTTTCTGCTGCGTTCTATCCTATCCTATTGTCCGACACCAAGCGAGCCGAAATTATCCACCGTGCCGAAGAAATCCGTGCGGTACGGAATGACATATCGGAAGTATTCTTCTCGGATATGCTTGGCTTCCAGGATATGACGAAGTTCGAGGCGTTTAACTTCTTTAACCCGACATTCAATACAAGACTGTCTGGACACTACTTGAAGAAAGTTATAGAAGATGTATGGAGAGCATACCAATTACGGTTTGATGCAATCCGCAAGAAGATGGAGTTCGCCATGGTAGAAAAATTGGTTCCATCCTTCTACAAGATAAACGCCCATGGACACCATAAAGGCGACCTGAAATCCATCGAAGTTCATACAAAGAAGACAAAACTAACGAAAGTACTGACTTGGCTTGCACGTTACGGCAAGGATGAAACCGTCTATTGGCTAGAATCCGTCATTCCAACCGCGCAGGAACCCAAACAGAAGTTCTATCGAGCTATCTTGGAAAAGATTAGGAAGTTTGGATTTGGCCGACTTATGCGGCTGGCTATATCTAGGAGAACCACCGTATTCACCGAATACGAGAAACGGGGCAAGATTACCTTTGAAACGCTTACCTTTAGTGGGCGTAGTCGTATCAAGCGTCCTATCGCGGATGCTAGAAGGAACGAAAGTGGCAAGTTCGATTACTTCATTGAAGTCTCTTGGGATTGGTTTGATAAAGGCTACCGTGGCGACAGCAAGAATACACTCTGCATACCGTTTAAGTATAACAGGGCATACCATCGTTCATTGAACCGCTATTGTAATGGAACGGATACATCCTATACGATGGTAGTACGGGGAAAGGACATCCATGTAGTCCTCGCCCGTGATGGTTACCGTTATAAGAATACCGACGAAATTACCGAAGAGAATACCGTTGGCATAGATGTCAATTCCAAACACAACATGTTTGCGTTGAGCACGGGAGAGTTTATTCCGAACGACGATGCCTTGATAGCCGACCTAGAAACTGAGCTGCTCAAAATAGACCATAAACAGAAGAATTACAATGCCCGGTTTGAGAAGGATAAGAACCACGATGCATTCAATATTTCCAGGAAGGATAAAGCTCGTATAGAGGCTATAACAACCAAGTTGAACGAGTCCAACAAGCGAACTATAGTGTCGCTTTGTAAGTCCTTTTCCGCTAAGGGGATTAAGCATATAGCGATGGAGAACCTTGATGGCTACCAAGGAAGTAGACTCCATGCTGATGATTCAAAAGGACTTAATCTGGGAAGGTTGCATCTAAGGACTGGGTTGTCCTCATTGAAGAACGAATTCATCCATATTGCGCCTCATTACGGGCTGCTCGTATCGCTTGTACAGCCCGAATATACATCGAAGATGTGTGGCGAGTGTGGTTGCATTGACGACCGGAACCGCCAGACACAAGAAGAATTTTGCTGTGTTGAATGTCATCATTCCGAGAATGCCGACATTCATTCAGCCAAGAATATCAAATTCCGCCTTACCTCGACCGTGTTAAGAGGGAACTTGCTAGAAATGGCAGGGGATAGCGGATATAGGTACTTTCAGTCAAAGAGCTTGTTCATGTGGCAAGTAAGGAAGTGCCTAGAAAAATGCCGTTGCGATGGTCTGTTCAAACGGGCCATAGGAAATCACGAAAGACTTGCGATAAAGTAAGTTTGAGTATATTTCAGTCAACGGTGACCCAGTATATCCTATATACCAACGGAAGGGAACGATGCCACAATAGTACAAAAGCATTGGTTCTACCGGTACATCCCGGGTTCTGTGCGAGGTGTACCCGGACGAGTAGAAGCAACTAATTAGTTAACCGGAATATGAATACGACTAGCAAATTATTACCGAAACATTGGGCGTCCGGATTTGATTCTGTGATATTGCGGGGCACCAATACGGATTTAAAATATAGGACGGATATCGAATATTTGTTCTGTGGTACAAACTTGCTGTCTATGCTGCACGGAAGAGTTAAGCATGGCCGTCGCGAAGAAATAATGGTTGACGGTGACATCAACCCGGCGATGCCCGTATGGCATATAAGCCTTGTTCCTAATGTAGGGCAGTCCCAGTTGTACCCATTGAGCTCCACGCGGATGCTCCGTAAGATATCCATAGGGAACTATGCGTATTTTACAAGACCGCTAACAAAACGTAAGATTGCCGAGTGTCACGGCGTTAAACTTTTGGACGGTGTTAAACTTTTGGATATGTATATCGGAATTGAACATTCGGTAATGTCCTTTATCGACAGATTTTCCGGTAATACGGGATTGATACTCAGATTTGTCAACGAAGCTCGGCTATGGAAGGATTGTATCAATGATGGGGTTAAATATAACGAGCCAGTAACAGATGATGTAAAATCTAACAATTTGACTCAGTATAATCCGCTCGCAGTACCTAGAGGTGCCAATCCATATAACAGTATTACTATTGGCGACATTGCCTGGAATTTTCTGGCTAGGTGCGCGCAGGCAATATGTGAATACGCGATGTCTGAAACGGCTACCAATGGATTCAAGATGCGGAATCCCTTTCATTATGTCACTACCGGGGTAAATGAAAATATTGAGCATCCATTATTGAAAATCCGGGCGGGAAAATTTAAGGAGCTACTTGAATTTATCCACACCGTGCATGCCGAAACCCACTCGTTTTACTGTAGGCTCCCGCCTAGCTTCCTTAGGGAAATCGGAATTTACCTAATTGTTTAATTTTTGCTATATTTGATAAAAAAGAGGTAATAATGTTTGAATCAATACGAAATACGATATCCGGGTGGTTCCGCCGGAAGCCCCCCGAGAATGTACTCGGGGAGAGCCCCGAACCGCAGTTGACACAGACGCCCACGGTAACTTCGGAAGTTATCGCGGTTACTCCACCAAAGCCGGTGAAACCGCATTACAAGCGCCATTCGCACGGTAACAAGGATAAACGTAACCGGCACCGCGCCGAGAAGGAAGTCAAGGAGTTTCTTGACAGATGGGACCTCCATAAGCCGTTCCTTACTCCAGGTAAACTCGACGTGTGCATGCCTGTGCGCAGGTGGCCCGGGCCGATGGCGCTGAAGATTCTCGAAAAGGAATACGGGTTTACTAAATTCGAGCGGTCATTTGACGATAGGCTACGAGCAAAAATGTTGAGTTTCAATATTGCGAAAACCGTCTCATCAACGGCCGCCAAGCAGAATGCTGCTAAATTGGCTGACCAGTTGGAGGAATCGAGTGGAGGAATGTATGTCGAGCTTTAGTTTCAATGATATTGTACCGTTCATCGTAGCCGGGATAGTGCTATTCATATTCTTGGTGGCATACTTGATGGTGCGTCTGTACAAGAAGCGGGCGGCCGAATTTATGGAGTCCGAGAAGCGCATCATGGGGTGCAACGCGAGTGACATAATGGAAATCCAGATGGCCACGATGGAAAAGAAGGCCAAGGATATCCTTAACGAACTGTACAGAAGGGCAAAGCACGACCTCGTTGCCGCTGCAAAGGATAGGTGCGCGCCGTCGTTTGAAATCTTCCTTGAACTGAAGAGCAAGCAGCATGTAGCCGGTTTCGGCGACCAGTTCAGAAATATGGTGGTTGACCCGTTCACCGACAAGATGCTTGCCGAGGGATTTACGGTGGAATTCTTTCCTGACGGTCACAAGGCGATGAATATCGATTCGCCGGCATTCCGTATCTCCTGCAAGATTCCTGAATGTGTAGACCCGAAACGGGATGGATATGGGGATGAGGCGGTCGATGCATAGCTTGTTCAATGCCAGTTATATTTTGATTGCACTCTGGTTCATCCGTAAAATTCTCCGGACTGCCTTTCCACAGGACGACGACCCTTTCGTACTGTTTATGGTTTTCCGGGGTGCCGAGGATTCGAACATATATGTGCTTCCGGTAGCCAAGTCGCCTTACCGGAATGCCGTATTCTCCGTCAATGAAGACTACCAAAAACTAGGCTGGAGAGGATTCATAACTTCCACTAGCAGATTGTCGGTCGATGCGAAAGCGAAGGTTAAAAATGATACTCCTATTTATATCGACTGGAATGTCATATTGAAAAACCCGTCGCGCTACCTGTATTCCAGCAATCTATCCAAGCTGTATGGTATGCGGACTAAACAGTATACCAATGTCGCAATGCTTTAACTAGCGGCTCCACAAGGGGCCGTTTTTTTTGCTATATTTGTATTACATATTCAAGCTGCGCTACTAGCAGAAAGGATAACTTATATGAATTACAAGGCTATTTACGAAAATTTCATCGCGGACCGGCTGGCTAATCCGACAAAGGAACTGCTTGTACAGTCGCACTACATTATCCCTCTTCACCTTGGCGGGTCCAGGGAACCGTCCAATCTCATCAGGCTTTCCATCAGGGACTTCAATTTCGCAATTATCCTGCTTCATAGGATTTATCCGAATTTCGGCACGGCAAACCGTAAGGAAGGAAGCCGCAAGCTTGCCAAGGAACAGATTGCCAATATGTCGAAGAGTAACGCGGTCAATATCGCCAAGCGCATGGCGAACCAGGCCAAGTACAACGATTCCCGCCTATTCCAGGGATGGTACAAGAAGAATTCTCCCGCGATGGCCAATATGGTGTACACGGTATTGCAGGATTATCTCAAGATGAATAACCCGACCGAGGCGGATATTTGCTTCAATTTCGGCAAGCATGGGAACAAGCTCCTCACCAATTTCATCGATAAGTTCAAGGATTTCGTCACCCTCAAGAATTTAAAGGTTCCCCAGGTGGAACATGTGGCGCAGGTTGAACCGCCCGTTTTGGAGGATATGGTTGGATTGCCTGAAGTCCCGCCGGTGACCCCGGCTGAGGATGTCGCCAAGGCTGACCCGGCAATCGAAAAGCACCGCCTCCCGGAAATTGTGAACACCATCAAAGAATATGATATTGAACTCGGCGCGGTCACTCCTTCCGAGAACGGCATCGCGGAACTCGGGGTGTTCGCGGGAGCCGACCAGCTTCTCCGTAAGTATTGCTACGACAAGAAGAATACTATTGTTGCGAGCGATATCAATAATTTGCTGAATACGGTCATCAGCATTGAATACGAAAAGGAAACCGATGCGACTCCGGTATACGGGACACTCCCTCCGGATGTAATCGCGTTAATCAAGCGCGATGCGGTGAGGATTGTTACCCAGTACATCCAGAACCAATATGTCAGCCGTGCCGACCGTCCGAGCCTCAAGACGGGTGGCGACCGCTATGCAAGGAACTTTATCCTTTCGCAAGCCAAGGCTTACATTAAGGGTAGGGTGATGTCCTACTGCTACCTCCACCCGGTAACCAGTACGGGATTCCGCCGTGATGACATCGTGTTCAAGGGAGCGGTGCAGGGTCACAGCTTCGCCACCAAGGAAAGTATTGCCTATGTCAACGCAATCAAGGCGGGTGACCCGAACCTTGTCGAGAAGCGTCCGTCGTCGATGCCCAAGCTTGCCGCAACTCTTCAACAAGTGGTGAACTACGATGCAATCTACATGGGCGAATACAGTGCAGCGCTGAAGACCCGCGTATCGATGGCTATCGCGGCGCAGTTCGACAATAAGGCGGCCGAGTGGGTCAAGACGAATCCGTACAGCTTCTTCGATGGCGTTGTCGCGGCAAGGATTATCCAGGAAATCACAATAGAAACATTAAAAAACTTTAAATCAATAGAGAGAAAATGAAACCAGAACTAGACAAGCTCCTCCGTGACTTGGCACTCCTGCTAGGAGCGGCGGGCTTGTTCCTCGCTTGGTTGTGTGGATGGTTTTAAAAAGGATTTATTATGGCAGACTCAACATTTTACGATATGATTCAAGCGCGCTTCAAAAACCCTTCGAAGTACCCGGATGAGTTCGAGCAAAACCGAAGTCTATTAAGCGGTGAGAGCGTATTGAATATTGCTCTTACGGCGAAAGCCTTTTCGGATATTTGCGAAGTGCATACCCGCAAGACGGTGGAACTCGCGCTGAACAATATGCTTTCCTACCGTAAAATCGCGGAAAAGTATACCAATCCGGATGGCTCCCAGTCTTCCCCGGATGCAATTACGGAAGCAATCTACAAGTTTGCTGACGATATCAAGGCTAATGCCAAGATGTTCCAATCTTCTTCTACCAAGGAGACAAAATGAGCGAAACTCTATTGAAAGGCCTGTACGAACAGTTTGTGCAAATGCATAGTGCTGATAAGCTGCTTAAAGGTGGCCAGATGAGCGAAGTCGAATCTAGACTTCCCGGGCAGTCCATGTGGCTTACCGAGGAAGGAAAACGGTTCCACGATAATCTTGCCAAATTGTGCTTCCCTGAGGTATCAAAGGTCGTTGTTACCGGACCGATTGTCCCAGTGCCGCGCGATGTTGTTGAACCAATGGTTTATCCCACGCTTACAATGAAGAAGCAACCCGAAACTGAAGAATCCAATGACACTCAGTTCGTGGTCTCTGCCGATTTCACTGATGAATACAAGAAAGAGTTCTTTTCCGATGCGTGTGTCAAGGACCCGCTGTTCAATGCCTTCTATACACTGTCGAAGCATCATTCGCATCCTAGTACGCCATTCCCGCATTCGCTCTATACTTCATACCAGGCTACCGTGGTAGACCTTATCGATTCCAATATCAAGCACAGGCTGCATATCGACGAAAAACACAGTACTCCTAACCTCAACAAGATTTATCCTGACCTGAACCAGTTCCAGGTAGAATCGGCTGTCGACATGACTCGCATCAATGTATATCGTATGATGCTGGAATCTTTCGTCGGAATTGCTGACAAGGCTTTCACCCATATAATGAAGGAGAAGAAACCTCTCGAATATCTTAACGAGTTCGTGAATACGGTCGTCCATGATGCCGTCGTCAGCAACTTTAAGCGGTATACGAAGGCAATGTACTTCACCTACCTTCAGACACCGGGCACGCCGGAATACAAGGAGGCAAAGTTCGACTTCACTTCGACGATTGGTTCGAACGAGTATGAATTCAACCTCGGCTGCACATTTAACACAAAGGACAATGCCGGTGCGGTGGCATACGAAATTGTGGCATTCGCAAGCGTAATACACGCTCTCAATCGTCCGCAAGTGCTTTCATTGGACTATTACAATGCATTTATGCCTATTGCCAAAAATGATGGCTCTGGCGAAGTCGACATGTCGTTGAATCCGCACATTTACTTGGGTGCTATCGGAAAGCATTTCCCGGCGCTCCACCACGCGATTGAAACTGTTGCCGAAGCGATTTCCAACATTATGAAGCCAGGCCCGTTCTTTACGGTTGTCCGTACCGAAGCTAACCGAGAAGAAAAACTGTGCACTCTCCGTAAAGCAATCGCAAACCGTATCGCGATGCGCCTCTGTGTCATGGATACCGATTCGGAAAACTACAAGCGGATTGCTAAATGTGCCAAGGAATATTCAATGCGGCAGAGCGCTATGAAGCGTAAAATGTGCCATAGCGACCTCCCGTCGATTGACCATAAGGCATATACATATGCATATCTCTTCAGGCTTGGTCGCATGGCGGCGCTCGACTCTGTGCGTAAGTTGAAGTATGAAGGACCGGATGAGGCGGAAGCGTAATGGGAGTAGCATCAGAAACCTGTCTTCCCGGCATGTGCATCCGGTGCAACCGTCCACTTGGTAAGGACTCCTTTGTCAACCAGGTGGACCTCGGTGGCACCGTGACGACATACCACGAACCTACTAACGAAATGCATCAGGAAACGGTGCATTCCTTTTCCAATATTGAGCTTTGTAAGGAATGCCAGAAGGAACTTTGGCGTTTCCTTGGAATTACAAGATAATGTTTAAATCAATCGAAATACTTGATGGATACCCGCTCGAAATCAAGTCTATCTATGACGAAAAGAAATCGGTCTTCCCTAAGAAACTTGAGTTTACGCCCGGGTTGAACGTCCTGTTCGGACCTAACGGGTGCGGCAAGACTTCCATAATCAAGGCACTTGGGGCTACCGGGATGACTGTGAAAGGATGGTCGAATATCAACTTCAGCCCTGACATGTTTCCGGGAGGAGGCTGGTTTGCCGACAAGAATAGCATCAAGAAGGCTACAATCGATGCATTCGTGAAACAACGGTTGCACTACGGGGCTAAGGCGGAGCTAGACGGGCCGGTCTACTACATGAGCGACTTTGCGGTCCACCGGTTTGCCGGCGGGTTTTCCCTAAGGGGAACCGGGGTTGGTGAAGGTAACCTGATGCCCGAACAGGACCTGTCCGAATACGTTGACCGAAACGTCAAGTCGTCCGGGGAGTTCAAGATGGACCAGCAGGGGCTCGTGCTAGGTCTCTTGATTAACAAGCGGTGGGAGTTTTCCCGAAAGCCGGTGGACGATATGTATGAAAAAAGCAAGGCCCGTTATGCCGACGATGAGTTCAATCTTACCGTTATCGAAAGAATGTACCAGTATGCCAAGGATACCTTCCTGAAAGGAGGTTCCCCCACGCTGCTCCTGGATGAACCAGAGCTGCACTTCTCGTTCGAGAGTATGCTCGGACTGTGCCAGAACCTGCTTCCCCAGTTGCTCAAGTTGGGATACCAGGTCATAATGGCCTCGCATTTCGACCTGATTCCGTTCATATTCAAGGACGCCAACATCATCGGGATTGACCGTGATGTGGAAAAGTTCACTGACTACATCAGGGAAATCGTAACCGGGTGCAAGGTTGTTCCCGAAAAGAAAGTGAAGGAAACCCTGCAGAAGCGCAAGAAGAAATCGTAAATCGAGAAAAGAGCAATAAGAAATAGGCTCCCGGGATTCCCCAGGAGCCTTCTGCGTTTTTGCTCACTTTGACAACTCAATGTCTGAACCGCCTGATTCGGACAAGGTGTCCATTATAGGATGGCATACATATTCTTTCTTTTCCGATAGGCCGGCAATCACCTCTCGCATCATAGCACGGTGCGACGGAGTTCCTATAAATACATCACAAGAGGAGTCAAAAGGTATGTTGGCTCCGCCACCGATAACCCTCCGCATTTCCTCGGAGCCGCCCGGCATCTTCAACTGGGTAGCCGTAATAGCTGCAGCCATTCTTTCATACGCTTCCTTGCGTTTGCTCGCCGAGTCACAGGGCCCAATGGATACCATATAGTCTGCGGATTTGCTTTTCTCTAACGAGTAATCAAGGCCTCCCGGCATAGATGATGAGTGTTTGGATTTTGCCTTCTGGGCTATCCGGCGAAGCATCGTTAGCACGGTAAGCAAATATGATGCAATTTTAAGGTCTCTTATTAAGATTTCTATTATTTAGTTTCCTCAGCGAAAAGTCATGCGCAGCTTTAGCCATTAATTGTCTAAGAACCGTACGGTCGACTTCATCAAAACTTTCATTGGCCATACTTTTTGCAAACAATTGTTCGAGCGAATCCTGCATGCTCTTTTGGAGCGGCAGAATGTTATAATTTTGGCACTTCCTTATCGCCTTTCGGATAAAGAAGAGCGCGATTGCCAAGTATGTAGCTATACGGAGCTCCAGCATTATATCGTCGTGAGCCCCTCTAGCCAGCCGATATTTTCCGCGGAGAAACTGAGGGTTTCCTGGCAGACGCCGCACGGGATTACCTGGGAGTTCTTGTTGACCTGCTTTATCATAACCACGGTCATGGTTGCCGGTTCGTGTTCCTTGTAAATCGTCACGCTGACCACGATGCGTTCGAGGTCGATGAAGGTGTCTTCCGGCTTCTTGGTGTCCGGGTAGAAGTTGAGGGTCTTCACTTCCTTGATTTCCGGCGGAAGGTTGTCGTGCACGATGTCGAGGATTACCTGGCCCTTCTTGGCTGCCTTGGCGAAGTAGTCGGTAATGCGGGACTTGGTTGTGGTGTCGATGTCTGGAAGTTTCACTTCGATTTTCATAGGTGGTTCCTTTGGTTAAAGAAAAACGTATTTCTAACACAAATATAGCAATTTTCGGACGCCGTATACATAAACTCCTGAATGTTGAAGCTCAGACCGGTACCTTACGATGAGTACGATTTTGACAGACGGCATTGAAATGACCCCCGGAATGGAAACCGCGTTCGAGTGCGCGGCAAAGATTCTGCTGGGCAATTCCCTTATGGAAACCACTTTCTCCCCGGATTCGCGCTGCATATATATGCACGAGTACTACACGGACGGGGTTCCCGAGATTTGCCACGCGGCGAAGGACGGGGATGCCGGCGCCATACGCAAGATGGCCGAGGAGATGGCGAAGGACCTGAAGGGCGACGAGATTCTGGTGCCTGTTCCGTCCCGCTCGGGAATCGCCACGATTACCCGCCGTCTTGCCGATGAGATATCCAAGATTTCCGGCTGCAAGGTAGAGAATGTACTCCGCGGCCCTACCCGGGAATCCCTCTATGAGCTAAAGAAGAACGGACAGGCGATTACTCCTGAGATGCTCGGCCTGCAGGCAAGCCATATCCCGGAAGGGAAGGTGATGCTGGTCGACAATGTGGTCGCCACGGGCACCACCGCCCGTGCCGCAATGAAGGCCATACCGGGCGCCTGGATGCTCGCATACGCGATGGACAGCGGCGCATACAAGCCGATTACGGAAGGCGTCGAGGGTGAAACCACGGGAAAGCCTTATGATGCTCTCGTGGAGTACGCGGTGAAGCTCAAGCCGTACGACAAGGGGCTACTCGAGGAGAACTGCACGGATGACCTCCGCAAGCTCGTAGACCGTGAGGGGCGGCTGACCCAGCCTGTACGCTTTACCCATTACACCCGTGACGAGGATAGCCTCCTTGAAATACTCAAGAACGGCATCGAGCCACGGGTTAGCCCCGAGACAAGTTTCTCCGGGGTATGGACCAATGTCATGTCCGAGGAGATGCTGCGGTACCGCAAGGATATTGTCGTGTTCGATGCCCCCGCGGGTACCCGGGTATGGGTAGCCAACCGTACCCAGGGTGTGTTCTTCGATACTATTCCTCCCGAATGGTTCGTGTCCATAGATTTCCCCATTTCTGACCGTGGGGAGAACGCCTCGCTGTTCGCTTTTATTGGCGCGCACGAAGACCGGTGGCCGGAAGAACGTATCCGTAGCTTCTTTGCCGACCCGGCCAACGACTATATCTGGTCCGATGTATCCCGCGGTTCACTCGAGAAGCTCATCAGGCTCTACACGGGAAAACAGGTGGGGCTAGGCGGGGGAACCGCGCTTACCGAGTCCGTGCACACCGACATGCAAAAAACTGTAACCCGTTTAGGCATTAATGCTAGGAAGGCGGCATCGGACGCCATTAAGAAGATTGAAAATACAATATCCGCGAGTGGCCGGAATAAAACCGGGTACGCCAAGGTCACGCCATATATACAATGCCAATATGACGGAGGGCGTATATGCCTGATGCTGGTGTCCGATAATCCGAACACAAGAAACGGAGCCGCGTTCGACCCGAAAACCAATACTATATTGGTTGACTTGCCTGTGATGTGGAAAAAATATGGGTCAGATTCCGACTTTACCGAATATGTTAGGAACGCCACATTCGGAGAACCTCAAAGGTTGACCGAAATGTTTAATGCGATTGATTCCTATATCCGTGGTATCCGGGAACATAATGACCATAGGCATCCCGAACATAATGTACCGGAAGAGTTCCGGCTGAATCGTGTTGCTTTGGGTTGTATAAATGCAATTATAATATCTAAAGTATTCTTCGAAGCGATTAAGCATGAAATGGTGCATTCGATACAACGGAAAAACGGCGAGCAGTTCGATGTGCAAGCCGAATTTGCCAAATATGGCAAGAAATGCACTATTGACAATTTCTTGGAAAAATTCCATAACCTGTTGCCTTGGGAAGTCGAGGCATGCATCCATTCGGCGGCCGAAGATTACTATAAGGCCCTTGATAAGCAAAGCGCTGAACAGGTAATAAATAATGCGAAAGAATCCATGTTCAACACCGCCAAGAATAACGGGGTGCAACCGGATGAACTTTACAGGCTGGCGGTGAACATACTGGATTCACTGATAAATACATTGGCGAATATAAAACGGAAATACCCGAAGATGCCGTTCGATGAAGCAATAAACCACATAGACGAGTATGCCGTATGACGAACGAAATGACACCTGAACTTATCGAATCGTTGGCAGCCGGATACAATGCTATACTGGAGTCCCAGCATACCGCCCGGGCAATACAGGTGAACCGGCTGGTTGCCGACATATCAGCTCAGTTGCAGAAATGGATAGACGAGGAAATACTCTCTCGGCTAGATAGCTATGACGCGGTTGAAATCGCAAATCCACAGCGAATCGACCTTACCCAAGGAATTATAGTGGCGCTGTATTTTGGTAATCTGTACAAAAATCCGAAAAGCCACAAGTATGTAAAGGGGCTTGGCGGCGGCGCTGCGCTAGGCTATCCGCCGAAAGAATCCGGCTATCCGCCAATCTTGCACTTGGCAACCGACCGCTATCTCTCCGAAATCATCGATGTGCAACCGAATAACCTCCCGGACCGGCTGAATATTGACAATGTTGCGGCTTGCCGTATGCGCTTCCTTCAGGAAGACCGAGATGGCGAGACAATACATATCCGGCGCAGGGATGCCCAGATACTTAGGTATATGTTCGGCGCACCCAACTTTATACACTCGCTAAGGCACGAGATTACCCATTATGTCCAGTGGCTGAATGACGAAATTGGCGACTCGGAAGAATACTTCAGGAAGGCCGGGCTTCCCCGGGCGAGCATTAACGGGAAGTACCACGATGTCCTTCCGTGGGAAATCGACGCTGGGGTACACGGGAACCTCGTCGAGATTATAAACGGGGCGGACAAGCGGAGCACTACCGAAATGGCGATGCACTACATGAAGTATGTGTTTGAACCGTTGAAGGGCACCCGCTACAAGAAGATTCCGTCTCTGGAGAAGCAGTGCTGGGATACGGCCATATCCCTCTGCCGTGCAATCAAGATGGCCAAGGCGCAGCATCCGGAGGCTACACCGGAAGAAATAATCAAATATTTGGACGATTACGCAGTATGATTGAACCTATCGAAGAACTCAGGAAGACCGCGGGTGCCGCTCTCGCGGAATCATTGGAAGCCGGGTACAATGCTCTGGTGGAATCACAGCACACCCGGAGGGCTGTCTTGGTGAATATGCTGTACAACAAGGCGTATGCCGCTGTACAGCAATGGTTCACCGATTCCAAAAAAGCTATGCGGTTCGCATATGGAACAATGAACGATTTTCATGAGCCGGGCGCTGACGATTACGTGAAAGCTTTACAGAAGGCGATACAGAGTGTAGACGGTGCGCACAATATGGTCATTCACGGCCAAAAAATTATCAAGGTTATTGATAATGCATCAGCATTTGTTTTATCCCAGATAACGCATAAGGAACTACCAAGTCCGGATAAATGCAAGCTGTGTGTCGTTCTTTGCTTCTCGGCTGAAAATTATAACGGGATGTATGACCCGCTATTTGGTGGTTGCTATATTGCGATGTTCGATTTGATTGGCCAAATAATTGGTTCCAATAGATATCCGCCAAACACTGCGATGTACAACACGGCGATTCAATTGAAAGAAAAGTGCGAAAACCTGTGGATTTCACGGGAAGGATATTTCAACTTGCCGGAGTTGAGTGTTATTCAGGATATTATCGAAAGCGATGATTTCCGGACCGTTCTTCGGCACGAAATCACGCATCATGTCCAGTATATCGATGGCGATATGTTCGATGTTAATTCATTGGGGGAATATTATAAAAAATATGGCCTGCCGGATGACTACCGCAAATTCCACGATGTTGCCCCATTTGAAATAGACGCGGAGATGCAAGCCCAGATGCCGGAACTCTTCAAGGCGTATCGATACGGATATAACCCGACAAAGATGGCGAAGTATCTCTATGACTACTATATGAAGCAGCGTATGCGCGCATTGCGCTACGGAGATGCGCTTACCCCGGAAGCCCGTGCGGCAATGAGCAAGCAGTGCTGGGAGACCGCGGTCTCGATGGCACGGGCAATCACGATGGGCTACACGGGAAAGCCCGGGGATACTCCACGAGATGAAATAATCAAGCACATGGACGACTACGCGGTCTAGGGGCAGTTGTCATTGAGTACGAACTTGAGTGAGAGCCAGAGCTCTCCCTTTTCGTCATAGTCGGCCTCGGCCTCGAAACCGCCGCTTCCGGCAAACGCGGGGTTCCCTGAATGATTCTCCAGGTAGGCTACCGCATCCGTGCATACCATGGTGGCGCATTCGCGCAGTTCCGGTATAGTTGGAGTATGCATCGGAATACCGCCTTCTTTGTCGAAATCTTTATCGGCATATTTCCACCCGACGGCTTCCATCGCCTTGAGAATCTTCTTGTAGTTCATAGAATGTACCGCATGGTCGATTGTACGGTAGTGCTTTATCTGGGGCTTCCTTTCAAGCTCGCGAAGGCGCATCTTGAGCTTGTACTTCTCTGAGCAGAGTAACCACCCGACGACCAGTCCGGAGATTAGCGCCCCGAAGAATAAAATATGGTTCAACGGTTCCATTGTTTTCTCCTTATACGATTAGCCACCCGTGTTTCCGATGGCGTTCTACAGTTTGACCCATTTCAGCCGCCCGTTGCATCTGCATATAATATATCGATGCGACTATATGGGTCAACTCTATGGCTTTCTTGTTGAATATTGAAATCTTGTCCGCGATGGGCAATCTCGAGTTGTTCACGCTGACGGCATCGTTGTAGGCGATGCCGCCGCGCTCATCGGTCGATATTAGGTCGACCATTCGCCAATCCGGGTACGAAATGATGGATATGTTGAATGTCGGTTGGTCACAATGGCTGAGGTGGAATTTTCTGGCCGCTACACGGGCGTCGTCAAGGGAGTCGTGAATTGAAAGGACGATAAGTATCGGGCGATGCGCATATCTGCCATACAGCCCCATCGCCACGATGTACTTGCTCCCCGGTCCACCTGGGACCAATCGTTGTAAGACCTTCCGGGTGAACCCGAGGGTCATCGCGATATATGATGCGTTGAAAAGTTGATTGAGCATAAGTTCCTTGTACAAATATAGCAATGAATCATATAAACTCTTGAAAAAATAACCCGGAGCTACCCGTGAAAACCTGTACCGATGCATTTTATGAAGCCGTTTCAGCTGCTTATGAGACAATTTTCGGGACACCCTGTCCCGATAGCCTCTTCGAAGCTTCGGAAGGGGACGCGCGGAAGTACATGAAGAAGGCTATCGAGGCCAACGGGCTTTCCGGAAAACTTACCGAAATGTACGGTCCTAACTGGAGCGAGGCGGCCTTCAAGAAGATGAGGGATTTGTTCGTCCACCACGGCTGCGATGTATATTTCGTCCCGGGTCTTGCAAGAATTTCATACGGGGAACTTGCGCTTGGTGACTATGGGGAGAATGAACGGGGTATCAATCAGCTGCGTGAACTAGTGGCGTTCATTACGACGGCGCACAAGAACGAGTTCAGCCGTAACCTGGAACACATCACTACGGTACAGCAAGGCCCCCAGAAGGGAATGAAGGTCCGTAGCAATCCGATGTCGCTGAAAGACCTCGCCGAGCTGTTCATGCGGGAACAGGAAGATACTACCGAAGCCCAGCGAAAATCTTTTCAGGGGACCGATGGCGGCAACGGATATAAGGTAATTGAGCTCGACAGCTTCGAGACTGCGCATAAGTTCCTTGATTATACCGACCCGGATTCCCCGTGGTGCTACCTGGAAGATGAAGAAACATTTGACGGGTACCGGGAAAACGGCAACAGGCTGTACCTTGCGCTTGCTCCCGGATTTGAGAACCTCAAGCCTGGCGACCGTGGTTACGGCCGCTCGATGATTGGGTTCGACATGGGCCCGGTCGGCCCTGACGGCACCTCCAAGCTGTGCGCCTGCTCCAACCGATATAACCACGCGGAAAACAAGGAAGCGGTCAAGGATAGCGAAACCGGTGAACTGGTCGACCCGGATACCGGTATGCGTCCAAAGAGAGGCGATGCCGCGTATAACGAGATTCAGCTTTCGAAAATCCTCGGTGTCCCCGTATGGAAGACCTATCTCGGCTTCGACATTAACGAGGTCGTGAAATCCGGTAAGTTTGACGATACTACGATGGCGAGGCTATGGTCTACCAAGGAAGAACTCGTGAATGCCCTTAAAGACCCGGAAGCCCTGCAGGAAAAATACAATATAAAGATAGCGAAGATAACGACGGGTGTATATGCAATAAATCCAACAGTTGTGCCCGAAACGCCGACATCCCGGTGGAGCACTCGAGATGAGTTCAGGTGCTATGTCTGTCTGAATGGCCCGAAGGGCAATCCGTTCTGGGGAAAGGGTCTGCAGCGACTACCTGACAAAGCATTGATTATAATGGGCGGTAAAAATGGGAACTGGATGGTAGACGAGTCGGGCATGCCCATCTTAACCGATATTTTCACCGGGTTCAAGCTTTCGTCGAATGGCGGGTTCCCTGTTGCGGTTTCCCGGGGGGACCCTACCAGTACTGGAGGATATGACTCCCGGCTCCTGAAATGGAACTATGTCGACGAGAAAGGCAATTATCTGTGTGACGATTGGTTCGACTATGCCGACGAGTTTAACCATTACGGATATGCCCGGGTAGGCTTCGTGAATGTCGACGAAAATATCAAGAAGCTCAATGTCATCGACACGAAAGGCCATTATACGATTCCTGGCTGGGCGACCTATATTTCTGACGGGTATGGCGACATCAAGACATATAACGAGACTTTCCATGTGGCTACACTTGAAGACAAGAGCCAATTCATCCTTGACGTTAATTACAAACCGATACACGATGTTCCATTCAGCGCAATCATCATTATGTACGACGAGTCTAAGGAACGGGGCTACGGATTCCGCAAGGTACAGCATGCGGCCACCAATAAATACAGCATATTTGACCCGGCCACTCGTAAGTTCCTGATTGACTGGTATGATGACGTAAGCGATGTCGTTTACTATGCGCCGCTGGTAGCTGAATATGTGAAGGTGACCAACGAACACGACCAGTTCAACTTCGCGCAGCTTCGCAAGGGTTTGCTTTCCGATGTATGGTTTTACGGCGTAATCAAGCTGGGCATGTTCATTTACGAGAGGGACCCGCTGTACTATGTGGGGGTACCGGGTGGTGTCGGCGTATGGAGTCCCAATTTCGGCCTCATTACGAAGAAGCCGGTAGACCGGGTGTACTCGCTTCCTTACATTGAAAGCCATGACACTCGGTATGTTATTACCAAGACAGGCGATACCGTTTCGTTGTGGGATGTATACGGCAATTCGCGTGTCGCAACCGAACAGGAATTAAGAACTATTCAAGAGATGTCCCGGCGTAGTCAATTAAACGGTATCACGCCACGATGGATGTAGGAGAAAATTATGGAAAACAAAGACGAAATATTGGAAGAAAACGCACTGGGAAAGACGCTCGGCGCGGCCGCCCTCGCAACATCGATGGCTTTCGGCGGCGGACACCACAATGCGCAGCCGCCAAAGAAGCCGGCTACCGTGCAGTACCAAAGGTGCCACGCGAAGAATGTCTGGGCTAACCCGGAGTATAACAAGAAGGTCGAGAAGTACCTGAACGAGTATCTGGCCAAGTACCCGAACAACTACTGGAAGGCGCTTGAGCTGGCCGAAGACCGGGCAAGGAACGAAGTCGCATGCGGGATGACCTATAAACTGAAAGGAAATCCTACAGCAAAAGGTAAACCGATGCACGAAACTAGCAACATTCTTATGAAGCAGGCCCTCCAGGAGGGCTACCAGGCACTTTTCGGGGAGGAATGCCCGGAATCGCTCTGTGAAGGTCTTGACGATTCCCCGGTTCTCGAATCCGGGCTGAAGGATATCGGCATCGGTCTTGCCGGGATGGGTCTCGTCGGCGGTATCGGCAGTGCGGCTATGCTCGGCAATGACGCTCACCAGGCGCACCTCGCCAACGAGAAGCTGCAGCACAACCAGTCCTGCGGCTACCAGCTTAACCACGATGACTATCAGAAGGGTGAATCCTACTACAGCAATGTGGAGCTTGAGAAGCTTCTCACGCGGGGATACCAGCTCAGCCAGGAGTTCGCAAACAGCAACCTGTTGGTTGCCAAGGGTGCCGCGGAGGAACTTCGCAAGGACATCGAGGATGTCCAAAACAGCGGGAACTCCCCGGATGCCATCAAGAAGCTCGGCGCTGACATCCACAAGGGCTTCCGGCTCAGGAAATCTCTCGAGACCGGCGTCTGCCAGGATGGCAATCGCGCATAGAAATTAGCGTCGGCGATGAAAATGTACCGGGAGGGGACGGGAAACCGTCCTCTCTTTTTTGCTATATTTGTATTATGAAAAAGAAGGACAAGAAATGAAGAACGCCCGTGCAAAATTCGACAGGGAACTTGAACAGTTCAAGCGAATTACCAAGGAAGCCAAGGCTCGCAACCGGGATATGTCATATCCGTTGCCGGAATGGAAGAGCCCGGAATCCAGGCTTGATGAAGATTTCATGAAGCACTTCGACTACCAGATATCCCTCTTGAGGGCCCAGATGGGTTCCGCTATCAAGAAGTCGTTCGACAAGTTCTCCGCAGTATCCCGCAGCCTCGGCCATTTCAAAGGGGCCTTCTTCGGCGATACCACACTTGACACTGTAACTCATGAAACCGATATCTCGATAACGCTCAGGACCCCGTTTAGGATGGTATGGCGTTCCGTGCCCGTATCGGGCGAGATTAGTTGCTCTGTGTCAATGAAGCGCATATACGAATATGCAAGGACGGGTGGCCCCAGTGTGCGTCTCACTGCTGACATCGATATGTTTGACGGGCATATTGACAGAGTTCATATCGACTTGTGGATTCGCGACCAGTCGATGGAAGAGGTATTCGCCGAGTTCAAGAAGAAACTGAATGAAGGCGTTAGTGAGCAAAAACAGAATCGACGCCAGTACAAAACTTTGAAGGCAACTACGAGAAAATGAACATCATTACACGAAGGCCGGACAACATCTTCCTATTCGGAAACCCGGTAGGCCATAGCAAGTCCCCGCTTATCATGAACGCGGTGTTCAGTAAGCTGGGGCTAAATGCCGTATATATCCCGGTGAAAGTCGAGCGCAATGACTTATTCCGTACACTTGCGATGTTCAAGCTGTTCCATTACAAGGGGGCGAACATAACGGTACCGTTCAAGTCGGCGTTCTGGGAAGAATATTTTTACAAGTCGAATGAACAGATGATGAACAGGATTGGCCATGCAATTTCACGCCATAGGCGGCGTTCCAGCTTTTTGGCCCCAAACGAAGACTGGCCCGAAGAATGCATATTGGCCGAGCTTATCGACATGAATGACTACGACCCGGCGTATTTCAGTGGTTCGGTCAATACACTGTACTGGCAAGAGGTACGCGGCGAGCAAAGGCTATATGGAACGACGACCGATGGGGGAGGCTTCATAAGGAACCTGGGGGACTACGGCGTATCCCTTTCGGGAAAGGATGTGATGATTCTCGGTACTGGAGGCGCGGCAAAGGCTGTCGGATATTCGATTATACGGCAGAAGCATACCCGCATATATGTATGTGGACGAAATGAAGGAAAGGTAAACGACATATGCGCCGCCCTCAATGAATCTCTGATGTGGACTGATTATACGAACGAAGATACGGAATTGCCATCGAGGTGCATCCCGGTCCACTGCAGGCTTGGTATTAGCGATGATGTCAATATAGTGATTCCACGGATGGACATTATCGTGAACGCCACGTCGGTAGGTATGTATCCTAATGTAGACCAGTGTATTCTCCCGTATACCGCACCGATTCACGCCGGGCAGACCCTTGTGGATGTGGTGTACAACCCGTTGGCTACGGAATTTCTGAAGTTCGGACAGAGCCGCGGATGCAAGACGGTTCCCGGGCTCGGGATGCTGCTTCACCAGGCTTGCTCTAGTCTCCGTTGCTGGTACCCGGAGGAAACCAAGGATGTCCCGGATGAAGATATCCTGAAAATCATGCGGGAAGCGCTCGGGTCGCCAACTGTTAGCGTAAAATCTACCTAAACTTACACAAACCTACCGAAATCTACAAGAAATATTCTTCAAAAATAGGTTGAAATTCATCAAAAGTTTTTGTACCTTATATAAACTTGATGTATAAAGGTTCAATGAATTAGTGAGATTCTTCATTGAACTAGATAAGAAACCATTTCGATGGCTCGTTTGGAATTGAATCTCACAATAAGTTCCTTACGAGCCATTTCTGTATTGTATGAGTAAGCACTGTTGGACATTGAAGGATAGGTTTGAGTCGCAGTTCCCCGCTGCGTTCTACCCTATTTTATTGTCCGACACAAAGCGAGCGGAACTTATCCATCGTGCGGAGGAAATCCGTGCAGTCAGGAACGACATCTCCGAGATATTCTTCTCTGATATGCTAGGATTTCAGGACATGACGAAGTTCGATGCATTCAACTTCTTCAACCCGACCTTCACGACGAGGCTTTCCAGTCACTACTTGAAGAAGGCTATCGAGGATGTATGGAAGGCATACCAGCTCCGATACGACGCAATCCGCAAGAAGATTGAGTTCGAACAAGTTACTGAGTTGATTCCAGCGTTCTACAAGCGAAGAACCAAAGAACATCAAGTAGGTGACCTTAAATCCATTGAACGACATGCAAAGAAGACTGAATTAACTAAGGTGCTTACATGGCTTGCTCGTTACGGAAAAGATGACACTGTATATTGGCTGGAATCGAAAATCTCTACGGTGGAAGAATCGAAACAGACGTTCTACCGTGCTATCCTTCGTTGTATCAGAAAGTTCGGTTTCGACCGTCTTATGCGGTTGGCTCTATCCAGACGAACAGCCGTATTTGGCGAGTATGTTTCTCGTGGCAAGATTACCTTTGAATCGCTTACATTCAGTGGCAGAAGTAGAATCAAAAGACCTATCGTAGATGCTCGCCGTAATGAATCTGGTAAGTTCGACTACTTCATCGAGATTTCGTGGGATTGGTTTGATGACGGCTATCGTGGAAACAGCACGAATACTATGTGTATTCCGTTCAAGTATAACCGTGCATATCACCGAGCTTTGAATAGATACTGTAACGGTACAGATACTTCGTACACTGTGGTTATCCGAGGCAATGACATCCATTTCGTATTGGCTAGGGATGGTTACCGCTACAAGCATAATGAGGAAATCACCGAGGAAAATACAATCGGCATAGATGTAAACTCCAAGCACAATATGTTCGCATTGAGCAATGGTGAGTTCATTCCGCACGACGAAGCGTTGATTGCTGACCTTGAATCTGAACTGTTGAAGGTCGATGCCAAGCAGAAGGCATATAATGCAAGGTTCAAGAAGGACGAGGAACACGATGCATTCAAGATTTCTAAGAAGGATAAAGCAAGAATTGAGGCAATCACTACCAAGTTGAACGAGTCGAACAAGCGAACTATCGCCAATCTGTGCAAGCAGCTTGCTGAACTCGGCATCAAGCATATCGCTATGGAGAACCTTGACGGGTTCCAAGGAAGCAAGCTCCATTCCGAGGATAGTAAAGGATTTAATCTAGGTCGATTGCACCTACGAACTGGTCTTTCTTCGTTGAAGGACGAGTTTATCCACATAGCACCTAAATACGGCTTGCTTGTTTCGCTTGTACAAGCCGAATATACATCTAAGATGTGTGGTCATTGCGGTTGCATCGACGACCGCAACCGTCAGACACAAGAAGAATTTTGCTGCGTAGAGTGCGGTCATTCCGAGAATGCCGACACCCACAGCTCCAAGAACATTAAATTTCGCCTTACCTCGACCGTGTTAAGAGGAAACCTGCTCGTAAGAGCGGGGGATAGCGAATACAGGTACTTCATCCCGAAAGGACTCCTTCCCAGGTGGAAGGTGAAGAAGTGCCTGGAAAAATGCCGTTGCGATGGTTTGTTCAAGCAAACCACAGAAAATCATTCAAATCTTATGATGAGTAAGTTTGAGTAGATTTTTGTCAACGGTACGACTGATTTTTTGCTATATTTGATGAAAACGCATAAAAACCCGTAAACAACAAAGCCACCGCTTTCGCGGTGGCTTTTCCTGTATGTAATTGATTTAAAGGTATTTCCCGTTGCGCTGCACTACCAAGGCGTCACACGGGTCTTCTATCTGCGGCACCTTGATGGTAAGGTCAGGCGTCCCTGCAGACCCCGGGACTTTCATCTTGTCGACGAAATGTCGGGCTCGTTCGGCTGCCTTGTTGGCCTCTATCAGGTTTTCGAACTCTGCGGACTTGGTGAGTATACCGTCTGGTGTATAAGTCATATACCCGTTGATATCCACGAAGAACCAATTGGGTGTATCGGATGCTTCACTCGGCATGAGTCTGACCGGGCTGCTGTTGTTGTGCGCACGGTATCCAAACACTCGGACGGCGTATAGCTGCCCGAGCTGGATAATTTCGACGGTGCCAAGTTTCTTTTTCAATTTACGGTCCTCGATTTTAATGTTTGTGTAAACAATTACCATGAACAAGATGGCTATCGAGATTATTATGACGAAAAACATTATAGGTTCTCCTGTTCTTCTATTGGTTTGCAAGTTCCGAATCTTTCCATCTGCAGTCCGATGTCGGCCATCGCGTTGTCGAACTCCTTGAAGCATTCGTCGCAGAGGTACATCGGCGTAAGTTCCTCGCCGTTGTAGTAGAAAACCTGGTTCATGTCGTGCTTGCCGCATTGCTGGCACTTGGAATAGCCTATCATATATATCTCCTATGCTTCTACAAATATAGCAAATAGGGGTCTCCGCGGAGGTTTGCGGGATTTGCTATATTTGTAATGGAGTATCAGACGGTGAGAAAATAGCAAAACCGACCCACTTTTAATACGGAGGCATGTAGATGGAAAAAATTACGATATCGTGGAAACAGTTCAAAGATGAAATCCCGAACAGGACAGAACGGATATATGTCACGAAGCCTAACGGGACTTTCCTTGATGCCAGACGCTCTTGCATCCTTGAAAACGCTACCGGGGGAGGATTCCTGTTCCACTATGACCTGCTCCGCAGCGTAGACGAGTGCATGGAATGGAAATGGTGCTACGAGAAGGATATCGTGATTGAACAGAATTAAAAAAGATGGCTTAACGCCATCTTTTTTGTTAGGAATACGGGGATTTCCAGTTTTTCCATTCCTCGATGTATTCCTGGACTTTCCTGTAGTTCCAGTCCTGAATCTGCCCGGATGCATCGATGTGCATAATCATGTAGTCCCCGTATCCGGCACCGCCCGGGCATAGGCACTTTGGAACATATCCGCAATACGGCTCGGTCTCGTTGTCGAATAGCTTGCTTTCATCCACGATGACATCTATGCCGCACCCGTCGACAACCTTGTAGTGGACCTCCGCGATGACCCCCTGTTTCCAGTTGGTGATTAGCCCGGTTTCCCCGTCGATATCGAGACACCACACCCATTTTTCACCGATGCGCTGTACACAGGGGACCAACGGCTGCTCCCCCTGCTCCTGCTGTTCATAGGAAATGTCGTTTTTGCCGTCTACCTTGCCGTCCTCGTAATAGCGGACTTCGGCCTGAACTTTCAGTTGGATACTCATTGGCACCCTCCGCAACTCCACATTATGTTCAGGGCAAGAACCATTACCGTGATGACTAAGAACGCAACGGCGATTACAGTTCCTTCTGTAGAGCCATATCTCGGAGAAGGCGGCATCGCGTTGTTGTGGATTAGCACCTTGTAGCGTTCACGGTAGGCTTCCTCCATCGTCTCGCAGGGTTTCCCGCCTTTCTTGTCGTAGTAGAATTTACCGTCATATAAATACGGTCTATCGTGTGGCCACAAGGGTCTACATGGCCACTTTGGTATAGCTCTAGCCATTTTGGTCTCCAATCTTGTGTGCTTTGAGCATCTTGATTTGCTTATCCACCTCAGATATTTTCGCATCTATCGGTTTAAGCATGCCAGAACGCTTTTTTTCATAAGAAGCTTTCTTTTCTTCAAGTGCTTTGATAGCACTGGCTTCGTTATCTGCCCAGATTTCCTCTTCACTCATTCCGAGGTACCTCACCGGAACCTTCACGATAGTCTGCGTATCCTGATGTCGGTGCTCAAAGGTCATGTGGCGGCAGAATATCGTTTCATGTCCTTCGTTGTACGTCCACTGGTGGTTCGCGACGGTGGAAATCTGCGACTTCACCATATTGGAATTGCATTCCGGGTTTACGTCTAGCGTGTCGCACGTAGCCATTATTTTCAGCACAGACTTGAGCTTGTCCGCCAGGCTGCGCTTGACGGCTAGGTAGGTATCGAACATGGTTGCACCCGGGTCAACCGGGGGTTTCACAGGGGTAACCGGGGATTCCACAGGGTCAACCGGAGGTTCTGCATCAGATGTTTCCAGGGTTTCTTTTTGGTGCATGGAATCGCCTTTAACGAAAGTACCATCACCTTCTGGCTTATAATAGCAGCCTGGCATTAAAAAACCGTTTGGCATGAAAATACCCTGTATTTCGGATACCGCGGCGTCGATGCTTTTTCCGGCTTGAAAAGCTTTTTTCAAGGTATGCGAAATTCCGACGGTATACCGTTTGTACCCTAGCTGTTCCAGGTTTTTCCTTGCGGAAGAAATGTAATCGGACATTGGATTTGGCATAGGCATCATATTACCGTCTTATTCTATAATTTTGTGTTGAATAGGGTTTCAAAGTGTTCGATTTCTGCTTTAATCCGTTTCCGTTCAGAATCGGCACTATGTATGATAACATTGAAAGAATCCCAAGTATCTTCCCATTCTGTATGCAATATATCTACCGTATATGTATTCCCGTCCTTCCATGCTTCTTTGGCAAAGAATGCTTCATATACGGTTTGATTACGCAGTTCCTGTACATTTGAAAGGTCTCTAATGCACAAAATTGGCTGCTCTTTATAATTACATTTTACTTCGGCACAAACCAGAGCGGTGCACATTTTCGCAAACAACTCGTCATGCCCGCTGCGATATTCAAACGCAATATTGCTATCGTAAGGGTTCTCTCTTAATGAAAAAACATCAAACGCTTCACGAATGGCGTTACCGAATTCATATATTTTGCATTGGTCGGCGTACTCAAATTCAGTGCCGTCATCAGCAACATAAGTTGTTTTTGTATTTTTTGATAATACGGTAGTAGTTTGCGTTTTCATAAAATTCCTCTATACAAAGATAGCAAATTCGGCTACACGGCGGCGCTTTCGCCAAAGTTGCACTTCGCCCAGTTGACGGCCTGGTAGTAATCGGTGAAGAAGTGGATTCCCTCGCCGAAGTCGTTGTTGATGTTGGTGCGGTCCAGGGTGGTCTCCACGGGTTGCCCCAGGGTGTACTCGAAGTCTTCCTTGAACCACGAATGGGCGCTCTTGTCGGTAATAGCCAGCTTGTAGCGCGTGGGGGAGAACCGCTTCGGGATTACCTTGTCAGTCCGGAAGAATCCGTTCCCCGAGTGTACAATGGTGGCGTCGTCGGGAATCTCGATGGTCATCATGCACCACCGGAATCCCCCGTAGAGAATCACGGCCTTGTAGCCGACTGTAGGTCTTTCGATTGGGTATTTCATATCAAAGAAACTTGACTACGGTTGAAATTTCGGCCTTCATCGAGATTAGGCCGGTTACATTGAAGTTCTTCTTGATTGAGGCGATGATGCGCTTCGCGGATTCTTCCGAGGGAAGCTTCATGGCAAACTCGGGCTCCTTCGTGTATTCCACCCGGGGAGTCCCGGCGAAAGTCCAGCTGCGCACCGCCTTGCCCGTGGAAGGGTTCATCACGATGAAGCTCGGCATGGTCTACCCTTCTAGGATTCAAATAGGATTGCTACCACCGGATGTTTCGCGTCCAGAAGCGGGATATCCGTTACGGTCACATCCTTGACGCACGGGAAGATATCGTACCCGCCACGCTTCTTCTTGCGGGCGACGACTACCTTCATCTGCTTCAACACTTCCTTATCGGGAACAAGTTCGGCGAGCTTATTGCTAAGTTCTTCTGTATTCATGAATCGGTCCTTGATGGAATGTTAATGGGGTTTCATTATGCATTATCCTTTGGCGGGTCAAGGGAAACCCCGACTGCCTCGGCGACTACATTATATACCGCCATAAAGTTTTCCCTGAATGCATCCGGTGAAAGGATGTCCAGCCAAGCCTTGGAATGAGAGTCCTTACCGTCTATGAGCAAGGCATCGGTGCATTCGATTTGAGTGTGTTTGTAATCAGGGAACCCTAAAATGCTGTTACCGGATTCGATACTATATTCATATCCGGGACCTTCGATTAAAATATACAGACGGTCATATATCGCGATTTCAACCCTGACGGTTTCCACCTTGAAGAACGTGAAGTTATGCACGCCACGCCTGTAACGGAAGTATTCAAGGGATACAAGAGGTCTATATACCCGGGCGACAAGTACACGATAAGGGTGGATACCGAACTCAATACCGGGGTCGAACAGACTAGAGTCGAGTGCAATATCTCCTACACACCCAAGCGCGACACCTTCTTGGTGCAAATCAGGCTGTACGCCTGGAGCGAATGCGAACTACTGAGTGTCGACGGGGCCTACTGGGACGCCGAGGGGGACCTGGAAACCGTGGCTAAATACGTCAAGTTTGGCAGGGAAGTCGCGGGGCTATACGGGGAAACCGCGCGGAAATTCGCGGAGGTAAAGGAAAAGCTGCTAAAGTAGGAGCAAAGATTTATTAGATAAAAGGTATCACATAGAGTGATACCTTTTTTATTTACTAAATTATGGTTTCGTTTTATTTTTTCCGTATTTATCAAGTATCGTATTAGGTGAAGACCTTGATGATGGTTGAATCCATTTATACTTGTGCATTGATTACATTTTTTGTTTGTTTCATGGTATCTCCTTTTTAATAATAAAGCTATCATTAAATACCACATATGGGTTATATATTCTATTTTCAAATATTTGGGTAGTTTGAATTATTTTTTTCGTCTATCTTGTATACAGCTGTATACAGTATTCATATTACAATAATTATATAAACAATATTGTATGCAAGGGACTGGTAAAATTATTGTTTCAATGACTTCATACCCCGGTCGAATCAAGAATGTGGGTATTGCAATTTATCTTCTGCTATACAATCAGACGCTTCCGCCTGATGAAATTCATTTATGGCTGGCACTTTCACAATTTCCGCACAAAGAATATAGCCTTCCCACAGACCTCCAATTAATGCTTAAACTTTCTAGAGTGAAAGTTCATTGGCTATCCGGAAATACTTATGTTCATAAACGGCATGAGATTTTTAAAATAGTCAACCCCGAAGATTGCGTATTTTTAATTGATGACGATGTAATGTACAAATCTAGCCTGATTGAAAGTGTAATGCGATTACATAAAGCATCACCCGATTGTATAGTTTGCTACAATAATTATCATATACATCGATATAATGGAATGCATATCAAATATGAGCTTTCAACACTTGGGGTCGGACCATTCATTAATAAAGTTAGATGGTGCGGTCAAAGTATGATTCCCGCAAAGCTATACCCGCTACCAATACTCACTCCAGAAAATCAAGCGATACGAGACAAGACTTCGCCAATTAGTGATGAATGCTGGTTTCAACCTTGGGTGGTATATTATAACATCCCGGTAATGTACGCACATTATGATTGGGGGATTGATATAGACCCTAATATCGGAAAAGATACTGGATTAGTATCGTGGTCACATAAGAAATGTTCGAATGGATATGAATATCGGGATAATTGGCTACATTCTGTATTACATGCATATCCCAATCTACTAAACAAATACAAGAAGGAG
>Ga0310696_10001439_pt1 | contig 34442 bp, 35 predicted proteins | sample AusTroGonzalo_MG_4_FD_203885 | JGI IMG/M metagenome (GOLD analysis project Ga0310696, IMG submission 203885) | Bovine rumen microbial communities from tropical cattle in Woodstock, Queensland, Australia - Gonzalo_02 (v2) (version 2) | ecosystem: Host-associated > Mammals > Digestive system >... | reverse complement strand
ACATCGAGGATGACATCAAGGAACTCAAAAACAATCTTCAAGCTTTTGTCGAAGACACCGAGGAGGCTCTCCGCAAGCTGAAGGAGCGCGTCGGCTCCCTTGAGGAGAAGGGCGAATGGACGCCCAAGTTCGGCGACAGGGTGCGCTTCAAGCATCCGTACTTCGGCGAACAGCGCGGCATCTGCATACAGCAATATCAAGACGGAAGCTGGCAGATCTTATGGCTAGACCCGTCAAAAAACAATGACACAAGCTTCTGTTTCGCTAAAGACGTGGAGAAGGATAATGGAATACGAGCAAATTAAAGATTTTATTAGTGGAGACCGCAGTCAAGTAGCTAGCGTGCTGAATTGGATTTTTCGCTTTGCTCTAGACGATGCCGGAGACGAAGACAAGATGCCTCTTACCAGAGGGGAGGCAAAGCTCTTAACGGCATACATCGTTGGCCTCTGGTTTTATCCATTAAAAAGAGGTGCATAATGGATAGCATTGCCGGCTTTGCCAGCGAAGAAGAACAGGAGATAGTCTTGCAGACAGTCATGGGACTCGAAGCCTTCTGGCGCAGCGAGACACTCAAAGACGATGAAAAGATTTGGATTACGAAAAAGGAAGCCTATCTTCTCTGCTCGTTTATCATGGGCGTTCTTCAAAAATACTACAGGAGCAAGGAAGAATGAGCAAAGCGCCATGCACTCTCCGCGTAGCCGGGTTTGCCGAGGAAAGCATCGTTGACGGCCCCGGCGTCCGCTTCACGATTTTTGTCCAGGGGTGCCGGAAAAACTGCCCCGGATGCCAGAATCCGCAGACCCACGATCCTGCCGGCGGAGCCGTCATGGACTGCGAGGCTATCCTGGCAAAGATAGCCGAAGATCCTCTAGTTAGCGGCGTTACGTTTTCCGGCGGCGAGCCGTTCCTCCAGCCTGAGCCTCTTGTCCGGCTCGCCAGAGCCGTCCGTGCTCTCGGACTCGGCGTCATGGCCTTTTCCGGCTACACCTGCGAGGAGCTTGTCGAGAAGGGGAGGGAAGACCCGGCGGTAATGGAGCTGCTGGACGAACTCGACTGTCTCGTAGACGGCCCCTTCGTTGAGGAGCTGAAGGACTTGGAGCTTGAATTCAGGGGAAGCTCCAACCAGCGCATCCTCGTGCGGAAAGACATCGCCGAAATCAAGGCAAAGGTAGTTGGCAATGAGCAGAACTGATCTTCAATACCTCTCCGACGCCGAAGACGCCATCCGCATGATGCGCTTCATGTCGAGGAACATCAAGGAGGAGAAGCATACGGTTGACATGTTCGTCAGCACGTACAAGAAGCTTTATCCCGACTGGGAAATTGAGGATGAGAAGGAACACTACTTCTTTCTCGACATAACCTTTATCGACGACGCTATAAGAAAGTACTCAGAATGGCTAAAAATAACAGCAGACGACTGGGAGGAGAAGATAAATGAAGTACGTAAAAATCCCGCTCGCGAAGGGGATTAACGCCAAGGTGCCGGAGGAGAACGATGGACGCGGCGGAAAAGATTCTTGAGCTGCGCCGAATTGAAAGAGAGATAGCCGGGCATCGCTCGGCTATCTCTGATCTGGAGCGCAGGCGCCTCGAAGTGCTGGAGATGGTCTCTTCCAGGCTTGACCCGCATAGGAGAAGCACGGTAGAGCAGAAGCGCAGAATGATGGAGGCGGCGCGCTCGCGGGGAGGAAAAGCCTCATGAGCGTGTTCAAGCGGAACGACGGCCGCTGGGTCGTCAAGTACAAGGATTCAACCGGTAAAAGGATTCAGAAGACTTTTAGGAACAGGAAGGAGGCGTTTGATTTTGACGACGAACTGTACAAAGACAGCCGCGAAGGGTCGCGCCTGACGGTCTTCGAGGCGGTAATGCTTCACGTCAAAGACCACGACTTTTCGGCCCACTGCGCGGAGCAGTTTTCGTGGCTCGTCTGCGGGGCTGAAAGGAAGTCCGGGCGGAGCGTCGGCTATGCCGAATGCATTGCTGACAAGTACGTTGACGAATTAACCCGGCGCGACCTCAACGAAGTCCGCGACAACGTCCGCGCCAAGGGATCGTCGAACTCGACGGTCAACCTCTGGGTCGGCCGCCTCAGCTCGGCTTTCAACTACGCCGTGTCGGAGGGGCTGCTTCAGGCCAACCCCTGGGCGCACGTCCGCAAGCTGCCGGAGAAGAAGGGAAGCCGAATGGCGTCTTTGGAGGACTTCCAGAAGCTTTACGCCATTCTCCCTGAATGGTGGAGGTGGATCTGCCGGACGGCGATCAGCCTCTGTCTGCGCCCCGGCAGGGTTGAGCTTTTCAGCCTGAAGTGGAACGCCTTCGACTTCCTGCACGGCGCCGTGACAGTTCACATGGGGAAGGTCGGGCGCTCCAAGACGGTGTACCCGGCGCAGGACTACATGGCGGAGGCCAAGGAACGCTTCATTGCCGACGGGGAAGACCGGGAGCAGTTCGTCTGCCGGAACTCGTGGGACAAGCGGATCGTCCACTACCAGTTCTCATGGGAGTACTGGTGCGCGAAGGCGGGCATCCGCTTTCCCCTGTATGCCCTGCGCCACATCGCGGCGACGCAAATGCTTGCGGCGGGAGCGGACGTTGCGGCGGTCGCGGCAAATCTTGGACACTCGTCGCCCTCGACAACATTGGACTACTACGCGCACGCTCTGCCTTCCGCGCAGCGGAATGCTTCGGCCCTGCTTGGTGCGGCATGGTGCGGAAATCGCAAAAAAAGTTCAATAGATTCAGGCGGTTAAGACCGAAAATAAGGCTGCTGGAAGCAAGGCTGCTTTTTTAAGGATTTCAAGTATTTGCGGGCGCGCTGCACCATTTCTGCACCACAAATTTACACCCTAGATGCACCCCGTTCGAGCTGCCATAGGCGCCGGCGGGGGTCTTTTTTTTTTCTGGTCTACAGCCAGACGAATTTTGCTCCCAGGGCGGCCAGAGAGACGGCAAGCGGGAGCGCCCAGTCGAGAAGGCTCTTGAGAGTCCATGCAGAGGGGACGAACCCGCACCACCACGGACAATTCGCCCTTTTGCCGCCATGCGCCTGGATATACCGGTATTCACTTTGCGCGATCTCTCTGCCAATATAGAACGCCGGCACCCAGAAGTAGAAGGGCCAGGGCGCCCCCGCGAGGACGCACCCGGCGCACCAGACTAGCGTTATGAGCGCGTGGATCACTTGGATCTCCCCTGCGACTCATATCTGTCAACCACGTAACATTATAGACTACTAGTCTTCATCAGCGACAAGATCGTGGAGCGAACAATCGCTGTCAGGGATTGATACAATCTTGTCGTAAAGTATAGTCTTGCTTTTGTATCCGCCGGCAACAGCAGTAGTGATTATTCGTATTCTGTACTTTGCTCCATTCATCGCAGATGAAGGAACAAGGTTGATTTCAACCCTTCCGTCCTCAAAGTAGATTTCCTGCTGACGCTTTGGCGCAATCAAATTATTCTCTGTTGTGCCAAGTTCGAGAAGAGTAACCTCAAGGAGTCCGCTGAACGGCGTTCCGTCCTGCCAGACTGAATCGACTGTAAGCTTGACAGTTGTTTCGTTCATATTTGTTCTCCTTTTACAAGAACAAGCTTTTCAAGTGCAGATTCGGCGCTTCTCCTGCCTTTGCAGTGCGCCATGTATCCAATAAAGGACGCCGCGCTGGAGCGCACCTTGTCGAGCGAAATGTCCCCGCGCGCGTAGACGCGAGACAAACCCTTAAACCGCCTCTTGGCCCTCTGGACATTCCTCTTGCGCGGAAGCGTGAAGTCCGCCCAGTGGCGATACCCGGCAAAATCTACGCCGTGCGATGCTGGAAAGACGCCAGTCTTCCCGTTGAGCTTCAGTTTAAGTCTTGAGTCCAGCAAATCCCTTATGCTGTCTAGGATGCTCCATAGCTCGGTTTTTGACTGCTTTAAAATGATAAAGTCGTCCATATAGCGGACATAGTGGCGAACTCCAAGTTCGTCCTTGACATAATGGTCTAGGACATCCAGATAGGCATTCGCCATAAGCTGGCTTGTCAGCGCGCCCAGAGGCAAGCCAACGCCCGACGCCTTGAGCGGACTCTCTTCGACAAGAAGCTTGAAAATGCCGAAAATGCGCCTGTCGCCGACGATGCGTTCCAGAATGCCAAGCAGAACTTCGTGGTTGATTGAGTAGAAGTATTTCGAGATGTCAGCCTTGAGAACGTAAACTGGACTCCACATATCCCGCGCCGATCTGAGCATGCGCGACAGGCATGCAGAGGCGGCATGCGTACCCCTGCCAACCCGGCAGGCATACGAATTGCCGATAAACCGGCTCTCAAACCTCTGTCCGACGGTCTGCACCAATGCATGGTGGACGACTCTGTCGCGATAGTCTGGTGCGTGGACGAGCCTCTTCTTCGGTTCATAAACCCACAGCTCGCGATAGGGGCCTGGACGCCACTTGCCGGACTCCAGTTCTTCCTGAAGCCTGCTCAGATTGGCGGAAAGGTTGAAGTTGAACTCCAGCACGGCGCGGTGGAAACGCCTGCCCTGCGACGCCGCCTTCGCCGCGACGACAAGATTGTCCCACTCTACAAATCTGTTCCAGGCGTTCCGGACTCTCTTTGGCATTTTTAACCTTGTGTCCCCGCGCCGCGTTCGAAAGAACCTACTTGAGGCGCGGGGACTGCTGACGTTTCCCGCTGCGGGGAGGAAGGCACTCCCTTTTGCCCCCTTGGCACCGTTCCGCCATCCGTGAACGGCGGACTTCTGGCGAACTTCGGGGACGAGAGCCGGGCGGAAGCCGATATTCGTATTCGTATTCGATCGCGGGTTGTTCATATTCACATAGAATGGGCCGCAATTTGAGCCATTATTCCAATTGCCTCCGCGATAGGCGAGACGCTCGCATGCCTGAATGCCTCCCTATTGCCGGACTTTAAGGAGTCCGCCAACTATTCTTCCTATTTCGGAAATCTTGTCCGCCGCCACTTTTCTCCGCTTCTCCGGGATGGAGCCTAGAGAGATGCCAAGCTCTATCATGGAGAGCATGACCTTCGACTGTACGTCTATAAGGTTCAGCAGCTGGCGCCTCGGCCCTGAACGAAGCGCGATCTGGACGGCGGCGGACTCCACTTGCCAGACTGCACTTCTGATGTCGGCGCCCAGCGTAAATTTCTCGCTCTTCGGCATCCCGCGCAGGACTGACTCGTACACCCATGCGGCGAGGTCGCGCCACTTCTGCTCAAGAATAAGGCTGTTCTGCTGGACAAAATCCATTATTCCGGTCTCGCTTCCGGCGGGAGCTGGCGCCCTAGCCGTTCAGAGTCAAAACTGTCCTTGCAATGGCGGTCTCCAAAAATGAAGTCAAGCGCACGGCAGGGCCATGAACGGATGCCGGAAACATGCCACCGCCACGACCGCGACGAAATCGTCTCGTCAGGCCAGCCTCCGGCGACGGCATTGCCGAGCTGGTCGAGTGCAATGAGCACGGCCTTGGCGTATGGCATGTTTCCAGGCATCAGACATCCTCAAAGGAAATAACGGTACGTTCAAGTTCGCCGAATGTCTGCGCCTGCTGTATCTGCGTTCTCAGCGTCCACTTGCGCTCGTACAGCGCCTGCGCGTGCGCGATGATGGCTAGACGGACGGCCTTGAGCTGGTCGAGAGTGAGTTCGCGGAACGTATTGTCGGCACAGCAGAACGTGGTCGATTCGAGACCGTTTTCTTCCATCGACACGATAAGGCCGGAGACGTCGCGGTTGGCACGCTCGTTGGCGTCCAGCACGGCGCCGCCGGCTTCTACTGTAGCCTCGGCTTCAGCCTTGAGCCACTCCTTGTGCAGGAGAGCGAGTTTTTCCTTCTTGTACGCTTCGAGAAGCGGAAAACCCTCGACGGCCTCCCAGCGCGTTCCGTCCGTCATGACGGCGGTCTGCCCTGCATGGATTATGCCGGAGAACTTCGCGTCCAGCACATCGAACAGATCGTCTCCACGCCTGACATAGTGCGGCACGCCCCTGTCCTCGATGTAGGTAGAGGCGTCCTGTCTGTACGTTGAGCGGAAAGAATATTCTTCCATTGCTCCTCCGGATGAAACTATTTCGACCCCGCCTTCGGCGGGGTGATTGTTGAAGGTTGTTGGATGGTGGTGGGCCTTCGGCCCAGTGCAGTTCAGTGGCGGGTGTAGGCTGTTGTCAGGAATTCAGGAATTCAGGTCTCAGGAAATCAGGGAAGCAAAGCCGGGCGGAAGCCGAAATACGTAGACGTAGTCGAGCGCGGGGAGAGCATATGCACAAAGAAGGGGCCGCAATAGGAGCCATTAGTCCAAGAGCCTCCGCGATAGGCGAGACGCTCGCCATTGTTTCGCACCCAATATCCGCCCTGAACGCCGGTCGAGCTGACAGGGAACAGGCCGAAGAGCTTGAGTATGGCTGGAATGGTTACACCGGACGCCGCCTGCATTCCGGCGAAGCTGGAATTTGACATATATCCGTTGCCGGAAGCCGTGTAGCCTACAGACGTGCCAATGGTGGTCGCGCCAAGGTTCGTATTAGAACCGGTGCCTTCGGAAGGAGCCGTGTACTTGAGCGTGTCGGCAGTGCCGGGATCAACGAGCGTGCCGTTTTCAAGAACCGCCTTCCATTCGGTGGACGTCGCACTCAGGTCGCATGTGTCGAGCGCGGCATTATTGTCGGGAATAATCTGGATTTCGCCGTCCATAACCCTGACGCCTGGCGTCCACTCCCAGACGTTGCCAACCATGTCGGCAATGCCCCAGGGCTGACCGTCGATATTCCATTCGACGGGGCCGGAACCTGTCAGACAGGAGCCGGGGTTCGCGCCGGTATCGCCGGGTAGATAGCTGACGGACTGCATGACGCCAGTCTGCCACTTCGCATCGTGGTGACGTCCATAGTTGGTATTGCCGTAGTAGACGTGGCCTTCGGGCTGGCATTTCCAGTTCCACAGTGCCACGGCGCTCCACTCAATGTCGGTATAGGCATGCCAGCCGGAACCCATTGCGCGGCACCCCGCAACGGCGTTGTCGTGGTTGATTGACACCCACGGCGCTTTCCTGGGCAGGCTTTGCACTTTGTTGGAGCCAGACTTCGACGCTTCGTACATGCCGATTAGCAGTTCCGGCTTGACCACGCCGTTGACTATGAACGCCGGATGGTTGCCGGTGCCGAGAGAGGCGTCGATGTCCTCCAGGCGGAAGCGCGGGACAACGCACATGATATTAGGGTTGCCGTCGGAATCGCGGGCGACGGTCGCACGTCCGCCAGACAGCGCCTCGACTTCCGCCATGAGCATGTCCCGCACCCAGATCGCCGGCGCAGCCTGCTGGGTTGCCCTGTCCGTGGGGTTCGGCACAACGGGCGAGGACGAAAATGTCTTGACGCCGTTGATAGACTCGTTTCCGCTCAGGGAGACCTTGCCGGCGACGTTGGAGGCAATGGACGCCGTCAGCACGGCGGACGCTCTGGTGGACTCGGCCTGCACAAACGCCGTTGTGGCGATCTGGGTGCTGTTCGTTCCAACCTGCGCCGTCGGCGCCGTCGGCGTACCGGAAAGCGCAGGCGAAACGAGCGAAGCCTTGCCGTTCTCCAGAAGGCTTACGCGGTCGCTGAAGCCGTTGATCGTGTTGACGGCGTCCTCCAGCCTGCTCGCGTTGTACGATACCTGACTGGCAATAAGCTCCAGCGCGTCCTGCTGGGAAGGCGTCATCGGCTCCACGACAGTGAGATCGTGGAGATAGCAATTGTGATCCGGCACGATAAACGTGGTTGTGAGGAACACTGTCTTGCCGGACGTATCGGTGATTGTGGCCCGATAGAACAGGTTCGGCTCCAGCATGGAGTTCGGCACGACCTGAACTACGGCTTCGCCGTTGATGAAGGATGAAAATGTGCTGTAGCGGGGGCCAACGATAGCCTCCGACGTTTTGGAAGTCTCGGAGAGCTGGACTTCCAGCTTGCCGTCAAATGGACGACCGTCCTGGTAGTCCATCACGACAGTGAGGTTTACGGTATTTACTGCCATGTAAAACTCCTATGGCGTGGCGGTTTTTGTTTCATACCCTGTCGGGAGAGACGCGGCCGCCAGCGTCCCGTCTGAGACAAAGGCAACGCCGGAAGAATGGATCTCCTCGACTTCGAGCGCCGTTTCCGATCCGGAATACACGGCATTAAGATAGACATCAATATACGCCGTCTTGTAGTCGTCTACGTCAACGGCGGTATTTTCGTAGGCAATCCTTATCTGCGAGAACGGAAGAGTTCCGCATCCAAAGACTTTTACGGCGCAGGATCGTCCGCAGACCTGGGCAAGAACGTGCCAGGTCTGAATATTGTCGTCGTTCGTCCCGGCGACGGGGTTGCGGGCCTTGAAAATGAAGACCGCAGACGAATGGTGCGCTCTCTGAGGCTCCGTCGCCGCAATCCGGAACCAGTTCTTGGATGCGCCAGACGCCACCGTCCATGCGTGGCTCCCTGCTCCAGCCGGGCTAAGCCATGCATACTGCCAGGCACTCCAGTTGGCGCCGGCGTCAGCTGACTTTCGCATGGCAATCGCATGGGAAGAGCCGGACGAAAAGACGGTCTGAAGGATTTCGCCCTCCGCATAGCACGACGAAACCCTGCACGTACCGGACGTGATCCCGGCGGGAAGATCCGTCATGTCGGACTCAATCATATAGAGGCCGTCAGCCGTAAGCCTCCCAAGCGCCGAAGCCTCGGCAAGCGCTGCAGAGCCAATCTGCCCCCGCGCCTTAGCCGTGGAGGTGCCGTCGATTACGTCGGTCACTGAAAGCACGCCGTTGACGTTGAGGAGCGTCTGTCCGTCAGTGCGGACGTAGTACGCGCCAAGCCCGGCGTCTTCCACGGCAGCCATGCGCGTCTTGAGGCTTTCAACCTCTGCCGACACGCCGGCAAGCGTCGTCGTCGCCGTGTTTGCCGCGGAAGATGCCTGCGCCGCCAGCGCGGCCGCCGTGGACGCGGCGGAACCAGACTGGGCAATGGCGTCGGCAAGTCCGCCGGCAAGCTCGTATGCCGTGTCGGCCTTCGATGACGCTTCGGAGGCGTTCGATACCGCCGTCGGCAGATCCGCAATAAGACCGCGCACTTCGACGCTTTCCTGCTTAACGTCCGCCATGAGCTGCCTGATGGCGTCGTTGAGATAGCGGTACTGCGTCGTTCCTTCGGCTATGGAAAGCCCGCCGATTGACGTGTTTTCGTTCGCAGTTGACGAGTAGCTGTCCTGTATCCGGCTCATGCTAGTTCATCCTTTGGCTTCTAAGATGAACTTGTCTGCATTGTTTTGACTGAAATGTCAAGACTATTCAGGCTGCACAGGCCACGGAACGGCAGCAATGTCGCCGTCCCACGGGAATCCTTCCTGCTGCGGAACGTCAAGAAGATCCTGCCTGTACTTTATCCACGCATTTCTCTGCTCCTCCGTCATGGCTAGCCAGCGCATGGGACTTATCTTGTCGCACTGGCGGAGGCGTAGATAGCGTTCGTTGCGAATAACCTCAGCATTGCGTTCATAGGCAATTTCTACCGGATCCCTGAACACAATAGCGCCGTTTTCGACGCTGGCTGTATTGCCGACGGCATTCCATCTCTCCGAAGGGATAATTAAATCATACTCTCCGCCAGTAGCAGTCTGAAGAGACGCCTCGTCGCCAAAAGCCTGCACGCTGCCATTGATTATTTTAAGCCAAATTTTATCTGCCATTGAACGCTCCTGCGAGTTGTCTATATAGTTGACGGCGCTAAAGCCCTCTTTTCTGGAGATAGGCTCAAACCGTGATGCAATGGAAACTATGTCTTCATTTGAGACCCAGCTTCTACGCTTTACGTTGCGCTGGAAACAGACGTTAAGCGGCGCCAGAACTACGGCTATGCTCGCGCCTGGACAGACGTCTAAAATGCGCTTCCGGCTTTCCTTTGAGAAAAAAACGTCTACAACGGCACTATAGAGACCAGACGCCGCAAGCAAGGCAAACTGCCTATTAACTATGATGCGCTCATCCTCAAGATCTGCATAGGATCCAAGCTTTTCAGCAAAAGTGTCATATTCCAGTACTCTACCAAACTGACGGGCAAAAGTGCTTTTGCCGGAAGCGGGAAGTCCTGCAATTAACGTAACCATCGTTCGTGCCTATGCACACGGCTGCCAAGTCAGCCATGCGCGGCCGTTGTCGCAGTCAAGCCTGTATGTCCAGCCCTTCTTGCACGGAAAGACGGTAAAGTTGCGTTCACCTGGATTCCATGAACCATAAGCCGTATGCTTCATCGTGTATGTATATCCATTGATTGTGACGTCATACGCATACACATAACCGCCGTCAGAACCAACTACAACATAGCCGTTGGTCGCCGCGGTATATGTTGTATAACGGTCGCGCCCTTGAGGGTTGCTGACCGGGGCCATGCCATTCCCTTGCACCCAGTTTGTCGTTGCGATTTTATTAGAGCTATCGCCAGTGGCAGGAGACGGCGCATAGGTAAACCAGTTACCGTCGGCGTCGTATCCAACGGCGATCTGTGCGTTCTGCGAGGTCTGATTGTTGTTGCCGGGATAGACGATAAGATTGATGCGGTTTTCGCCGGAGTCCTTGTAGCCATGCTCGACGCCGCCGTAGGGGACGCCGTTGGCGTCCTGGACGAAAAACGACTGGTTCCATATCGTTGAGCCGGGAGCCGTGCCCTTGACGGCGCGGGTGTCCCTGCACCTAACCTGCGGCGTGGACTTCTCCAGCGTAAGGTTGCCCGTCATCGTGTCGCCGGCCTTCGCTACCTTGGTAGAGTCGGCAATAGTGATGTTGGCGGTGCCGTTGAAGGCCACGCCGTTGATGGTTCTCGCCGTCGCTAGCTTGGTGGCTGACGCCGCGTTGAGCGCTGTGTTGCCGGTGGCGTCCCTTACCCACTTTGTCGTGGCTATCTTGGTGGAGCTGTCAGCCGTAGAGGACGGGGTGTGGGTCGAGGCGTACCTGTCGCCGGACGCAGTGCAGTGGACGCCGAGCGTTGCCGTCGGCTTGTCTGACGTGGAGTAGTTGGGGTTACCAAAGACGCGGAACTCGATGCAGCTGTCGCCGCCGTTGGCGGGAGTGTTAAGATAGCCCAGAATGTCGTACAGTGCCACGTTGCCCGTGTCGGTAAAACTCGTACCCCAGAACTGGTTGGTGCCGTATGACTGTCCCCAGGCATAGGAGACCTTCTGCTGCTTCAGCGACTCGCGGTAGTATATCGTGTTGGTGAAGGTCTTGTTGCCGGAAACAGACTGAGTTCCTGTCACTTTGACGGCATTGGGGTCGTTCACCACGCCCCACGTTCCGTTGCCGTAAAGGCACTTTGCCTGATCGCCGGCAGAAGGCGCGGGGACGAGACCGTGGGTGCCTGCCGCGCTTGCGCCGGCGCCGCCCATGTCGGCATAAGTCGTGCCGATAGGTGCCTGCCACTGTCCGTCGCAGCGGAGAAAGCGGGTGGCAGCGCCTGCGGCCGGAGCCGGTACGAGGCCGTGGACGCCGACGGAAGAGGATGTTGCGCCAACCATGTCTGAGTAGGTCGTATTCTCCGGTATTGCCCAGGTTGCATCGGCGCGGAGGTATTTCGCCTGCGCTCCCTTCGCAGGAGCGGGAACGAGGCCCTCTGCGCCTGCAGCCGTCGCGGTCGCCTTTGTGAATGTCTTATAGGTCGTATTGGTGTCGCGGGTGGCGAAAGTGAACGTCGTGCCGTCGCCTCTGGTGACTGTAACCGTCGTGTTTGAGTTCGGGGCAGATGCTATATTTTTGATATACGTGCTAGCAATGGCCTGCCCGGAAGCATCCTTAGCCGCCTTGTCGGCAAGCGTCGGCACGGAGTTCCAGACATATTCGCCGGTTCCCGCCGTACTGCCGGGCCACGCCGTCGGCGCCTTGCCGCGGCAGTTCGCGAGGCCGTTGAAGGCATACTTCTTGCCGGCAAACGTCCCGGAAAAAGACGCGGAACCATGCACCCAGATATCGGCACCGTTGTCCACCTGAATAAACGTGCCCTGCGTGCAGCCGGACTCGAATGTCGTAGTTACGTTGCCCCAGTTGAGAACAGAGCCGAATTCGAGCCTCGCGACGGAACTGGTGTTGCCGGAGACGTACTTCACAGTGCAGGCCGCGCCAATGGTAGCCTTGGCATGCTGCGCCACGATGTTGGCGAACTTAAAGTACTGTGTCGAGCCGAGATTAGCGTGATGAAGGCTGACGGAAGCCGCGTCGATGTTGCCAATGTCGAACCATCCGCCGTTCAGCGTCAGCGTGCCAAACTGTGGCGGGACGTTCGTGCCGGTCAGAGCGTCGAACGCCGACTTCGTGGTCGAGCCGGAGTTGCCGTAGTTGGTGATCTTAATCGAATTGCACTGGAGAGCCGTTCCGTAAATGGTGACGTTTCCCCATAAACCGGGGCCGAAGCGGAGGACGATCTGATTGGCAACCTTCAATCCTTTGGCGATCCGCATTGCCATTGCGACGGTCTTGACGGGATAGGAGGCGTCTCTGCCGTTGTTGGAGTCGTCGCCATCGGAAGCGACGTAAATGTTGACCGCATTCTGACCGTTGTAGTCCTCCGCCAGCCAGGAAGTCCACGTCGCGCCGGAATCAGTAGAGAATCTGCGGAAATTCTGGTAGTTGTCAGACGTGTGTGCGTGCTGGACAATAATGTATTTCGAGGTCGAAGACTTGTACCCGGCGTCAACTTCAACAATAGTGTCCGTTGCGACAGGGTAGTGGAGCGCCAGCGTGCAGCCGGTGCAGAAGTACCTGCCGGGGACGGTCAGCGTGTCGCAGCTGACGGCGCTCTTGGCGGCCGCATAGCCAAGCTGGCCCACGCTGACGGCACCGACGCTGGGGCCGGTTAAATGAACGTCCGTTACCTTGCCGTCCGTCCTGCCGGTGCCGCCGCGCCCCGTGGCAAGCGTGCCTGCGGTGGCCTTCGCCATGTCGAGACCAGTAACGGGGATGGTGATGTTTGCGCCGCCATTGAAGGAAGTCGCCGTGCCGGTCGCGCCGCCGGAGATGGCTATCGTCCGCGCAGTCTGAAGCGTGGTCGCGGTATTGGCGTTGCCTTCGATGTCGCCTGCCAGCTTTGCGTTGGATTTGCGGACGGCTACATTGCTTGCCGTTGCGCTCTGGCTGGCGTGGAAGCCGTCAACTGTGTCCACGTCGTGCATGAGCTTGCCGACAGAACTCCATGTAGAAGATCCGTTGAACTCCTGTATCTGGCGCCCGCCGGTAATTGTTTCAAGTCGCTTCGCCCCAGACGGCAGACCGGAAGTGGTTGCAGAGTCTGGCTTCCACTTGCTCAGAGCGGTCAGGAGCGTGTTGATGAAAGGCACGTCCTCCGCAATCTTGTTGATTAGCGCGGGAATGTTCCATGAAATCGCCATAATATGCTCCTGTACTACACGCCGAATGCAGACCAGTCTACGTCGGCTGTCACTCTATTGCCGTTTGAATCAAGAACAAAAACTCTAAAGCCCTGCGGATGCAGGACATCCTCGAAAACCGTGTACGCAGTGTACCCGACGGTCGAGCCGTTGGAGGCGTTCGCCACGACGTTGGGGCGGGGGAGGCTCTCCACGTCGTTGAACTCCACGTTGAACGGCACCCACGTTCCGGTAAGCATCGGCGTCTGCGCCATGCTCACCCAGCCCGTGCCGTTATCGCTCGCATTGCACGTGACGTGACCGAAGTCGGTCATTTTCTTCACGTCGAGCCGGCAGTTGATGTTGGATACGGCCGCCGTTCCGCCCGTCAAGCCGATGGTGTAGCGCACGTACCTGAAGTCGGTGGCGTACACCATCCAGCCGTCTTCCGTCATTGTGCGCCACTGCGAATTGTCGGACGATACCTCGATCTGGCACGTAAAGGCCGGCGTGCCTGTCAGCTTCTCAGCGGTATAGGTGATGTTGACCTTTGTGGCAGGAATAATCACGCCGACGTCAACCGTCTCGACGTAGGTCGCAGAGGACGCTTCAGGATCCATCCAGTGCGTCCAGCCCCAGCCCTTCTTCTGGTTCCACGTGATGTTGGCGGCCGTCGTGCCCTTTGCAGACGCCATTGCGTTCAACTGCTCCTGCCACGTAGAGTTGGAGAATGGGCCAATCATGCTCCCGCGTCCATCAAGGACAAAATTTGTCTTTGTCCCGTTAAAGAGCGAATCGTAGTCGTGGTATAAAATAAAGTCCGGCGGCTGCGCGATGTCCACCGCAATCTGGGAGGGCGTCCCCATGTTGCCCGCCGTGTCAACCGGAGTAATCCTGTACACATAGCGTCCCGACACGCTCTCGAAGGAGGACGCGAACAGGGCGTCGATGCGCCCCGCTTCCGCGAAGATGCCGTCCCCCTGGCCCATGTCGGTCTCAAACAGATACCACGCCACAGGGAAGAAAATCTCGTCAGGTTCCGTCCAGTAGAGCATGACGTTGTTGTCAACGGCAGCGCACATGGAGAACGACACTTTGCCGGGGCGCAGAGCCTCGAACTCGCATGTGCCGAAAGAGCCTGTCGTTCCGGACGTATCTACGGCCCTCACATGGAAAGTATGGACGCCGGCAATCACGGCGGGCACGCGGAGCGTATCTACGTCAAGCCGCCCGTAGTCCTGTTCCCTGACGTACTGCCCATCCTCCCACTGGCGCGCCACGTCCCATGCGGCAACGGGGAGAGGCCAGCCAGTGACAGATGGATCTTCACCCGCCTTCCATGACAAATCAATGCCGTCGCCGGAAAGTACGGCGGACACGACAGGCGCGGCGGGAGCCTTAATCGTAATAGAGACGCTGGCCTTCGCGCTCTCGTTGCCTGCAAGATCTACGCTCTGGATGCGGTACGTCCATCCGCCTGCGCCTGGTGCGGGGAGGCGGAACCAGAGCGTCTTGGCCTCGCCGAGAAGGGTTTCGTCTTCGCCGGAGACGCTAAAAACCCTGTAGAAGTCGATTGGAAAGTCGGAGGTTGGACGCTCCCACGCAAGCAGGACATCGCTTCCGTCGATGACTGCCGCCGGCACGGGATCGGCAGGCCCGTGAACGTAGTAGTCGGCTATTTCCATCTCCGACGACGCCAGGCCAAGACAGTCGAACGCCTTAACGGAAAAATTGTAGTAGCCGGACTTGCGGGGCTTCAGGAGCTGGCTGCAGCCTTTCATGAAGTAGATCTTGCTCTCGCCGTCCGCGCCGGAATCGTAGACGTCATAGCGGTCGATGCGGAAGGTGCCTTTGCAGTCCTGCCACTCAAGATGGAGGCCGTCGGCCCTTGCGGCAATCTCAAGCACAGGATTCTTCGGCGGGAGTATTTCATGCGTTTGCACCGCCGTCTCCGACTCGAAGCCATACTTGTCTACGGCGGTGCATCTTTCCGTGACCTGCCCGATGCGGTAGGAGTATTCGGCTGCGCCACCCTCTGTCCACAGGATGCTTCCGATGTCGAGCGTTATGTAGAGGCCGGTAGTCGTGCCTGTGCTAGCGCCGGACAGGACGTAGTGCTGGATGTCCACCCATTCGCGGCAGTCCTGCCAGGCGAAGACGGCGGTGCCGTTGTCGAGGACGTCGAGGCGAAGTTCCGGCGTCTTCGGTCTCCGCACTTCCACGTCTACAAAGCTTGACCACTGGCCCCACGTGCCAAACTTGTCCCTGGCGCGCCCTCTAGCCGTTCCGCCATTAAAGTTTGACGGGACGGGAAGAGTGCAGTAATACGACGCCGACGAACCGGAAGACGTCCCGCACTCGAAAGCATACTCGGCGATAGGCCACGTCGTTCTCGCGTCCTCATACTCCAGTTCGATACCGTCGTTGCCGAGGCGTGCGCCGGTGAAGACCACCTTCTCCGGCTCTCTAATCTCTACTGAGGTCAGAACCGCCTTGCCTGAATATGTCCCGACAAGGTCGCGGGATCGGAGTTCGTACTCCAGCGTTCCGGTCTGGCCCCACGGTTCGTAGGCGTACTCCGTCTCCTTTCCTTTGGTGCGCCCGGACGCCGCGCCGGAAATCTCGTAGTGGGACAGGTCGAGGACGTCAACCGGGTTCCAAAGCAGCACAACGCCCCGCGCCACGTCAAGCACGGCGCGAAAATTCTCCGGCACTGGCGGGGGCGCAGTCAGGCCGACCACTTTATGCGTCACCACGTTGCTCCAGCCGGACACGCGGCCGGTCGTGGGATCCGCAATCCTCAGCTTGACGTAGTAGGACTTGCCGACGGCATCTCCGCCGACGGGAACGGCGACAAACTGATCGGAGCTTGTCGCGGAGCCGGTCAGCTCCTCGCCGGTTTCGCGGTCTGTCAGGACACACTGGACAGTGTACCATGTCAGACCGGCGGACGTCGGCGGAAGTGTCCACCACGCGCCGACGCGCATGGTGAAGGATCCGCTTTGGGAAACGAGTACGACGCCTTCGTCGGACGCCACATTGGTAATGGTCGGCGTCGGCAGGTTATCCGTGCCCTTCACTACGTCCAGCACGACCGGCGCCTCGTAGGGAGGCACCGGCTGGTCAACGGAAGCGCGGATCTCCTTCGTTTTCCACGGTACCAGCGAAAGCTGGGCAGACAGGTTGTCGCCGGGAGTGATGGAGGAGACGAGATATTCCTCGTACTCGCTGCCGAGGAGCGAGACGGAGACAAGGGAGCCGAAGGCCGGAGCGTTGGCCGCAGGGACGCGGTTGTAGAACCAGAGAACGCTGGACTCTTCGCCATACTGGGGCGTGATCTCAAAAATATTGACGGAGCCGGTGGGAGTTCTCACGGCAATGCCGTAGCGGGCCGGCGCAGGCTCGGAGAAGACCACGGTATCGTCTATCTCGACGCCAAGCGGATCCATCGGCGTGCCGTTGGGATTAAGCGGAATTTCGTCTGCACTGCCGACAAGAATGACGGCGCCGTCCGTGTCGGTGTATGCTTCGATATTTTCAGGAATCTTCGTGCTTTTTGTCTCATTGATGAAGTTGGAGCTGCGGTACGCCAGGCGGGTGATGCGGGCCGTACCGAAGGTGTTCATCAAGACGTCGGAAGATACGCCCACGAGGTCGCCGCGATGGACGGCGAGCCACTCCCAGTCGGTATTGAGCGTGATGTTGACCTGGCGGTGCAGGATCTGCGCGAAATGGTAGCGCGCCAGCTTGTATATGCGCTCCCAGTTCGTCACGCCGGGGAACTCCCATGCCTGCACGTCGTCGGCTTTGACCGTGCCGTCCGCGCCGTCTTTGGAGTAGCCGTCGTTGAAGACGAAGCCTTCCTTCGACTTCCAGTCGTCGTTTTCGTCAACAAAGGATACGCGGAGCGCGTGCGGAGGCTGGGCGAACGAACGCGAAACGCTCATGCCCCAGCTATTGCGCGGGGTAAACATCTGCTTGACCGTCTTGTCCGGGCTGTCCCAGATGGCGCCCCAGAGACCGTCCACGTCGGTCGTGGGCGCAGCCTGCGCCGGTGCGAGGATGGAGACGAGGCGCTGCCACAAAGGCTCTTCTGCGTCGCAGACGTAGTCGAACCGGTAGCCGTTGTCATTGCACCAGTTCCATAGGCCGACGAGCGACTCGTCGTCGAGGCGGGACTCTGCGAACGGCTTGGCAAGGCAGTGCTTGCTTGTCAGGACGTAGCGCATGAGAGACGCCGGATTGCTGGTGGCCTTCGCGACCCACTTGTTCTGCGAGGCGTCCCAGTCAGGCACCTTGCTGTGGCAGATGCCGGAGAAGTCGGTGACGTAGCCGGAAAGCTGTTCTGAAGCGCGGATCCTGAGTTCCGACACGCAGATCGGTACCGGCGTGTCGAAGGCTGGCTGGTTGACGATGGCGCGCATGGTAGACCACGTCGCCTCGTCGATAATGTAGGAGTCGTCGGTGTCGCCGGTGTTGCGCTTGATGCGGACGTCGTAGGAGCGGAGTTCGAGGCCCTCAATCCTGACGTTCTTGACAATCTGCTTCTGGCGGTTGTCGCCGACCTGGAATTCGCCGTTGCCGTCAACCTTGAACGAGCCGGAGCGGACGGTGGCTTCCCAGCCCTCGTGCCATTCCCAGTACCAGCCGTCCTGGGAGTCGCTGCCGGCGCTGCCCATCGATCCGGTAAGCTCCTTCCATGACACGCCGCCGCCGTTGATGCGGGCATCCTTATTAGGCCAAAGCTGGAGAAAGCCGGAGTTAAACTGCACTCCGCCGTTCTTCGTCACCCACACGCTCGGCCTGTCGTCTGTCTTTGACGTAATTCTTGTTTCGCCGAAACGCCGTTCAATGGTGGTCGGAAGGTTGATCCAGTTGTCGGAGTCAGTCGCCTTGTACTGCATGGTAAGACTGACTTCGCGCCACTCCTTGTTTCCGTTCTGCTGATTGATTCTGACAAGCCCGCCACTGAAGGCAATGTCAATGGACAGGTCGTTCGCCTCGCCGACGGTGCGCGTCGTCCAGCCGTCGGAGTGCTTCAGCACCGTGCCGACGCTTGTTTCGTTGTACTGCTTGGCAAAGTAGATTAAATCGCTGCCGGTCGTGCTTTGATGAAACTTATGGTCAACGTCGGCATAGCTGGAGAGCGCCGTGTCGCCAATCTTGAAGTCAGTCACTTCAATATCGGGATGCCCCCACACCACCAGCATGTTGAAGAACTGGGCGTCCCCCTCCCAGACCGTCCAGCTCTTGGCGCCAAGCGGAGGCGTCAGCTTGTGGCGTCCAAGCACCAGCGGAACGTAGCCGTTGACGTTGTGGGCGTTGCGCCCGCCAGTGATGGAGTAGGTCTGCGACTCCTTTGTTGCCGACTCGTTCGAGATGGCCCCGCCGGCGGAAGGCGGCGTTGCCGGGAAGAGAGCGTTGATGGCGTACAGCATGCCGACGGTGACGAGGCCGATCATGGTAGTCGCAAACGTGGACATCTGCACGGTCAGCGCGCCAAGCGCAATCTGTCCGCCGAGACCGCCTGCCCACCACGTGGCGATGGTCGCGATGATGACCACGATGACGCTCAGAATGGTGGCAACGGGGTTCTTGCCCCCGCCTCCGCCTCCGCCCCTGACGCCATGCAGAACCTCGATACGGTCGCCCTTCTGCGGGAAATGTTCCTTCCAGAACTTCCGGTCTATCTCGACGCCGTTGACGCGCACGCGCGCGTAGCGGAGCAGGGAACGGTACTGCGCCCTGGTGTAGACCTTGTCGCGGTACGCCTTCTCAAGACTCTGGAAGACGATGCTCTCCAGCGACATGCCCTCCGGCGCGGCGAAGAAGTTCGGGCGGGACGAATCCCACCTTCTTCCCATGACCTCGACGAGTTCCGCCTTATTCTCCATGCTACGCTCCAGCGGGCCTTAAAATCCGCGACAGGCGGCTCTTCCATTTCATCACGTTGTACCGTTCAATGGCGGTGTCCATCCCGCGCATGACGTGGAGCATTTCTCCCGGCGCCACCCAGAGGCCGACGTGGATCTCCACGCCTCCCAGAGTAAACACCAGGCCGTCAAGCTCCTGCCTCGGTTCATTCGTTACGTCGCGGTTCCAGTTCTTCCCCATGTTGGCGCCGAAGAGGCCGCCAACCTCCTTTCTGGCAAACGCGGACGAATACTCGTCGCCGAGGTCGGGGAGAATGATTCCCCGCTCCTCCTTCCAGACGAGGCAGGCAAGCCCCCAGCAGTCGAGGCCGTCGAAGCCGCGTCCGCCGTCTTTGAAAGGTATACCGGTATATTTCTTTAGATCCATTACTGCACCAGATTGGGAAAATAGGCTACGGAGAAGCGGAGCCACGGGGCCGGCTCGGAGGCGGCGATGTCGGACTTGACCGTCACTTCGACCTGGTTGGCGTCCCATGTCGCGGTGTTGAGCGCCAGGTCGCTGAAGGCCATTTCCACGACGTCCGGCGTACCGGAATTGACTATCTCGATCAGAATCCTGGGGTATTCCTTGTCAACCAGTTTGAGATAGGGCGCCACCATGCGGGTGACGTTGCTGATGATGAATTTCCCCTCCGGAGCCTGCTCGTTTGCGGAGTTCGGCACTGTTGCCTGAAGTGGGCAGAACCAGAAAGTGTTTCCCCGCGAGATCGTCCCGTAAATTGGCGCCTTCGTCTCTTCGTCGTCCTTGATGTAGACCGTTTCGTGGGTGGAGAGCCGAATCGGCTCCGTCCACGAAGGGTGCGTCATCGTAATCAGCACGATGTCGGTGTCTTCCGACTCCTGCCTCATGACGGCGTTGAGGGTGCGGGGAGAGAGAGGCATGCGCTGTCCTTAGTGCGGAGAAGTCAGTGGCGCTCCAGGCCAGATTTCAAGATCAAGCTTGACCTGCCACAAAAGCGTTCCGGAATACGCCTCGACATCAAAGAGACCCTCGTTTCCGGCCTTCAGGCGGGCCTTGACGTAGTCGCCGGAATGTTCCTGATCGGGCCAGTCGAAGCAGATGGCACCGTCAGCGATGGTTTCCTTGCAAAACGTCTCCAGCGCGGCAACCTGCGCGTCGTCGAGGACGTAGGTAGCGGACACGACGTGGGGCTTGTTGCCCCCGCGCCGGCGCACCTTGTCCGATCCGTTGTCCATTGAAGAACGGATCACCAGGCTTGGTACGCTTCGCTTATATCCGCCCCGAAGCGGAGCCTGTGGAAGAACGGTGGGCCAGATTGGCATCCGTTTATCTCCTCGTCACCTGCTGCTGCTGCCCGGTAAAGGTGCGGACGGCCTTATTGAGGCTCGTCCCCTGTTTCAGCATCTGTCCTGCGGCCATGTCGCCCACAACGACGTCGATGGACTTGTTGCCCTGTCCGTCAGTCTTCGTGGACTGCGTAGCCGCCTGTCCCGTTGAATTAATGATGTTGACATTGACTACCGGCTGGTTCGCGCCTTCGGATCTTACTCCAAGGTGTCCGGATGCCGTTCTTGTCAGAGGCATTACGGCTTCCGGCCCCGCCTCGCCCATTACGCCGCCTTTTGCAAACCTTGTCAACTGCGAACCGTAAGAGAAGAGCGTCGGACGAGATACAATCTGATTGCTGTAGCCTCTAAGGCCGGTAAAAGCGCCGCCCATTGCAACAAGCTTGACTCCGGCGGCCGCAGAGCCAATGCCGCCGGCGGCACCGCCTATTTTTCCTGCCACGCCGGACACTGCGCCGGAAACCCCGCCTCCAAAGAAACCGCTGAACAGGCTTCCGATGCCGTTCGCAATCGGGCCGACAATCGCCTGCTGGATGGCGATACGCATCAAGTCCTTGATAATGGAGTTGGCAAGGTCGCTGAAGCTCGTCTTTCCGGTCATGACGAAGTCGGTGAAGGCGTCCGCCATGTCGCCAAAGCTCTTTTGCACGAGGTCACTCACGTTCTGGGCAAAAGACCCAATCTCCAGAGCGTAGTTCTTGGCGCCAAGCGCGATGCCCGCCATGACGTCGCTGCCGTTCTTGACGCGGTTCTGGAGAACTTCAAGCTCCTTCCATCGGGCGATAAGCTCGTCGGGGACAGTCCCCTTCATCTTCTCCGCCTGGATCTCGATAAGCTCGTTCTGGAGCGCCAGCGCCTCGCCCCGCTTGCCGTCCCACGCGGAGAACTTCTCGTAGTAGGGCAGGATCTTCTGCAGCTCCTGCTCCCGCGCCTGGCCCTTCAGCAGCTCCTCGTACTCCCTGAGCTGAGGCGTATAGTCCTGCACGGTCAGGCCCAGCTTCTTCGCCTCCTCAGCCATGCCTTCCAGCGCGGCCTTCTTTTCCTTCACTTTGTCCGCGATCTCGGCATCCGCCAGCGCCTTTTCGTTGCCGCGAAGCTGCAGGATCTCCTTATTCAAATCCTTGGCGTACTTGCCGTTGAACGCCTCGAGGTAGTCAGTCTTCAGTTTTTTCATGTCCACGGACGAGCCTTTCAGCTGCTTGTCCATGTCCGCAAAGTCCTTCGCCAGAGTCGCAATGTCCTTCTGGCCCTGCATGTCGGCTATCTTCTTGCGCCACCCTTCCTCGGCGGAGTGCCACTTCTCGGCGGTGTTGTCCACACGCTTGGAACCGCCACCCTTCTTGCCGCCGCCTTTTTTGCCGGCTTTGCCGAAATCTAAAAGCCTGCCTTTTGCCTCAAATTCACGCCTCCACAAACTCAACTCAGTATCGGTGGGGTCGCTAAAAGCAACGCCTTGATTTATCTGCTGTTCATAGCGAAGAGTCTTTTTGCCGGCGAGGTATTTTTCCCAATCCCTGTCTTTAACCGCAACGCCCATCTCACTCAAAACTACCTGACGTTCGGCAGCTTCAGCTCCAGCGAGGGCGGACGCCTCAAATGCGATGTTTGCAGAAACAGACATTAAATCCTGAAGTCTGCCGATAATGGCGCTAATCTGCGATTCCACCATGCCACCAGCCCTGGCGGCCTGCTCAAATACTGCGGTTATGGCGTTGAACGCGGCTGGAGTCCCGCCAGCGGCGGCAATCGCATTAAAGAGAGAAGTTGTAAGCTTGTCGTGCTGTTCGCTTAACGCCTTAACCTGCTGATCGTTGTCCTGACAAGCCTTGCGATATTCTTCGGAAGTAACGATGCCCATTGAATAGTCATCGCGTATGATTTCAAGTGTCTTGCTAAGTTCTTCGTGGTTTTTTTGAGAGTTTGTCAGGCTGTTGGTTAGATTGACAACTTCATCCATGTACTTGCCGGCAGCCGCCGTTGCGGCGTCATAGGACGCGCCAGTTTGTCCAAGATACTTTGTTACCTTTTCAAAACTCTGCAAATCGGCAAAAGCTTTGCCTAGCTGATTACTAGACGCTGCTTTGGCAAGCCCGTCGTAAGACTTCTTGAGAGCGTCAAGATTAAGGCCAAGAGCTTTTGCCGCGCTAATGGAGTCAGCAGAGAATGTCTGCTGCCAGCGGGTAAGATCTGCATAGGCGCGAGATCCAGTTTCATAAAGCCCGGCAAATGCCTTCTCCATAAAGGCGATGCCTTCTTTTGACACAGACCCGCTATCAACCATCTTGGCTTTAATTTTTCCCCAGTTTTCAGCCATCTGGTTGAGAACATTATTGACTCCATTAAGATCTTTGTCGTCTACAGCTTTTTTAAGAGCTGCACTATAATCTTCAGCGGCCTTCTTTGCTTCTTTGAGGCTTGCAAGTCCAAGATCTCTGGCAGACGTATCAAGGTCACTAGCAGCGCCTCCAGATCCAGCTTTATATTTCAGCGGCGTTTTGTAGAGAACATCGTCCATTGCCTTCTGGATAGTGCCTTCGCTCATTTTCCAGTCGCGCTGCCAGTCAGACACAGCCGTTCTCGCATCGGCAAGAACATTAGTGCGAAGCGTCTCTGGAGAGAACCTCGAAGCCATGTCGGCACTCTTCGACATCTGCATGTCGTAGACATACTCGCTCATGGTCTTGCGGATGTCTTTAAAAGCCTCTTTTGCCTTATAAGCCTTGTAGGCCCAAACGCCAAGAGCGGCGCCAATGGCAGCCATCACCGTTAGGACTACTGGGTTTTTAACCATAGTCAAAAGCGCGGCGCCAAGCCCCTTAACTTTCGTTCCCGCCGTTGCCGCTGTCGCTCCTACGGCAGTTTGCGCCACGGCAACGCCTTTATAGGCTTCAATAGAGGCTTTTGCAGATGCTATTAGCGAAGCAAAAACGGCATTTAGCTTGCCGCCGGCGCTTGCAGACGCGCCAAGCCAGGCAACGAATCCGGCGGCTGTCAATTCGGCGGTGTGCTTTGAAAGCTCAGATATAATAGAAAGTGTTGGCTTTAATACTGCGTTTAAATCTCTGACTACGCTTGCGAAACCGCCTGTATCTACGATTTTGCTCTGAAAATTAACCCATGTATTGCCAAGCCTATTAAGCTCTGCCTGAAGGCTATGCCCCGCCATCTGAGCGCCGGCGGCATAGGTCTTGTTTACCTCGGCAGCGAACTGGACAAAATGCTGGAGGTTCACCTCGCCCTTTTGAAGCATTTTGTCTAATTCCTGAGTCGTAACGCCAATGGACTTGGCAAATAAGTTGACGGCGCCAGGCATGCGCTCCGCCAGCTGCTGCCTCAACTCTTCTGCGGAGACCTTGCCCTTGGAGATCATCTGGCTCAACGCCAGAAAGACGCCCTTCGTCTCGTCAGATGTCAGCTTCAGCGCCGCAGACATGTTGGAGAACGCCTTGAACACCATGTTGGCGTCCTTCTCCACCGGCGTTCCCTGAGCCGCGGCAAAAAGCTTCTTGGCGCCTTCGGCGGTAGCGAGGAAGGACAAGCCAAGCTCATCCGACACCTGCTTTACGTAGGCCAGCTTCTTCGCCGCCATGTCGGACGTGCCGTAGATAGCCTGGAAGGCCACCTCGACGTTCTCGACGCGCATGGCGGTCTTAATGGAGTCAACAAGCTCTGCGCCAAGACCAAAGAAGACCCTCTGCTTCAAAGAGCCGATGATGCCGTTAAAGAAGGTCGAAGACTTGGAAAGCTCATCGCGAAGCTTCCGCACCTGCGCCGTGGTGGCGCCGGTGGCCTGCGCCAGCTGCCGCATCTCCGCAACGGTGCGGGGGAGACGCCCGTGAAGCTCCTGGAAGCCCGACATGCCCTCGACAAGGGCCTTCCTCTGCGTGTACTGCTCGTAGCCTTTCTGCGTTGGGGCTATGGTGGTGGTTTTCGCCCAGAGCTGATTGTAGTCGTCGCGCCTGCGCTCAGACAAGGTCATAAGCTCGCGCTTGTACTCGCGGACTCTGGCCTGCATGACCTCGAAGGCGCGGGCGGTCTCCGCGCCCATGCCGCCGGCGGCAATCTTGGCGTTGACATACGCGGCCTTGACGTCCTGAATGTCTTTCTTGATCTGTGCGGCGGAGCGGATGCCGACGCCTTTCATGGCGGTGTCGAGGGCGCCTTTCCAGTCATGGGCGCTGCGCTGCATGCTGGAGACTTCCGCATCCGTCAGGCGAAGCTGGCGCTGGAGCGTCCGCAGCGAGTTCTCCAGCTGCTTCTGCTGGGCCGCCTGCGCCATCCTGTTGGCGAGGCTCTGCATGTGCGCTTCAGAGACGCTGCATGCCTTCGCCAGCTCGCCAAGCTCCTTGATTACCGGCTTGAACGACTTTCCGCTTTGCGCCGCAGACGCATTGAGAGACTTGATTGCGTTGCCAATCTGGTTAAGGCCATTCTTGAACAGCTTGGGGCTAAACGCATTGCCGAATGCATTTGAAACGTCAACGGCGCAGTTCTTTGCGATGTTCCGCAGCTTCCTCATGTCGTCCTGGAACTGCGTATAGTCGCCTCGAATTGCTATGTAGAGACTCGACGCCATCTCTTCTATCTCCGCTCTTTGATTTTCTTGGCTTCGTTTCTGGCAACAACCGTCTCAACGGCACGGATCTTCTTCCACAAGGCCGGCGAAGAATCAAACCCGTAGTCTTCGGCAAGCGCCCTCAATGCCACCCAGTCATATCCAATAAAGCCTCCCATCCCGCCGATGCGGATTTGGGAGGCCCCAGCCTGGAGAAGCTCAAGAGCCTCCAGATTTCCGTTCATTACGTCTGGACAGCGCCCTTCGCAGGACGAACAGTCCATTGCCTCGCCCCTCTGGGCGGCGGCTTTCAGGCAGGTGTCGCAGAATTCGGCGCCGTCGCCTGAAAGCCACTCCCAGAGGTCAGCTAGTTTTTTATCTCTTCCTCGATGCCGTAGGTCTCTGCCGTCACGGCCTTGTTAATCGCCAGAATGTCGGGGAAGGGGAGTTCGTCAAGCTCCTCGCTCTTGAAGCCGGCGCGGGCAAGCGTCTCGAAGAGAAGCTCCCAGTCTTCGGCTTTGGGACGGGACGCCAGTTCCCTAACGTCCCTGCCCCTGAGAGGAGAAACTTTGACAGTCTTGCCGCTGGAAAGAGTAATCTCACGCATAATTGTCCTCCAATGCGCGTTTAATAGGATTCGACGTCGTTCTTCAGCGTGACCTTGCACACGGTGTTGTTGGTGCTGTCGTCGTTGAAGTACGCCACGAAGGGATAGGTAGTCTTGATGCCGGTAGGCCCTTCAACGGTCGGCCCCTGGTACTGGATCTGCACTTCGGGCAGAAGAATGGTCAGGCTGTTGTCATTGTCGATGGTAAACGCCAGCTCAAGCGCCATTTCTGTGGAAGTCTTTGCCTCATTCAGGAGGGAGAGCGAGGTAAACAGGCAGGTAATGTTGCCCGTCACGCTCATGATGCCTTCCGGAATGTCGTACAGCTCGCCGGCGGTGCCGAGAGTGCGGGTGTCGGTGTCAAGGCCGTTGTCAATGTTGATGTCGAAGCCGGTGCAGACGGCGAAAGTCGTATTGTCACGCTTCAGGCTGGCCTGGAAGTTGGACAGGCGCTTCAGCACGACAGTCTCGGCGGCGTTGCCGGAGTCGTAGTTCGTGGTGTCGAAGGTCGCCATCTTGCCCGCCAGACTGAGGGTGGCGGTCAGTTCCTCGTCGCCGCCGGCGGCAAGCTGGAGAGAAGAGATCTTGCACCCGCTATAATGACCGTAGGACGCGGGATCCGTGCCGTAGGCGCACTGGATGACGGCGGATGGAGCGGTGTCGCCCGGCTTGAATACGTGGGTATATTTGGTATTGGCGCCAGTGCCGGAGGAGGTTGTAGTCGGCGCGCCAAAGAGAAGCTTCAGCCAGTAGCCGAAGGCTCTGGTGCCCACGGGCACGACGATGTCGCCGCTGGTCTCCACGTTGCCGTCGAAGGGCATGTCGGGATCGCGGCGGCCGCGAAGCGTCTGGGCGGAATTTTTGTTGCGGGAAACGGTAAGACCAAAAGAATTGATGGGGAGAATGACGGGCGCCTTGGTGGACGGAGCCACGCCGAAAGACGTCTCGTAGTCAAGCATACATGTGGTTTTATATCCACGGGCAACCTTGTCAGGCATGGCTTTACTCCTGTTCCAAGTACCATGCCGCGTACTTCATCAGCACGCGGTAATGGTTAGTTTCTTTTATGTACATGTCTTCGTCTTCGAGAAGGTGCGCTCCCCAGACTGGGCCAGTCGCGGGAACCGCCTTCCGGACGGCTTTTGCCAGTGATTTTGCTTCCTCGTAGGTGCGTCCGAGGCAGTCAACCTGCATCTCGATGCGCTCCAGGCCGGAATATCCGGAAAGAATGTTCGCCGGCTCGCCGGACAGGCGCCAGCAGACGACGACGGGAAGCTTTACGCCGTTGGGGACGCGCATCATGAACACTTTTTCGCCGGCAAGGTCTTGAATTCCCTGATCGGCAAGAAGAGTATTCAGAAAATCTGTCTCAAAGTCAACGCCAACTGTGCTCATGCTACAATGTCATCCTGCCTAGCTGGTTCATGACATAGCGTTTTGCCGGGTTGAGGAACGGATGCGGAGGCACGAACCCAATCGTTTCGCCGCCAGGCGTAACGAGATAGTGTCCGTACTCGACGAGATGGGCGTGCGGACGCATGGCCTTCACAAGCCATCCGCCAAGCTCGTACTTCGATTCAACGACGATGATGCTGTCCTGGAGGTGCTTGTGCAGATGCATTTCGTCGGGCCAGAAGTCGAGCCTGCGCTTAATGTCCACGCTCTTGTCCGAGCGCCTGACGCGCTGGCGGGCGTTCGCCGCGACATGCTCCGCAATGGCCTCAAGCTGACCGTCAACAAGCATGTCGGCGGCCTTAATCGCCCCGCGAATGTCGTCAAGGCTGATTAGGATGCTCTGCTTGTGAGTTGGATTCTTGGTTCTGGGCCTGCCCATCGCCTTCCTCCATCTGGTCGTAGGAATTAAGGAAGCAGTATAAAAGCATGTACTGCTTCTTATTGTCGGGCTGAATCGAAACGATGTTCCAGATCTTGCCGTCCGACGTCTTTACGCGCCACGTCAGCGGCTCCACGTCGGAGGCGTACCGGCACCGCAGCCGGAACTGCATCTCGCTGATGTTCTGATCGCCTTTGAACTTTTCCCTGCCCGTCACGCCCTCGATGGAGCACCAGCTTTTCCGGACGTCCTCCCACTCCTCCAGAGGCCCGCCGAACCCGTCGTGCGAATTCACAAGCCTCTGGTAGGTTATGCGGTTGCGGAACTGTCCGGTCTGGCCCATCTAAAAGCCTCCGTGGATGATGTACGGGTCGAGCAGCGCCATCGCATAGTCGCGTCCAAGCTCCACGAACTTGAGGCCCGTGTTGAACATGGCATGGCTCTCGCGCTGCTCATAAAGGGTCGAGACGCGGGTGCGTATCCATGTCGCCACAGCCGCCGGGACGCTTCCGCCCGCCAGAACAGTGAGACGGAGGACACCCTCTTCGGGGAACCCGTCCAGCGGAATGATCTCCGCCGGACGGGCGGCCTTCCTAGTGGAGGACGGCATGGAAATGGCGTAAAGGCTTGAATCAACGGCATTCCCGTCAACGGTCACGGCGGTCACTTCGCACGGGATAAGCGGAATGGCGGCCGGCCCCTCAAGCGGGAGCCTTGCCGTACACTCGAACGTCCTCTGCGCGAAAATCCGGCCCGTAATGTCCTCCGCCTCGGCGGTGACGCCCTCGATCAGCTGCTGGATGAGGGCATCTTCGTCGTCGCCGTCCACGCGGCTGAAGACCTTCTGATCTTCAACCGTAATCGGATAGACGGCATTGGCGGCAAACTCGCTGACGGTGAACTCGGTCACTTCAATTCCCTTCTTCTCGCCCTCTTCTTCGGCTGCTCTTGAGAAAGAGGCGTGGCCTCTTCATCTTCAAGAACGCCGCACTCGCGGGCGAACTTAATCTCTTCTTCATCCTCAAGGACGCTTCCGGCAGGATAATCGACGGGAATGCATCCCATCCGCCAGAAGCGCCAGGATTCTTTCAGCCTGGCGCTCATGGCGTTCTATCCTAGCTAGCGGCGCACTTGAGGAACTTGAGAGCCTCAGTGTTGGCGATCATCGTGCCAAGACGCTTCGTGGTGTAGAAGCCGACGAAGGGCTTGTGGGTGTACGGATCGCGGAGGGAGCGGATGCCGATGCGGTCAAAGATCCAGTAGGCGGCCTTGAAGTCGCCGAAGATCACGGGGAAGGCATTCGCGCCGGGGTCAGGCATATACTCATTGACGATGATGCCGTAGCCGAAGATGGAGGAGGGCTGGCCCGCCTGCATGGAGGGCTGCCACAGATAGCGGCTTTCCCCATCCTTCCACTTGCGGACGGTGCTGAGGGACACCGAATTCATCATGAAGCGGCCATTGGCACGGTGGCCCGGCTTGGTCTTGTAGATGAGATCCAGGAAGGAGTCGGCGGGATTGGTGGAATTGAAGGAGGAGGCGTTGCCGGTCACGATATGCTGGAAGGTGCCAAAGGAGCGGGTGCCGTCGGCGGTGGCGGCCGTGGTAGCAGTCAGAAGGCCCACAGGCTGATGGTAGGTGGAACCAGTGCCGCTCATGAAGGCGGTGCCTTCAGCCTTGGCGAAGGCTTCCGCGATGTCGCGGGTGATCTCGCCGGCGACATTGAACCAGATGTCGTCCAGGGCCTTCTGGGTCACTTCCGGATATGCGTAAAGTTCACCGAAGGTGGGAGCAATCTGGGTGAAAGTGGGCGTGTTGGTCGCAGGACGGGCGTCAGTCTCGCCAACCCAGCCGCAGTCGGTGCCGCCGAGGTTAACCACCTTGCGGTAGTCCTCAGTGGACACGGAAACGACGCGGCAGACCTGACGCATGGGGCTGAGGGTCTGGAGGAGACGCATGATCTCCTTGTCCTGGTCAATCGGCACGGCATAGCCGCCTTCAGAGGCGGTGCCCACGTTCATGTAGCGGGCGGAGGGAGTGGAATCGCCGGAGCCAGCATCGGAGCCGCCACCAGCGTCAGAGCCGGAACCGGAATCGGAACCGCTTTCACCTTCCTTGCGAAGGCGCTCCAGCATGGCGTCGTCGCCGGTACGGAGCCACTTCAGCCAGGCTTCGGTGTGCTTCTTGTTGAAGTCCTCGGCATCCTTGGAGGGAGCGGCGGGGCGGGACTGCTTGCGGGCAATCTCGTCAACGAGACCGGAAATCTTGTCGAGTTCCGCGTTGATGCGGCCCATTTTTTCATCCAATTCAGAGACGGCCTTGCCGTCGGCCTTCTTGGCGAGGGCTTCGTCGTTGGTGGCCTTGAATTCTTCCCAAGCCTTGCCCTGCTCCTCAATGAGGGTTTTGATTTCGGTATCCATCTTCTAGTCCTTTCCGCGCATTGCGCGGATGTTTCTGCGGATAAGCTCCGCAAGTTCTTCGTCTTCCTTCTGCTCGGCGTCCCGCAGAGACAAGGACTTGAAACCGTCTGCCAGTATCCGCTTCGCTTCGGCGCGGCTGAAGCCTGCATCGCGCAGGGCACGCTCCGCGTCGCGGATCGTCAATTCTTCAGACTTGACTTCGGAAACTCTCGCTTCCTTGTTCGCGGGGAATGTTACCAGCGAAAGTTCAACCAAGTCAATGCCTTTGATATGCCTAATGTATTCTCCGTCCTTCTTTTCGTCGGCGGAGTCCGTGATGAAATAGCCAATCGACATGCCGTCAATGGCAGGACGGGGCGTCATCTTCATCAGTTCATAAAGCTCGCGTCCCCTGGGCGTGTCGGCAAGCTTGCCCTCAACGTAGAGGCCGTGGTCGTCCTCGCGCATCTCCGTCCAGACGCCGACGGGCGTCATGTCCTGCGAGGACGAGATCCATCCGCCGTGCTGCGAAAGCATGGCAGGCCACTTGCCGGAAGCCTTGAACTCTTCAATGGTTTTGCGGAACGCGCCTTTTTCAATGACGTCGTTGTACGAATCAATGTTGCCGAAGACGGCGCCGTAGCCGGAAAAGGTCATGCCCTCTTCGGGAGCCTCGGCGCCGGCGCTCTTTATTTCAAGACGGCATTCCTGCCTATTCATTTTCATCCGATTTCTCCTTGGAGGAACCTTCCTCCTCGACAGCCTCCGGCTGGGTGCCGGGTTCCACCATGTTGAGCGGGACTCGATGCTCGTCGCCGCCCTCGTAAGGATTCATGTCCTCCAGTTCGCGGATCTCGTTGGGACTTAATGCGCCAACATTGTAGAGCTGCGTGTAGAAGCTGGCCCTGTCTGCGGACGCGCCGCGGAGCAGGGCGTTGACGTTGAACTTGAAATAGTAGCCCAAAGAACGCTCCTGCTTCGTCAAAAGCCACTTGCTGGCGCTCTTTTCAAGGCATGCATACCACGGCCCTAAAGTATATACAACATGCTGAATCGACTTCTGCTCCACGGAGGCAAACGTCGCCGTCTTTTCTGCATAGCCGATCATGACGGGATCAACGCCAAATGCGCGGCATATCTCCTCGACCTGGTAGCGCCGGCTCTCGTCGTACTGGGAAACGTCGTTGGTGGCCTGAAGCTGCTGGTACTTCATGTCGGCGCCCATGACGGCAACCTTCCCGCTTTCGGAAGACCCGCCGAAGGTGGCCTGCCAGGTTTCCCTGAGCGCCTTGCGCTGGTTCTCGTCCAGCCGCTGCGCCACGGTAAGAATGCCCGACAGGCGGGAGCCGTTCTTGAAGGAACTCGCGCCATGCGAGTCGAGGGCGAGGGCAAGGCCGATGGCGTCCCGCGCCATGCGGACGGCGGACAGGCCGGCAACTCCGTCCCACGCCAGCCACCGGATGTGCCACATGTCCTCTGCGGGCAGGTTGAGCCACTGTCCGTCCTGCGTGCGAATGGAATACTTCAGCTCCCACCCGTCGCGGTCGATGGCGACGGAGTTGGGCGGGTAGGGCAGAAGCTCCAGCACCTTGCCGTCGGCGCGCCTGTTAATCCACACGTAGGCGTTGCCCGTCAAGGACAAGTGCATCATGATCGTGTGAAAGAATTCAAACGCCGTCTGCCATTCGTTAGGCGCCATGTAGAGAAGATCGTAGAGCGGATGCCCAACGGCTGGATTGCGGATGCCCGACTTGTCCATCCGGAACAGCCGGAACGGCACCTGCGCCATGCCGTTTGCAAGCAGGCGCACGCACGCCAGCACGGTGGCGCACTCCAGCGACGTGGCGGGAGTCACGGCAATGCCGGCACGGCTCTCCGGCGCGCCGCCGCTAAACAGCGACGGCAGGTCGCCGTACCCGACGTAATGGACGCCCTGTTTGACCTCCGGCTTCTTCTTTTTGAAAAATCCAAACACTTACCATGCCTCCGCGAAAAACTCGGCGGCTTCGGGTTCGCCCCCAACCGCGCCGTTGATCGCCATAGCAAGGGCCACAATGCCGTCTATGCGTCCCGTGCTTTTAATCTTGTCGAATTTGCGGTTCCCGGAAGGATCCTGCTGAACCCTTACATTACTCGCGCACATTGTCAACACCGGGTGCATGCCGTGACGCAGTTTTCCTTCAGAAAGCGCGTCTTCTATGGCCTCGACGGCAGGATTCATATCCTGATACCCCTGTCCGTGCATGATCATGCGGAGTCCGCCGGGGTACGGATCCTCCTTTCCGTCTATCCAGCACTCCACTCCAATCTTTCTGAGCGCCCTGATTAGGTCGTCTATGCGCCAGCGGTCGAACTTGATGCCCGCAATGTGCATTTTCTCATGGAGTTCCTTGATCTGCCACGCCACAAAGTCGTAGTCGATGGTGCGTGTCGGCGTCGTATGGAGAAAACCCTGGCGCATCCACAGGTCATACGGCGTTCTGTCGCGGTCTGAACGCTCGGAAATGCCCTCTTTCGGCGCCCAGAAGTGGCTCATGACGTGCCAGACGCCATCGCCGTCCCGGCAGACCAGCTCCAGGGCCGTCAGGTCGTTCTTGGCGGACAGATCCAGCCCGCCGTAGACGGGAAGATCCTCGAAAAGGCTGAAATCAGGCTCTCCGCCGTTCATTTTCCAGACGCTCGGCGTGATGAAGTGCGCCGCGCCGTCAACCCGCTGATTCAAATAGAGGTTGCGGAACGCCGCCTCGGCGCTCGGCATCTTCATGGCCCGCTGCGCGGTCTCCCGCATCTCGTCCAGCGAGCGAAAATCGCCCAGTGCAGGGTTCGCCTTGTACCAGTTTTTCTCGTCCCAAGGGTCGTCCGACATCGGGACTTCAAAGATGAACGCCTTCGTCTTGGGATCGACGATTTCGCCGGAGTTCACCTTCTTTCCGTAGTCGATCAGCTCGCTCAAAAGCGCCATGTCGGAGGCGGCCTGGGTCGAAATGACCCACACCAGAGGCTCTTCGTGTGCGCCGCGCGACGTCATCATAATGTCGTACAGCTCCCGGTCGGCTTCAAACTGCGCCAATTCGTCAAAAATGATGAAGGACGAGCTGCGGCCGTGCTTGCCGTGCGTTTCGGAGGAGAGCGCCTGATATTCGGAGCCGGAAATCGGGTCATAGATCTTCTTGCGCGACTCCACGATGTTGAGACGGGCCGACAGCTCAGGATCCATGTAGCACATGGCGGCCATGTATTTGAAGATGATGCCCGCCTGTTCGCGGTCGAACGCCACGGAGTAGAGCTGCCCGTTTCTGATGGCTTCAGGCCCGCAGAGATGCGCCAGACAGAGGCCGGCGACACAAACCGACTTGCCATTTTTTCGAGATAAAGAAAAAATTGCTTGCCTGCAAATGCGCTTTCCGGTCTCGTCCACTGGGTCGTAGACCTGCTTAATGACGTCTTTCTGCCACGGACGAAGCTTGATAGGCTGCCCGACTAGCGTCCCGTCAGGCGCCTTCAGCGTCTCGATGAACGCGATGACGCGGTCGCCCCTCGTCACTGGATCGCCTCCGGAGCGTCAACGCCAAACATGAGGCCGGCGCGGGTGCTTGCCGTCTCGCTGGGCCTCTTGCCCTGCACTGCAGCCTTGCTGTTCTTCTCACGGGAGTTCACCGACAGGCGAAGCTTCACCGCCAGCATGCCGAGCGCCGCATTGGACGCCATGATGACGTCGTGCCAGGGATTCTTTTTGACGGCGCCGGTGTTGGTCTCGATGACCTCGCCCTGCTCCAGCAGATGGGCCTGCGCCCGTTCGTGCCTGTCCCACTCCGCGCAGTACGCATGAAGCAGGGGCCAGTCGCCCGCCAAAAAATGGTCTTCCGGATATTGGTTTACAATCGACTTCCATAGTTCCTGCCCGATCAGCCCCAAAGTGGCGGGAGGAACCCGCTTCAGCGGTTCCTTCGGCGTCTGTGCCGACATCTTTTGGGCAAGCTCAGGCGTGCGTCCTCTCGCGCCCATATCACTTAACCTCCATGACATTCCAGGGATGAAGCGGATCGACCGGCATTCCCGCCGTGTCGCACCCGCCAATGTATCCGCCGTGTTCCTGGCGCTGCTTATGAGAGTCGTGGCAGTGCTTGCAGAGCGCCTGCCAGTTGGCTTCGTCCCAGAACAGTCTCCAGTCGCCGCGGTGGGGGCGGATGTGGTCAACCACGGCGTCGGATCCCCTGAGGGGCTTTCCGCACATGGCGCAGAAAGGGTGCGCCAGCAGGTATGCTCTGCGGGCGGCCTGCCATGCCTTGCCGTACATTGCGTGGTATTGGCCCATTTCCATCCCCTATTCGATTTTTGTGAACAATTCTCGATACCTCTATGCACATTTACGTCATTCTGTCAACCTGTCAACCCATAAAGAATACCGGAAATTGTTTTCGCGGG
>Ga0310696_10001438_pt1 | contig 34448 bp, 39 predicted proteins | sample AusTroGonzalo_MG_4_FD_203885 | JGI IMG/M metagenome (GOLD analysis project Ga0310696, IMG submission 203885) | Bovine rumen microbial communities from tropical cattle in Woodstock, Queensland, Australia - Gonzalo_02 (v2) (version 2) | ecosystem: Host-associated > Mammals > Digestive system >... | reverse complement strand
CTGGCGGCCTGTAATGCTGGCCCCAGTTGTTTCACCTATCATCATGGAGAGTTTGAAATCTAAAAGTTTGGGTTCAACAGAGGTCCCTTCAAACCACGGCATTATCCAATCAATCATTGAAATAAAAAAACCTGCTCTATAAAGTACATATACGATAATTCCAATTATAACCACATAAAACAATGATGAAACATTATCTTTGTAAACAAACGAAATAATCAAAACAAATATCATTATTACTAAACTAGTGGTCACGTATGTTGAATACACAATAAAACACGATACAATAAGTCCCAATATCGACAGAATCTTCATTTTACCTGAACTAGAACGTACCATAAAGCATAAAGTTGGTAAAAATAGCGTATATGCATGCATAAGAGAATACCCAGGTAATCCTAGAACTTGCGTTTCATCAGCTTTACTATCACTCCAAACCTCACGTAATGATTGATACTGTCGTATTAAGGGATATTCTACAATAAAAGACGCAAACAGAAAAACAATACACCATTTAATAAATTTCTCCATTAGTTCTTTATCGTCTAAATAAACAAAAACACTAAATATGCTAACAGAAGGTAAAATAAATGCAAATTCTATTAATATCTTGTAGCTGTCAGCAACAGTACCAATTCCTATAGTCAATCGCTTACCAGCCAATAGATAAAGGATAAGCACTGATGCATAGGCACAAAACCAATAAAAAGTTTTATTTGCAAAAGCCTTGGGGTACATGATTAACAAAAGAGAAAACACGGCAATACTTGGCAACCATACAGGAATAGGAAGTAAAGCGGAAAACAGTGGAAAAATTGTATAAATAACATAAAAAAATGCTATTATAATGAATAATCTATTCTTTTTTTTCATTATTTATCATATTATGATACAATTTAATGTATTTACTATAATTATCACGTTTTTCAAAATGACTGGTTACCCATTCTCTACATTGATTGGACAGGGCCTCCTTGCCAACTTGTCTTACTTCGTCAACTCTTTTCCATAATACTTGCATATTTCCTGTTGGTACAGCGAAACCGCATCTACCATCAACAGTCTCTTTGCTTCCTGTGGCATCATAGGTCATCACAGGTGTTCCACACGCCTGACATTCTAGGTTCAAACTACTTAAAGTATCTTCTCTTGAGCAATTAACCATCACATCGGCCAGCGAATACAACTCGGCCAATTCTTTCCGGTTTTTTGTGTAGCCGATTTGTATCACATTATTTGGCAAAGATGTGTTCAGTGTTGCACATCCAAACAAAAGCAGGACCGAGTCGTTGTCCATTTGTGACAAGAAATAATCTAAAGTTGACCTATTAATGACCTGTAACCATTTTGATGCAGGACCTAATATTACAAATTTACCTTCAAGTCTTAATTCTGTTCGTTTTTCAGATGGTGAAGGTTTGAATATAGACAGATCGAAACCATTGTGAATGAACGTAATATCCAAATTCTTTAATAAAGAATTCCGCATTTCATTAGCAATCCATTCTGATGCCCCAACCATTTTAAGCCGAGGGACAGCATTTAGATATTTGATTCTGTCATAAAGAACACTCTTTGTAGCATCTATAAAGTATGAAGGAATATTTCTCCATTTTGGGCAATTACCACAACCCAGTTTCCATCTATCACATCCGACTGATGTATAATGGGTACATCCTCCAGTATAATACCAACAGTCATGCATGGTGATCACTGTTGCTATATCATGTTTTGCCAAATATCGCAACAACATATTCAAATGAATATAATCATTATGAAGATTGTGTAGGTGAACAACATCCGGTTGTATCTTACCCAACCACCGTAAAAACAACCATGTGGAGAATCGGTTAAAATAGGCCTGTTTTCCAAAAATTCGACTCATTAGAGCATGCCATTTGGCAGTCAATTTATTACCGATACGATAACCCCGAGGCACTTCATTGCCAGGCCTATCAGCAATAGAATAAGCGACATAACCCTCTATTCCATGTGTTTCACAGCACGACTGTATTTCTCTTACAATCGTACCTGTACTCTTTCTTCCGTAAATCGCATTGATTTGAACGACTTTCATATTCAAAAGGTATCTATGTCCAAAGCTGATATAGCCCAATTACATGGATTGTAGCATATATTTTGCATTTCTTTGCTTATGACCTTGACACCATGATTAAGAGGTGTCACCTTTGTAAACAAGTTTTTCCTGATATAATAGCTAAATAATGGATGCCCTTCAGAGAAATATCCCACAATCAAATTTGGCAATTCTTTGTAACAGAGCATTTTCTCCATTCTTTTTATGCTTTTTATGCTATAATCATATAAAAATATATCACCCAAACGAATGACCTTAAGATTGCTGTCTTTTTTCATTTCCACTTTATATATTACTGTTCCCAATTGTGGTATAGAAAAACAACGAGCACCTTTGGATGCCTTTAATTTCCACATTAAAGTCTCATAGTCATAATTCACATATATCTTATTCTGTTCTTTTAATAGGTTATTCCTAACAACAAAAAGATCATTATCAACTTCAAAATTATTTTCTACAGAAACAAGAGTCGTTGAACCATGCATTTTTCTTAAATCAAATCCTATTTTTAGCATAGTTTTAACTGGGTTTACCACCTTGGTAAAAGACATTAATGACCGGATATATTTCCATCCCAACTTTTCATAGGCATTGCGTGAGGCATCAACACTGATGTTAAAAACCAGTTCTCCTTTATTCTCTTCAAAGAAATCGTGAAGAAAAGCCTCGTTCAACTTCAGGAAAAGACCTTGGCGACGGCAACTATCGTGGATACAAGAATCAGCAAATTGCACACAATTCAACTTTCTTGATCCATAGTAAACAGGCATAAAAAAAGAAGTTCGACTTCCAACAATCTTTCCGTCTTTTTCTGCGCAAAAGGATACTCCTTGAGAATGTTTGATTACAAATTCGGCTTTCTGTTGATGTATAGAACTCAAATGTGGCCATACTTGGCAATATAGATTTACCAAAGCATCACAATCTTTTTCTTCGACTTTTCTAATGATATAATTATCCATACTTATAATAATATCTATTTATTTCTCAATTCAAAACAACTGTTTTATTATCTAAACCTAAGCTTACTATCTTGTTTTTTTACTTCATGAAACGACTATAACTCATCAATGTACTCCAAATATTAAATAGCCCATTTAACTTAGCCTTGAACACGCCAAAGGATTCATCATTACTGATACCATTACGTCCAAAAATAATGCGTCCATTTTTTTTGTAACTATACTTCATAGAACTAGTATAAATACGTTGGTATTGAGTCTTTGTAGTAAGATACTCATGTGAGGTTTCTGTACAGCTACCGTAAGGATAACAGAAATCCATAGGCTCGTAGCCTAGTTCCATTTGGAAAACCTCGTTAGCCTGAACAAACTCCAATTGTGGATCAATATCCTTCATGTCTGCTACATAAGGATGGGTGAAAGTATGAACACCAAATCCAACCAGGCCGCTTTCGTGCATCAGACGTACTAAATCCCAAGTCAAATAATCCGGATTTTTACCGATTTCCCCAATTGTGAGATAAATGTTATATTTGATACCCAACAACTTCATGAAATCGAATATCTCGGTATAATTCGACAGCCAGCCGTCATCAAAAGCGATGACCACTTTCTTCTTTTCAAACCTCAGATTGTCAATATCATTCAGATCATCAAAGCGCAAGGTTTTATATCCATTATCCGCGATATACCGCATTTGTCGCTTAAACACCTCTATGTTCGTGCGCATAAAGGATTGACCTTCGCCTTTCACAATATCGTGATAGTAGATAACATTGACAAAGTGATTTTTACCGACATTTATCTTACCTAATAGTGGTATCAAATAATTGTATACGATTTTATTGATTGCATTCATATCTCAAATTAATTCTTTAACTTTTTTATCTTTATCAACCCTTTCTCTTCCTTATTAAACAAAATCAAATAGCATAAAAGTGCAAATACCATAGTGTAAATCGCAATGCATCCTATTAATTTAACCCATGAGTCCAGCATTAATCGATTCACTGCGAAATAGGCAACTGCTGTCACCGCAACCATAAGAGGCATGATTTTCAGGTGACATTCCTTGAAAAACAACGCTAAATCCAAATGGAGATTCTTCTTATAAAACACATTAATTGAAAATTGATACGCACATAATCCAACACATGTTCCTATAGCACAACCAATAGCCCCGAGTTGCTTTGTAAGGAGACAGGCAACTCCTAAACCTAAAGCTGAAAAAATAAATAATCTAATAGTGATATGCTTAATTTTGTTTTCGACATAAATCAGGTCATCAGCTATTCGCTGAGTCAATGAGACCAGATAAGACACTATGAGAAGCAGAAGCACCCAATATACATTGGCGAACTCATCGCCTACCCATAAGTGAAGAAATTGCTGCCCGAATATCAAGAAACCACTAAAGATAAGACCGATAATATACAATTGTACTCGGCCCACCCTCACCATTAGCGACATTATTTCCTCCCGCTTTTTGTTATACACCATCCTTGATACTGTTGGTAAGAAGAGACCATTTACTGCCGACGAGAGTGTATAGACCATGCCTTCCAGCGACATACCCATAGCAAATATGGCTATTTCACTACTATTCGACAAAATACCCAGAATACTCGGTATCAGCGATAAACGCATTCTTTGAGTAAGGCCATTACCGAATGTCCACATGGAGAAAGAAAAAATACCCTTCAATTCAACCTTATTGAAATATCCCCACTGAATATTAAGCTTCGATTTTTGTTTGAATATGATAAACTTGACAATTGATGTACCGAGAGAGAATGCGCCATTGATGAGAATCAACGCAAAGACATCGGCCCCCAAAGAAAGTGCAATACAAACACCAACAACAGCTCCCACACGGTGAATCATTTCCAGTATCCTTTCTTCCACAAAATATTCAAAAGCCATCATGGCACCAGTCATTGGCTTGAACATAAAGGAAAGAACGCTGAAAATACCAGCTATAATATAAAGCCCCTTTAAACGCTCTATTTCTTCAGGTGTTAATCCTGTAAAAATATTAGAGATAAAGAAATAGAGAACAAACAAAACCGCAAAGATAATGATATCAATGATAAGATATACTCTGGTTGTAATACCTATCATCTTCTCCACCTTATCCACGCTACCCTCTGCCCTGTATTTGGCGATAAAGCGTTGTATCGCCTGGTTTAAGCCGAAATCGAGAATAAAATATGAAATGAAAGAATAGACCAGACTATACAAACCATAGTCTGACACTCCTATCTTCCGTATCATCCATGGGGTGTAAAAGAATGTGATGGCAATATTTAAAAATATCGCCACATAAGATATTACAGCCCCCTTTTTTATTGCACTTCCCATAGCTTCTATTTTGATATAGGATAAAGTATTTTGCCAGTAAGTTTATAAATGAGAAACTGTGAAATCGACTTGAGCCGTTTTTTCCAACTTGTTTTATAAAGTTTCTCATATACCTTTTTTAATCGTGGTTGGTATAAATCCTCAACCATAAGAGGTTCAAAGGTCTTGTTAGTTTCTATTGGCAGGCTGGTATAGTAAGTCAATGTCTTATTAGTTCCACCGTGAAGTCCGCTACCATCGTGTCCATAGTTTCTTACCATAGAGACTTTGGGGAAGAGACAATAACGCTCTTCTTTGGGGAAAAGAGATGGTATTGTGTCACCTAGTATATAACCGGTTTTTATCATCTCCAACACAGAAGAAGCCACTTTCACTTCGTCAGTGAGTAATTCTTTTATTGTCATTCTGTCCACAATGGTTCTCAATTTATTTAAGTCATAATAGGAACGTTCCTTGTCAAGACGATCGAACCATGTAGCCACTCCCCATCCGTTTTCACGAGGGTATTTATAGACGTTATTCTTCAGCCAACTGACATCCACTCTCTTAAATCCACAAACATAACTGATACTCTTATCGTCTTTGAATGTTCGCAACCCCCAGTTAGTATATTGCAGATAGTTGGGCGAAAACTCATTGTCATCTTCCGTACAGATAAAAGCGTCATAACCTTCTGAACGCACATAATCCTGAAGCCTCATTACATTGTTGACCGCTCCTATATTATTAGGCGTATCAAGAATAGTTACCTTGGCAAAGCCATTGATGCTTGGAAGGTATTCTTTTATCTTATTGTAACCCTCAACATACTTTTCTGCTGGTGGGTAGTCAAGGCCGATTACCAACTCTGTTTTGTCAGCATCAGTATTGTTCGCCAGCGATTCCACACATCTTTTAAGGTGCTCATAGCGGTTTAGTGTGGGTATTATTATTGGAGCGTATGTATTATTCATACTTCAATGTTTTTTTAATGATAACTGCAAATCATATTCATCTAAAGAGAACACATCTCCATGTCCAGGCATTACTTTCAGTTTTTCCCCTTTTAATGAAGAAATAAGCTTAAAACTGTCTTCCAACTTTTCCACAGAGCCACCACGGAGCTTGGTCACAGTACGGACATCCTTGATGAGGGTGTCGCCTGTGAACAGCATACCATCCACCAACAAGCTCTGCGAATCATCAGAATGTCCTGGGGTGTTGATGGTTTGCATTTCCACACCATCCCATAATAGCATTGTCTCGTCATAATAACAGATTTTGGCATTATTGCTCACTACAATCGGGCCTTCGTCAGTGTACCTCGACCCATTCACTTTGGGATTGCGCAAGGCATCGCTACCATAGTCATTGGCGATATAGACAATGCAATTCGGGAATCGCTCCACTATCTCATTCAAACCATAGATGTGGTCAAAATGGGCATGGGTTAGAAAAATACCCGAAATGACTGTTTTTGAGTGGGCTTTCATCCATCCAAAAACCACATCGGTATCTCCTGGGTCTACCACCCACACATTTTCATACTCAGGGTGAGCAAGGATATAGGTGTTTGAATTAAACCTGGAATTAACGAATCTTACAACCTCAAGCATTCTTATGCGGATAGCTCATAAATTTACATACAGGCTTCTCCATGTCCATCAGTACCGCACCAAGCGACATGCCGGTACCAAAAGCGGCAAACATAATTTTTTTTGTTTTGCCATCAGCAAACATCTCTTCATTGTGTTCGCACATGGTGACAGGAATAGTAGCACTACTGGAATTACCATACTTGGGTACGATATCGTTGAACAAACGCTGTTCGGTCACCTCCAACCGCTGAGCCAATTTTTTTAGAGTAAAACTGCTCGACTGGTGACAGACAAAGTAATCTATGTCGTCCATCTTGTCGCCCGACTTGGCTAACAATTCCTCCATCATTACAGGAGTCATGTTGATAATGATGTTGAACACCAAGTCGCCCTGCATGACCAAATGCTGTTTTCCACGCCAGTTGCCAAACTCATCCTCTTCCTCTTTGGTGGTTTCTGGAGTGATAGGCATACGTGTACCACCAGCAGGAATATATACAGCAAATGCATCTTTACCATCGTTCTTCAACGAACACCAAACAGGTTTATCATCTCCTGTATTTTCCACTAAGCTGACTGTTACTGCATCACCTGTGATAGGACGGCTTGCACGGTCACGCTCCGATACCCTAAATGATAAAAGGTCGCCAGCAATTACCAGTACTTTCTTATTTTTCATTGCATCAAGCGTCATGAAAGCATAAGTTAAACCCACCGTATAACCGCAGCAGCCATTGGATATGTCGATACAGACCGTGTCCTCATCAAAATCGAATTTGCCTTGAACAATATTTGATATCGGAGGGATAAAGTGGTCTGGAGAAGTGGTGGTTACAATGATAGCACCTATTTCACTTTCTTTGAAAACGCCATCTTTAAGCATCTGGTCAACGGCATGAATAGCATAGTCACCAACAGTTTCACCAGCAATAGCAACACGACGTGTTCCAAAGCCCATCACTTTTTTGAGCTTCTTCATTTGTGCCTCGGTGAATGCATAGTTGCCCACCTCATCCATAAAGTCCACCTCATGTGTGGGGAGGACTGAATAGATGGCACTTATTTTCTTACCTTTAAACTGTGTTAGCATATCTTATTTCCTGTTTTTCTCAATGGTTTTGCATATGGCTTCAATATCGCAGAAATTCTCAGGCAACACATCGGCACCGCTGATAGCTACGCCTATTTCTGTTTCGATAGAATCGATAAGGCTTACCATGTCGAACGAATCCAACATGCCTTCTTCAATAAAGTTCACGCCTTCCTGTGTGAAGTCGAACTCCGGACGGAGTTCAGTCAAAATCTTGATGATCTGTTCTTTCATTGTTATCCGTATTATTTATTGTTTACTAATTGTATTGCATCACAAAATCAAACATATTCTCCTCGGCAAAGCCGTAGTGGCGGTAGCGCTTAATGGCATTCTCGTTGGTGCGGATTACCCAAAACAGCTGTCGCTTGGTTTCCTTGCCTTCCTCGAAGAAACGCCTCAGCAAACGTGAACCCACTTTCCTGTCTCTGTAGTCGGGATGGGTAAACCAGTAGCGCAGGTAGAGCGTGGTAGCGTTCAACTCGTAAATCAGGAATCCAGCCATCTTCCCTTCCTCTTCGCATACAAGCACATGACCTTGTCGGGCATAGTCAAGCAGCTCCTCATCGTAAGGTATCTGTTCGTTTTGTGGGTTGAAATACTCATGAAGCAACTGGCTCACCTGCGGAATATCAACCTCGGTTGCCTTGCGGATGCTGGCATCGGGCACATAGTCGAAAGGCTCTGCCATGCGGGTCATGCGCACCAAAGATGTGGCCACTTTACAGCCCTTGCTTTGGAACAGCTCCACCACCGGCTGGCACTGCACGTCACGACCCACGATGTCGAACATCAAGGTTGTGCCACCGTGCCCAGCAAGAAAACCCGACAAATCATGGCTAAAGTCGTCGAGCGTGGTGGAGCAGTAAAACACATTCCAGAACGTGGACGACTTTTTGATGATGAACGAAGTGTTTTCCATACGCTCAACATAGCAGTCCCCCTTCTCAATCCACATCCCGTGCTTTACAGGGTCGAGAAAAAAGTTGGTGATGAAACCACGACGCATGCCTCTGATTTCAGCCGACTGCTGCTGCATCTGCTCTATTGATTTTACCTGTTCCATAAAGGTTATTGATCCTTTTATTCTTCCACTAATTTACTGTAATACAATCTGTCAATTTTACCGTTGGTGTTGCGCCTCAGCTCAGGCAGGTGGTGATACACTACCGGAATCATATACTTCGGCAGGGTGTTGCCGATAGACTTGCGGAAGTCGGCAGTTGTGAGTTCTTTTTCGGCCTCATAATAGAGTGTGATTTCCTTGCGCTGGTGGTTATAGACCACACAGCCGTTCTTCACCAGCTTGAGGGTGTTGATAATGACATGCTCAATCTCGCCCAACTCAATGCGGTAACCCATGTGCTTGATAAGGCTGTCCTTGCGGCCTTTGAACACAATTTCGCCACGGTCGTTGATAAACACCAAATCGCCCGTGCGGTAGATAATTTCAGGGTAGCTGTGATTCAGCGGATTCTGAACGAAAGCGGCAGCGGTCTTTTCAGGGTTGTTGTAGTAACCCATAGCCAATGAAGTGCCACGGATGCAAAGCTCACCCTCCTTGTTGGCCTCGGTGACGTTCTGGTTGTTCTCATCGAGAATCAGGATGTCGGTGTTGCGGAACGGCTTGCCAATCGGGATAGGTTCATCGTCGGCAATTTCGCGCTCAATGGTATAGTACACGCAATCGAGCGTAATCTCTATAGGTCCGTAGAAGTTGGCAAAGGTGGTTTGCGGCAGGCTATGGTGCCAGATGTTGAACTGCTTGGTGGGGAACACCTCGCCTGCAAACCAGCAGAGGCGCAACGTGGGCAGCGGCACCTGCTGCAGCAAGCCCATGTTTGCAATATTCACCATTATGGTCGGCACCCAGAAGATGTAACTCACCGAGTTTTGCTGCATCAGCTGAAGAATCTTCACCGGGAAGGCCGAATAAGTGTCAGGAATCACCACGATGCTGGCACCCTTGCCCATCAAAAGGCACATTTCGTAACTCCAGATGTCGAATACCACGGGCGACAATGAGCCGATGATATCATTCTCTGAAAAGCGGTACTCATCGAAAGTCTGTGCCATAAAGTCGATAAAGCTCTTGTGGTTGAGCACAACACCTTTGGGAGTGCCAGTGGAGCCACTTGTATTGATGATACAGTAGGGGTCAGTGTCTATAAGGTCGGAAATGCGAGCCAGCAAAGTCTCCTGCGACGGGGCTTCTGTTGCCACCTCTTCCACATTGATTACTGCAGCATTGTTGGCCGCAGCAATGGGTTCAATAATAGCTTTGAACTTGTTGTTGGTGATAACCGCAGCGGGCTGAATCAGGGCAAAGATATTGCCCAAACGCTCGGCAGGGTTCTTCACGTCGAGATTCATGTAGGCATTGCCACTGTAGGTGATGGCGAGGTCGGCCTGTAAAGCCTCCACGCACTTAGGCATGAACATAGCCACCGGGCGGTTCTTGCACTGGCAAGTGTCGATAATGGTTTGTGCCAGCCTACGGGCTTGCACATCAAGTTCATTAAAAGTGACATGACGTTCACCATCAACCACCGCCACTTTCTCACCGAAACGCTCTACCGTTTCGACGAAGTATTCAATAAGATTGATTTTCATATTATTGTCTTTGCTCTATTTTATTAATACTATCGTTTAACATCATAGTAAACTTCTTGGCACCTCTCGGGTTGATATGTGTCGGATTATAGAATTCATCCACTGTGAAAAGACTGTCAGCACGCATGAAATCCCAGTAAATAACGTTATCAAAGGCATTCGTCAAACTATCAGCAACATGATACATGGTTTCACGCTGATAATCATCCAATTTGTCATAATACATCCTCATTGCTGGTAGAGTAACCAGTATCACCTTCACATTCTTTTCCTTACATTTACTAATAATCTGACACATATAATCAACACTGTTCCTGTATTTCGAGGCCGATTGTTCTCCATTTATCAATTGCGAATAGTGATCCAACGACCAGTCCACAGACTTTAGCCACGCTTCTTCTTCGTATGGAAGGTCTTCATAATACTTACTCTGGTATCCGTCTTCATCAATTGTACGATAGGCTTCTTTGTCATTAATCGGCCAAATCCTATGTGACAATTCTTGAACAGAAGACAACAACTCCAAGTCCAACGATTCACTCGGATAATCATAATAAATATTATAGAATTTGTCCAGATTTGCACCTATCGGTTCTCCAGAATTCCAGGGCTGACCCCACGACATATCCAAAAACAAATATTTCAATGAATCCATTTGGTCAAATCTCTTGCTTAATATCCAGTAATTATGTTCCAAGCTTTGGGATGCATAGGCAAAGTTATAGGCTGGTTGCAAATCAAAATAACAAGGTTTGATGCCCATTGAAACTGTAGAAGCACCCAGCACCATGATTTTTATATCTTTAGCATTATCCTCCAAATACTGATTCTTCGTCTTAAAATCATTTGGAAGACTTCGCATATAGTATTCTCCACAAAAAAATAAAGCTGACAGTACAATGACTACCGGCAACAATACTCTAAAAAGGAATTTCTTCATTATCCAAGTATTTTAGAATTGTTTGTAAATGAATTCCTGCGGTGCATCACCTCTCAAGAAGAAGATGAGAATGGCAAACACAATCAAACCCAACACCACCCAAATAGGCTTATTGGATTTTAGAATGTTGTACTTTGTTCCTAATTCGTCAAGGTAATCTTTTATAACAATGACAAGTCCACATATTAAAAAGACCTTGATATTATATGTATCATGCAGACTTGGCATTCCCCATGGTGCGAACCAACTCTTAAATCCGACAGCCACATCGCCAAGTGTCTCTGCATGAGCAAAAATGCCACCAATTGTAACCAATAGATAGACACCTGCGGCTTTCAGAGCATTGACAGGATGCAACAACCACCCTTTAATCCATTTCAGTTCCAAATCTTTGGCTTGTACATTTCTCAAGATAATAGGGATAAACAGTGTGGCATGGTATAATCCAAACAATACATAACCCCAACTTGCCTTATGCCAAAAACTGATTACAAATAGATTGACATAGATTGCCAGAATCATCCCCAACTTCCCTTTCTTTCTGAACTTGAAGTTCAACGGAGTGTAGACATAATCTGTAACCCATTGTGTCAACGACATGTGCCATCTGCGCCAATAGTCTGAAATGTTCTGGGCAAAGAACGGATGATTGAAGTTTTCGGCAGAAACTATACCGAGCATACGACTTGCGCCTATAGCCATGTGTGAGTATCCCGCAAAATCGCAGTATGTTCTAAAGGGACCCATAAGAGCAACCAAAAACATAGTAGCACCATTGTCGACACCAACGGCAGTAGCCGTAATATATGCCGTCATTCTGTCGGCCACACATATCTTCATAAACCAGCCCCAAAGGAACCGCTTCAATCCTTCCACAAAGTTTTCATATTTGGGCTCACGATTGGTGTGGAGTTGCAGGATGAAATCATTGGGTCTATCGATAGGACCGGCTATCAACGAGGGAAAATAAGCCACGTAAGTAGCAAAAACCAGTAGATTCTTTTCAGCATTAATAGAACACTGATTAACCTCCATGGCATAGCTTATCAGTCTGAAGGTATAGAAAGACAGACCCAAAGGCAAGATGATCTTCAACACCGAATGATGGAAATGCAAGCCCATAAGGTTAAACAAATCCACAAACGAGTCATAGAAAAAATTGAAATATTTAAAATAAAACAGTGGTAACAGCCCTACTATAATGGTAAATGTCGTAATACGCCCTGCCTTGTCCTCATCGCCTTTGTTGTTCCACTTGTCTATCTCTATTCCCATGAAATAGAAGAACAGTGTCATCAACAAAATGATAGGAACTATTTTGATACTTGCTATTGCGTAGAATACATAGCTTGCAGTAAGGAGAATCACGTTCTGCACCACTTTCTTTTTCCTGAAAAGGTAGTACAGCACAAAGACTACGGCGAAGAACGCCAAAAAATGTAATGAATGTAGCTCCATTATAGTAGGGCTTTAAAGTTTTGATTAAAAAATAATATTACTGAAGTTTACTCTCAACGATGGAAATAAGGTCTCCCACTTTTTTCAGACGATTCAACTCCTTCAGTTTGAACTTAATACCAAGTTCATCTTCCACCTTGGTAATCATAAGCATGTGGGTGAGGGAGTCCCAATTCTCCACATCGTTGGCGGTCATTTCGTCGTTGATGACAATGTTCTTGTCGCCAAAAACTTCTCTGAAGATTCCTGTAATCTTCTCAATAATTTCATTTCTTTCCATTTTCTCTTAATTTTAATTGTTATACATTACATTTATTATTATTCAATCTATCAACCAATATATCATAACCTTTCTGAATATAGTATGATAGTATCAGCATGAATGGAAATACCAGGCAAGCCATATAGACCCATTTCAACCATATTAAAGCGGGATTCCATAACTTTTCACCTGCCCAAAAGAAGAAACGATGAAACATATAGCAAGCCATACTTGCATAGCTAATATTTTTCACAAGTTTTTCTAAAAAGGCTTGTGTTTTGTTTTCACCATAAGCCTCAACCTCTCCAATATTTTGATGGAAAATCTTTTTTGCCAGTATATCACAAACAAACAACATCGCAAAAACTCCTAAAGACGAAGATACTTTCAAATAATACCGCGTATATAGCTTTGGGGAAAAAGCACATAACACCATGGCAACAATAAATACCACCACAACAGCACACCTTATGGCAAAACCTTTTTTTGAGGAAAAGTACCATGAGAAATACGGTGCCGTAGCCATTCCCAAAAGATAAAATAAAACATTAAATACAAATCTTTCGTCTATCGGCAGAACTGCCCCCCCCCAATACAAACAAAGAACTAATTAACAAGCAATTACAAATCCTCCATTTTATTTGTTTCCTGCATACAATTGGTGTTATCAAATAGCAGATGATAATTACAGGAATATACCACAGGGTCATCGGTCTAGGTGTAAGAAACGGTGACAAACAAAGGATACCGTTTACAGTAGCCCTAGCGCCATTAAACCCAATAAGCCATAGAGTAAACGAAGCCACTAGAAACAAAGGTATAATACGAATAACCCGATTAACATAGAAGTCTTTTATGTTTTTACCACCTGAACCAAAACAATATTTCTTACCCAGAAGATACCCCGATGTAAAAGTAAAAAGGCCTAGACAGGAATCACAAAGAATATGGCAACTGGGGATAATATTAGCGGAAATGACATTATAAACATATCCATACAAATGTAGGAATGCAACAATATATGTCATACATATTACCCGTGCAATATCAAAACGATAGTCCCTCTTCATACCTAGTATTTATTTATCTGAGTGTATATCCACCATCTATCACCAATGAGGTACCAGTTATCAATTGAGTGGCTTCTGAGAAATAGTAAATCATAGCTTGTGCTATCTCCTCTGGTTTGGCAAATCGTCCAAGGGGATAATTCTTCCTTATCTCATCCAAAGTGTCATCCCCGTATTTTTGAATCATTTCAGTTTCCACAAATGCCGGTTGTATGCAATTTACTCGTGCTCTTAAAGGTAGAACTTCTAGAGCCAACACCTTCGCAAATTGATTAACAGCTGCCTTTGATGCCCCGTAAAGTGCATTTGAAACTGATGGATAGAAGGCTGATACAGACGACATAAACACTATGGAAGCTTGCTTGTTTATTTTCTTTGCCTTCAGCAAAGATTTCATCAACAGAGCCGGACCAGCAAGGTTTGTTGACATCATTTTTGTGATAAAATCATCATCAATCTTCTTTATGATCATTTTATCATTAATGCCAGCGATAAGCGCAACACCATCCAACACCTCAACTGAGTCAACAAGATTTTGAATATCCTCAAAAGAAGTGATATCAGCCTTGATGATTCTATGTCCTTCACCATCCATTTCTGCCAGCGTCTGAGCCAAACGTTCCTCATTTCTGGCTGTCAGATATACTTTAGCACCGAATCTGGAGCACTCAACAGCTGTAGCTTTACCTATACCTGATGAAGCACCAGTCACCAATATGGTTTTCCCTTCTAAGGAGAATGGATTATACATGTTTTATAGATATTGAAGTTCGGAAACTACAGTGTGGTCGCAGTTCAGATAACCAGCCCCGAAAGAGAGGCCAGTTCCGAATCCAGTTATAATAAGGTTGTTGTCCTTGTTTTTAAGGGAGTCCGCGATATTTGTCACCATCAATAGCGGGACGCAAGCATTGCTTGAATTACCGAAGTCGTAGAAGTTATACGGCACCTTATCATCCGCCAGTTTGAGTTTCTTGTGTATTTTGTTGCAGCTCATTTTGCTGGCATGATGCAGCATGTAATAATCAACCATGTCGTCAGTGATGTCATAATGTGCCAAGAAGTCTTTGATACATCCCACAACTCGCATCATGACAAACTGAAAGACAGCTTCACCATCCATTTTGAATTGCAACGCTGTTCTAATGTTACCGTTTACATCTGCTTTTTCAACAAAGCTTTCGGGTGTTATAGGGTTGCGACAACCACCATCAGGAATAATCAGAGAATCCTTACCATCACCAAAAGTCTGCAAACTGAAAAACATCGGTGCGGCCTGTTTGTCATAAACTAACGCGGAGGCAGTCCCTGCATCACCCAATATCAAGTAAGCACTCTTATCTTTGGGATTGGAGTTCTTATACTGGGTGTTTCCTACCAGCAAAAGAGCCTTCTTAATATCCCCTTTCTCCATCATTCCTGACAATACTGAGAGTCCATAGACAAACCCAGAGCAACCAAGCGAGATATCGAAAGCCATACAGGTGTTGGGGAGTCCCAACCGTTCTTGAAGAACACATGCCGTAGCTGGCATCTTATAGTCAGGGGTGGCAGAGACAAACACCAAAGCGTCTATCTCCGTCTTATCCCAACCAAGATCAGCCATCAGTTTTTCTGCAGCCTTGAAGCAGAGATCTGATGTGCAAACATCCGGAGTGGTACAATGACGGAATCTCACACCAGTAGAATCCACATATACTTGACGCTCTTCGGGCGAAATAAACGGGTAATCGAGATTGTCTTCCACATTTTGAGGAACACAAACCGCAACCCCGGCATACCTAACATTGTTTACTGATAAATATGCCATTATTTGCTCATAACAAGGTTATACAATTCCTCAATGGTATTGACCGAACGCAATTCTGCCCCTGTCATCTGAACGTCCATCTCGTCATCGATGGCAGAAATAACAGACAATGCTGTCAATGAGCCCCATTCTTCCAATTCACGGTAACGGGTGGAGGGCTCAAATGTTTCTTCAGGAGTAAGAGAAAACTCACCTGCAAAAAGCTTTACAAATTCATTCAGTGTCATAATACTATAATTTTAAATGTTATACGTTTATTTGATTGTCTTATAATTCTTAACTTTGTTTTGATAGCTTGGTACATCAAGCAGCGACTGGCAATGCAATGCCGGGTACATACGGCTCACTATCTTTTCCAACGTGTCGTCTGTGCCTACTTCATAATACTCGGTCACACCATCATTGGCCATATTCTGGGTCATGTTTGTCCACAAAACGGGGTGTGTAATGTGCTGAATCAGGTTGGCACGGATTTCTTCGGGGTCGGTGTGTGGCAGTGCATCCACACACTGATAGACGGGGATTGATGGGGTATGGAATTCGGTTTTCATTATGATTTCGCCCAATTCCTCACGAACTTCGTCCATAAATGGCGTGTGAAAACTACCGCCAATGGGCAACGAAACAGCTTTCTTGGCCCCTTCTTCCATAAAAGCCTTACATGCGGCACGAACACCTTTCTTACTGCCCGAAATAACCACCTGACCGGGACCGTTGTAGTTGGCAAAATAGATGGGTTCACCTGTCTCATCCCATATCTCTTTGATGCGCTTGGCCACATAATCATCACTGAGTCCGATAACAGCACCCATCCCTGTCTTAACGGGAGCGTTCTCGTATGCTTTCTGTCCGATAATCGCCCTATTTAACACAAGGTTCAAGCCATCTTCAAAACTAAGACATCCATTCACCACCAACGCGGCAAATTCCCCCAAGGAATGACCAGCCACTGCATCAGGGCGAACATCGTTTTGACACAAAGCCAGCACAACTTCATACAAGAAAACCGATGGCTGTGTATTGACGGTCTGCATCAGCTCCAATTCTGTACCGTTGAACATCACATCGGTAATGCGACGGCCAAGATAATCGTTGGCACGCTCAAAAAGTTCTTTGGCCTTTGGGAACTGTTCATACAAGTCTTTGCCCATGCCCTCTTTTTGGCAACCTTGACCGGGGAAGATAAATGCTTTCATAATGATTACTCTATTTTATTTCCTTCTCCATCAGTACGATTGTATTGTATGGGTAGAACTCCAATATTCTTGGATGATTAGAGACATACTTTTTAGTAATCTTAAATCCCATTGATTTGTTTGTAAGAAGAATGATTTTGTTTGCTTCAAATGCATGGCCTTGGATTTTTTTTGCTCCAAGGTTCTTTGCTCTTCCAATATGAACCTCCGTCAAATCTTGAAGCAAGAACTGTCCACGGTGTTCTGGTAAAATGTAAGAATATTCCAGTTGGTAGGCACCCATTTCTTTTTCCACATTCAAATCCTTGATAATTTCAGCGTTTTCTTTGGATTTCAATACTTTATTACGAGGCAATACGTACATCAACAGATTCGACTTCAATAAGGAAGATGGCATATTATCCTCGTTATTGCCTTCAAGCCATCCGCCCATAGCAGCTACCACTTCACCATCGTACTCAATTACAATGAAACTTCCGATTGACAATTCACAACCATCTACTTCCTCTTCAAAAGCCTGTTTAATATAACCACGTAACTCATCCTCTGTGATTTCAAAATATTTGGCCATACCGCACATGCCTGAAGAACTCTTTTCGGCCTGTAAAACAGTTTCGGTAAGAAAGTCAACATCAACTAACGTGGCTGGTCTAATTTTATATTTACTTGCATCAATTGTCATAACTATTCCTTTCTTTTTTAGTCAACCAATTCAATAAGTCCTACATGCAAATGGTACAAGTAGCAAATCTGGTGATTGTCCATTGCCACTGATTCAACTGGCTCAAACAAAGGTTTAAATCCTTCGTCGAACAAATCTTCCACAGCCTGCTCTATGTCGTCAACGTCATAGCAGACATGATAGGTGCAGCATCCTATTTTTTGCAAATAGGTATCGATGGGCGAAGGCTCACCCTCTTTCAAAGGAGCCACAAGTTCAATCTTTGGGAAGCCGTCCTTAGTTAGAAATGCAATCTTGGCATGTTGAACCTCTTCCTCATAGATTTCAGACAGTTGCCATCCAGCATCAAGATAAAACTGTGCCGTTTTTTGAATATCACGCACGGCATAACCGATATGATTTACTGATTTTAAATGCTTCATATTGGTATGTTTTTATTGAATCATTGCTTTAAGTTTCACTTTATCTGTCTTGTCGTTGGCGTTGAGTGGGAACACCGGCACATAGAACAGGCGCGTGGGAATCATATACGACGGCATCTTTGTGCGCATGTAAGCAATCATCTCATCGGGGTTGAACTCCTCTTTCTCTATAAACATGGCTATCTCTGTGAGCGCATCCTTGTTTTCAAAAGCCATGCACACCACATTGGTATCGTCAAGGAACTCGCGTGCGTGCCATTCAATCTCGCCCATTTCCACACGGAATCCCTGTATCTTTGCCTGATGGTCGAGACGGCCAGAGTACATAATATCGCCATCCTCGTCCTTGTAGCAGAGGTCACCAGTATGATAGAAGCGCAGGTTTTTGCCATCAACTTCCTTGTAGAAGAACGAACTGGCGTTCTTCTCATCGTTCTTCCAGTAGCCTTTGGTCACCTGGTCACCAGCAATGCAAAGCTCACCCTTCTCGCCCACGGCACATTCTTTGCCAATTTCGTCGAGTATCAAACCTACACAATTGGCTAAAGGCTTGCCAATGGAAATTATGCCGTTAAGTGTCTTGTTATGGCCACCTTTGGTTAATTTGTAATAAGTGCAATATACCGTGCATTCAGTTGGGCCATAAAAGTCGTACAATTCCACATTGGTGGCGCATTTATACCAATCTTCCATCAGATTCAGCGGGCAAGCCTCGGCAGTGAGGATACACGATTTGAGGCTGGTGGCATCAATCTCCTCAAAGTAAGGCTTCAAGTACCTCAACATAGATGGAGCCATTGCGCCAAAGGTCAGTTGATGATCTTCAATTAAGCCACTGGCATAGATATATTTGATTTGGCCGTGAGGCACAGTATAGCAGCAAGCCCCCATGGTGAGCGGCACCAAGTAGCCTTGCACCGACACATCGAAAGACAGGTCGAAGCACTGCAAGCAACGGTCTTCCTCAGTGATTTTGATGCCCGTCTGCCAAAACGAATCCATAAAAGCCGCCACATTCTTGCGCATCATCATTACGCCTTTCGGCTTTCCCGTGCTACCCGAAGTGAAGAGGATATAGGCCAACTCATCGTCGGACACGCCCTGTTTGGGTTCAAGACAGTCAACCGTATATTCCAGAGCCGAGGTATTCAGCACCTGTACATTCTCGTAGCGGCTCTTTTCCGACGAATCCAAGACCAAATCCAACTCCACCTGCTCGCAAATATCGAGACAACGCTCCAAAGGCCAGTTGGGATGCAGTGGCACATAGCAGTCGCCCTCCAACCAAAGTGCAATAATGGAAGCGTAGGATTCTAAATCATCGTTGATGACCAAGCCGACTTTTGTATTATGATAGTTGCATTGCTGCAATGCTGTTCTCACTTTTGATATGCACTGACCCAGTTGAGCGTATGTGTAATGCTCCTCGTCAATGCAGAAAGCATTTCTATCGCCAAACAAACTAATAGAATCACATACCTTTTGTAAAACCTCCGATTCGAAAGAAACCATATCTTTTTTTTCTTATTGTCAACTAATTTTAATTGAGAAGATAACCACCGTCGATTACCATATTTGTACCCGTCACCCACGAAGAGGCATCCGACAGCAGATAAATGGCACCGTAGGCAATATCCTCGGGTGTGCCGTAACGTTTCAGCGGATAGCTCTCCACCATGATGTCGGTGTGGTGGGTTTCGGCAAACATCTCGTTGGTGAGGTTAAGGATATTGGTAGGCACAAGCCCCGGATTGATGGCATTGATGCGGATGCCCTGTCCTGCCAATTCGAGTGCCGCACCCTTCAGAAAACCATTTAAGGCTGCCTTGGAGGCGTTGTATGATACATCACCTTTGGTACCGACAAAAACCCCAGAAATAGATTCAATAAGTACAACAGACGAGCCTTTGTGAATCTTTTTCTTCTTCACAAGCGAAGAAGTTATCATAATCGGTGCAAACGTATTCACACCGAATATATCTTCAATGTTCTGACGCTTGAAATGCTTCACAGGACACACCTGCGGGATGCCCGCACAAAGCACACAGCCGTCAAGAACAGGAAGCTGGGCAATCAGGTTGTCAATCTCCTCCTGCTTGGCAATGTCGGCAGCGATAATCTGATGGCCTTCGCCATCCATCATGTCAAGCGTCTCTTGCAAACGCACGGCATTGCGTCCATTCAGGATGACCTTGGCTCCCATCTTGGAACACTCGGTGGCGATGCCTCTCCCTATGCCAGAAGAGGCACCCGTCACCAAAATTATCTTTCCTTCAAGTGAAAAGGGATTCATCATTTGCTTTCTACAAAGTTGGCAAGTTCCTGAATGGTGGTATGGTTGCGCAAATCAGCACCAGTGATGGTCTTGTTGTAGGCCTCGTCAACCATGGAAATGATTGAAAGTGCGGTCAGGGAGTTCCACTCGTCGAGCGACTTGTAGTCGGTTTCAGGGGTGAATGCATCCATAGGAGTTTCATCAAACTCGCCAGCGAAGTTTTCGATAAATTCTTTAATGTCCATTTTTCTAATTATTGAATTGTTAAACTTATTGTGATTTGTTATTCTTTTACGACTGAATAGTCATGGATTTTGCCATTGTAGGCAGGGATATGCAGCAGTGAACCCACAGTGGCATGAGGCTTCATACGAGCCACAATCTTTTGGAGCGTATCGTCAGTTCCTACCTCATAGTAATGTGTCACGCCATCGGTATCCATATTGTTTACCATATCTGTCCAAAGGACGCTACTGGTAATATGCTCAATCAGGTTGGCACGCAACTCATCAGGATTGGTATGCGGTTTGGCGTCCACGCACTGGTATATGGGGATGCGGGGTGTTTTGAACTCCACCTCGTTGATGATGGCACCCAGTTCCTTCTTGGCCTCGTTCATAAAAGGCGAGTGGAAGCTTCCACCTATGGCCAACGGCACAGCCTTTTTGGCTCCTTCAGCCATGAATGCTTTGCAAGCCATACGCACACCCTTCTTGGTACCTGTGATGACCACCTGGCCGGGGCCGTTGTGGTTGGCAAAGTATATAGCCTCGCCCGTCTCGTCCCAAATCTCCTTGATGCGTTTGGCCACATACTCGTCAGAGAGACCGATGACTGCACCCATTCCTGTCTTAACCGGGGCTTCGTCGGAAGCTTTCTGACCAATCAAGGCTCGATTCAGCACCAACTTCAAGCCATCTTCCAACGTAATAGCACCTGCTATCACCAGTGCTGCAAACTCGCCCAAGGAATGGCCGGCCACCACATCTGGGATAATTTCATTTTGTGCCATGGCTAACGCAACTTCATAGATAAACACTGAGGGCTGTGTATTGCGGGTTTCCATCAGTTGCTCCTCTGTGCCATTGAACATCACATCTGTGATTTTCCAACCGAGGAAATCGTCAGCACGGTCGAACAATTCTTTAGCTTTCGGGGAAAGATCGTAGAGATCTTTACCCATCCCTTCCTTCTGGCAACCTTGGCCAGGGAAAATAAATGCTTTCATCCTTTTCTAATTTTTCTTAATCTGCGAATTACTTTCATTATTTCATAATCGCCAGCATCTTTATGGGCAAAGTATTCGTCCTTTAATATTCCAATATACTGGAGATCATAAAATCTACCGTTTTTGTAATATGCCTGACGAAGAATACCCTCAGTTTTGAAGTACAAGAGTTCTCCTATCGTATTACTCATTTTATGACCCATTAAAGAGACACCATAAAGACGATTCAACTTTAGTTCTTCGAAGGCATACTTAAGGAGATAAAACTCGGTTTCAATCCAAGCAATACCATCATTATAATCAGGGTCAGCTATGACAATACTATGCGTCTCAGCACTTTGGTTAGCTCTATCTATATTTGACAACGCCACCCAACCAATTATTCTTCTTTCGCTATCATTGGTACAAATTGCCCAAAATTTATAGGTGTCATGCTCACCCATACAGCCATAGACCCATTTTTTGGCATCCTCGTATGAAAATGGTTTGAATTCGGCAACAATCATATTGCTGAGCTTTTCATCATTTTTCCAACGATAGATGAAGTCTATGTCTCGCTCTTCAAATTCACGAAATGTAACTGTATTCTCCATTTTTAATGGTTTATTATCTTTATTATTCTGTCCATATCGTCTATTCCATACCTCTGGTCAATTGGGAGTGGCAGTATAGTGTCTGATAGTTTTGCCGGGCCTAACATTTCTTCTGGTATAGAATCGTTAGGCCAAAACTTGGGTACAAATACTTTATTCTCTATGAGCCTCTTGCGAATATCCACCCCATTTTCTACCATTAGTGGATATGCCATAGGACAAACATAGGTGTTGAAATGAGGAATATTTAACATGTTCAAATGGCCTAGTGCATTTTCCAATAATGCGAAATTACAACGTCGCTGTTCAATAACGCATTCGTAATTAATATGCAGAAGGATATCCTCTGTGAAAGAAGACATTCTACGCATTGGCTGGTCGTTTAACTTCTCTTCGTCCTCACGATATTTAGCAAAACCTGCTTCAGGTCCCTTTTCCTTCCTAATCAGAAGGTGTTCTGAATGAGACGATGAATCATCCCAACTCAGATTATCAACAGACAATCCATTTTTGAAAGGATAGGCTACACCTCCATCTGCAACACCCACAAACTTGCGTGCACTATAGAAACTTTTGATGCCATCAATCACAGGAGCAAAAAATGCCTGGGCACAGTCAACTATTATTTGTTCGCCATATCTTGCTGCCATCTGAGATATGTAAGCATCTTTAATACCGTAATAATTATTGACAATCACGTACTCATTAGGTGCAACAGCAATATTATCCACCATTTCCAGCCGGTCATTGATGTGATAATACTCCCACGATATACCAAGCCGTCTCAAAGGCTCCAATACCACATCGCAAGTATAGTAAGGCAAATAGACCTTCCTTACATTGCCCAGTGACTGGAGAATAAACTCCAAGGCATTGCGTCCAGTATTGAGGGATACGCCTTCTTTGTGGGGATAGTTTTTTCCCTCTTCCCTGTCAGCCAGTTCAAAATAGCCACCTATAGGTTTCATTCCACTACTATTTTCCACCATGACTGGTCAGCCAGCGCTTTTTCCAAAGCATCTTTGTCTTCAAATTTCATAACAAGTGTGCCTACAGCGTCGTTGGCGCCTTTTATTGCATGGACTTCATCACCAGCCTTTACCCACAAGTCTCGTTCTATGACATTATGAAGATACTCCGGAGCAATCACTAGCTCTTTAAAGTTTCCATCTTCATTGGAATGAAGAATAATTTCAGCCCAATGCCCTTTATAGGGTTGTTGCTTAATATCTTCGTAATCATCACCTACAGAGTAGCGGGTGTAAGCAGTTATCATATCAACACCAGTGGCGTAACGCAGCATCTCTGCGAGACGGTTGCCTCCGCCACGTGGTGTTACCTCCATGATATATGGTTTTCCATCAGTTCCAATGCGTGTTTCAACGTTGTAAACACTAGTCTTCATACCAAGCAAAGATATCAAACGTTGAATCTCAGAAGCCAAATATGCTTCCTGCTCCAGCGAAAAGGTGGAAGGCCATGAATAGGCTACAGGGGCGTATGGGTTATTTGCCTTGGAATCAAAACGCTGGGCCGAGAAACTGACAATCTTCATTTTCCCATTGTCGGAAAAGCAGTCTGTATCTGACGAGCAGCCCACTTTTTCAAGGAAGTCCTCTATAATTACATGATTTGAGAAGGAATGGTCAAATGCATAATCCAATGCGGCTTCCATCTCTTCCGGTTTAGTAACTTTAGTTACGCCCTTGCTACCCGCAGAGTCTGTGGGTTTGACAATGATAGGGTATTTCCACAAATGCTTTTCTTTAAGGGCATCTTCTTTCTTCGTGTAATTTCGTGCAGTGGGAACATTAAAACCATTGTCACGCAAAAAAGCACGGAACCGGTCTTTGTTTTGCAGTATTTCAACAGATTCCAAAGGTCCAATGGCAGGCAAGCCCAAGACATTCTGCACATAAGCTGCCGGAACCACCCCAGGGTCCACTCCAAAAGAGATTATGCCGTCCACTTTTTTCTCACGAGCCACTTGCAACACTGCCTCCTTGTCAATGATACTTACATTGACATATTCATCAGAGTACTTATGAGCAGGGTTATCGGGCAGATAATCACAGGTTATAACATAATAACCCTGTTTGTGAGCTGTATCGATTACCGGCAGGAGGTAGCGAATGCCACCAAGAAGCATCAGTTTCTTTTGTCCCATTATTATTCAAGAATTATATTACAAATCTTCGTCACATCTTCCTCGGTCAAGTCGGCATACATAGGAAGTGCCAAAACTGTTTCAGCTGCATGTTTAGCCACTGGCATATCCAAGTTGCCATATTGCTCCTTGTAGCAAGACATCTCAGGAATGATAGGATAGAAATATTTGCGAGCCAGAATGAGATTTTCTTTTAATTTCTGCTGTATTTCGTCGCGGTCGTATTTATACCCATCGAAGAACACTGGATAATAAGCATAGTTTTGGGTGACACCTTCCTGCGGGGCAATTCTATGAATACCCTTTACACCTAACAAAAGCTCATCATATTTGTCGTTGGCCACTTTACGTTTGGCTACTTCATCCTCAAAATGACGCAGATTGCATATACCCATGGCGGCCTCATACTCATTCATACGAGCGTTGGTACTGATAAATCCCACATCTTCTTGGCTTGTAAAGCCAAAATTGGTCAGTTTTTCGACATCTTTAAAGGTTTCCTCACTCTTAAACACGGTGATACCGCCTTCGATAGTATGGAACACTTTGGTAGCATGGCAGCTGAACATTGCCATATCACCAAAATTAGCACAGTCAACACCATTACGACTAACTCCAAAAGCATGGGCTGCGTCGTAGATGACCTTCAAGTTGTGCTTCTTGGCTATGGCATCAATAGCATCCACATCACAAAGAACACCATAGACATGGGTGGCCATGATGGCAACAGTCTTTGGAGTGATGTATTTTTCAATCTGATTGACATCAATGGTGTAATCCTTATCATTTACATCGCAGAACACCGGGACTAAACCATTGCGGGCAATGGAATGTGTGGTTGAACAATGGGTATAAGGTGTGGTTATCACCTCGCTACCTTTCGGGAAATTGAAGGCATCAATGCCCACTTCGAGAGCCACATGACCATTGGCAAAGAGTGAGAGATACTCCACTCCCATTCTCTCTTGGAGCATTTTTTCAAATTTACGGTGCAGTTCACCACGGTTGGATAACCAGCGATTATCCCACAGGGCCTTGATTTCGTCAATATATTCGCCAAAAGATGGCATTGAAGAACGAGTAACTGTAATAAGCTTATCCATAATAATAAGTTTTAGTATTATAATTTGTTAATTTAATATTTACATTTTTCTATCTGCCACCAGAAACAACGGATAGTACCTTGGGGCACCAACGTTGCATGATGGCATATATAACTACACATACCGCTGATGTCAGACCCACTGTAATAAAGTAATTCAATATAAAAATGAGCTGATTGTCGAATGGTAATATTATTGCCACCAATAAACAAACTATTCCATTGATATAAATTTCATGTGTCAGATACACAAAGAAGCTACTATTTGACAAAATAGGTGGCATCTTGAATTTATCTTTAACCACTAAATAGCGTGCCATATTAAAGAATGAAACAACACCTGCAACAATGTATGTCCTTACAAAAATCCCCTCTAATTGGTCGTTATAACTATGGGTTACGAGCATCATCAATAAAGCTGCCAAAGCAATGAAGTAACATGGATATTTAAACTTTTGGAACTCATCCAATACATTCAAATTATTGATTCTCATATAAGCGCCAAAAGAGAAAAAGAAGAATGCAAGCGCTGAAAAACCTTCCAATGGAATCCAAATATTTAATACATATAGGATACCCATGATACACAAACCAACTTTTTTTGTCTTGGTTACAATCCAATAGACTAATGGCGACAGTAAAACAACAACTATCAAATCACGCAAAAACCACATCGGGCTCAGCATGGGGAAGTTGGAATGCATCGTCATCCCAATGATGTTGGTGCGAGGAGCCTGACTGGCTTCAGCGATTCTATTATTATCCCAAAATATACGCAACCAACCATGCTTATTCAAAATGTCAACAATTGAAGGCATTGAACCGCCAGAGTGAAGAGCCCTGATTATTTCCAAGCCATAGTGGCATAACAGAAAAGTAAGCGTTGCTATGACAAACGGTATGAGAAGTGATTTAAAACGCTTCTTATACTTTGAAGCATAATAACTCCAACTGGGGGGGGTGTTTTCTTTTAATCCTGAGAAAAACAGAAAACCTGAAATAAAGAAAAATGTTGGTACGGCAGCAAAACAGATACCTCTGGCAAAGATATAATGTACGATTGCAGAGACAGACATCTCGGTAATAGGAAGAGAATAATCAACATTCCTACACAAGGATGTATGTATCATGACTACCATTACCATTAAAGGGAATCGTAGCCAATCTATCACCTTTGACTGTAATTCGTTGCTATTATGCATAGTGTAGTTTAATATACAAAGGGAAAATCTTGTTCTTTAAACCCTTTGTGTGAACGATCTTTTTCTGATAGAATAATATCGTCAACCGGAATTCTCCAATCAATATTCAAGAAAGGATCATCCCAAGCGATATAGCCTTCTGACTGAGGTGCATAATAATTATCCACCTTATAGTGGAACACACATGTTTCAGACAAGCAAAGCATAGCATGAGCGACCCCACGTGGCAGGAACAATTGACGATGGTTTTCGGAAGAGAGTTCAACCGCACACCACTTTCCGAACGATGGAGATCCTTTTCGACAATCTACCGCCACATCAAGGACAGCCCCGTCTGATACCCTTGCCAATTTGGCTTGTGTGTATGGTGGTTTCTGAAAATGAATGCCACGGAGCACACCGTATGATGATTTGTTTTCGTTTTCTTGAACGAAATCGAACTTGCATACTTTTTCCTGGAATTCATCCGATTTATACGTTTCGCAAAAATAACCACGTGCATCATAAAACACTTTGGGTTCTACGATAACAACGCCTTCAATATCTGTCTTAATAAAATTCATATCTTTACTGTATTTTTAATTATCTAGTCCTTTTGTGAGAGAAACTGTTCGCGGAAGAAATTGGAATTGGTTTCTTCTTTCATCTCATCGATAACCTTTAGCAAGTATTGGCCATACTGGTTCTTGAGCATAGGTTTGGCAAGTTCACGCATCTTCTCCTCGGTTATCCAGCCGTTGCGGTAGGCTATACCTTCGAGACAAGCAACCTTCAAGCCTTGACGCTTCTCAATCACCTCGACAAAAGTCGAAGCTTCGCTGAGACTATCGTGCGTACCAGTGTCCAGCCAAGCAAAACCACGACCGAAGACCTGCACTTTCAGTTCTCCGTCTTTTAAGAACTCTTGGTTCACAGTGGTGATTTCCAATTCACCTCTTGCGCTCGGCTTAATGGTCTTTGCCACGTTCACTACCTTGTTGGGATAGAAATAAAGACCTACCACAGCATAATTGCTTTTCGGCTCTTTTGGTTTCTCCTCAATGCTAAGACAGTTGCCCTCTTTATCAAATTCAGCAACACCATAACGTTCTGGATCAGAAACCCAGTAGCCGAAAACAGTTGCTTTCTTGTTCTGCTCAGCATCTTTCACTGCATTGCGCAACAAAGCGGTGAAACCGCTGCCATAGAAAATGTTATCACCAAGCACAAGGCAGGCGCTATCGTTACCAATAAACTTTTCACCAATGATGAAAGCCTGGGCAAGGCCATCGGGACTAGGCTGTTCAGCATACTCGAAATGCACACCATAGTCAGAGCCGTCACCAAGAAGACGCTTAAAGCCAGGGAGATCATACGGTGTACTGATGATAAGGATATCTCTTATCCCTGCCAGCATAAGGGCTGAAATAGGATAATACACCATCGGCTTATCATAGATGGGCAATAATTGTTTACTAACACCCTTTGTAATTGGGTAAAGTCTTGTGCCAGAACCACCGGCTAATACTATTCCTTTCATAATTATCGATTTCTATACATTTGTTCTTGAAAAATTTAACAATCACTGCATATGATATCACCAAGACAACATAATTCTACTATTCCATTTTATTAATTTCTCTGTCCATCCATTCCACTCTTTGAATAAATGTCTGGATCATATTTTCTATCGCTTCATCATAATTCATATCAACATCTTGATTAGCTTCAATTTTCTTTCTAATAAGTCCATATCGATAACCATATGGTCCAGGCCACATATCTTTGTCTATTTTGTTGCTCTCACGTAACATCTCTGCTTTACTTTTTATATAATCAGGTATGGTCAAGAATGAATCGTATAATGTTCTCCACCGACTTTTTACACAATTTATAAAATAACTATCTTTAAACAAATATGGGAAATATAGATCATCTATACATTCAAATCGATAAACTCTCTCTGGACTAAAAGTAGCCATATCATAATCCCAAACAGGCCCCATTGCCAGTTTGTCTCCACGATCTTTGTACATATATACACTTTTGGGGTGCTTTGCCTCTATACTCTCCACCAATTCATTAACGATCCACCAATCCACAAAACTCTCCACGTCAATATATTCATTGTATTTATGTGTCAGTAATAAACTATCTGTTGAAAAGATAGTTTCGATTGTGTCAACATAGCTTCTAAAATAGTCGTACTGTTCCTTTTGTAATTCTTCATCAGGGTTCTTGAACATATAAGGCATACCAAGAGAAGACTTGAATTTATATTTTCTGTCATATTTCTTATCTAACACCATCAAGTAGCCTCCTGTGAGCGAATAACCACTAATGTCATTCGCACTCATCTTTTCAATAGCTACTCTGTTCTTACCCACTCTTATCTGCTCGCATAGATAGTAATTACCTTGATGTTCCCCATTTATAATCAATTCTACGAACACACCTTTGGGCGTCCATTTCAAATTAGTAAGAGAAGCAATATGAAACGCCACATCGTTTCTTAATAGTGTGCGGTCAAAATAATTTGCTAACAAAACCCATCTTGTATTCTTTGGCAGTCCCAGTAATGATTCTTTACTGCTAAGTTTTAAGGCATACGGGTTCTTGCGCCGTCTTCCTATCCAAGATATATTATTTCCTCTCCATGTTGTATTTCCACGACCCCTTATTTTTAATTTATCATCTTGATACAACAAGTTACCTTTAGCATCATAAATACTTATTTCAACATCATTCATCCATTCCTCCCTGTTATTTATGTCCTTCTTGTCGGGTGTATTAATATACACTACCGGCAAACCTGTACTACCCATGAAAACTTTAGAGGTATTATTGCTATACCATAAAATCCCCCCCCCTACTAAAACCAAAATAATTAGAGTCAGTACTAAACAAAGTTTTTTTGATTTCATATAAACTAAATCTCGAATTTTATTGTTCAACAAAATCCTTTGCCTTTGTCAACTTATCAATCGTTGCAGTCTTTCCTTTCTTTAATGTGTAATATACCTTTACAAATGCAGCATCTTTCAACAAATCTACATGACCAACCTCTAAGTCATCCACCTTAATACCAACTCGCTTTTCAAGATCTGCCACAAGTTCCTCTTCTCTCTCAGGGACAATATTTTCAATTCTGTCATATAGTACGAGTTTGGTAGAGGTGTGCTTCAGTAAACGCTCGTTTTCAAGCACTCCAATGAGAATCAACATCAATAAATTTGACAATACTGTCGCTGCCAAAGCTCCAACATTAAAAGCATAGTGAGGGTTACCACTTGCAACACCTGTGATTTTGTAAATCGGAGCAAGACCGTTGACTGCAGCAAGGGCAATGATAACAAATAGGTATGTCATCTCACGAATAGGTACGGTTTCCGTCCTATAGCGTATTACTCCAAAAATTGCGAACAGGCCTAATGTAAGGCCTACACCCAACTCGACATTACCCATAATGTAAAGTAATAGCAACATAGACGATGAGAACACCAAATAGGTAAAGTAATAATCTCTACGCCGACTCTTCTTATAATAGAAGAAATGTACAATAGCCCAGCAAGACAACAGGTTCAAGAAAAACCTTATGCCTAATTCAGTCAGAGACTGGGATGTGGTCATCATTGCATCGGTGATGGTCTGAACATCCAGAAAATCCTCATCTTGGATATTGAACGAGTTTAGTGCCTGTAATAAAATCATTGTATGGATACTTTTTTATGAATCGTTTTTTCAATTTTATGAACCTTGGGTCTAAACCTGCCAGAACGAGCATTGGGGTCTGTCAGTGTAACGGCTATGCAATATTTGCTGATTCGCATTGGCTTTATGCGATGGTCAAGAAGTATATGCTTCATCTGACTTTCAGCACGTCCGTCTTGTTTGAGTTCAATGATTACTGCGTCGTATAATGTTGCATCTTTATCTGTACGGTAATTATGAAAGCAAAGATGCGTGTCAATTGTCAGGCGCTCTGTCTTAGCCGGATTTACAAGGGTTATACGAGAAAAACGGGTGTCTAACACAGGTGATAATTCATCGACATGAAACCATGATTTGTTAGCAAGATATTCACAGGCTTCTTTGTCTTCAGAAAAATCCAAAAGCTCCGAATTGGGAATACCTATACGTTTTTTATTTGTTCTTCCTTTGTTATTTTTACGTTTAATCTCCAAGAAAGCTGTTCCAGAATTAACGTACTCACGTGTGCGTACCTTCTGGCGTACTAGCCGTCTGTTATGGTGGTCGCAGAACATTCTCAACGTTTCAGTATCATAATAAACCGACGTGTATGGGCTAAGCCGTTCACCTTCTGTCTCCAGCACACGATACCCTGCATTCGCCGCATCAGCGAGAACAGCCAGCAAATGAGCCTCATCTGTCAAATACTTAGAATCAATGCGATTCATAAGTTTAATGGAGTCCATTTCCTCTAAGGTAATGGCCGACAAAGATGAAAGAGTAGCATTGAAACTACGCTGAACAACTTCGCTCATTCTTGCGTTAGATATTCGTAATTTTTAATCGCTATGAGTTTACCTTGTGCGTTATAGGTAGAGGTTATTGTCTTCTTCCCATACTCATTGTACTGGTATTTCTTAATCTGGACAAGACGATTATGTCTATCGTAAATCAACTCTCTAACCTTTTTGCCATTAGCACTATATTCATAACGCTCGCGCCATTTTTGACCTTCGTTGTTGTACTCTATCTCTTCAATTTTTTGTCCGTCAGCATTGAATGTGGTGACATGATCAAGCATTTTAACATTGGTACGAACATCAGTATTCCACTCTTTGACAACAAGATTTTTCTTGTTTATTTTTTTAGTTGGGGCTATGGTTTGGTCAGCGAATACCGTATCGACAGTATATAAACTGTCATTGAAAACCATACTATCCTGACCGATAATAGACTCTTGAACGGCCGATTTGGTATCATTGGCATTGTCTTGCTTTTTTCCACAAGCGATTAATACTGACAGTCCAAAAAGAACTATCATACCATTTAACAATATCTTTCTCATAACACTCCTTACATTTAACAGTGTGTAATATAGTTCACTTTCCAATTTACATCATTGTATAATAGCTATGCGATAAACCAAGGAAGTCGGCTTCCAACCAATAGGTTTAGACCTTAAACAATGCATACGTTGACACCAACTCGAATATGGGCAAAACACGATGGCAAACTTCTCTTTTTACTATTTTTCTTTCAACTCCTCAATAACCTTCAGCAAATACTGCCCATACTGGTTTTTTAACATCGGCTGAGCCTGCTGGCGCATTTATATATGCTCCTCCACTCCCCTGAAATGCACATTCAGCTCATGCAAATGCTCCAAAAGTGTTCCAAGAGGGGTACCCTCTGTAATCTTCGCAAATGCATTCACATCCTTAGGAAAACACTTGCCACCATAGCCGAACTTGCCATCCAGACCAGGTACATATGTGTGTGTATCGTTTATGTAGCCTGAGAGAAGCATTCCAGTATGAACCTTGCGCCAGTCGGCACCCATCTTCTGGCAGTATTCGCGACAAGCGTTGAAGTATGTGACTTTGTAGGCTCCAAAAACATTGTGCATATACTTGGTAAGCTCAGCCTCAAGAGGTGTCATCACTGTGAACTTCTTACCCACAAAAATCTTGGTAAGCAACTCATTCTCACCAGTGAACACCATCGGCTGTTTCTGGAAATCCTCAATATATGTACGTTCCGAAAGGAATTCAGGCATATAATACACTTTGTGGCCAGTCTCGCGCGAAAGCATCTCACTGGATCCAGGAAGAATGGTAGTACGAACAAACACCGGCACATCTGGAAGTTTGCAAATCAACTCCTTCATGAGCGTCAAATCCTGCGTGCCGTTGTCCTCAGTTGGGACATGAATCTGCAGAAAAGCTATGTCTATATTGCTTAAATCATCGTGATAGCCCTTGGCTGGGTCGCTGATGAACAGGTTGCATTCAGGATTATTGTGCTCCAACCAATCTTTCAGTGCACCGCCTACGAAACCACATCCGATAATTCCAACGTTAATCATTTGTTTTAGTTTTTATTACTATTCCTGCTCCACCCAAATCAACTTCTGCACGTCATATCCTCTCCTCGTCGCCTCATTCAAAATCGTTTCTTTTACCTCATCGGTCAACTTAGGTGTTCGTGAAAGTATCCACAAATAGCTGTCATCACTGCCACCGACAAGAACCCATTGATAATCATTGTCTAAAAGCATTATGCGATAGTCGCCATAGAACGGACCGAAGAATGAAACCCTTAAAATCCTTGGGTTGTCGGTAAATTTTGCCTTGCCGTTTGCCTCACTCGGCTTGCCATTTTTGATGCCAGTGTTAAGTACAGCAACCTTGCCGTCTTCACGCAATGAATAATTTGCTTTGCAGAACTGGATTCCGCGCTCAAACTTATGGTCAAAACGAGCTATCTCGTACCAATCGCCAAGATATTTCTCAAGATTCAAGTCGCCTGACACCGAATTATCGACTTTTGTCTGGGCTGAGCAGCCAGTGAAAATGGAGATACACATTATCAATAAAATTAAGAGTTTTTTCATACAATAACTATTTTATATCTGATTTATCCGCTTCTCCTTTCAATTCCTCAATAACCTTCAGCAAATACTGCCCGTACTGGTTTTTCAGCATCGGCTTGTCGTAAATCGGGAGCAATTGCTTGCTCACACCCTTCGTAATCGGGTATAATCTTGTGCCAGAACCTCCAGCGAGAACGATGCCTTTCATATTCTAGGTTTTAATATACAAACTTACGATACTTCTATTCCATATACCATGAATCCCAACGATACCACATCAACTTATCATATAATGTGAATTTTGAACTTTCACAGGCTGCAACCAATTTTTCAATATCTATATTCTCTTTAATAATACTATGAAAACGCGGATTATAATACTGTTCTATATAATCATTAAATAAACTCTTCCATTTCTTGTTCTGGGTTTTACCAAAACTATTACTTATGAAAGAACAAACAGCTTGTTTTACAAATTTTCGCGTATCATTATCTTGATTATAATCTTGTAACAAATCTTTTAAATATTTGTGAATCTCGCTTCCATTTAGAATAAACAATCCATATTCACTTGCAACACCTTCATATGGACAATTGGTTAACTTGACAGAATTATCATTCTGAACAAATAATGTATGTGAAGAATTATCAATATATTGTCTTTTGGTAGTTCTTATATTAACATTAAACCATTTATTAGATGTCTTTGAATCTTTAGCTTCCCACAATAATAGCAATGTGCGGTGATTTTCATATATTCTAATGTCAGTCACTTCAAATTCATTAATTATTAACTCAT
>Ga0310696_10001437_pt1 | contig 34462 bp, 42 predicted proteins | sample AusTroGonzalo_MG_4_FD_203885 | JGI IMG/M metagenome (GOLD analysis project Ga0310696, IMG submission 203885) | Bovine rumen microbial communities from tropical cattle in Woodstock, Queensland, Australia - Gonzalo_02 (v2) (version 2) | ecosystem: Host-associated > Mammals > Digestive system >... | reverse complement strand
CGACCGGAGGCAAGAGTAACATACGTCTTGTGGAGGGTAGGGATTGCATCCTCTGCCCGGATATGGACGCCCGTCAGAAGTGGAATGAGTACGGAGAGGTATGGCGCTGGTGGGATTTGTGGTGTAAAAGTGAGGAAGAGATACCTCGTACGGCCGATATCGGCGATATGGTGGTAAATTTGGTAGAAAAAAATTTGGTAGTATAATAAATAATCTGTAAATTTGTAGTGTTATGAAAAAAACAGTGAGAATGTGGTGGAACCTGATGCTGTTCGCATTGACCAACAGCAAGGTTAAGGAGGTAGAAGTAGGCGGTTTTAGGTTTGTATTCCGCAAGTATTCAATGCTGGTGAGGTCTTTGAGTGACAACTGGCGTATGAGGGTGTTGTGCGCAGAGCATACCTACGGGTATCTGCTGGAAAGCATGAGGCAGAACCGGTTGGATAACCTTCAGGGGTACGCGGTTATCATGTATTCTCTGGGAGTAAGCCTGACCAAGGACCAGAAGCTGGTAAGTGACGTGACGAGAGACATCAAGGCTTATGCCGCACGTATGGAGAGACAGGCGGAGAAGGAGGCTAAACGTGCCGAGAAGGAATCTGACGATGAGATTCTGCTGGTAGAGCGTATGGCTGAGGAGAACGCAAAGAAGTTGAACAAAAAGAACAGGAAATGACAAGAGAGGATATCAAGAACAAACTGGACGAGTGGGCCGACAGCGGCCTGCTCTGCTCCAAGCGCGGCACAGGGTTTGACTACACGGCCATCAAACGCATGATTGGTAACGGAGAGCTGTATGCCACCAGTTACGAGAATGTCGTGGCCCGGTCAGAGGATGTGCGTGACGAGTTCGAGAAGTACGTGAAGGAGGGTCAGATAATGAATACGGCTGCCGTGATGGCCCGTACCGGTCTGACAACCGCCTATCGTATCAGTCTGGCATGTGCCGAAGGAGAGTTGCTGAGGTTCGGCAAGCTGGGTAATGGCGCGGTGTTGTATATTAAAGATTAAGATATGATTGACGAGAGTGTAAAAGGAACACATTACCGCATGGGAGGTAAGCTCACACACTGCGGGGTGGAAATCCTGCCCGAGGGTAAGGATATCGAGCGTATCGTGGTTGAGCGCATCGACTTTAAGGAGAGTGAGAACGTCGCAGGTCGCACGGAAAAGAACGTGTGGGTGGCTACGTTCGTGAAGAACCCGTATACCGAGTTGGGTATGATACTTAACTCCACGAATAGAAAGCGTATTGTGAAGCTGTTCCCCGAGTGTAACGGCTATATAGACCGTCTGAGGAACATACCGGTACGTCTGACCAAGGAGCTGACACGTGACCCGAGTACAGGTGATGACACGTATGGACTGCGTATCAGTAAGATGCCTGCATCGGCCCTGCCGAAACTGCCGGACGACAAGATTGAGAGTTGTAAGAAGTGGCTCAGCGAAGGTCATACCATCGAGGAGCTGAAGGGTTTGTATATCGTTAGTGACGAACAGATAAAATTGTTGAGCGATGGAGGTAAGTGAGAAAGAGAGAGAGTGGCTGGACCGCAGGATGGGTTTTATCAGCGCCAGTGAGTTGCATAACCTGTTTTCGGCATCAGGCAAGTTCATAGACGGCATGGTCGATTACTGCCGTCACAAGCGTTTCGAGCGCAAGCACGGGTATGTGATACCGTTCACGTCCCGCGCCATGGAGATTGGCAAGGAGCAGGAGCGTTATGCCTATGAGTGGCTGAAGGCCAACGTAGAGGAGCTGAAAGACACTTTGGTATATTCACAGGACCTGCCCGAGATACCGTTCTGGACTCTGCCCGACCTGCGATTCGGCTCCAGTCCTGACACCTTCACTGAGAACCGAAAGCTGATTGTCGAGATAAAGACCGTGGTCGGCATCACCGACACCGAGTATTATGACGACGGGAGCATACCCTATGAAGTCAAGCGTGACAGGGTGTCCAGCGAACACTGGGCTCAGCTGGCCGGTCAGCTGCTGTCAAGTCCCGAGACTGAGGAGATTTGGCTTGTCAAGTACCTGCCGCAGCTCGATGATGTCGACAAGGATACTGACAGCCCGACAGCTCCGTGGCGTGGTTGGCTGTTCAAGTTCCGCAGGGATGAGTTTGACCTGAGCGGTCTGCAGGAGAGGATTGCCCTCTTTGACCGTATCATCGACAGCGGCGACAACCTCGAAGACGTCAAGAGCGACTGGAACAAGGCACTGAAAGACGGAGAGAAGAAGAAATGAGTAAGTCCGCGCTAACCCGCAAAGATGCGTCTGATATCACACTTCTCCTCATGGCTTGTTACCATGAGGGTGTGTGTGACGCATGGGCTGCTCAGGATGACGCTTTCTGCCGCCAGTTCGTCAGTGACTGCAGGCGCGAGGGCTCTCTGGGTTGCATAGACGTGAAAGGTGTGGGTAATGTGGATTATGTCTATACAATATTGATGTATTGCCGCAAATATCGGTTAGAGCGCCTCGGGCGAGATGTGGTGATGCCGCTGAAGGGCTACTCGCCGCTGCTTGACCTGTGTATGGATTTTTATCTTGAAGGTGTGTCGGATTACGTGTCGGCCCCGGATTTCCTTGCCATGGATGACTACAAAGACAAGGCTAATGCGCTATGGGGGCGGACCGAAAAAGTGGTAGATTTGCGAAATTATGTGATAAAAAAAGCATCGGAATACGGAGTGGCAGCAAAAAGGAGGGACAAGGTGTCTGCTTTCGTCTACACCCTTTGGCTTCTCACCCGACCGATAGGAAGCGGAATAAAGAAATGAGCGAAGAAGGAGGATTGGTGATTTATGCCGAGGAGGCTCTGAAGGTCAATCACGAGTATGTCGGTGGCCCGTACGGAGGTTACGTGCTGTTACCTCTGGGATTGCGGCTTAACCGCGAGATAGCTGAAGCCAAAGCTGGCGTCGCCTTAGAGTTTCTCGGAGGAGAGCGTGCGCGCCTGCTCGGTGTTAAGATTATAAAATGTAACGACGTGGTGACAAGCTGTCTATCTACGATACGTTACGGCAATAGCATCATGGACCAGCGCGTCGTATGGCGCAGACAAGCTGTATATTCGGGCGCCGGTGTGGGCTCGGTTGACAGCGATAACTGTTTGATAGTGTTTTACAAAAGGAAGGAGTGATATGGAAATCTTGTTATGGATAATAAGCGGGGTGTCCCTGATTTTGGCGATAATCGCCCTATATATGATAGTAGCAATTCTGTCTGTTTTGCGCGAGAAGGACGAGGAGATAAAGCACCTTACTACTCGTGTGGACGGGCTTATGGAATGTGTGCGGGAATTTAACAAGAGGTTGGATGACTACGGCGTACGTTGAATCGGCCATCAATGCCGCATCCGCGATTGCCAAAGTCTCCCCGATGGAACTGGTGAGTCCGCTGCGCCGCTGGCCGCTCCCGATGGCAAGAGCGATTGCATACGAGTATCTGTGGGATGTGGGCATGAGCACCCCGAAGATAGGCAGGGTGTTCAACCGCCACCACGCGACAATATTGGCCGACAGGATTCGGCTTAACGGACTGAAAGAGTGCGACAAGGAGGTGCAGCGCATGTATCGGGAGTTTACAATGAGAGTGTACGAAGACGAACTAGATAGATGGTTTTGATATGAGTGAGAATTGGATGTACGCCTATGTGAGAGGCGACAAGAGCAGCAAGGTAAGAGTCCGCCAGTGTGCCGCAGGCAGTGATATGTTTGTCAGCGACACAGAGGATTACTATAAGGTGTCGGAACTGGAGTTCGCCCCAATGGATGTAGACCCGTCCGACCCGTTGTCGGGCCTGAAGAAGGTCATGGAGAGCATAGACCCTGTGCGCCAGCAGAGGATTCTGCAGCGCGACAAACTGAGTTTCTTCTGGGCCGAGCAGAGAGTGGAGATTATGAAACTGGTGCTGCAGAGGCGTATGTTTGAGACTCCCGAGGAGTGTCTGGAACTGACCGATATGATAATGAACAGGCTTTATGAGCAGAACGACAAATTCCAAGGAAGATTGCGCGCCGACCTTCGTTAAGAAGCTGGCGTTTCGGTATGGAGCTCGTCAGGTAGTGCCATACCCGGTAGTGGAGACGGGTCAGTGCGAATCGTCGGACGGTGTGTTGTGTGATGTGATAGCAAAGGCGGCTTTATCGGAGGGTTCAGAGAGGGAACGGCTCGAATGTGAGTGCCAGTCCCTGTACGGAATGTCATTCGAGAGGGTGCGAAATATATGGGTCGGCCGGTTGAATAGGACAGACCTTGATGTGTGGTATATTGTTGAGATGAAGTGAGATGGCGCTGAGAGATTATCAGGAAAATTCTGTGTTCGAGATACGCAATTCGTTGCGTAAATATCACCATGTCATATATCAGCTCCCGACCGGAGGCGGAAAAGGGGTAGTGCTCGGTTCTATTGCATCAATGGGGGTGCAAAAAGGCACTCGCGTCCTTATGCTGGGCCACAGCGAGGAGATTGTTAAGCAGAACGCCAGTCATGCGTTGCGTTGGGGAGCTGTAACAGCGATTGTAACCAGTCGTGTCAAGAAAGCGCCGACCGGGTCTTGCGTGTCAATGATGGCACAGACCCTACAGCAGCGTATCAAGAAGGATAGTTGGAGGGATTGGCTGAACTCTTTCCAGATGATTATTCTTGACGAGTGCCATAGAGCCGAGTTCAATTTCATCTTCGATGTCATTGGCCCTACCGTATATGTCATAGGCTTTTCTGCAAGCCCCTCCCGTTACGGCTCACAGAGGCAGTTGGGTCTTGACTACGAGGCTATCGTAACCGGCCCGTCGGTGCAGAAGCTGATTGACCTCGGGTGGCTCTGTCGTTGCCGTCTGTTTTCGTTGGACGCACCCAAACTGGACGGTGTCGAGTGGAGCGCGCAGAGAGGAGACTACAACCTCGGGCAGATGGCTGCCAAGTTTAAGTCGGAGGCCAAGTACGTCGGCGCGGTAGAAAATTACGAGCGTATATGCAAGGGAGAGAAGTGTCTCATATTCTGCTGTTCGTCGGAGCAAACGATAGGTATAACAAAGGAATTTCACGCGCATGGAATTGACGCGCGTTACTGCCTCTCCGGCAGCTTCGACGAGGATGAGGATTATAGCGGCGAGCGCAAGGAGTTAGTCGACGCTTTTCGCAACAACGAATTTCCCGTTCTTGTGAACTATGGTTTGTTCACGACCGGCATCGACATTCCTGATATCAAGGTTGTGATGCTGATGTTCTCAACCACGTCGCTTGTGAAGTATTTGCAGTGTCTGGGGCGCGCAAGCCGCCCGGCCCCGGGCAAGGACGGTACGTTTATTTGCCTCGATTTCGGAGGCAACTACGAGCGTTTGGGACGCTACGAGGAGGACCGCGAGTGGTCCGTATGGCATAAGCCCACCGCTGGAGGCGGAGTCGCGCCAGTCAAGGAGTGCCCGGTATGCCACAGATTGATAGCGGTGCAGTATAGCGAGTGTCCTTTCTGTGGATACCACTTCCCCACCAGACACGAGGTGTATAAGGCCGACCTCGAGGAGATACTTGCAAAAGAGGACAAGAAGGAGAATGAGACCATAGCTGGATATGTGGCACGTATGAAGCTGGCCGGTAAGAACTCAAACTGGATACTGGTCAATATCTGTATTAGAAATGCGGATGAGCAGAAAAAGTCCTTTATGGAGGCTATCAAGTATCTTAAAAAGGATGATGGGACAGCATACTCCCCTCAGTTCTGGTTTTTCTTCAAATTACACGTATTGAGTAAGGTAGCAGTAAAACCCACTAAAGAAAAGCCTTTGCTTTTCAAATAAATTTTGTATATTTAAGGTGTGAAACAGATAAGCAATAGCGATTACAAGGCTGTATGCCGATACCTGTCGGAGGCGTCAGTTATCGTGCGCAAGCATGCCGCCAATCTCAAAGAGGAGAACATGGCTAGAATTATGTCTATTCTTGCAAAAAAATTAAATAGAAGAAATGGCTGAAGTTGATAAGAAACTTGTTGTATTAGGAAACCTTGTTATGAGGATGGGTGATGCCCTCGAAATGTGCGTGACTATGGCCGAAGACTACGCCAAGCGTACCAAATCCGGCTCTTTGCGGTTTGAAATCAAGCGTTACATGAGGGCTGCGGCCCACAACGCACATCTGGCAGGTCGAGCCGTACGCGAGAGCTCAAACGAGACTCAGATTAGCGTGGGCGATGACGCAGACGTGTTGATAGCAATGCTTTTGATGCTGATAGACCGCACATCAGGCTCACCGACGGGGATGAAGGGTATGTATGGTGAAATTAAGAAAAAGTATCCCAGCGTGTTGGACATAGACCTGTCGGACGTTGAGAAGAACGCTTTTGGGGAAGAGGTAAAATGAAGGAAAAGAATGAAGAATGGAGCCCCATTTCGGGGTATGAAGGTCTTTACGAGGTTGGTAACTTCGGGCATGTGCGTGGTGTCGATAGACAAGTTTGTGATAAAGACGCAAGACACATTTCAACGAGACAAATTAAAGGGCGTATATTAAAGCCTTCTTCAAACGGCTCCAAGCAGGGATATCTTTTTGTTTATCTTTGTAAAGACGGGACGCCTAAGAGGTTCTATATACACAGATTAGTAGCGCGCGCATTCATACCCAACCCCTTAAATCTTCCTTATATTAACCACAAGGATGAAAACCCCAAAAACAATAGTGCGGACAATCTGGAATGGTGTACTCAGGTTTACAATATAAACTATGGACAGAGAGCGCAGAAATATTCCAAAAGCAGAATGATTCCTATTTTACAAATAAGCATAGACGGTCGCACTGTGACAGAGTGGGAGTCTGCGAAAACAGCTGGGAGCGCTCTGGGTTTTCATGCCGGCACACTCACAAACGCGTGTCGAGGCAAAATTAAGTCTTACAAAGGTTTTATATGGAAATATAAATATGATTATCCCCACACCAAGTCAACCAAAAAACAACCGAAAACGCTCGATGCCTGAAGGTAAAATTCAAGCAAGTTGCTTTCAGTTTTTTTACAATAATTACCCACAGTATAGAGGGTTGTATTTTGCTGTACCAAACGAAAATAGTCGTGCAGATTCAAACGCAATAACAGGCGCGATAAGGAAAGCTATGGGCGTATATCATGGAGTCGCAGATACTATAATGATGATTCCCAAGGGCAAGTTCCATGGTTTATGTATAGAATATAAGGACGAGAAGGGAAAGCAATCCGCTCACCAAATTGAGTGGCAAAAACTCGTGGAGGCGCAAGGCTATAAATATGTTGTCTGCCGTTCTCTTGAAGATTTTAAGGAAATTATTGATAATTATCTCAAATTATAGTATATTTGCCGAATGAGTGTACGTATTCCAATGAGACCGGAGGGGCTTATAACCCCATTGACAGATGCTGAGAAAGACTGCTTGACATGGTTTGTCCTGTCGTCTTGCAAGAAAGAGGATGCGTATGCCATGTTCGTCAATCCATCCGTGAAGGTATCAAAACCAGCATGGAAAAAGGCGACAGAGCTGCTCTTTGACAGCGTGGAGGCAATCCAGTATATTGACGCATACAAGTCCACCTTGGAGCTGAGCATGAACCCGTCTCATAAACCGGCGGAAATGTCGGACGAGGAAAGACGTCGCCGAAAGATGGATGCTATCGACAAGTTGATGAACTTTGTCATACAGAAGGCCAACAACATCGAAAATGTTGAAAACCCCGAGGATGTGATAAAGTATGCCGAGAAGTTGGGATTGCTTGAGAGTGAAGAGGAAAAGGTGATAGCGCCGATGCGTTATCTTCCTGAAAGCTGCTCTGAGTGTCAATACAAAAGGTTTATCGAAGAAAATTGTGTTATAGAAAAAGATTAAAATGTTGTACGAAGTAACAGGAAAAGTAATCGCCGTCCTGCCAATGGTGACAGGTTCATCGGCAAAAGGAGAGTGGAAAAAGGCTACGGTGGTAATAGAATACCCTGATGGCCAGTATGTAAATCGTCTGGCTCTGGATAATATGAAGAATGCGGACCAGTTCGCGGCCATCCCTGTGATGAGCGAAGTGACCGTCAAGTTCTCTATCCAGTCACGCGAGAATAATGGTAGATGGTATACAAGCGCAAACGCTGTATCATGGAATGTCCAGCAGCCGGCTCAGCCCGCGTCTGGTGGCGACCCGTTCTAACGACGTGTGAATTTGTTGCTCATAAATGGAAATATTTGGTTAGTAATTGAAGACAGGTTCTGGCCAGATGTGAATCCTGCTAGAACAAAAACGGAGATATGCAGCTCATCACTGCAGTTGGCTTGAGAAGGTCATGTGTATGAACACTATCTCCAACATCGTGGGGTAGCGCAGCGGTAGCGCGTTGGGTTCATAACCCAAAGGTCGGGGGTTCGATTCCCCCTCCCGCAACTAAGGTTAAAATGAAACAAGATGAAACTGACGGTTGAACGTAAATGGCGCAAAGAAGATTACACTATCGGCATTTTGTATGTTAATGGTGTTCGCTTATGTAATACTCTGGAGGATGCGGTAAGACCGGAGAAGATATATGGCAAAACCGCGATACCCAAAGGTACGTATCGTGTCCTTATGAATACCAAAAGTCCCAAGTATGAGGGACGTGAATGGACTAAACCCTATGGAGGTATCGTTCCGAGGCTCAGAAATGTGCCTAATTTCACAAATGTGCTCTTGCATGTCGGGAACTCGGCGGCAGACACCGATGGGTGTATCCTTGTCGGCGATAACACTATAAAAGGTAGGCTTACCAATTCCACCAACCGCTTCTACGAGTTGATGGGTAAACTGCTTAGCGCTGCACTCGCAGGCGAATCTATTGACATAACAATACTTGAGCCATGACCAATCGCAACAATGATGGCATAGGAAGAATGCTGGCGTTCATAATTATGTGGGCCATCGCACTCACTATAGTACTCTGTTCGCTGGCGGGTTGCAGGACCGTATATCAGCCGTATCCAGTACCCGAGTATCACGAGGTGCATGACACTGTAAAATCCATTGAATATAGAGATAGTGTCGTTTTCAGGGACAGAGAGGTTCGTGACAGCAGTTCCTTTCGTCAGAGCGGAGACACAATCCGCATTGAACGATGGCATTGGGAACGGGATTACCGATACGAGAAAATACTCCAAGCGAAGATTGACAGTCTCTCCCAAATTAAGCGAGATTCTGTTCCTTATCCAGTTCCGGGACCAGTGGAATATGTCCCAGCACAGATGACAAACATGCAGATATTCTATATGACCTTGGGAAAGGTCTTTCTCTTCATACTGTTTTTGGCACTAATTGTGATATTAGTAAAACGACGATTTTTTGGCATTTTCAAAAGTTAGTAAATGAAAGGCCGCCTAGTCTGAGACAGATATGGCGGCCTTTACCTTATTTTTCCAATATTCTGGTGACTTCTCGCATGATATATCCTTGCAACCATGCAGCGTCCTCTGAGCCGCAAGAAACGTCATAATGACGCGCGATGGCGTGTTGCACATGGTCTATTTCGTGCGCCACGGTGTCCATGAATTGTTCCTTGCTGGTGGCCGGGCCTACAAACATCACACTCATTGTAAGGTCGCTTCTCGAGACCGTCATGCCGGTGTTTTTATGTCTCAAGACGTCCATAGCTTCGATGATGCGATATTCGCTCATGCCAAACGATTCCATGATAGCATGCATGCGGTCATAATCCCTGCGTGTGTAGTCATAGCAGAGTAATATGCCCCAAGCTCCATCCACGTCGATATAACGTTCCTTCATGGCCCTATAGCATTAATTCCCAGTGAATAGGAATACCGGCATTACACATTTTGGTTATGAAGCAATCCAAGACGTTCTCTGGCATGCCGTCGGGGTCGCATAGAGTCTCTTTCACGAAAGAAGCTCTATCCGCATCGCTTTTGAGAGTCTTTGGATAATCCGCGATGGCCATCATAAACAGATACCAAGCCGTGTATATAAACTCTTCGGGAATCTCCACTTGATTTTCCTTGAGCACAGACTTGATGTCATCCACGGACCTCGCTCGGACAGATTTCATCTGCTTGGTCTCGGGGTCTTTGGTCTTCATCTTGCTGATAGCCCACTCTGCGAGCTTTTTACTGAACAGGCCGTGGTTTTCGTCCTCATACATAGCACGGCCCTCACTGATATATTGTCTCATTTCAGGTTGTTTTTAGGTTAAACAAAAAGGGGTCGGGCTTCGCACCCAAACCCCTTAAAAAATCACATGTAGCGGCCGCGAGAGTCGCGAGAACGACGAAACATTTCCTCTTCGTCTGCATCCTCCCATCCGTGGCGATAACCCTGACGGTAGCCGTGGTCGTAGTCGTCGCGGTATCCGCCTTCATAGCGATATCCGCCGCGCATATTGCGGCGCATCTCTGAGCGCATCTGCTCCTTTGAGCCTTCGCTCTCTTTGTCAACAAATATCCAACTCATTGTAGTAAGGGTGTTTAGGACTTCTCCGTCTTAGCCGGTCCACCATTCAGCGTTCTTAGGATGTTGAGCATCTCTGCGCTCTGCTGTTCGAGGGTCGCCAGACGTTTGTCTTGAGCGTCGCTCTTTTCTTGTAGGTCGATTATCGACTGGGCTCGTAACTTTTCCTCCTTGTAATTAGGGTTAAGACTTTCGAGCATCTTATCCCCTTCGGTCAGTATCATTTTGTGATAGTCGACCTCTGTTAAGGCTTTCTTGGAGGCTTGTATCATGCTGTCTACGGCCTGAATCATAGCCTCTCTGCTGCCGGTGAATGTCTCGTTGCCGCGAGCGGCAATCTCCACGTTGACCGGCACATCGGGGATTACCCTGTCGTTGCCGTTGACTGTCACAGTGATGCTGGTAACGTGCTGCATACCCATTCCGTTATAGACTCCGGGTGTCTGCTGCTGATACTTAGGTTGCGGAGCGGTCTTTTCTTTAACCACGCCTTGCTCGAGAACGGGTTTGTCTCCCTTTCTCAGTATGTAAAATGGCGAACCTGCGCCAAGACTTTGAAAATCCATTGTTAGTCACTTTTGTTTGTTAATACTCTATTAGGCTACTGTGCGCGACATCAACTGCAGTATGTTGTTGAACCTGTCGTTGAAAACGAGGATTGCTCCCGTGCCTCCAATGAGGTCCGCAACGGTCACTGCAGTTCCGTCAAACAAAGTAAGACTCCGTGTCACTCCATTCAGAGATAGAGTGATAGGCAGGGTGGTTGTCGTACCGGCCGGAATTTCATCTGCAAGTCTTACAGTGAAATATCCGACAGGTGCGAGCCTGTCCCTTCTCCACCCCAGTGCAAGGTCAACAGATGTATCCGAGACCGTTACGTTGGAAGTGGTCAGGTAGGGCACGCCTCCTGCGTTGGTGGTAACACTAAAGCATCCCATAACCAATCCTCCTTATGCTTTAGAATACGATGTTGCCACCGAAGTTGTTGCCGTAATAGCCGCCGTAGTAACCACCACTATAGGGTGTGTTGTTTACAGCCACAAGGTTGGGGTACTGAACCGGTACAGTGTTCGGCATCTTGTTCTCAATCTCCGTCAGCTTGGTCTGCAGAGGTGATACGACGGTGTTGACATAACCGATAATCTGGTTGGTCTGATTGGCGTTGTCAATCTGACCGCGCAGCTGGGTTATGATGTCGGCCTGAGTGTCAATCTTAGACTGCAGCTCACGCTCCTTGAGTGCGCAGAACTGGTTGTCCATGGCCACGGTCTGAGCGTTGATGGCATTCAGAATAGAGTTGGCGTTGCGGTCAGCCTGACTCTGCAGGGCATTGGTCTGCTGGCATATTGCAAGCTGGTTGTCGCAGCAACATTTCTGGAACTGGCTAGCAAGGCTTGCGTCGCCGGCTTGAATGGCGTTCACAATCTGGAGAGTAGACATACCCTGCTGAGCAGCTAAAGTAGCCAGAGCGTTCTGTACGTTCTGAACAGCACTGTTAACAAGGTTGAAATCCTGACCAAGAGCGGTTGCGAGATTCTGGATTGCTGAACGAGAAGCCTCGCCCTGAGATGTGATTGCGTTCATGATAAGTTCACGGCCAGAGTCGTTGCTGAGCTGATTGGAGAGGAAGCCAGCACCACCGGCGTTTCCGCCCCATCCACCAAAGCCGCCACCCCAGCCGCCATTGCCCCAACCAAACATCGAGGCGATGATTGCAAGGCCAAACAGGTCAGCGATGCTATTGAAACTGCCGAAACCTCCACCAAAGCCATTACCCATGCCGATGGGGATAGAAAACGGAATACTTCCGTTGTTGTTGCCATTCTCGGGCAACTGATAAATTTCTGCCATATGAATTAGCGTTAGTTTGTGAATAATTAAGTTTAGTTCTCACAATCGCGATTGATATGGCAAAAATAAAACGACGCGCAACGGGAAACTAACGATTCCATTGCGCGCCATATTCAACTATGAACGAGCTATTTGTGTTCGGACCTCAACTTTTTGATGGCCTCTTCGAGCTTAGCCTTGTTATATCTGATTTCTTTCGAGCCTTGGTCGTGCTCTCCCTTCGGCAGCTTCCCTTCTTTAACAAGTTGGTAGAAGCGGCTCTTTTCATACCCGGACATACGGATGGCGGTATATGTGCTGACTGTCGGCGATGCTATTTCTCGTAAAGTTTTGAGGAGGGATTTCTGTTGTTCCTCAGATATGTTTGTGTTATCCAAATCAGTCAGGAACATCTTCAATATGGTCCTTATGTTTTCTTTTGTCTCTGACATGTGCTATAGTTGAAGTTATAATTGTTAGTCCGAGTAGTCCGCAATGCAGGACAAACATTCCTTTGTCGGACAAGGGTATTCCCCAGATGTAATCAATGATGTTCATAATTTCGCAAGCAAGAATATAAAGGACTAATAATATATAAAAGACGCAGAACCTAAAATATTTGGCTATTGCCAACCATGCGACAAGAAATGTTGCGCACATTATATATCCTAACCATTCCGTTTCTATATACAGATAGGATAAGATAGAGTTTGCCGCGCAGCATATAGCGCCTATCACTGGCACAAAACGAAGTAGCCTTATAATGAGCTCTTTCATTAGTGGGTCTTTCTGCCGTTTCTTGTTACGCCGGCTTTTGTCGCAAGCCTTTTGGGTCTACGAGAGGAACTTTTGAGTTTAGCCTTCGCCATGATTTAATATGTTTAATTTGTTTCAACAATTTGATTCGTGTTTGTCGTTTTCAAACGCATCTGCTATCTCGGGCTTTTTAATCCAGCTTGTTATTAGTTTCAGCAAACTAAAACGCTTTTTCACACCCTTATATTCCAAATAGTTGTCTATGATAGACTGCAGTTCTATGCCATAAACAAAAGCTATAACTATCAGGGGCAACAGGGGGATGTTAAACGGAGAAGAGAAGGAGACACCAAGGACCCAAGCGATAGCAATCCAGCAAATGTAGTCAACGAGTTTGTTTATGCTTCTCCGTATTGCTTTAGACCTTCTTATTACATCCCCTCTCTTTCTTGCGGCTTTTATTCCGAAGTTGAGGTCTGCGATAATTAGGACTATGGCCACTATTAGCCATGCAAACAACTTCTCCCACCCATCTACGAAGGGTGCCAATACTGTGGCTGTCGTGCCGCTGATTAAACTTTTATCTTCCATATCGCGAAAATAGTAATTATTCCTGAACTATGGTGCGGCCTTTGTCTTTTTTATCAATTTTTGGTTTATCTGGATTGGGGTCGTCTTCTACATTGCCGGATGTTCCATATTCCTGCTGCACCTGAGCTGGAATCTCCGCCTTGAGACGAATCTCCTCTTCCCACTCCTTGAGTATCTGCTCGTAGTCGTCCATGTGCGAGTTCCCGAGGTCAGCCATAGCGGCTTTGCGGCTCTTGAGGCGAGCGTATACCTGTGAAGTCTCTATATCGACCTGCTCCTTGGTGTTCTGCGGAATCCAGATATTCTGTCCCGAGCTGAGCATGAGGTCTGCATATTCGGTTACGTTCTCCTCTATTGCTCCAACGAGCGTCTTAAGGGCTTCTGTTACCTTACGCACGCCTTTCGAGAAATAAGGCCACATATTCTGTGCCCACTGTATTTCGGGAGTGAAGAGCAGCTTGAGTGCGGCTGACGAGTCAAGACCTGTACGGAAAATCTCCGGTTCGATGAATACGGACATGGTTGTGCGTACGATGTTGGCCCACAGAGACTCAATTTGGGTCTTTGATATGTTTGATGCGTCAGGCGGAGCGAGGAACTTGCCGTCCGAGTGGGCTAAGCTATCTGCATCACCCTTAATGCCGATGGTCTTCCCGTTGACGTCAGATGGCGGAAGGTTTATTATCTTCTCGGCTTTCAGGAAGAGGATTGGGAAAGCAGTGGACTTGGCTTCCTCGGATACATATGACAGCGCGTTCTCAAGAGCTTGGATTGACAGCTGAGCCGGTCCGGTCGGAATATCCGGTATGCGGAAGTAGAACGCCTGAATGTCACCCGTCTGAGACTTCACCTCTTTGATGAGGGTGTATCCGTCCTCTGACTTCGTGCCACGAGAGACGTTGACAAAGTTACGAAGGCGCTCTACGATGTTTTTGGGCTCGTCTTGGCTGTTTACCCACGTTTGCATACCGGCAGAGGAAAAGACGTCTACAGCTTCCATACCTTTATATTTATAACGGCGATACAAGACGTCGTTGCCGTTTTCATCTACGTCGGGGTAGAGTATGTCGCCTTTCTTGTAGGAGAATACCTGATAATCAAGCGTTCTACCGTTATTATATAGATAGATGGCTCCGTCTCCGGTAGTAAAGCAAGAATCCACCAACTCGGTCCAGCCGGAGTTCAGGCCCATACGGTCCTTCCACGACTGGATGCGCTCGTAGCACTCTTGCTTGCCTCCCTCGCGTGCAATCCAAAAGCCGTCTGCAGCGAAGTGGGACACCTTCTTCATGGCGATGCACTGCTGTACACCGAGCGACACTGTCTCCACCTCGTCATAATGGTCTATCACAAAAATAGGCTCTCCTTTTCCGTCCTTCTCCTTACTGGGAGCATATACCGGCCTGCGCGACATATATTCGCTATTTACCTCGTGGGCGGTAGGTTCTATTTCCGAAAGGAAATCATCTTGAGTGAGATTGAGGACTCTAAAATTCGGGCCTCCTTTCGTAGATGCGACATAGTCGACTCCGCCGCCTTCCTGCTTGATTGCGGAATCACGCGGTATTCGCCGTGTCCAATAGTCTTTCTTGAAATGTTCGCTGATGTTCATATCTGTATGCTTTAGTTTATTTATGACCAAACTCTTGCTGACCTTCCGTAGGAATTATATATGCCGAAGTAGGCGTCATCCTCGACTTGCACTGGCGCCTTCTTTTTCTCGCGCCCATCGAGGTCGAATATGGCGCGTAAATTAAAGGAATCCATAAGGTCTGGGGACGAGTGGAATTTCGCCTTATATTCATCTTTGCTGCGATAGTAAATCTTCTTGAGTCGTGTTGTTGTGCGGAATATGTTTATTTCGTCATAGAACACGTCGATAAGTTGGCGTCTGTGGCCGTCTTTCCCGTAGGGTATGGATGTGTTCTGGTCGACAGAACAGGAAATCTCACCTTTTTCAAGCAGAACCTTCATCTTGCCCATGAGCTGTGAGCGGAGGTTGAAGTATTGCTCCATCATGACCGGATTGCCAGCCTCGTCGTATTCCTGTATGGTTCGGCGGTTTCCGGTAATACCCATACCCTTGGTGAATGCCGTCAGATAGTAGCCCACTCCAGTGGCGTCAAACGCAAAATTCTCTACCGGTATGTCATACGCTGCGAGGACTTTGTTTATTTCGTCCACAAGCGTCTTGGGGTCTGTGCGGATAAAGACGATGGCTATGACCGTATGTCCTCTCCAAACGAAGAACGGGCAGTTGTCCGAGTCTTTGTTGCCCATTGATACATCCAGAGTTCCATACATTGTCTGGTCATCATCGACCGGCGCGGAGAACATATTCTGTATCATCTGACGGGAAACGGTCGTCTCTTCATTATCGTTGGGACCGAAATACGCTCCATGAAGAATGTTGCGCTGCGTTGCGCCCACAGCGTGCAGGTTTCCGATGTTTTCACCTCCTGTGGCGGCGATGAGCTTTTTGTTATCTCCCGCTTCACCGGTAAAGAATGTGAACGACTTGACAATTTGATATATCGTGACTCCTGCCTCTTTTTCTTTGGCGCTTATCTCGATGTGGGCTGCTTCGGCGACTTCTTCTGGCGTATCTCCCCATATAATACCTTCAGGTCCGTCACCGGCCATGTAGAAATAACGGGTTGCGCCGTTCATCTCAGGTTTGATATAAAAGTCACTGCCGAGGTAACCAGCGTCCATCAGCATTTTCGTGGTCCAGTGCTCGTATTCGGGGTTGAACGACAATACCATTTGCGGCTTCATCCCCGAAGAGTCGCGGTTGCGACTGAACCAATATGAGAACATCTTGAAGGAACGTATCTCAGTTGCCTCATCTATAGCAATATATGAAGCTTGGTTCTTTTTGGCGTACGACTTGAAATCTTCCCATTCGGCGGGATTCTCGATGTTGAAGTTGCTATGTATCATCTGCAAGTTCGAGTTCCATTGGGGCCATGCGAATGTAGGGTAGTCAGAAGAGTTGTACTGGCATCCTGCAAAGTTGCCGAGTATTTCGACACCATCGCGGAATATTGACGAACCTTTCTTTGAGTCTTGCAGACGTACAGATATAAAACGAGCCGTATATCCCGACTTGTCGATGCCACGCAGAGCGTTGAGAAGCATGCAATATGTCTTACCCATTGAGGCAGCTCCAGCCAAAAAGACCAAATTGGATTCGCAAGAGCACAATTTTTCCTGCAATCCCTTCTGCGGCATAAAGTCGACCTTGTCTCTCAAGGTGAAGTTTCCGACCTTATCCCAGCCTTTATCTGAGACGGTCGGGTCCTTGCGCTCTACCGTCGGATAAAGCGCAGGCCATTTCGCCTCTTTATTGACAAGACTTATTTTCATTTGGCACAAAAATAATGGAAATGTTTGGAATATAAAAAAAATAATATATATTTGCGCCAAATCACAAAAATGTTTTTGGAATGAAAGAAAAAATTCTGGCAGCTCTTAAACAGAAATACGCAAATCTGGGTCTGAGCGATGAGGTTTTAGTAGCGGTCGCCTCTGCCAATGAAAGCTACATCACAGATGAGAATCTCGACAGTTTCGTAGCTGGTGCTGAAGGGATGCTCAAACAGTATCAGTCCATCGCAGACAGGGCGCGCACCGAACGTGATACAGCGAAGCGTGAGGCGGACGAACTGAAAAAGAAGGTTGCTGAACTGGAGGGTAAGAAAGACCCTGACCCCGACCCCAACAAGCCTGATATCGCAGCTATTGTGAAACAGGCCGTCGAGGAGGCTACCAAGCCCTTGCAGGAAAAAATCTCCACCCTCGAACACAACAACAGTCTCGAAGAAGCCGTTAACAACGCCAAGGCTTCGTTCTTTGCCAATGAGTATGTCAAGAAGTATAAGGATGAAGGCGATGACGCTTGGGAGCGTGCAATCGAGATTAACGAAGCGCAGGGCGGAAAAATGACCGCCGATGAGCTCTCTGCAAAAGCTCTCAGTTACTTCAATAAGACTGTAAGCCGAATCGGAGTGGACACATCGAAGCCTTTTGTGGCCGACAAGCACGACGATGAGGGTACAACCGATTGGAGTGCCGAGAAGAAGAGGCTCCAAGAGGAGGGTCGACTCCCTGCCGAAGAGTAATTAACTTAAAACCAAACGGAAATGAAACACGGAAATGTTTTTGGTTCCGAGACCAAGAGCTACGACGCCAAGTCGATGCCTCTGTGGATTGAGGTCAAGGAACAGAAGCTCGGTGGTGGCACTATCAGCCTCGCCGGGTATTCAAAGGGAGACCTTATCCCTGCCGCCGTTCCCGTATATCTTCCCAAGATGGGTGGCAACGCCGTTATCCTTGATTCATTCGAGGTTGACGGCGCTGTTACTTCAGAGTCAACAGCCATCAATCTGAAGAAGGGTGCTTTCGGCGTAGTTCCTGTTAAGGGAATGATAATCGGTAAGGTCAACGCATCGGGTGTCGCCAGCAAGGCTGCCGCACTTGGTGATTACACCGAGGGCACAGGTTTTGCTATCACAGCAAATTCACTGGGTGCTCTTTCAGACGGAGATTTCGTTTATATTATCGCCGAGGCTGGTTCCAGCAAGGCTGCCGTTAAGCCCAATGGACTGTCTCGCAGAGAGTTGTATATTGACTTCGAGGTTGGAGCAAGCGAGCCTGTTGGCACTATCGCCGTTGTGACCAAGGGTCAGATTCTTGCCGACCGTATGCCTGCCGCCCTGCCCTCATGGATGGAGGAGGCTCTGAACGGCAACATCACATTTGAACACGAACTCTAAAAAGTAAAGCCTTATGAAAAAGTATAGCGAAGGGTTTTATACCCTGATGTCAGAGGCTGGAATACTTTCCAGAGAGAGTTTTGACGGTTACCTCAAGGACATTATCGGCTTCGGTAATTCACAGGCGCTGAATCTTGACGGTTTCACATTCGAGCCCGCCATGCAGCTGAACTTCGATTACGAGCAGATACAGGTCGAGAACCGTATCAAGGTTATGGCTACCTACACTGACAAGGATTCTGAGGCCATACCTTTCGGAACCAAGGGCTTCACCACCAGTCGTGGTGTCATCCCTCGTCAGAAAGCTCGTTTCCTCATGGATGAGGACGACTATCGTAAGTATCTGTCTGTCGCCAAGGACCTTGATATTCAGGGTGGCAACATTAAGAGCTACGCTCTCGATGTTCTGTTCAACGGTATGACCGACATCAAGGATGCTCACATTACCTCTATGACTTATCAGCGTGACCAGATGGTTTCCAACCGTTCTCTCACACTGTCTGCAGCCAACAACCCGCGTGGTATTAAGGGTCTGACATTCTCTGCCAGCGTTCCTGCTGAGAATGTAACCACTCTGACTGGCGACTATCGTTGGTGGACTAACGACGACAAGACCACTCAGGGCTCGGCTTCTAATCCTGTTAAGGATATGCGCGACATCGTACGTGCAATGAAGCGCAAGGGTTACACCACCATCACTGTCGAGGTTGATGAGGTATCCTTCCTGCAGGATATGGACCACACCGCTTGGAGAACTGCTATAGGTTATTACCTGCAGCCCGGTCTGCGTCAGACTGCGTCCAACGACGCCAACGCTCAGGCTGTAGCTAACCTCGCTTCTGACGAGCAGCTGAAGGCAGCCTTTAAGGCTATCATCGACGTTGCTGAGGTGAAGTACAAGCAGGGTCTGGTAGGTGTGGAGAAGCTGGATAGCGACTCCAAGGAGCTGGTACGTGTTCCGTTCCGCTCTTTCAACGCCAATACTTACGTATTCTATCCCAGCGGTCCTCTCGGCACTATCAAGGTCGTTTCTCCGCTTACTCCCGACAGCACCGCCATGTACGGTCGCTTCCTCGGTGGTCGCGGTATTATCCAGTACGAGTACGACGCAAAGCACAAGGTTCAGGATTGGTGGTCAGAGTTCACCGGTCTCTGCGTACCTAACCGCGTCTACGAGATGTACTATCTTATCACCAAGTAAACAGAACGGATATGACTGTAGAGCAGTATCTTAGGAGTTTGGTCCCCGGCCTTGATTTGCCGGCCGACGTGATTGCGCGCGCAGCACGCAGTCCTATCGAGGTAGGGTTGGAGAGATTGGACCTCAACGAAGATGTGGATTACATCGACGTGGTTATTCCAAATCCCGAATATCATGGTCAGCCCGATGTCCCCGAAACAATCACTGTCAGACAAGACAGAGCCGATGACGAGGTTTTTCAGACCAGACTCGATTATGCTTCTTCTACAGTCTACTATTCTGTGCTTGGAGTGTTTGCTGGAGGAGGTTATTCTGAATCCGTTGGCGACGTGCGCGTCTCCAAGGGAGGTTATACAATCACGATGGCGGACCGCGCGCGTTTCAAACTGCTCGCGGACGCCTTACGTGAGAAACATGGCTTCATAAAGGAGGTTAGCACCGACAACGGAGCGTACGACTACACCTATCTGAGACATTGATATGGAAATGGAGTTGTTGAAATTCGAGGATTCATGCGTAATCCAGAGGTACGGTATACCGCCGAATCCTGCGCCTGAGCCTGTCGCCGAAAGCGAGGACTGGGACGAGGAGGAAGGAACTGGTACGACTATCTATGAAGGCGCATGTCTTTACGAGGAAGCAGGTACAAGCTTTCGCTATCCTTTTCAGGAACACAATGCGATGGTGTACCTTCCGAGTAATAATGTTTCTATCGAAGTCAATGATGAAGTTTCCGTAACGACGTTTAAAGGTAGAACCCGTAAGGCTTATGTTGCGTCAGTAAGGGATGTGAAGACCCCCCTCAACGGAAGAGAGGTTACAAGGATTGAACTTAAAGAGAACGTGTGAGATGGCAACCATTGAAGTAGGACAACGGCGAAATAGTTCAGGCCAGTTCGTGAAAAGATTCAACGACATTGGCTATGTTGCAACGGCTAAAATTCAGAAAGCCGCTAACAGCTATACAGCCGTAGCTTACTCCGAATTGTTAAAAATGTCAAGGGCTTTCCTTGACTCATACAATACAGAGAGTAAGGGCCAGTCTACACTTCCTCGAGATAAGGGCAATCTGATTGATTCAACCTCGATTGTTGTTTCGCGAGGTTTGACTGCAAGAACTCAAGGTTCAGAAGGACACAGGTCTATACATTTGGACAAGCAAGCCCATCTTGAAGCGAAATGGGGAAATTGGGGGAATGTGCCTGCAGGCAAGGGGTATGGTGTTAATTTCCGAATGGATTCTATAGAAGATACTATGGATATGAAGGATTCGGATTTGGCCGTATCTCTGCGCATAGGGATTCCATACTCTGTTCCATTGAATGATTTGGGGGCTGGTCCACTATCAAAACACAGGGGCTTTTTTAGATGGTTTGCGGCGGATTTCGAGCACAATGTAGTAACTCTTTCAAAAGAAGTTGCCGCAGCCTTGAATAACGCAAGTGCAGATGCTTTGATATTTGAGGGCAAGAAATGAAGATAACAGACATAACACCAGAGAAAAGTCTTGCGACCCTACTCAAGGGCCATATTCTTGTTGGCACGGCACACAAAGTCGTTCCTGTATTCAGGGCCGGCGAAGTGTCTACTGACAACGACGCCGAAGACCTTATTGTAGTCGAGCAGAACGGAATCCCGAGGGTATACACTCACGGAATGGAAGTTCTCTCTGGTTATGCCATAGCTTCGTATTACACCAAGCTGAAATCTGACGGCACTATCCGTTACTCTCGTATCGACAAGATACTCGACCAGATGCAGACCCTTTGCGCTGACGCGACCGATACGAAGTATTTCTACGAGTTAGACCGAAAGAACCTTGTAACGACTCCTACAGCAAACTATAGAATGGGATACTCCCTTATGAGAGTGAACATTCATTGGCACACTAAGTAATAACCATTAAAAACGAATAACTATGTCAAAGTTAGCAAAAGGTAATTTTGAGAGCACTGGCAACCCCTTCGTTGGACAGGGCGACCTCGTCATGTTTGATGCGATGGCTTCTTATGCCAACAAGACTCTCGCTGACCTGAAGAACGCTCAGTCTCTCGGTCAGATTGTTCAGGATTCAACCTCTTGGGAGGGCGATGACGTAGAGACCACTCAGATTAAGGACGAGCAGGGTAATCTGATTACCGCCCGTACCACTGCTGGTACTCTGGCATTCGCCTTTGAGCTGGCTTCAACCAGCCGTGCTATGGTTTCAAAGTTCTTGAAGGGCACAGCAGTATCAGGAGCAGGCGCCGTTTCTGGCACTTTCGCTCCTTCGCAGATTGGCTCAGGCTTTGCTTCTGCAAAGGCTGTAGGCTTTGGTTACGACCTGCCCGTTCTGAACAACATTCCTCTGGCAATCGTCAACGACGGTCAGGACCGCGTTTGGGTATATCCTAAGTGCAAGATTACATCTAACCTGACCTACACAGATGGTCTGTGGAGAATCCGTGCATCAGTCGTTGCTGAGATGGTCAACGAAACCAACCTCAAGACCGGTATGATTATCGACGCTCAGTAATGCGTCTTTTTGTAAAGAAAGGGCGGGTCAATCCGCCCTTCTTTTTAACCTTTAAGTGTATTTTATGTTAGTTGTAATTCCATTTTATGCTCCGGGGCAGCAGGGCCATGAGCTCGAACTTGCAATTGCAGGTTGGCGCAAGCACTGTAAAAGTCCATATCACATCGTCGTGGTAGGCGAGTACGCGCCGGGTATTGCTGGCGACGATATTGAGTTTGTGTTTAGCAAGCGCGTTGACGACATCGAAGGATGTTATCGCCCGCATCTCGATTATGTGAGTTGTTTCCGTAAGGTACGCGAGTTGTATCCGCACGAAGAGGGTATGGTATTCGCAGCCGACGACAATTTTGCAGTAAAGGATTTTGATGAGGCTTGGATACGCAAGTTGCGCTACCTCACCGACAAACCATTTGGTGTTCCGCCTGTGGCGGGCTGGCCGCTTGACACATATTTTACCATGTGCAAGTTGCAAGACCTCGGCTTACCTCAGAGAAACTGGACAACCCACCTTCCTTGTTGGTTTGACTTCAACAAGTTGATGGACATGTTCGACCGCTTCGAGATGGATAAGCAGAGTTATAATATCGAGGATTTGTATTTTAATCTTTATCACGGCGAAGATGAGGCGGAGTTGGATACGCCCTACAAATTCTTTTTGTCGCAGGAATACGACTGGAAAGACTTGGATGCAGCAATGAAGCAGCGCATGTGGATATGCAATACCGTCGAGGGATGGAGCGAAGAAATGGAAAAGAAATTGATGTGTTATTATAATTTGTGAGTATGGAAGATGTTGAGAAACTGCTTGAGAAGGAACAGGAGATTGTACACCGCGCCCCATGTTCTATAGAAGTTAATGGCAAAGTGTATTTTGTAAGGCAGATAAGCAATAAGGTCCGCTCGAAGATTGCCGATTTGGAGAAGGAAGCTTTCTTCTTGGAAAAGCAGTCGGCGGAAGGATTGGCCCTGCGGCAGGCAAAAAAAGTGGACCGTAAGCTGAGGTCGTTACACTCGAAGACCGCCGCTTATTATCTGCTAAACAACTGGGCCCTTTTTGTTCCGTTTTTGTGGGCCGTCAAATGGCGGTTGCTGGACCTCAAGGATAGTGAATATACGTTCAGAATCAACGAGGCCGGCATGCACAACAAGGGATTGGATTTTTTCTTGGCCAACTGGCAGATTACAAAGGCTCAACTCGTACTCTCTACGAGGCTGGTTGGCGAAGGGCTCAAAAAATATCAAGAGAGAATGGAGAGCGTGGAAAATATGTTGGAGAAGGACGCTTCGGGGACAAAACAGGACAACAGATAATCCCGTTTTTTGCGGAGAGTTCTGATAACGAAAAGATAAAGGCTGTTTATGGTAATTATGGCTTGTGGGCGTGGCTGAGATACTGGTATCTCGATACCGCGAATATCGTAAATCTGTATCTGATAGACCGAGGATATTATGATTACGATTTCGAGAAAGTCAAAAAGCCGATACTCTTAGAAAAGACGATAAAGTCTGACGAAGAGGTGTCTGCATTGATGAGAAAGTTTGGCATCGGACAGAAACCGAGCGCAGAGGAATTGCAAGCTATGGCGAGAAAGGAACTGGAAGGTTAATCTTAAACACACACAGCATTATGGCAGAAGAAGAAGGTGGTGGCGGAGCTAGCGGACTTGTCATAAAGTTCAGCTATGACTTGTCGTCAGGTATGGACCAAGGCATACAGGATTACTACAGGGCGATGGGTAGGTTGCAGCGAGCAGCCAAGAGCCAGAGCGTCAAGATTAATTTCGACTGGTCTGGAAGCGAAGAGAAGTTTGAGGAGATAAACAAACTAATAGAAGAGACAATAGGTCTTATCGAACTCAACAGAGAAGAGTTAGCGAGAGCGGGCGGAGATGTGTCTAAGATATCTGCCATCTCTAAAAGGGCTTTTGATGAAAACGCTGCCAACATTGAAAAGAACCTCAAGAAGATAAACGAGTTCTCGTCTAAGCTTGAGAACATGCCGATGACTATGCAGACGTCGGTAACAGCCATGCGTCGTCAGTTGGCGTCATTGTCTGCACAGTGGGACGAGATGTCTGTCGGCGAGAAATTCTCAGGTAAGGGCTTTTCAAAATTGACAGCGGAGGCCAAGGCACTTCTCAAAGCATATATTGCTATTAAAGAGCAGATAGACGAGAACGGCCAAAGTCTGGACACAGTGGCTCGTAAGGAGCGTGAAAAGTCCTTGCTGCGCAAAAAGGATTTGACCACCGAAGCCGAGTATCTTGAGAAAATACGTATTCTTGAGGAGCGTGTCGCTAATGCTCGTATAGGCACATCCAAGCGCACTAAATATATCGCAGAGCTCGAAGCTACAAGAGAGAAATACGAGGCCATAAGCCATTCTCAGCGTAAGGTCAACAAGAATCAGGACGAAATGAAGGCCAAAATAGCCCTGACCGACGCACAGATGAAGCGCCTGAATGACTCATTCCGTCTTGCCGACCACTATACGGGCCGCCTGCTCGTACGTCTGGCTGCATATGCAGGCGTCGCCTTGTTTGCCCGTATGCTGCGTAATATACGCGAAGTTACTGCTGAGTTTGAACTGCAGCAAGTCGCTTTGGGTGCAATCATACAGGACACGGAGAAGGCGAGCACTTTATTCGAGCAGATAAAGACTCAAGCTGTACGCTCGCCGTTTGAAGTCAAAGAACTTGTGACTTACACCAAACAGCTTGCGGCCTATCGTGTAGAATCCGAGCGCCTGTTTGACGTCACTATGCAGCTGGCTGATATCAGCTCGGCTCTTGGCGTCGATATGCAACGTCTTATCCTTGCCTACGGTCAGGTTAAGGCCGCATCGGTTTTGCGCGGTCAGGAGCTGCGTCAGTTCACCGAGGCAGGCATTCCACTCGTGCAGAAGTTGGCCGATAAGTTCACCGAACTGCGCGGACGTCTGGTTTCTACAGGCGAAGTCTTTGAACTTATATCTCGTCGCGCCGTCTCCTTCGGTATGATTGAGGAGATATTCAACGACATGACGGCTGCGGGCGGTGAGTTCTATAAGATGCAGGAGAAGCAAGCCGAGACTCTTAAGGGCCGTTGGACCAACTTAAAGGACGCCATTTCGATTGCTTACGATGAGATAGGCAGGTCTAATTTGGTGAACTCAGCTCTAAACGGTTTGATTGGCCTGACCAGTACGCTGGCTAAGAATTGGCGCAAGGTTAACACTATTGTACTGACAACAGCTGGAGCGATTTCCTTTTTTGCCGTTGCATCGAAAAACGCGAAACTGGCCGCGAGCGCTCTAACGCAAGAGGGACTGAAACAAGCCATTGTTGACGGCAAGCTGGCGTTGCAAAAAACAAAACATGCGACTGCCACCGAAAAACTTACTAAGGCGGAAAGAAGGAGAAATGTTTTCTTAACAAGAGCTAATGCCGCAACAAAGAAAGCGGTGATGGCGACCAATATGTTTGAGCGCGCTGTTTACAAGTTGAGCGCGTCCATCAATAGATTGTGGGCTGCGGTCGGCCCTGCTGGGTGGATAGTACTTGGAATAACCGCAATAGCATCCGTTGTTACTTTGTTCAAGAAACGCGCCGAGTCTTTGCAGGAAACCCTTGCTAAAACCAAGGAGCGTGCCGCCGATTACATCAATTTGCTTCAGCGTACTCCGCGAGACGAGAAGATTCTCGACCAGTATGACAAACTGAGCGAGAAAATGGATAAGACGGCCGAGGAATCGAAAAAACTCTTGGATATTTCAAAGCGGTTGGCTTCCGTATACCCCGAACAAGCCACGCTGGTTGACGCCGAAGCGATGGCATACAAGATTGACACGGAGGAGATACGCAAGAATACCGAGGCCAAGCAGGAGAATATGCGGACGGCAATCGTCGGCGATATCTCTGAATTAGAGAAAAGGAGAGACAAAATAGAAGAAAGACTCAAAGATTTTTATGTCTACGACGGCGCTTTGTTTGACCGCAGAGGGAAGTGGAATGATAATCTCGCCGATATTCGCCAGCGCTTTATGGATTTGCACAAGGAGCTTAACGATGTGAACTCGGCTATAAAAGCTTCTCAGGACGCCCTAAATTATCAGATGATTAAATCTGGTCTTAAAGGCTGGGACCAGCTCTGGAAGAACCAGATTAAAACTCTCTCTATCGTCAACAAAGAACAGCGCGGTTTTGCCGACGACACAATCGAAAACTTCCAGACTATAGAAGAGGCATGGGAGGAGGCCGCCAAGCAGTACAAGGAGCGCGAAGAGACTCTTCAGCAGCTCAAGACTTCCCTTGAGTCTCCTGCCCTGTTGGATGGCAAACAAAGGGCTGAGATTGAGGCCTCTATCGGACTTCTCGAGGATGAGAAGCAGGCTTATGCCGCCATCCTCGATTATTACAACCAGAAAGGCGGAAGAAAAACGAAGACCGACACCAGCATGTTCAAAGACGAGCTCGACCTCGTCAAGCGCATATATAAGAAGTATGTAGACCTTCGCAAGCTGCAGTCGGAACCCGAGGCTAAAGAGTCTATCAAGGCTGCTTACGGCAACCTGACGGCTATTGATTTCCTCAGCCCCGAGGAATTGGCTGCCCGTATCGCGAACATCCGCCAGCGTGCCCTATTGTTCGCAGCACGCAGTTCTGACGAGGATGTCAAGAAAGCCATCAATGAGTTCGTCGACACCGCCACCGAGGAGATTGACAACGTCAGCTATGTCGAGCTGGAGAATGCCATCAAGACCCGTCTCGACAATCTCGCAAAAGACCTGTCGGCAGCAAAGGAGGCCAACAAGTTCTACGACGAGATATTCGGCAAGACCTTTGACCGTGGACTGGCCGAAGCGTTCACTGCGTCCATCTATGGAGCGGACCGCACCAGCGCCCGCAATGCGCTGAAGACATACGTGTCAGAGGTGTTCGGAGCAGATATTGCGGATATCGCGTTCGCCGATGCCCTCATGCCCGACTGGGGCTACTTGGAGGAGATATTCAAGGAGCGCGCATCTACAATGGGAGAAGACCAGAAAAAAGCCGCGCAGGACATCCTTACGTCGGGCCGCAAGACTTCTGAGGAGCAGTTCCGCGTATGGGTCAGCGACCTCGCGAAAGAGAAGGACATCATGGATAAGCGCATTGACCTTCATCGTCAGACGGTCCAGCGGATACGCGAGATTGAAGGCGAGAGTGATGCGAACCTCAATGCATCGCAAAAATCACAGCTCATAGAGCAGTACCGCAAACGCGAACAGAAACTTGCATCAGACATCGCTTATCAGGCTTTCAAGGAGTCTCCTGTATATACCCAGCTGTTCTCAAACCTCGACAATGCTTCCGTCGACATGCTGCGTCGCCTAAAGCAGAACATTGAAGGTCTGAAAGCAGAATGGGACAATAATCTCGACCCAGCTAACCTCAAAGAGTTGCAGTCGCGAATCGAGAATATCGATAAGTTGTTGGTCCAGAAACGCCCGTTCGAAATTCTTACCAAGAGTCTGAAGGAATATTGGAAAAACTCCGACAAACGCAAGAACGCCGATAGGACTGCATTTGAATCGGCCAAAGCCGCAAAAGCACAGCTCGAAGTTGCCTTGGAATATGACAGGCAGCTGGAGGATGCCGAGCAGGTTCTTCGCGACATGCAGGAGGGAAGGACCACTGCCACTGAAGACGAAATGCAGGCTCAGCAAAATACCGTAAACCTCCTTCGTTTGAGGGCCAGAACGGAAAGGGGTTTGTACGAGAATGCCAAGAAACGCGCCGATAGTGATGCCAAGGATGCTGACCACTGGCGCGAGATAAACGAGCTTATCATCGAAGCCGCCAATGTCATCTTGGGCTATCAGGAGCAGCTGACTCAGATGAACGACCTGATATTCAAGATTGCTGCAGCTTGGCAGCATGCCGACGATATCCAGAAAGAATATCTCAACAATCTAAGGGAAGGCATTAACAAAATGATTGGCGGTGTAGCTGAGCTCGGTAAGGGTATTCTTGAAATCAAAGGTGGAAACTATTTCGAGGGAGTCGTAGATGTTTTGGTCGGCTTGGAACGCACAATAGAAGGCGTGCTGAACACAACCAATGCACAAAAACTCCGTGAAATAAACCGCGAACTTGAAGCTCAAGACAAAGCTCTCAAAAACCTCGAGAAAGCATATGACGACCTTAGATATGCTGAGGACAAGGTGTTTGGAAGCGAGTGGGTGACGAATCGCAAACGCGAGATAGACGTTCTTGAGGCCAAAGCCGCTGCTTATGAAAAGAAGGCCGAGGAGGAAATGAAGAAGCGCGACAAGGACCGTAACGAGCAGCAGGCCGAGCAGTACCTTGACGAAGCCGACGCTATAAGGAAGGAAATCTCCAGACGCGAACATGAGATATCCGAGAAGATGGTCGGCACAGACGCCGCTTCTGCCGCTCGCGAGTTCGCGTCAGCATGGCTTGATGCGTATAAATCATACGGCAACACCCTTGATGCAATGGACGAGAAGTTCCAAGACCTCATAGAGAATATGGTCAAGGAGTCTCTCATGGCGCGTGTAATCAAGGATAATATTATAGACCCGATAATGGCCATGTTCGACCAGCTGGACGAGACCGCAAACAAAGAAGACTACATAAAAGCCCTTCAGTCGTCCTTGGAGTATTATGAGGGAGCAAAAGGGAAGGTCAATGACATCATGATGGCTCTGCAGGAAGTGCTGCGTCAGTACGGTATAGACTTTCAGAGCACGGCGTCAGGCCTGCATGGTATCAGCAAAGACATCGCGCAGGCGTCCGAGTCGAGCATCTTAGGCCTCGCGGCTGGCATCAATACGCAGAACTATTATATCAGCAGTATCTATGGTTCTGTAACTCAGATTGTCGAGCTTCTTCAGGGCGGCTCGTCCCGTTATGCTCCCGCCCGTGGAGAAGGAGGAGCGGCTACGGGAGACTACTCCACCTACCTCAGCACCATTCAGGGTCACACCTCATCGATGGCTTCCGATTTATCAGCCATACGTCAGGCTCTCGCAGGACTGGTTGTGCTTAAAGGTAACGCGAAGGCCTTGAATGTCAAGTAGTAAAAAAAAAATACGAGATTTTGATGTAAGTTCCAAGATATTCAATATCTTTGCATTATGTCGAATTGGAAACAGACACTCCTTCAAGAGGCGCGGGAAAAGGGGATGTGCGGCGACTATTTTGAGCCGCTCTCCCGCTGCGCCGATAAGGTTACTGCCATCGAGCTGTATGAGGAGGAGCCGAGATGGGCGCTATCGCATGATTACCCGACTATAAAAGAACTGCGCGAGTGGTTCTCTTTGTTTGACAAGGAGGGCCTCTATATAGACCATAAGTTCGCTGGAGAAGTTCTGAAAGACCGCAAGTGTTATATCTTGCACGGCTGCAGCGGCGAGTTCGTGACGGGCCTGAATGTTGAAAAAGCCATCATACCCGACATCCATATCTCTAACGGTTGCTATCTGAAAGTGAAGGCCGAAGGGTCTCCTGTTCGCATAGACATTTTTGTGTACGGCGACGACAACGTCATTGAAACGGAAGGTGATTCAAAATTCATAGTACACAGACATGATAAAAACTGACATATACATAGACGGCGGCAGTAAGGTTGATACTTACTCTACATACGGATTGCTGTATATATCCGCCGACAACCGCCTCGGGCCTCCTTACAAGGAGATGGATAAGACCTCCTATCCCGAACAGGATGGAGAGCACGTCTATCCTCTGGCCAAAAAGGATGCTTTCGACTATAAGATTACTTTCTTGGTTGAAGGCGAAACTCTCACCAGCATAAACTCAAAAATCAACACCTTCAATGCCGTGCTTGTCAATAATAGCAGCATGTTCAAGAAGGTGACATTCTACAACTACGACCGCAAAGTGAAGATTATGGGTTATCCCAAGCCGATAGATGAAGCAAAGGACTTTTGGTACACGTCTCTCGGCGACAAGACCCAATCAGCCCTTGTAGAGTTTGTAATTCACGTCGCAGACCCGACACAGTGCGATTTTAATTACGTTCCAACAACATGATAAACGAGATAACCGAAATAGGATTTCAGGATGGTGCAACCTTGAGTAGCGCCACCGTGACGCTCGCCGACATGGGCGAGCGCACTATTACTGCCGATATCAAAGTCAGCGGCAACGACTTGAGTGTAGACGACATGGAGCTGGAGTTCCGCGGAGAACGCTTCGTCCCGATTGCCAGAGACCCGAACGCGACAAAAACCAACGAGCGCGTTCAGTCTGTCGTTTCGGTTACGTTCTTGTCATATGCGATATCTCAGCTCAAACGTTTCTGGTTTTTCAAGAAACCAGAGCAGGGCACAAATATCTTCGTCGACCAGTATGTCGTGCCCATCGGTCTTACATTCACCGATTTCGTGAGCTATCTCGGAGCAGAGCTGTCTTACTACTACGGCTCGGAAATCACCTGCTCTTATGACCCTAACCTCGACCTGACCAACCTGACCGAAGCGAAGTATCTCGACATCAACTACACGACACTGTGGGATGTTCTGACGCTTGCTTACGAAGCCTACGGCGTCAGATGGAAGATTGTACGCACAAACGACACGTACAACATATTCTTCACGTCTGCCTCAACCGAGATAAGCCATGTCTTCAAGTATGGTTATGACGGCGGGTTGACTCATATCGAGCGTCAGGCCCAGAGCGAGGACTTGCATAACAAGATATTTGGTCGCGGAACGGACCGCAACCTTCCTTTCTATTACTTCAAAAGAGTTCGGGAAGGGGATACTACGGGTTATGTTTCCGACCCCGATTGCCTCTACGAACTCAAACATGTAAACTTCGAGGAGATGCGAGGCATCGCCTTCCGCTGGTATGTGCGCGGATGGATGCAGAACTCTCATCACGACACAACTTGGGAGAACAATCTCGACCCCGATTACACAACCGCTTACAGCTATCCGACATACACTACATCCGATATACCCTCGTCGCCTCAGTGGCTTCACGACCTCTGTCTTGAGGCGTTTAACAAAGGCAAGAACAGCGTACATGAGACGCAGTTCAACCCCATCGAGTATGTCAAGGACGATGTATCTATCGAACGCTACGGCGAGCTTTGGGGTAAGGCTGAGACGGATGAAAGCATTTATCCCACCATGCAGGGCGTAACGGTGTCGGGTTTGGGCCGTATTGACCAAATCATCGATTATGAAGACCCGACAGGCGTGGACAATATCGACGTCGCCGCCGCAGAGGAGTCGCAGGTTATTCAGTATCCCGACGCGGTGGAGTTTTATCAGGGGATGAGCAACAGCGCATGGCCAATGGCGTTTGCACCAGAAGTCATACCCGCTCCCGACCCCGACAACCCGTCGTATTATATTCACACCCCGTCTCCCGAATGGGTGGGCTATCAAACCCATCACGAGGGCGCAACGACACATGAGAGCTGGGTTAAGGTGACAATGGAGCTCGACCCCGAGAAAATGCAGATAAACGCATGGAGTCCCGTTTCCATACCTGAAGGTCTGAGCGGATACGTCGAGTTCGACAAGACCGCCGAGTCGGTATTGCAGTTCACAAAGATTGAAACGACCCTGCTCAGCGAAGGGCAGGTCAAAAATAAATACATAGACGTGTCCGCCGAATGGATAGCTCAAGGGTATTCTCTCGAGCTTGTCGGCGAGCCCTACTTCTACGCCAAAGACGCGAACGGAAACTATATAACCGAAGATGATGAGAAGGTCAAGAACCCAACGCTGACTTCGGGTAACTGGATATTGGAGTTCCATGTGGGTGCCAAGATGGTCACTCGTAAGGGCTATGACGGATACACACCGTCACGATGGCCAGAGATACCTGCATGCAGCATAAAGATACATAACATCAACGTCCAGACCTATCGTTCAAGCGCCACACCTTACCGCACATTCTATGTATGGGCCAAGAATATATGGCAGACCACGAAGTCTCAGAGCGAAACCGCGGCGGAGTACGCCGCACGCGTATGGGGCCCCATCCTCGGCAATAAAGGTCAGGAGGCGAAAGTAGTGTTTTCGTCAGGTCAGCTTGCAACCAGCTCCGATTGGGATTTCGTTATCAGCAAGGTCGAATATGATACGAGCAAGACCCTTAATGGCGTGCAGTCCGAATGGAAGTTCCTGCTTCTGAAATCCGAAGCCGAATATCAGGCCGACGGCAAGTTTATTCCGAGGCAAGGTACAGCACCTGTCTCTGGCGACTACTTCTTTTTTGTTGATAACGGCATCGTCATGCCGCAGCAGTTCGTTATGGCTGCCGAGGCACGTCTGGACGAATATAAGCTGGAGGTTCTGTCCGAACAGAAAGATATTCTTCCGTCGTGGTCTATCAACTTCGACAAGATACGTATCGCAACACTCGCATCAGGCGAGCAGACGTCATTATACAGCCAACTCGAAGCAGGCAAGCAACTCAAGTTCCAAGACCCGCGTCTCACTGACAACAATATACTGACCAAGTATATCGAGTCGCTGACGATATCGTGGAACGAAGGCGAATCAATGCTGCCGAACGTCGAAGTTACGCTCTCCGACGTTTTGCGCGTCTATCATAGTCCGATACAGACTTTGTCAGCTCAGGTGCGGACAATTCAGATGGAAAGCGTCACCGAACCCGAAGCCGAAGATGTGTCGCGCAAAGTTGCGGCTCGAGACTCTATACCTTCGACAGGTGCGGCTAAAGCCAAAGGCAGTGCGCCGCTTCAGCTCGCATCAACGCTGCAGAGCCCTAATTACTCCAGCGGTATGCTCGACGGAACGGGCTGGTCCATTTATCGCAATAACGATGGCGACTACACGTTGGAGATAGACGTCTTGAAGGCGCGTCGCGGCATCGTTGCGACCAATGTGACCGTTGATGAGTGGTTGCATGAGGGCGGTGTAAGGATTATGTCGGCTGCCAACATGCGTATCAACCGCGTAGATGTGTCAACCGACTATTATACCTGCTACTTCGATAATCAGAACGGCTCGCTGTTCAATTTGTTCCACGAGAACGATATCGCACTCTGCAACAAGAGTGAGGTCGGTGACGGCAGCACGAAGTATTACCGTTATGTCGTAGCCGAAGTGTCGGGCAGTTATGTACGTCTGTCGCGGGCATCGGGAGCACATGACGGAGATGGCATACCGTCTGCAGGTGACGAAATTATACAATACGGCAACACAACCGACGCCAACCGTCAGCATGCTATCGTTATTGACGCCAAGAGCGGGCATGAGCGGATGTTATTTAATCTGAGTTCAGTCAGCGCAACTGGTGTCGTTTACTATTACGTCGGCGCCGCCGAGGATACCACTGGTGTTGAACGCCGTCGCTGGTATGTGGGCGACACCAACGGATACATCGAATACACTTGGAACCCAAATGCCAACAGCGGTCAGGGAGGCTACGTTCTCGCTATCGGTGGCGATGTCTACATTGGAAGCGGACAGGTTAGCATCGAGTCTCTGAACTACCTTGCTGCTGCTTTAGGTGACGACCAGAGTCAAGGCCTCGTCCTGTCTAATCAAATCGCCGTATATAACGGTAACAACATTATGGGCGGTCTCAGCGGCGTTTACGATAGTTCGCTGGCTGGGGGCGGCATTGCTGCGTGGTTTGGCGGAGCCAAGACCGATACTGGCGAGGGATTTGCCAAGGTCGCCTTCCGTTTTGACGGCTCGGGTTATGTCGCCGCCAAGCATATCAGTTGGGATGCCGCAGGTAACTGTACCATTGACGGCACGGTCCAGCTCGCATCGGGCGGTACTGTCGGTGATATGCTCACTCTTGTTCAGGGCGCACTTCAAAAGACACAGGTGGCAAGCAAGGGTAGCCATAGTCTGCCAGTTTATTTTGACGAAGATGGCGACGCGCAGGAAATCGACTCACTTGAAGTCGACGGAGGAGTAGCGGGAGGTGGTTTGGCAAATCTTGGTATGGGCGGTGAAGGAGGTATCGGAACTGTCACTGCCGTGCAGATAGGCACTGCGACTCCTATACTACCCGTAAATGGAATTGTGACATTGCCTGCCTATCCCTCATTGGCTGGTTATGCCACAGAGTCTTGGGTTACTCAGAACTTCGCAGGTAAGGGTTATGAAACGAGAGTACAGACGATAGAAGGGCTGATACCGATTACCGCCACGTCGAGCAATAAGCTGGCTGATGTCAATTTCGTCAATTCGAGCATCAACACAGCCACCGCGAGCTATAAGGGTAATTATAATGTGGTAAGTGATTTGAGTTTGGGTTATGATGCTACGACAAGTGCCATTGAAACTGCGTTGAACGGAGTTACGATGAGTCCCGCACCCGACAAGAACGATTATTGCTT
>Ga0310696_10001435_pt1 | contig 34479 bp, 23 predicted proteins | sample AusTroGonzalo_MG_4_FD_203885 | JGI IMG/M metagenome (GOLD analysis project Ga0310696, IMG submission 203885) | Bovine rumen microbial communities from tropical cattle in Woodstock, Queensland, Australia - Gonzalo_02 (v2) (version 2) | ecosystem: Host-associated > Mammals > Digestive system >... | reverse complement strand
CCGCAAGGTCAAGCTTCCTGCTCATCAGGTGGCCATGAGCGAAATCGAACGCATCAAGGGCGAACGAAACTGGACTGCCGAGGACAGCAAGGAGTACTATACTCAGTTGACCGACACCCTGCGCACTTACATCAAGGAGCGCTTCGGCTTCAACGCTACGGAGATGACTTCTTCCGAAATTATCGAACACCTCTTGGAAGTGCAGGACGAACAGGCGTTGGCAGAACTGCGTCAGCTCTTCACCACGGCCGACCTCGTGAAGTTCGCCAAGTGGACGACGCTGACGGGCGAGAACGATGCCAACCTCGTCAATGCCATTGAGTTCATCAACCAGACGAAGCAGGAAGTCGACCCCAATGCTCCAACCGAAATCGTTGAAGTGCCTGAGGAAGTGAAGCAGAGCCAGAAGCGTTCCTTCGTCCTGAAGGTCGTCATGGGCGTGCTTGCCGCACTCGTTGTTGCTCTCGTTGCCTATGCCGTCTACCTCTCTATCGACCTCATTCATTAAGAAACCATGCAATTCGCCAATCCATATTTCCTGCTGCTCCTGTTGCTGCTCATACCTTATATAATATGGTATGTGCTGCGCCATAAGAATAGCGAACCGACCTTGCAGGTCTCTTCGACATCGGCTTTCCGCCGTGCGCCCAAGACCTATAAGCAATATCTCGTCCATGCGCCATTCCTCTTGCGCTGCCTGGCTTTCGTGATGATTGTCCTCGTACTCTGCCGTCCGCAGACGAGTAACTCCTGGAGTGACAAGACCATCGAAGGCATCGACATCATGCTCTGCGTGGACATTTCCACGTCCATGCTGGCCGAGGACTTGCGCCCCAACCGCATTGAAGCCGCCAAGAAAGTGGCAGCGGAGTTCATTTCCGGGCGACCTAACGACAACATCGGCCTGACCATCTTTTCCGGTGAGTCCTTCACGCAATGTCCAATGACTACCGACCACGCCGTGCTCCTCAACCTCTTCGAAGGCGTGAGCTGCGACATGGTTCAGCGTGGCCTCATGGACGACGGCACGGCCATAGGCATGGGCCTGGCCAATGCCATCACTCGTCTGAAAGACAGCAAGGCCAAGTCCAAGGTCATCATCCTACTGACCGATGGCTCCAACAACGCTGGCGACATTTCTCCCTTGACGGCGGCCGAAATTGCCAAGAGATTTGGCATACGAGTCTACACCATCGGCGTAGGCACCAATGGTACAGCACGTTATCCCTATCCCGTTGGAGGCCGTATCGAGTACATCAACATCCCTGTGGAAATCGACGAGAAGACGCTTGCCTCCATCGCCCGAACCACCGACGGTGAGTTCTATCGTGCCACGAACAACGCCAAGCTGCGCGAAGTCTATCAGGAAATCGACAAACTGGAGAAGACGAAGATGAACGTGAAGCAGTACTCCAAACGTTACGAGGCTTTTGCGCCATTCGCCCTCTTCGCCTGCCTCTTCCTCCTGCTCGAACTCCTCCTGCGTGAAACCATTCTCAAGAAAATTCCCTAATTCAATGTCTTGTCTGTCGCCATGCATGGCGACCACCTAACCCTATGTTCCGCTTCGAGAATCCCATATACCTCTATGCGCTGGCAATCATTCCCTTGCTTGCCCTCTTGCACTATGGAACCAACATCCTGCGCCATCGTCGCCTGAAGAAATATGGCGACCTGGCTCTGCTCAAACCGTTGATGCCCGATGTCTCGCGTTGGCGGCCGGAAGTTAAGTTCTGGCTGGTGACCATGGCTTTGGCTATGATGATTGTCTGCCTGGCCCGTCCGCAGTATGGCACGAAGATAGATACCCGAACCCGTAAGGGTATTGAGGCCATCATTGCCCTCGACGTCTCCAACTCCATGCTTGCCGAGGATGTGACGCCCAGCCGTCTGGCCAAATCCAAGATGCTCATCAGCAACCTTGTGGACAACATGGTAGACGATAAGGTCGGACTCATCGTCTACGCCGGCGAAGCCTATACGCAGTTGCCCATTACCTCAGACTACGTCTCTGCCAAGATGTTCCTCGACAACATCTCGCCCGACATGATTGCCATTCAGGGAACTGACATCGCCCGGGCCATCAACCTCGCCTCGCACAGTTTCACGCAACAAGAAGGCGTCGGCCGTGCCATCTTTGTCATCACCGACGGCGAGGACAACGAGGGGGGAGCCGTGGAAGCCGCCAAGAATGCGCAGAAGAAAGGCATGAACGTCTATGTCCTTGGCGTAGGCTCGCCCGAAGGAAGTCCTATTCCCATACCTGGCTCACATGGCTACATCACCGACAACGCTGGAAACACCGTAGTTTCGAAGCTCAACGAAGACATGTGCCGCGAGATAGCCCAGGCGGGTGGTGGAGCTTACATCTACGTTGACAACAGTTCCTCTGCTCAAGCCGCCTTGCAACGCTATGTGGACAAGCTGGCGAAAGCTGAAATGGAGACTGTGCTCTACAGCGAGTACGACGAGCACTTCCGCGATTTCGCTTGGGCAGCCCTTGTCCTGCTCATCCTCGACCTCTTCTTCCTGGCACGTGAGAACCATGTGCTTAGTCGCGTACGTCTCTTCCGCGTGGACAGCCGAGCTGCCGTGCTGGTGCTGTGTTTCCTGCTGCCGATGACTGTCCTGGCCCAGAAGAAGAACGACCGCTACTACGTCCGCCACGGCAACCGCTTCTATCGCGACAGCCTCTTTGCCAAGGCTCAGGTGGATTACCAAAAAGCCATCGAGAAGGATGCGTCCAACCCCACCGCACACTACAACCTCGGCAATGCCTTCCTCGCTCAAGGACAACCGAAGGATGCGATGGAGAACTACGAGAGCGCCATCCGCTTAGAGAAAGATCCGATGCGAAAAGCTCAGGCCTATCACAACGCAGGCGTCATCCTGCAAAGCCAGAAGCAGTTGCAGCAGGCCATTGTATGCTACAAAAATGCCCTCCGCAACAACCCCAAGGACGACGAGACCCGTTACAACCTGGCCCTTTGCCAGCGTCAGCTCCAGAATCAGGACCAGAACCAGCAGGGACAAGACCAACAACAGCAAGAACAAGACCAGCAGCAGAAGCAACAGCAACAACAACAGCAGCAACAGCAAGACCAACAGCAACAGCAGCAACAAGAGCAGCCAAAGATGTCGAAGGAGAATGCCGAGCAACTGCTTCAGGCTGCCCAGCAAGAAGAAAAGCAGACGCAAGACAAGGTCAACAAGGCCCAGCAGCGTCCCCAGCGCCGTCAGTTGCAGAAGCAATGGTAAGGCTGGCTAAACCTCAAGATTCATTTCAAGGATAAACAAGCACATCGCTATGAAAAGACTTTCTTTTCTGTTTTCATTTTTCTTATGTCTCTTGCCTGTGTGGTCGCAGGTGCGCATCAACGTCCAAGCCCCTTCCGACGTCGTAGAGGGCGACCGTTTCCGTATCTCCTACGTCGTCAGCACGCAGGATGTCGAGAGTTTCAAGGTCGATAAGTTCGAGGGACTCGTAGAACTCTTCGGCCCCAGCCAAAGCCGTTCGTCCAGTTTCTCGATGGTCAACGGCAAGACGACCTCCTCCAGCACCATCACTTTCACCTACACCGTCACGACCGAGAAGGCCGGAACCTTCCACGTTCCGGCAGCAACCGTCGTCAGCGACGGCAAAACCTACAAGTCCGACTCGCCGACCATCAACGTCCTTCCGGGCGGCAGTGGCCGTTCCTCCGGCAATAGCCAGAACGGGCAGGGTGGGGGACAGCCCCACCAGAGTCAGGCCGACCGTATGCGTACCCAGGAGGTGGGCGACCGCATCGGCAACAAGGACCTGTTCATCGCCGTCACCGCTTCCAAGAAGCGTGTCTATGAGCAGGAAGCCATTCTGCTGACCTACAAATTGTATACCCTCGTGAACGTCAGCAGCCTCGAAGGCAAGATGCCCGAGCTCGACGGCTTCCACGTCCAGGAAATCAACCGCCAGCGCCAGCCCGAACTGAAAATGGAGCACTACAACGGCAAGAACTATGGAACCGTTGTCTGGTCGCAGTACGTGGTTTTCCCGCAGCAGACCGGCACGCTGACCATTCCTGCCATCAAGTACGAAGCCACCGTCATGCAGCAGAACCGCAGCATAGACCCCTTCGAAGCCTTCTTCGGAGGAGGTTCCATGATGCAGGAAGTCCGCAAGGTCGTGATGGCGCCCGCTGTCACGTTGCAGGTCGATGCCTTGCCCACCCCTAAGCCCGCCAACTTCTCCGGCGCCGTGGGCAAGTTCGACATCGCCTCCACCCTGACGCCTCAGGAGCTGAAGGCCAACGACGCCACCACCCTGCGCCTGACCATCACGGGCACGGGCAACATGAAGCTGATGAAGGCACCCGTGGTGCCCTGGCCGAAGGATTTCGAGAGCTATGACCCTAAGACGGAGAACAAGACCAGCATCGGCGCTAACGGTTCCTCCGGCAGCGTCCTCTACGACTTCATCGCTGTGCCGCGCCATCAGGGTAAGTTCGAACTGCCTCCCGTGGAATTCTGCTACTTCGACCCCGATGCCCGCGCGTACAAGACTGTCTCTACCTCGGCCTATACCATCGATGTGGCCAAGGGTAAGGGCGGCAGCACCTCGTCGTCGTCGATCTCCAAGGAAGAGGTCGAGCTGCTGAACAGCGACATCCGCTACATCAAGACCGGCGAGCCCACCTACCTCACCGCCGACTCCGCCCTCTTCGGTTCCCGCCGCTACTGGCTGACCTACGCCGGAGCCCTGGTTCTCTTTGCCCTGATGATTTACGTGTTCCGCCGCAGGGCTGTGGCCAATGCCGACCTCGTAGGCCGTCGTGGACGCGGCGCCAACAAGGTGGCTACCAAGCGTCTGAAGGTTGCCCGCAAGCTGATGGGCGAGAACAACGCCACAGCCTTCTACGAAGAGACCATGAAGGCGCTTTGGGGCTACGTAGGCGATAAGCTGAACATTCCCGTCAGCGAGCTGTCGAAGGACAACGTGCGCGAGAAGCTGACTGCCCGCCAACTCTCCGACACCCTTATCGACCAGTTCCTCCATGCCCTGGACGATTGCGAGTTCGCACGCTTTGCCCCCGGCGACCCGGCCGATACGATGGACAAGATCTATGTCTCGGCAGAGGATGTCATCAACAAGATGGATAGTGAACTCAAACGTAAGTAAATGCAGAAAACGATGAAACGCATCTTCCTATACCTGACAGCTTTTCTGGTTGCCCTTCCCCTCTTGGCCCAGACTGTCGTACCCACCGATGTCCCTGTGGATTCCACTTCCGTTCCCGTGTTCAGCGAGAAGGTCGCCGAACCCATCTTACACGCTTCGAAGTCCGAAGCCGACTCCGCCTACGCCAAAGAGGATTTCCATACGGCTGCCCGGCTTTATACTCTGCTCCTTGACTCGTGCGGTAGCAGCGCCCAGCTCTTCTACAACCTCGGCAACTGCTATTACCGTCAGGACTCCATCGCCCGTGCCATCCTCTGCTACGAGCGTGCCCGCCTGCTTGATCCTTCCGACGATGACATCCGCATGAACCTGGAGATGGCGCGCGCGAAGACCGTTGACCGCGTCATGCCCGCCAGCGAGATGTTCTTTGCTTCGCTCTTCCACCGTCTGGTGCTCTCCATGAGCTTGCAGACATGGACCTGGTTGGGCATCCTGACGTTCATCCTGATGCTCGCGGCCCTGGCTGCCTACATCTTCCTGCCCACCCTGACCGGCAAGAAGGTAGGCTTCACCGTGGCCGTCGTCAGCCTCCTTGTCTGCCTCTTCGCAAACATTGCCGCCTACCAACAGCTCCATAAGCTGGAGGACCGCGATAATGCCGTCATCATGTCTTCCTCCGTGGTTGTCAAGAGCACACCCAGCCAGTCTGGCACCGATCTCTTCATTCTGCACGAGGGCACTCGCGTAGAGATTGTGGACGACACGATGAAGGAGTGGGTGGAAATCGTCATGAGCGACGGCAAGGAAGGCTGGATTCAGCGTACCGACATAGAAATCATCTGACCCGCAACGCCCTTCACCCATTCCCCTCAAGCCATGGACGAACTCATCCGCCTGGACCAGCAACTGCTCCTCGCCCTCAACGGCAGTGACAGCCAATGGCTGGACAACTGTTTTCTTATGATTACGCAGACGGGGACGTGGATTCCGCTGATTCTCGTCCTGCTCTACGTCCTACTGAAGAACCGGCCTTGGCGCGAGGTTCTGTTGTTCGTGGCCTGTCTGGCGTTGGTCATTTTCGTTGCCGACCGTTTCTCCAGCGGTTTCTGCAAACCCTTCTTCCACCGTTTCCGCCCCAGCCACGAGCCTGCGCTCGAAGGCCTCGTGGACCTCGTCGGTGACCGCCGGGGTGGCCTCTATGGTTTCATCAGCAGCCACGCCGCCAACACTTTCGGTGCATGGGCTTTCGTTTCGCTTTATTTCCGCCGGAGGCTGGTTTCGCTGACCGTGCTCCTCTGGGCATGTTGCAGCAGCTACTCGCGCATCTACCTCGGCCTCCACTATCCCGGCGACATCCTCTTCGGTGCTCTGTGGGGACTGACGTCTGGTGTCGGCTGCTACTTCCTGATGTGCCTCGTGGCACGCCAGAGCCCCTTCGTCCGAACCCTTAAGGGTTATCGCCCGAACCCTTACGGGTTATCGCCTGAACCCTTAAGGGTTCCCGTGCCAACCCTTAAGGGTTCCACGAACACGCTTTTGGGCCGCCGCTGCAACCCCGATGGTTTCGGGCACCGCGACGAAGTCCTCTTGGCCATAACACTTCTGCTTACATTGCTGTTTGTGGGTCTTTATGCCCTTCTTTAGCCCGGGATTGTAAAATTTTTGCCTGGAAGTTTTGCCTTTAACAATAGATTTGTTACTTTTGCGCCGTTTTTTTGGGAAAGGCACCTGCCTTGCCCCTCTTATTTGTAGAAAAAGAGCTAAAACTATATGACAAACAAGTTTCCTGAACACAGTCGCCTCAACCTGACCGAGGTGAACCACGAAGTACTGAAACTCTGGGAAGAGGAAGACCTCTTCCATCGCAGCATCTCCGAGCGCGAGGGCTGCCCTTCCTTCGTCTTCTTTGAAGGACCTCCATCCGCCAACGGCCATCCCGGCATCCACCATGTCCTCGCCCGCAGCATCAAGGACACCTTCTGCCGCTTCAAGACCATGAAAGGCTTCCAAGTCCACCGCAAGGCTGGTTGGGACACCCACGGTCTGCCCGTGGAGCTAGGCGTCGAGAAGGAGCTCGGCATCACCAAGGAGGACATCGGAAAGACCATCAGCATCGACGACTACAACCGCAAGTGCCGCCAGAACGTGATGATGTTCACGCAGGAGTGGGAAGACCTCAGCAGCCGCATGGGCTACTGGGTGGACATGGAACACCCCTACATCACCTACGACAACAAATATATCGAGTCCCTTTGGTGGCTGCTCAAGCAGTTGTACCAGAAGGGTCTGCTCTACAAGGGCTACACCATCCAGCCCTACAGCCCAGCTGCAGGCACCGGCCTCAGCAGCCACGAGCTGAACCAGCCCGGCTGCTATCGCGATGTGAAGGATACCACTGTGACTGCGCAGTTCCGCGTAAGGATAGACAATGAAAAAATGGACAATGGACAATGGACAATGGACAATGCCCATTCGGTTCAGGGTGCAAACCCCATTGTCCATTGTCCATTGCCCATTTTCAATTCCTCTCTTCCCGTCTATATCCTTGCCTGGACCACCACGCCCTGGACCCTGCCTTCGAACACCGCCCTCTGCGTAGGTCCGAAGATAGAGTACGTAGCCGTGAAGGGCCAGAACCCCTACACCAAGGAGCAGGCCATCTACATCCTGGCCAAGGCCCGCAAGGACGTCTACTTCCCGGCTCCCAAGGAAGAGGGCGTCGAGGCTCCCGAAGTTCTCGGCGAATGCCTCGGCTCGGATCTCCTCGGACTGAAGTACGAGCAGCTCTTCCCTTGGGTGAAGCCCTGCGCACTCGAAAGCGGCAAGGTCGTCGTCAAGGAGCAGGAAGCCTTCCGCGTCATCCCCGGTGACTACGTGACTACCGAGGATGGTACGGGCATCGTACACATCGCTCCGACCTTCGGTGCCGACGATGCCAAGGTGGCCAAGGACGCTGGCATCCCCTCGCTCTTCGTCATCGACAAGGCAGGCGACACCCGTCCTATGGTGGACTTCACAGGTAAATATTTCGTGAAAGACGACATGGATGCAGCCTTCGTGGAAGCTTGCGTCAACGAGAGCTATTGGCACCACGCAGGCGACTTCGTCAAGAACGCCTACGACCCGAAATATGCTGGACTCGACGAGAAGGCACTTGCCAAAACCGAAGACCTCAACATCGTCCTCTGCATGGAGATGAAGCAGGAAGGCTCGGCCTTCAAGATTGAGAAGCACGTCCACAACTATCCCCACTGCTGGCGCACCGACAAGCCCGTCCTCTACTATCCGCTCGATAGCTGGTTCATCCGCTCGACGGCCGCCAAGGAGCGCATGATGGAACTCAACAAGACCATCCTCTGGAAGCCCGAATCCACGGGCACGGGACGCTTCGGCAAGTGGCTGGAGAACCTCAACGACTGGAACCTCAGTCGCAGCCGCTACTGGGGAACACCTCTTCCCATCTGGCGCAACCGCGATACCCGCGAGGAGATTTGCATCGGCAGCGTCGAAGAGCTGTACAACGAGATTGAGAAAGCCGTGCGTGCAGGCGTGATGGCCTACAACCCGCTTAAGGACAAGGGCTTCGTGCCGGGCGATATGTCGCAGGAGAACTACGACCGCATCGACCTCCACCGTCCATACGTCGATGACATCATCCTCGTCGGCGAGAGCGGTCAGCCCCTGCGTCGCGAACTCGACCTCATCGATGTCTGGTTCGACAGCGGCGCCATGCCCTACGCCCAGATTCATTATCCCTTCGAAAACAAGGACGCGCTGGACAACCGCATTGTATATCCCGCAGATTTCATTGCCGAAGGCGTTGATCAGACGCGCGGCTGGTTCTTCACCCTCCATGCCATCGCCACGATGGTCTTCGACAGCGTTGCCTACAAGGCTGTGATTTCCAACGGCCTCGTCCTGGACAAGAACGGCCTGAAGATGTCGAAGCGACTCGGCAACGCCATCAATCCGTTCGACAATATCGAGAAGTTCGGCAGCGATGCCGTCCGTTGGTACATGATTACGAACTCCCAGCCGTGGGATAACCTCAAGTATGACGAGGCCGGAGTAGCCGAGGTGCAGCGTTCGTTCTTCGGCAAGCTGTTCCAAACCTATAGCTTCCTCGCCATGTACGCCAACGTCGATGGCTGGCACTACGAGGAGAACGACGTGCCCATGAGTGAGCGTCCCGAGATGGACCGCTGGATCCTGAGCGAGCTGAACTCCCTTATCCGCGACGTCGAAGCCTGCTACGAGGACTACGAGCCCACCCGTGCCGGACGTCTCATCCAGACGTTTGTCATCGACCACGTCTCCAACTGGTTCGTGCGCCTCTCCCGTGCCCGCTTCTGGGCTGGCGGCATGAGCATCGACAAGCTCTCGGCCTACCAGACGCTCTACACCTGCCTGGAGACCGTAAGCCGCCTCATGGCTCCCATCGCTCCTTTCTACGCCGACCTCCTTTATCGCGACCTTCACAGTGTGCTCGGCGCTTCCACCGCCGAGGCTGCAACCTCTGTCCACCTCGCCACCTTCCCCGTGGCCGACAACGCCAAGATCGACAAGGAACAGGAGTCCCGCATGGAGCTTGCCCAGCAAATCACTTCGATGGTCCACTCCCTGCGCAAGAAGGAGCAGATCATTGTCCGTCAGCCCCTGGCCCGCATCGCCATTCCTGCCACCGACCGCGAACTGCAAATCCGCATCGAGGCCGTGAAGCAACTCATCCTTGACGAGGTCAACGTCAAGGCACTGGAGTTCGTGGAAGGAGCTGGACTGCTGACGAAGAAGGTGAAGTGCAACTTCCGCACGATGGGCAAAAAGTTCGGCAAGCTGATGAAGGACGTCAATGCCGCCGTCACAGCCCTCTCGCAGGAACAGATTGCAGAGCTGGAGACCGGCCACCTGGCCCTGACGCTGCCCACGGGCGATGCCATCACTGTGGATCTTGAGGACGTCGAAATCTTCAGTGAGGACATTCCCGGATGGACCGTGGCCAACGAAGGCTCGCTCACCGTAGCCCTCGACATCACCATCACCGACGAACTGCGCAACGAAGGTGTGGCCCGCGAACTCGTGAAGCGCATCCAGGCCCAGCGCAAGGAAAGCGGTTTCGAGATTACCGACCACATCCGCGTCCAGCTCACCCATACCCCAGAGACCGACCAGGCCGTGGCCGCCTTCGGTGCCTACATTTCCAAGCAAGTCCAGGCCGATGAGCTTACCATTGTTGATGCCATCGACGGTGCCACGGAACTCGACCTCGACGGACTGAAAGTGAACATCCTTATCCAGAAACAAAGTTAATTCCTTATACTTCCCTCCTCCTTCCTCCGGGATGGAAGAAGGAGGAGGGAAACAAACAAACTCACCTACACATGGCAGAAAAGACGCGCTACAGCGACGCAGAACTCGAGGAGTTCCGTCAGTTAATAGAAGAAAAATTACGAGTAGCTCAAGAAGACTACGAGCACACCATGGATGCTGTCATGAACCGCGACAGCAACGAAGCCGACGACACGGCACCGACCTACCACGCTCTCGAAGAGGGAAGTGAAGTGCAGAGTAAGGAACAACTCATGTCCATGGCACAGCGCCAGCAGAAGTTCATCCAAGGACTCAAGGCGGCACTCGTGCGCATAGAAAACAAAACTTACGGCATCTGCCGTGAGACGGGCAAGCTCATTCCCAAGGAACGCCTGCGTGCCGTACCTCATGCCACACTCAGCATCGAGGTGAAGCAGGACAAGCACCGTTCCCACTGATTATCTATGACAGAAAGAAATACCAAGCAGGCTCAGGCGGTGACCGTCGTACTCATTTTCCTGGGATTCCTGCTTCTTGACCAACTCGTGAAGGTGTGGGTGAAAACCCATATGTGTCTCCACGAGAGCATCTTTATCACCGACTGGTTTCGCATTACCTTCGTCGAGAACAATGGCATGGCCTTCGGCTGGGCCTTCATTACCAAGACGCTGCTGACGCTGTTCCGCGTCTTGGCGACGGTCGTGGTCGGTGTGTACATCGTCCGTCTTATTCGGCGTGGTGTCAACTGGGGCTACCTGACATGCCTGGCGTTTATCATGACCGGGGCCGCTGGCAACATCGTCGATTGCATCTTCTACGGCCAGCTCTTCAGCGAGTCTACCTTCTACGACGTTGCCCACGTTGTCCCCATGGGCGAAGGCTATGCCTCGTGGCTCAACGGACGTGTCGTGGACATGTTCTATTTCCCGCTCTTCCACTGGACATGGCCTGAGTGGGTGCCCTTCGTAGGGGGACAGCCTTACACCTTCTTCAGCTATATCTTCAACCTGGCCGATGCCTGCATCTCCTGCGGCGTCATTGCCCTGATACTCTTTTTCCGTCAGACCCTCAGCCGCGAGTTCCCTCAGAATCAGGAGGAGGACCTGACGACCCCATCCACAGAAGAATCATGAAACGGATGCCCCGGATTCCTGCCTGCATACGGCGGCTTCATGCTCCTTTCTCCTTGCACAGCGGGAGGAAGGGCTTGCTCTGTCTGCTCCTTGTGGGAATCCTCGGCGGCTGCAAGCCCTCGTTGCCTTCGGGGGTACTCTATAAGTCCAAGATGGAGCGAGTGCTCTACGACTTTCACATGGCACAGGGGATGGTAGACTATGTGCCTCGCGAGCCTGACCAGAGCTACGACGAGATACGCTACGAACTCCATCAGGCGGTCTTCCGCAAACACGGCATCACCCAGGAGGACTTCGACCGTTCCATGAGCTTCTACTTCAGCGACCTGACCCTGCTGGCCGAAATCTACAAGAATGTCAACGAGCGTCTGGAGCGCGAAGCCGAGGCTCTTGGCGTCGCAGCGGGTCCGCGCGACATCTATGCCTCCCTGTCCGCAGAGGGCGACACGGCCAACGTCTGGACCGACCGCCTTATTTTTGCACTCAGGAACTCCAGGAACCAGAACTTCCAGAATTGGCTGTTGGAATGCGACTCCACTTGGCAGGCCGGCGACGACCTCATGTGGAGGTTCGACATCAAGCAGTTCTCCAAAAGTTACTCCCACGGCGAACTCTATGCGGACCTCGTGGTCATCTACACCAACGACTCTGTCCGCACTCGCCTGAACAACATCAACTCCCAGACGGATTACGAGCTTCGGGTGAACAATCCTCATGGCTGGACACCGCGCACGGTCTGCGGTCATCTCTTCACTCCCGTCACAACCGACCTGCAGCAGCTTCGTTTCTACATCATCACATCCCCGTCGCTCATCCGTTTCCACAAGGAGGTGGCCGATATCCAGCAGAAAGACTCTGTCGCAACAGATTCTATCGCAGCGGACAGCACGGCTCTGGAACAGGTGGCTTCCGATTCCGTCGGTTCCCGTCGCCTCTCGCCCGACCAGTTCCGGGATCTCCAGCCCGTGGACCGCACGATTGATGTTGTGAAGCAGAAGCCCTACAAGGCTACCAAGCGCACGGGCAAGAAGCATTATGCCGTTCCGGCCAAGCCTGTGCGCTGAAGCCTACGCACGCACACACGTTCATATATACTATTGCATAGGAACATGGTTGCACGCGCCTACCACAAACTCATCCTTCCCGATGGAGAAATCCAAAAGATGGCCGTTGTCAGTTTTGATGACAACGGAAACTACGCTGGGCACCATTTTCTCAGGGGCGAAGAACCGTTTGTGGAATGGGTGGGAGGCACGTTGGATTTGAGGAAAAGCCCCTCATTCCCCTCTCTAAAGCCTTAGATTCATGATTTATGTCAATATAAACCCTCGTTTAGGCGCCATTTTTGCCCGAAAAGCGTAGAAAAGGCTCAAAAAAGACGGATTTGAGCAAAAAAAGTCTTGAAATGCTTTGTTCGTATTCTAAAAAGACCTACTTTTGCGTTACCAAATCAGAAAATAACCCCCTCAGCAAGTATGAAAGAGACAATTTTGGTAACAGGCGGAACAGGTTTTATCGGTTCCCACACAACAGTAGAATTGCAGAACGCAGGCTACGACGTCGTCATCGTCGACAACCTCTCTAATTCACGTGCAGACGTAATCGACGGAATTGAGAAGATTACCGGCATCCGTCCCGCCTTCGAAGAAGTGGATCTCCGCGACTTCGATGCTACCGAGGCCGTCTTCAAGAAATATCCCAAAATTAGCGGTATCATCCACTTCGCTGCCTCCAAGGCCGTAGGCGAAAGCGTGGAGAAGCCTCTGCTCTACTACCGCAACAACATCGTCTCTCTCATCAACCTCTTGGAGCTGATGCCCAAGTACAACGTCAAGGGTATCATCTTCTCTTCCAGTTGCACCGTCTACGGTCAGCCCGACGTGCTTCCCGCCACAGAGGAAACTCCCATCAAGAAGGCAGAGTCCCCCTACGGCAACACGAAGCAGATCAACGAAGAGATTATTCAGGACACTGTGGCCAGCGGCTCGCCCATCAAGGCCATCCTGCTCCGATACTTCAACCCCATCGGCTCGCATCCCACAGCCATCATCGGCGAGATGCCCAATGGTGTTCCCCAGAACCTCATCCCGTACCTCACACAGACGGCCATCGGCATCCGCGAGAAACTGAGTGTCTTCGGCGACGACTACGACACGCCCGACGGCTCCTGCATCCGCGACTACATCTATGTCGTTGACCTCGCCAAGGCTCACGTGTGCGCCATGACCCGCATCATGGAGGACAAGATTGAGGAACCCGTAGAAGTCTACAACATCGGCACGGGCAAGGGAACATCCGTCCTCGAACTCATCAACGGCTTCGAGAAAGCTACCGGCGTGAAACTCAACTACCAGATTGTCGGCCGTCGTGCTGGCGACATCGAGAAGGTGTGGGGCAACGTCGACAAAGCCAACCGCGTGCTCGGCTGGAAGGCAGACACTCCTCTGGAGGACGTCCTCGCCTCCGCCTGGAAGTGGCAGTGCGCCCTCCGCGAACGTGGCATCATGTAAAATACTACTTATAGGCTAACTGATTCAATCTCTGATTTTTGTGGTTCTTCCCATTATACGTTCGGACCACTTGGTCAAGAAACTCTTCATACATAGTACGCGAGTATTGTTTCTGAAGGACTTGGCCGCTCCCTTAAGATAAAAAAGTGTGTTACCGGAACGTATATTGTCGTGTTTTATTTTGTGTTTGTGTTGTGGCTGTTCTCCGACGTGAGTTGGGGGACAGTCTTTTTTGCGTCAAATTTGTGTGCATTTGTGCCAATTTGTTTCTTTTATTAAGCTCTTTGCTGATTATTTTGTACTTTTGCAGAAAAATTGTCGAGGCACCTTCGATGACCTTCGGCAAATCGGAACAAGCAACATTCAAGTTTATTGAACTTATGGAACAGAAACGCACAACACCAGAGTTTATCACAGAGCTGCAACCGAACGAAATCTTTGTCTTCGGCAGCAACCTTCAGGGAATGCACGGCGGCGGGGCAGCCTACATCGCCTACCGCAAGTTCGGAGCCATCATGGGACAGGGTGTAGGCCTGCAAGGTCAGAGCTACGGCATCCCGACTATGCAGGGCGGCGTAGAGACCATCCGTCCGTATGTGGACGAGTTCATCCTCTTCGCCAAGGAGCATCCCCAGCTGACCTTCCTCGTCACCCGCATCGGTTGTGGCATCGCCGGATTCACCGACGAAGAAATCTCGCCGCTGTTCGCCAAGGTCCACGACGTGGCGAACATCGTGCTACCCCCAGGTTGGTAAGTAGGTATGCAAAATTTTTAGCTCTTTCACCACCCAATTAGACGCAAAAAAATGTTTTTTGTAAAACTTGCCATCATCCGTCACATTTTCCGTGTAACAAGCAGAGTTTCAGCCTACTATCGGGTGACGGTAAGGTGACGGTAGACAGTATTTCGCTATTCTTCGGCTCGAAAACACCCTTCAAACGATTGTGTATGAGTCAGATAGATTCATCGAGTTACCATCACCCTGACTAATCATCTTGAATCCGTAGAGGTATACGCCAGAACCCTTAAGGGTTGGAGCGGGAACCCTTAAGGGTTAGAGCCTGAACCCTTAAGGGTTCATGAGTGTCTCACTGGTGGGACAAACAAGGGAACCTAAATCTTACAGAAATCAGACATAAATAGGCTGCGCCGACATCCTACAATATACACCACAGATTTCACGGATTACACGGATTACACGGATTCCTTCCAACTCCTAATCTGTAATTCCTAATTCGCAAGCTCCGTTAGGTGATGCCGTAGGCATCAGATAATTGTAGCCAGCCATTTCAATGGCTGGCTATCCCTATCAAGCCACGCTGTGGCTTTATCTTACAAGACTTTAGCATATTTACGAAACTTGAATTGCGCATTCTTTGAATTAAATTCTTGAATATTCTTGCGTATTTTTTTCTTTCTTTGGTCTAAATTTGTGCTTATTTGTTCTAATTTGTTTCCTTTCCTTACCCGTTCCATATCATTTCTTTCCATTCCTGCAACCTTTTTGGCCTTCATACCAAAAAGGTGATGGTAAATAAAATCTTTCGTCCTCATTATCAGCCACATCGGATTTTCTTTGCCCCAAAAACAGCTTTACCGTCACCTTACCGTCACCCGTAACCGACTGACTATCGGACGGGTAGGAGGTAAGGTGACGGTAAATGCCCTTTTTCGACTAAAACTTATAATCTGTGTCATTCTATGCTCTTTCACCACCTATGTTAGCGCCTGCTTCACCAGAAAATATAGGAAAAAATTAAGGTTTGCGTTCCCGATGACACCCCGTGTGTAGTAACAATATGTTGTGTTGGGTTCAAGGCAACCGACCTTCTCGGCCGATCCGTCCTCTATGGGTCCAAGTATTGCTTTCGCGTTTTCATGGCCGCACTTCATCGAGTACCAGTGACCCTCCTAAGTCCCTCGCCCAACCCTCCTAAGAGGGTGGAAGATGCCACTTAAAAGACTTTTTCCAAAAATATCCTAAATGTTTTGTCCGTATTCATAGTATTGGTTACATTTGCAGCGCAAAAGCAATGCAAAACCTATCATAATGTATCACACACCCAACGCGGAGACCCTTGCGGCTATTGAAGAGGCACGGAGTGACGTGGAAAAGGAAGAAATGACGGACTACGACATTGAACACTTTGAAGAATACGTCGCCCGCCTATGACTGCCATTCATCTGTCTAGTAAGTTCAAGAAATACCTAGCATAAGAAGGATAAGATTGAAGTACCTGGAAAGGTCGTCAAGTACCAGAAAGAGACAGAGCGAGTGCCTTCTGAGTATGAACCCCACAAGCTGCATGGCATTTTCAATTAGTTAGTCTGCATAAAATGGTATCACAGTGCGGTATCACATAGGTATCACAACTGCACAATAAAACACTAAAAGCTATACCTGCATAGGGGGACAAAAAGGGGACAATGCGAAGAGGTAAAAACAAAAGTCACTGATATTCAGTGACTTTTGTTGTCGGATTGGTGATTCCGTTGGGATTCGAACCCAAGACCCACAGCTTAGAAGGCTGTTGCTCTATCCAGCTGAGCTACGGAACCAGAGCAGGATGGACAATGTGGTTGGTAATGACCATGTTCAAAATGCGGGTGCAAAGGTACAAAAAAGTTTAGAGTAAAGGGGACAAAAGGAGTAGTTTTTTTCCTTCTGTCCCCATTTTTTAGGTGTTTTTTGCCGTTTTCCTATCCTTGGTGCTGTTCGCGCAGGAGGTCATTGACGGTCTTGACGGGATTGAAGGTCTCGAGGGGTACCTCGACAAAGACGGTGGACCAGTCGGACATGGCGCCGTTCCAAAGGCCGGGGAGTTCAAGGGCTTTAAGGTCGCGGCCATTCTTGGACTTAGAAGAGATAAAGCCCGTGGCTGGGTCTACATACTGAGGAAGATCGAAGCGGTTGCCCTGGTAGTCGCGTGTGGCGCAGACGAGGTCTACGGGGTTGAAATGTGTACCTCCTTGGAACATCGCCATGTAAGCGGGGTTGTGGGTGTCAATTTGGGAACTCTCGAGGATTTGGGGAGATACACTGCCGTCGGGGTTGAAGGCGAGGAAAGGGCCTCCGCCAGGTTCACCCACGTTGCGTACCATGCCGCAGACGCGCATCGGGCGGTTGAGCTTGCGGCGCAGGGTCTGGAGGAGTTCCTGTTCGGACAGTTCACTGATGCCAGGAATCTCGGTAGAGAGTTCGCGACGCAGGAACTGGCACATTTCCTCTATCTCGCTGCGTCCCAGACCACCTTCATCCAAGCGGTGCAGATAGGCGAAGGCCTGACGCTGGAGGGTGACGAGCACGCCGGCGATGACTTGCTTCCACAGGGTGGTAGCGGGTTTCAGACGGTCGGGCACTACGTTGTCGATGTTCTTGATGAAGATGACGTCGGACTGGAGGTCGGAGAGGTTCTGGATGAGAGCGCCGTGGCCACCGGGACGGAAGAGCAAACGCCCGTCGTCGGTGCGGAAAGGTTCACCCTCGGGAGTGGCAGCCAGGGTGTCGGTGGAGGGCTTCTGCTCACTGAAGCTGATGTTGTACTGGATGTTGTATTTCTGCTCGTAGTCCTGCTTCACGCGCTCGACGAGTTCCTCAAAGAGTTCGCGATGCTCGGTGGAGACAGTGAAGTGGACGTCGGCCTTGCCGTCGGAGGTGGCGTAGAGAGCAGCCTCGACAAGATGTTCTTCGAGGGGCGTGCGTGCACATTCGGGGTAGGTATGGAACTGGAGCAGTCCCTTGGGCAGTTGGCCGTAGTCGAGTCCCTCGTCGCTGAGGAGGGCACGCACGACGTCGCGATAACGCTGCTGGTCGATGAGTTCGTCGATACAGGCGTCGTACATCACAGTGCAGGCATCATCGAGGGCGGGGTAGAAGGCAAAGTCATGGATGCGTTCGAAGAACGTGCGTTCGAAGTCCGTCTGAGGCAGGTCGTGGTCGCCGTCGAGGAACTCAAAGAGGTTCTTGAACATACGGGATGCGGCACCGCTGGCGGGCACGAACTTGGTGATGTGGTGTCCGGCAGCCTTATAGGCTTCCCAGGCTTCGACGAACGCCTGTACCTCCGTCTCGGAAGGTGCCATGATGCCGTTGCCGATGGCGGCAGCAGCCCGCAGCCGCAGGAAGGGGAAGCCTTCGCGCAACTGGCGCAACTGGGTTTCAATTTGCTGTTCGCTAATACCTTTCTGGGTTAGTTGTTTTTTGTCTTCTGCTGTAAGCATAGTTATTGAATAGGGTTTAAAGTTTATGAATTTTGAGCCAAAAGTAGTAAAAAACGTTCAATTGTTCGCTACTTTTGAAGAAAAAACTCTATCTTCGCACAGGATTTCTTAACACAAACTATGTGAAATGGAAGAAAAACGTGAATTAACTGCTGCCGAACAGGAGCAATTGGCCACGTTGCAGGGCGAATTGCTGAACTTGGTTAAAAGTGAGTTGCACGCAGACGATATAAATAAGGTACGGGAATACCTCGAACAGGCGATGGGTACGGAAGCGATGTGCCGCGATGCCTTCGGGTTACATCCGTTGTTGACCGATACGCAGACGGCCATCATCGTGGCCACGGAAATCGGAACCACCCGGGCAGCCATCCTTGGCGTGTTGCTCAACGGGCTGGTCATCCGCGGTCAGGTCTCGGTAGACCAACTGCGTCAAGATTTCGGCGATGACGTGGCCACGATTGTCCACGGACTGGCCCGCATCAACGAATTGTATGAGAAGAACCCCATCGTGGAGAGCGAGAACTTCCGCCAGTTGCTGCTGTCTTTTGCCGAAGATATGCGCGTCATCCTCATCGCCATCGCCTCGCGTATATGCGTCATGCGTAAGATAAAGGAGTCCGAGAACGAGGAAGCACGCCGCAGAGTGGCCACCGAGGCGGCCTACCTGTATGCTCCGCTGGCCCACAAGTTGGGTCTCTACAAACTGAAGTCTGAGCTCGAAGACCTCTCGCTGAAGTACCTGGAGCACGATGCCTATTACCATATCAAGGAAAAGCTGAACGCCACGAAGAAGAGCCGCGACGCTTACATCGAGCGGTTCATCGGGCCTATAGAAGAGAAACTTAAGGCAGCAGGACTAAAGTTCCACATGAAGGGACGCACGAAGTCCATCCACAGCATCTGGCAGAAGATGAAGAAGCAGCGTTGTCCCTTCGAGGGCGTGTATGACCTCTTCGCCATCCGCATCATCCTCGACTCGCCACTGGAGCGCGAGAAGCAGGACTGCTGGCAGGTCTTCAGCATCATCACGGACATGTACCAGCCGAATCCCAAGCGTATGCGCGACTGGCTCAGCATCCCGAAGAGCAATGGTTACGAGAGTCTGCACATCACCGTGCTCGGACCGGAAAGCAAGTGGGTGGAGGTGCAGATTCGCACGGAACGCATGGACGAGATTGCCGAGCGAGGTCTGGCCGCACACTGGCGCTACAAGGGTGTGAAGGGCGGAGAGGCAGGCGTGGAGGCATGGCTGCAGAACATTCGCAGCGCGCTGGAGGCTGGCGACGACATGCAGCTCATGGACCAGTTCAAGATGGACTTGTACGAGGACGAAGTCTTTGTCTTCACGCCCAAGGGCGACCTCTTCAAGTTGCCACAGGGTGCCACTGTGCTGGACTTCGCCTATGCCATCCACACGAAGGTGGGCAACAAATGTACCGGCGGACGCATAGGCGGCAAGATGGTCACCCTGCGCTATGTGCTCCAGAGCGGCGACCAGGTGGAAATCATGACCCACGCCAACCAGGTGCCCAAGCAGGACTGGCTCAACGTGGCCAAGACCGGACGGGCACGCAGCAAGATACGTCAGGCACTCAAGGAAATGGCGGCTACACAGGCAGCCTACGCCAAGGAGGAACTGGAACGTAAGTTCAAGAATCGTAAGATAGATGTGGAGGAAGCCACGCTCATGCACACGATGACCCGCCTGGGCTACCGCATCGTCACAGAGTTCTACAAGGCATTGGCCGACGGCGAGCTGGAACTAAATCAAGTGATAGACACCTACTTGCAGCAACAGCGCTACGAGCGTGGCGAACTGCCTTCGCAGCAGAACACGCAAAGCGCAGACACCTTCCAACTGCAACGTGACTCGCAGAAAGATAAAGTACGTGGCGGCGACGTGATGATGATAGACCAGGGGCTGAGCGGCATCGATTACTCGCTGGCCAAGTGCTGTCACCCCGTCTACGGCGACGAGGTCTTCGGTTTCCTCACGGCCGGAGGCGGCGTCAAGATTCACCGCTGGGACTGCCCAAATGCCCCGGCTCTACGCCAGCGCTACGGCTACCGGCTCATCGACGCCCGTTGGGCAGGCAAGGGAGGCAGCCAATATGCAGTGACCCTGCGTGTAGTGGGGCAGGACGACCTCGGCATCGTCAACAATATCACCAGCATCATCTCCAAGGAAGAGAAGATTCTGCTGCGCAGCATCAGCATCGACTCCAACGACGGCCTCTTCAGCGGCACGCTGACCATCATGCTCGAAGACACCTCGCGCCTGAAACAGCTCATCCAGAAGCTGGAGGGAGTGAAAGGAGTCAAGGGGGTTACCCGCCTGTGAACACACACGTCATGAACTCCTAAACTCCGTTAAAAGGTCTTAAGGGATTTTCCCGTGACGAAGACTTTGCGTAACTTTGCGACGCAAAAACGCTGAAACATCATGTCAAATACTATACAACATCATTTCCGGGTCGGGTTGCTGGCTTTTCTTTCCATATTGGTTACCAACGCTTTGGCTCAGGAAATAAGCATCGGCAACTATATCTTCAAGGATGGCTCGTACTATCAGGGCGAACTTGTCCACGGGAAGCCGTCCGGGAAAGGAAAAACCAACTTTCCCAACGGCGACTACTACGAGGGTGAGTATGTCAAGGGGAAGCGTCAAGGCTATGGTATCTACACCTTTGCCGACGGCGAGCGCTACGACGGCGAATGGTTCCAGGACCAACAACATGGCTCTGGAACGTTCTATTTCAAGAACAACAACAAGTACTCAGGCCTCTGGTTCCGCGATTATCAGCACGGGTTGGGAACCATGGAGTACTTCAACGGTGACCGATACGAAGGCTACTGGGAAGAGGACAAGCGAGAGGGCGAAGGCACATATACATTTGTCACGGGCGATACCTACCAGGGCGGTTGGCACAACGACCTGAAGCACGGACAGGGAACCTTTGTCTGGAGCAATGGTTCGCACTATACCGGCACTTGGCGCGAAGGCAAAATGAACGGCATGGGAACTTACCACTATGCCAACGGCGACGTCTACAAAGGGCAGTTTCGCAACGACTCCCTGCAAGGCAAGGGCATCTACCTCTTCAACAACGGCGACCGCTACGAAGGAACGTACAACCAAAGCCAGCGCGATGGCGAAGGCATCTTCGTCTACGCCAACGGCAACAAGTACGTAGGGCAGTTCAAAAACGGCCTGAAACACGGACAGGGAACTTTTACTTCCATCGACGGAGCTTCTTATGTGGGACAGTGGAGTGAAGACAGAAAACACGGACGAGGGCGTTACACGTGGGCCAACGGCAATGTCTACGACGGCTCCTGGGTCAACGGGATGATGGACGGCGAAGGCATTCTCCGACAGCACGACGGCACCAAGTTCCGTGGCCACTTCATACAGGGAGAGAAAAACGGAAAGTGCGTCATGGAAACTCCTGACGGAATGCGCTTCGAAGGTTTCTACAAGAACGATGAACGCGACGGAGACTTCGTGGAGAAAGACCGCAACGGCAACGTCGTCCGTCGCGGACACTACACCCGTGGAGTCCTTGACAGGTAAGATAATCCCCGACATAAGCCCTTCTACTGCTTTCTTTTCGTGCCATGCGGCTCACGCGTGGCACTTTTCTTTGATTTTATTTCTCGGATTCAAAGATTCTTCGTAACTTTGCGCGCTGAAATAAAAGGAAAACCATTATGATTGTAGACTCCATCGAACAGCTTGAACGCTACGTTCCGCTGAATCCACGTTTCGCTGTAGTAGCAGAATTCCTCCGCAACCATGACCTCGCTGCCATGGAAGCTGGAAAGCATGAGATTCAGGGCGACGAGGTTTTTGTCAACATTCAGAATGCTCCCGTCAAATCCCGTGAGGAAGCCCGATTCGAGACACACCGGGAGATGATAGACATCCAGATACCCGTTTCGGGCGAAGAGGAACACGGATGGTGTCCTCTCAAGGACTTGCCTGCAGCCACCTACAACGCTGCCACGGACATGACCCTCCACGACCCGGCTCCTCAGATGCCCATTTCCGCACTGGCCTCCACCTACTTTTTTCTGCGACCCGGCCAGTTCGCTATCTATTTCCCTTCCGACGGCCACGCTCCGGCCATCACCACCTCGACGCTCCGCAAAGCCATTTTTAAAGTAAAGGCTTGATTGCGGGGCTTCGCCCTTTTTTATAATGAAAGGAAACAGAAACCTCCCCTGAATAAAAAGGAACTAAAACCACAATAAATGGCTACTAAAGAAAAAACAAAGACCTCGACAGCTAAGGAAACTAAGAAGACGACGGCCAAGGCCGCAACTTCAAAGAAGGCTGCCGAAAAGAAATCCAGTGAAAACGCAGCTCCCAAGCAACTGAAACTGCTGCGCCACGACGAGTGGCTACAGCCCTTTGCACCTGCCATCGAGGGACGCCACCAGCATGTGCTCGACAAGCTCAACGAGCTGACGATGGGTGAAAAGCAGAAGCTTTCAGAATTTGCTACAGGTTATCTTTACTTCGGACTCCACCTCGACAACAAGCGGTGGGTGTTCCGCGAGTGGGCTCCCAACGCCACCGAAATCTATCTCATCGGCGAATTCAACAACTGGCAACCCGAAGAGAAGTTTGCCCTGAAGCGTCTGCCCAAGAGCAATGGCACTTGGGAACTGAAACTGCCTTTCCGCACCCTGAAGCACGGCCAGCTCTACAAACTCCTTGTCAAGTGGGAGGGGGGAGAAGGCGAACGTATTCCGGCATGGACAAGACGCGTCGTCCAAGACCCCGACACCAAGATCTTCTCCGCTCAGGTGTGGGCTCCCTCTGAGGAACCTTACGAATGGAAGGTCAAGAAGTTCCGTCCCAACACTTCGCCGCTGCTCATCTACGAGTGCCACATTGGTATGGCTCAGGATAAGGAAGCCGTAGGTACCTACACGGAGTTCCGCGAGAACATCCTGCCGCGTATTGCTGCCGACGGTTACAACTGCATCCAGATCATGGCCATCCAGGAGCATCCATACTATGGCAGCTTTGGCTACCATGTCAGCAGTTTCTTTGCCGCCAGCAGTCGCTTCGGCACCCCCGAGGAACTGAAGCAGCTCATTGATGCCGCCCACGAGATGGGTATCAGCGTCATCATGGACATCGTGCATAGCCACGCCGTGAAGAATGAGAATGAGGGCCTGGGTAACTTCGCCGGCGACCCCAACCAGTACTTCTATCCCGGCGGTCGTCGCGAGCATCCGGGATGGGACAGCCTCTGCTTCGACTACGGCAAGAATGAAGTGCTCCACTTCCTCCTCAGCAACTGCAAATTCTGGCTCGACGAGTACCACTTCGACGGTTTCCGTTTCGACGGTGTCACCTCTATGCTCTACTACAGCCATGGCCTTGGTGACAACTGGCTCGGATATGCAGACTACTACAACGGCAACGAGGACGACAACGCCATCGCTTACCTTACACTGGCCAACCTGCTCATCCACGAGGTCAACCCCTACGCCATCACCATCGCCGAGGAGGTCAGCGGAATGCCCGGCTTGGCTTTGCCATTCAAAGATGGCGGCTACGGTTTCGACTACCGCATGGCCATGAACATCCCCGACTACTGGATCAAGATTATCAAGGAACTGCGCGACGAGGACTGGAAGCCCAGCTCCATGTTCTGGGAGGTTAAGAACCGCCGTGCCGACGAGAAGACCATCAGCTACTGCGAGAGCCACGACCAGGCTTTAGTGGGCGACAAGACCATCATCTTCCGCCTTGTGGATGCCGACATGTACTGGCACTTCAAGAAGGGCGATGAGAACTACAATGCCGAACGCGGTATTGCCCTCCACAAGATGATCCGACTGCTCACAGCCTCCACCATCAATGGCGGTTACCTGAACTTCATGGGTAATGAGTTCGGACATCCCGAATGGATTGACTTCCCACGTCAGGACAACGGATGGAGCTACAAGTATGCCCGCCGCCAGTGGAACCTTGTTGACAACAAGGAACTCTGCTACCACTACCTGGGCGACTTCGACCAGCAGATGTTGAAGGTCCTGAAGATGCAGAAGGATTTCCAGAAGACTCCCGTCACCGAGATTTGGACGAACGACGGCGACCAGGTGCTGGCCTACCAGCGCGGCGACCTGCTCTTTGTCTTCAACTTCAGCTACAACCGCAGCTACACGGGCTATGGCTTCATGGTGCGTCAGGGGTCCTATCAGGTTCTGCTCAACACCGACGCCACCGCCTTCGGAGGCCACGGCCTGAACGACGACAGCGTCCGCCACTTCACGAACTACGACCCGCTCCTTGCTCGCGACAACAAGGGTTGGTTGAAGCTCTACCTCCCGGCCCGTTCTGCCGTCGTGCTGACGCGCTCGAAGGAGGATTGAAGGTCCACAACGGATTAAATCCTGAATGATTTCGCCTTGGAAAGGCAAAACACTCTATATGGTGCGTTTTGTCTTTTCAGGGCGAACTCTTTTCTATGCTCGGAATGGGCTTTTCTGTTAATCTTCGCTAAATCCTTGCGCACGCGCGTACCTTTTACTACTTTTGTCGCTGAAAGAATGTGCTTCTTGGGGCAAGGGTAGGGAAATCTCCCTCGAGAAGTAGGAATTTTCCTTTCCGCAGGTGGATGAATCATCGTACCTTTGCCACCGAAATCAAATGTTAAACTCGCGGCCAAGCCGCCCTAAAACAAGAATACGATATGTTGAACGCAAGGAATCTCATAGCAGTCATGCTGCTGGTGCTGCCCCTCATGGCATGGGCGCAGGACGATGTCTACTTCGTTTCTAAGAAGAAGGACAAGAAGGCAAAGACCGAGAAACGGGTGCAGAAGCGAGATGACTATCTGCCCGTGGAAATCATCTATGCCGACGATGATAATGAGGACTTCAACGTTAGTGGTTCCAATCGTAGTGTGGACGAGTACAATCGCCGCACTCCCCGCAACTCGCAGTTGACGGGTCAACTCGTGGAGAATCCCGATGGCAGCTTCACGTACAAGGTGCCTGCATCGGACACCCTCTACGTCATGAATGATACTACGGCCATCACGACCGACAACTTTGCCGCGGAACTCTACCAACGAGGCTATGAAGACGGAGTCTCCGACGGCGAGGACTATGCCTACAGCCGTCGCATCAGCCGTTTCGGCTATGCTGACGTTTACGCTTCGCCTTGGTATTACAGCTACTACGACCCCTTCTACTGGGATGACTGGTACTACCATCCTTACCACGGTTACTATGGCCTCTACCACTGGGGCTATCGTCCCTATTGGGGCTATGGTTACTACGATCCCTACTGGCGCTGGGGTTGGAGCTATCCCAGAGGCTATTATGGTTGGGGTGGAGGCTACTACCATCATGGAGGCCATCGCGGAAACTATGGCTACCGCAGGGGTGGGGCAGGCCTCGACACCCGCAGCCAACGCCGCTGGTCTGTCAACCGTCCGTACAATGGCGCAGCTCCCGGAAGTCGTGGTTCCAGCGTCTCTTCTTCCCGCGACAAGAACGCTCCTCGTGGTTCCCGTGGCTCCTCGTATAACCGCGGTTCCCGTTCGTCGGAACAATCCTCTTCTAATGCCACAACAAGTAGTCGCAGCAGTTCCTCGCGATCCAGCAGCTACAACCGCAGCAGCAGTAGCACTTCTTCTTCCAGCAGCAGCCGTAGCCGTGGCGGTAGCGGCAGCTATGGTGGAGGCAGCAGCAGTGGCAGCTTTGGTGGCGGCAGCAGCAGTCGCGGCGGCGGAGGAAGCTTTGGTGGCGGTGGTGGCAGCCGTGGAGGAGGCGGCAGCCGCGGAGGCCGCAGATAAAACAGCGTTCCAAAGATTTCAGTTATTAACAGATAAATGCTTATGGTCATGAAACAATCACTATACATCGCAGCAGCTCTGCTTCTTGCAGCTTCGTCCGTCGACGCTCAGGACACCTATCTCAACGACCGCATGACAAACACGTCCGACGTCTTCGGCACGGCCCGCTATATGGGTATGGGTGGAGCTATGGGCGCACTGGGCGGAGACATCTCGGTCATCAGCAACAACCCCGCTGGTATCGGCCTTTTCCGTCGAGGCAATATCTCCTTCACCCTCGGCCCCGTCATCCAGGACAACGCATCGCAGTTCGACGACAGCCGCGCCACCTTCCTCTTCGACCAGATGGGTTTCGTCGCCAACATCTCGAACGACGACGACGGCAATCGCCTGAACTTCGCATTCAACTACCAGAAGAAGGCCGACTACAATCAGTATTTCTATGGTGTCCAGAATCTGAAAAGGCTTTCGCAGGCCGATATGTTCGCCTGGATTGCAAATGGCATTGAAGCTAATTTAGGTGGATTCACCAATCCCATGTACAATGGCATGGAGATTGAAGACCTGTTCCATAACGCCGGCACTTATTACAAGACAAACCAACGCGGTGTGGAAGGAAACTACTATCGCCGCACATGGGGTTCGCTTCGCGGTTTCGACCTCAACATAAGTGGTAGTATTGAAGATCGCTACTTTCTTGGACTCACCTTCGGGGTAGACCATGTGAAATACAATGGCTCAGGTTCCTACGAGGAAATCAGCGAAGACCCAAAAGCTTCCTACATCATGTATCAGGATCAGGAAGTGCGCGGCTACGGCTTTAACTTCAAGGTTGGAGGCATCGTCCGCCCCTTCGAGGACAACCCCTTCCGCATCGGACTCGCCATAGAGACCCCGACGTGGTATTTACTGAAACATGACTCCTGGGCGTATCTTTCTTTCGTTGATAACGCTACGGGAAAGTATAATCCGGCGTTCAACCTCAACGACTATTACGACTACTACGACCACAATCAGAACAACTTCAGCAACTATTTGAAGTATCTGGTCTACTCTCCCTGGAAGTTCCGTCTGAGCATGGGTTCCACGGTCGAGGACTTCCTCGCATGGGACGTTGAATACGAATACAGCTTGAACCAGTACACGAAGATGGGTTATCCCGATAATGAATACAGTTGGTACGACGATGACGAAAACATTGTCTCCATGGACAAAGATCGTCCTATGAACGACCTGACGACCGACATCATGCGCGGAGTTCACAACATCCGTGCGGGATTGGAACTCAGACCGCTGGATGGACTGGCCATGCGTTTCGGCTATAACTTCTACAGCAAACCCTATGAGGACTATGCCCGTCTGGACCAGACCGTGAACTCCTACGCCATGGACTACAACACCAACACCGAGTACCTGAACCTTGGTGCCACCAACATTCTCACTTGCGGACTCGGCTATCAGGGCAAGCACTTCTACGCCGAATGTGCCTACAAGTACCGTATGCAGAAAGGCGACCTCTATCTCTTCGATGACAACTTTACGACGAACAACCGATCGTTCATCAACGATAATCACGACCTGAAGGAAGTCCATCTCGACCCCACGGAAGTGAACCTCGACCGTCATCAAATCACTCTCACCCTCGGCTACAGATTCTGAAACCCAGATGTTGAGATACGAACCTCGTGAGGCAGTCATTGCGTCTCACGAGGTTCTTTCTTATTACCCCCTTCGGATTCTTTACTTGGTCTGAGGCTTCAAAACCATTAGTTCAAGGCTATGCTTTTTGTGAAACATGACGTTCCTGTTGGAACCCTTAAGCCTTCGCGCCTGAACCCTTAAGGGTTCACGTCCTAACCCTTAAGGGTTACGGCTCCAACCCTTAAGGGTTCTGGCGACTATCTCGGAAGCCGCAAAATCGAAGATCATTATAAAGAAACCCTACTCTGTCGGAACTTTCTTCCAGCAGAGTAGGGGAGAGGAGTAGGGGAGTGATGGCTCGCTAATTAGCGGACCATTACTTTTCTGTCGTTGACGAGGTAGATGCCACGCGGCAGGCGTAAGGTAGCATTGGCGTCCTGCTGTACGTAGAGTCGATGGAGCAGGCGTCCGTCGAGGCTGTAGACTTCGACATCGGTGCCGCCGTTCAGGGCTGTGATACAGACGACACCCTGACCTCCAAGCACTTGCAGCGATGCCTTGGGCGTGCGGTTCAGGCTGCGGACGCCTACGGTCTCACCCATAGCCTCACCAAAAAGGGAGACTTCGTCGGCCGTCAGCATCAGCCAGCGCTGTGAGGTGGCTGCATCGGCATGGTTGAAGGAAATGGAGGAGATGGCATTGTTGGCGGCAGCGTTCAGGCTGGCCTGGCTACTGGGAGCTACGACCCAATAGGCCGTCGTGCTGAAGGTGAAGCCGTCGATGGTCGTCTGTGAGCGTGCGCCGAGGAGTTGGAAACGGCTGCTTGCCGTTGGGTTCAGGGCGGTGCGGATGCCGTTGTTGCCCGTGCCGGTGTAGTTCATGACGCGGCCGCTGCCAACGTTACGGAACTGATAGTAGCAGGTCTTGGGGTCGAAGGTGATGTTCCAGGCGCAACTATCGTTAGCGAGGGCCTCTTCGCCCGACATCTCTTCCCAGCGCAGCAGGCCGGTGGTCGTCACGGTAAGATAGGCGGTCTTCAGTCCCGTACTTTCATTGGCGCTCTTGATGTAGTACTTCGTCTCGTCATCCTGCGTGAAGGAGTAGGCGGGGCGTAGGAAATCCATGTTCGGGGTGCGGATGCCGTCTTCGGCCAAGGCGCCTACGAGTAGGGCGTTGGCGCGGTAGAGAATGGGCGAACCGTTGTCCTCGCTGGCACCATTGATGCCGTAGGGCCACATGTGCTGGGTGTCGCCGTGAAGCTTGGCGGTGGCACTATTGTCGAGGAACTGGACGACACGGTCCACGCGTGGTCCGAGCCAGTCGCCACGGTCTCCGTTGGAGCGGTAGGTGCTGTTTGTCCAATCCGTGTAGGGTACCATGCCCAGTCCGTGGGCACCCTCGTGGAGGATGGTACCCGTTTTCTGGTAGGCCGTGTTCTGGCTGACGCGCATATATCCGCCATAGGAGCAGTCGGCTGTGCCGTCGCCCGCACCGGCGCCGGGGACATAATGGGCATCGAGGTGGAAGTTCTGGATGCCGCTGATGTTGTTCCACATCCATACGCCTTCTTCGCAGGCAGCCAGGATACGGGCGTCCGTGGCATCGTCGCCTTCATAGCCATAGCTGAAGTTGGAATTTCCCATCGGACGGGTGTAAATCTTCACGACGTCGCCGTAGCTGACACGGTAGTTATTGGATATCGTATACGCGCGTACATAATATAAGGTGGCGGGCTTGGCGTCATGTACGACGTAGATAGTGCCGTTGTTCGAGTAGTAGTCCATCGTGCGGTTGTCGAAGATAGTCGGCTCGGGCGATTCCGTGCTGAAGCAGATGCCCTTCTCCTTGGTGGTACCCGAACCGAATGTAGCGCGAGCAAAGATTTCCGTGGCTCCCTGCACGACTCCGTCCGTGCGTGCCGAGACTTCGCTGCCGCTGCCGTTGGCCACACGGAAGATGAGCACGGCCGTCTCCAATGCCAGTCTGGCTGCGTCCATATTTTCGGGCGAGGCATTGTCGTCGTTGAGCACGAGGGTGGCAGCGGCGATGGCAGCTTCCAGCTCTTCAACTCCTTCCTTATCCGTGGTACTCAGGTTGTTAGCCGAAGTGAGATCCTTGTTCAGTGCCGTGTAGGCCGTATTGCTGGCGATGGCCGCATCGTAGGCCTCCTGCAAGGCAGCCTTCGTCATTTCCGGGTCGGCATCCGACTCTAGTGCCAGTACGGCCAGAGCTGCATTGTAGGCATCCACCAGCGCCTGTTTGTAGGCGGCCGCCATCTTGCGGGTGTCGCGCGTGTAAGAGACCGCCTTGGTGGAAAGGCTCTTCAGGGCGCTCATAGCCGTGTAGTTGGCACTGGCTGCCGTGTGCGCCACTTCCAAGGCCAAGGCCATCGTACCGAACTCCTCGGCCGTTGCCGTTGAATCAAGCTTCTTTGCCTCGTCGATGGCCGCTGTAAGAGAGTCTTGTACAGCCGTTTGCATGAGCGGCGGTGTCGTGCGTGCGGCCGTGGAGAGCGTCTTCTCGGCAGCCGCAATCTGTGTCTGCAACAGGGTCAGCATCTTTGCCCCGTCGGCACCGATGAAAAACAGTTTGAAGTTGTCTGCGCAGAGCCAGTTGCCGGAAGCGCTGGAGGCTTTAAAACCCACGTTCAGGCTTTCGCCCAAGGTGGTGAACTCCACGGAATACGTTTCCGTCACTGTGACCGTTGTCTTCTCTGTTCCCGCGTAGATCCACGCGCCCGTCTGCTTCGCGGTCTCGTTGTCTTGTTGGATATTGTGGGCGGCCACTTGCAGGCGGTACTGTCCGGCAGGCAGCTTCGACAGCGTCTGGTAGACCTCCGCATTGCCGACCTTTCCGCCGCGATCCGTCCATTTCTCGATGTATGTCTTTCCGGCTGTCAAGGTGAAGTAACCATTGGTCTGTGTCTGGAAGTTGGTTTGTGTCCAATTGGTGAAACTGTTTTCAAAGCTTGGATTCTTGAGGTACTTTGCCGTGACATCCGTTTCTTGAGCCGCGACGGAACTTGAAAGAAGCAACATGGCGGCAGCCATGAATGCAGTGTAGATTTTCTTCATTTGCGTTATATAGTTAGTGTTAGTTCGCCGCAAATGTACTCACTTTTCTTGACCCTGCCAAGCTTTTCTCTCAAAATCCGTTCGCCATTCGCCATTAACCCGTACAGAGTAATCCCGGAAGTTCAAGCCTTTTATTAACTAATAGGTGTTATGTTTAATATTAGGGCGTAGCGATAGAACAACAGAAGGCAAGGCCTCGGGTGGCCTGCCCCTTGGTTTTCAATAAGGAATTTATTGTACCACCGCCTTTAGCTGGGTTTTCACTTCAGACTAAACTCTTGGCGTTCCTTCTTGACTAATTAGAGGATAGTGAACTTGGCGAAGCGCAGGAGGAGTTGTTTGGTTCCGACGTTGTCGAAGCGGACGGTGGCCTTGGCGTCGATGCCTGAGCCTGTCAGGGCAACAACTTCGCCGCGTCCGAAACGGGAATGCTCGATGTGGCTGCCGACAACGAGAAGGCCTGAATTGGTTTGAGCCGATTGTACGGCGGGCTGGGAAGCTGGCGTTGTCGTGTGCAGTGAGTTGAAGTTGCCAGAAGAAGGTTTTATGGGAGAAGCGGAAAAAGAAGAGTTGGTGGAACTGGAGGTCTTAAAGGAGGACGCGGGGGATTTAAAGGAGGAATCGGAGAAGGAAGGTCTTGAGGAGGAAGTGTCCCTGAAGCTATAAGAGGAACGGTCGGAGAAACCGAAGGAAGAACGGTCGGAGAAACGGGATAGTGGACGGCGGGAAGTATCTGAGGCAGAACGCTGTACGTCGAGGAAGCGCGGGTCTATCTCGCGGAGGAAGATGCTGGGTTCGCAAAACTCGCTCTTTCCATAGCGGTAACGATTCTGGGCATGAGTGAGATAGCACTGTTCCTCGGCACGCGTGAGGGCTACGTAGAACAAACGACGCTCTTCCTCTAATTCGCGGACGGAGCCAGCCGCCATTTGGTTCGGGAACAGGTTTTCCTCGAGTCCGACGATGAAGACGACGCGGAACTCCAAGCCCTTGGCAGCGTGGATGGTCATGAGCGAAAGCTTCTCGTCGCTCTCATCGTCGCTCTCGTCGAGGTCGCTGATGAGCGAGACTTCTTGCAGGTAGTGTGTCATGAGTTCGTGGCCCTCGCCTTCCTCCTCGCGGCGGTCGTCCACGAACTGCTGCATACCATCGAGCAGCTCCTGGAGGTTCTCCTGCCGGGAAATATCCTCGGGTTCCCTACCCCTGAAGATGTCGGCCTCTACCCCACTCTCTTTGGCTATCTTTCGGCCAAGTTCTGCGGCGTCTAACGTGCTGACTTGTTGAACGAAAGAGGTGATTAACTGAACAAAGGCTTCAAGCTTTGCGCAGGTTCCACGATTGATTTCTACGTGGAAGTTCATGGGGTCTGTGAGCACCTGCCAAACGCTTACATTTGCCGACGAAGCGGCGTCGAGAACACGCTGTAAGGTGGTCTGTCCGATGCCCCTTGCCGGATAGTTGATAACGCGTTTAAGAGCCTCCTCGTCGTTCGGGTTCACAGCCAGCCGGAAGTAGGCAATCATGTCCTTAATCTCCTTGCGCTGGTAGAACGAGAGTCCGCCATAAATGCGGTACGGGATGCTCTGTTTGCGGAAAGCCTCCTCGAAAGTACGGCTCTGGGCGTTGGTGCGGTAGAGGATGGCCATTTCGTTCCAGGGAATATGCTCGTAGTTGTTGAGGTTCAGGAGCTTGCGAGCGACTCCGCTGGCTTCCTCGATGTCGCTGTAGAAGTTATAGACGTGGATGAGTTGGCCAGGTTCTTTCTTTGAGAAGACGTCCTTCTGAATCTGTCCGCGATTATGGCTAATCAGGCTGTTGGCGGCATCTACGATGTTCTGCGTGGAGCGATAGTTCTGTTCGAGCTTGAAGAGTCGGGCACCTTCGTAGAGCTTTTGGAATCCGAGGATGTTGTCGATATTGGCGCCACGGAAGCTGTAGATACTCTGAGCGTCGTCGCCCACGACACAGACACGCCTCTGGTGTTGCGTCAGTTGCCAGACGATGGCGTGCTGAGCAAAGTTCGTGTCCTGGTACTCGTCCACGAGGACAAAGTGGAAATGCTCTTCGTAGCGGCGGAGGATGTCGGGGTGCTGGGCGAAGAGCTGGTAGGTGTAGACGAGGATGTCGTCGAAGTCCAGGGCATCCGCCTGGCGGCAGCGATTGACGTAGCGCTTGTAAATTTCGAAGGTCTGAGGAATCTTCGAAGCTTGGTCGGCCTTCTGAATCTGTGCGTCGCGGGCATAGGCGACAGGGGAAACGAGGCGGTTCTTGGCGGCTGAGATATGCGAGAGCACGGGGCCGGGCTTGTAAGTCTTATCGTCGAGCTGCATCTCGCGTATGATGGTCTTTACCAGGCTTTTGCTGTCTGTGGCATCGTAGATGGTGAAGTTGGGCGAGAAGCCTATGGCGGCACTCTCGCGGCGCAGGATGCGTGCAAAGATGCTGTGGAAGGTTCCCATCCAAAGGCCGTGGGCCCTCTCCTCTCCCACTTGTCGGGCAATACGCTGTTTCATCTCGTCGGCGGCCTTGTTGGTGAAGGTCAGTGCGAGTATGTTCCAGGGCTTCATCCCTTGTTCGAGGAGGTAGGCAATCTTATAGGTGAGGACGCGAGTCTTCCCGGAGCCGGCTCCTGCAATGACGAGCGACGGCCCGTCGCAGTAGAGCACAGCCTGTTGCTGGGCTTCGTTCAGTTCGTTGAGGTTCATTCTTCGTCGGGTTCCAGTCGTTCGAGGTCAATGATGTGGAGTTGCAGGGCGCGGACGACAAGGCGTGTGGCGTTGACGCCACCGCGCTCGTTCTGTGGGAAGAGACGGCTGATGAGGTCTACCTGTCGCTTCTCGAGGCTCTTGACGCCAAAAGGCATCCCGCGCAGGGAGGCAATCATGTCCTTGGTGTAGCCGAGGGCAAGGTGGCGCAGGAAACGCTCGTCGTACTCGTCGATGTCGTAGTCGATGACGGCGTCGGAGCGGCGGGTCTCTGTAGCCACGCTGCGCTTGAAGCGGGCGACGATCTTCTCGAGGATGGGTTGGTTGAAGACCAGCCGACGGCCGTCCATGACCAGTCGGACGTCGTTGCGGGTCAGGAGCTCTCCGGTCTTGAGGATGATGCCGTCGGCTCCGGCTTGCAGGACATCGACCCAGAGGCGTTCGTTCAGTATCTCGCCGGTGAAGATGAGTACCTTGGTCTGGGGATAGTTGGTGCGCACTTGGCGACAGATGTCCACGCCGATGGTGGTGCTTCCGCCAAGTCCGAGGTCCAGGAGCAGGAGGTCGGGTTGCTGGGAGCGCATGAGTGGCCAGAGTTCGCTTTCGCTCTGTGCAGTTCCTATGATGGTGGCCTCGGGGATGTCCGTGCGGAAGATTTCCTCGGTTCCCTTGAGTTCCAATTTGACGTCTTCGACGATGATGACTTTGAAGGGGTTCATAAAAAGTGAAGAATGAAGAGTGAAAAATAATAGGTATTATCCGGTCAGGGGCAGGGTGAACCAGAGGACGTGGCCTTGGGCAGAAGGCTCGGCGGTGATGCGGCAGCCGGGATGGCCCATGAAGGTGTCGTGCTCGCGGATAATCTGTTTGCAGATGAGGAGGGGGATGCCGCCGTCGTGGGGC
>Ga0310696_10001434_pt1 | contig 34522 bp, 32 predicted proteins | sample AusTroGonzalo_MG_4_FD_203885 | JGI IMG/M metagenome (GOLD analysis project Ga0310696, IMG submission 203885) | Bovine rumen microbial communities from tropical cattle in Woodstock, Queensland, Australia - Gonzalo_02 (v2) (version 2) | ecosystem: Host-associated > Mammals > Digestive system >... | reverse complement strand
GAACCATCTGCTCGTCGAAGATGTAAGCACCAGTCTTGGGGCTCTTAACCATCTTGATTACCTTTGTGTAAGCGCGACCATCCTTTGAACCTTCATGGAGGGTAGCAACGGTTTTCTTTGCCATACTTTAGTGCTTATTTAATTTCCTTGTGAAGAGTCATCTTCTTCAGGATGGGGTTATACTTCATCAACTCCAGACGCTCAGCCGTGTTCTTACGGTTCTTTACCGTGATATAACGGCTAGTGCCGGGCAGACCACTGTTCTTCATTTCGGTGCACTCCAGAATCACCTGGACGCGATTACCTTTAGCTTTCTTGTTTGCCATCGTCGTTAGTCTCCTATCACTTTAATGTCCTTCCAGTCTACATATCCCTTGGCAACAGCCTGCTTCAATGCAGCATCAAGACCTACCTTATTAATCATGCGAAGGCCAGCAGCGCTGATCTTCAACTGAATCCAGCAATCCTCTTCTACATAGTAGAATTTCTTGCTGAACAGGTTGACGTCAAAGCTTCTCTTAGTGTGATGCTTTGAGTGAGACACATTACAACCTATCTGTGCCTTCTTTCCTGTAATTTGACAAACTTTAGACATTTCTATCTACTTTTTTACTAGTTCTTTTTACTACTTATTCCAAACAGGGTGCAAAATTACAAATTTTCCTCGAAATAAGAAAAGTAGGAAACCTGTTTTGGCCAACAATTATATTTTTTTAACTTATTCATTAACCTCTGCAACTGTCTCACCCTTAAGATAGTCTAGAAACAGCTGCATAGCACGGTTGGTGGCAATGGCCAGATTAATGTCTCGCCCGTGATCTTCTTCTACTTTGACAGTCACGATTCTTTCTGCATTGCCGCATGCCAGCCAGATTGTTCCTACTGGAATATCCTTTGTGCCACCCGTTGGACCTGCTATGCCTGTCGCTGAAATGGCATAATTGGTATTCAGAATCTTGCAAGCACCTAACACCATTTCCTTAGCCACCTCCTCACATACAGCCGTCTGTTCCTCCAGCACTTGGGGATCGACACCCAACAACGACTCTTTGATCTCGTTCACGTATGATATAATGCCACCCTTGAAATACTTTGATGCACCTGGTACCGACATTATCGCCTCAGCGATACGTCCACCCGTGCAACTCTCTGCCGTTCCCACGGTCTTCTCCATATCCCAAAGCAGTTCGCTCACTTCCCTGCTTATCACTTTCGATTCAAAATCCATCATAACTATTCACTATTCACTAATCACTATTCACTTAAAAGTAACTTTCGAGAATGCTGGCGCATCAATACTGCAAAACTCCCCATCCAGATACTTATAATACCCCACGATACCAATCATTGCCGCATTATCAGTGGTATAACTGAATTTGGGGATATAAATGGTCCAGCCAAACCGTTTCTCTGCCTCATAGAACGCATTGCGCAGTCCATTGTTGGCACTCACGCCACCAGCCACTGCCACATGCTTGATACCCGTCTGCTTTACAGCCTTCTTTAATTTCTTCATAAGGATATCCACAATCGTCCATTCCAATGAGGCAGCGATATCCTCCTTATTCTTCTCAATGAAATCAGGATCCTCAGCCACCCATTTCTGCAAAGAATACAAGAACGAAGTCTTCAGTCCTGAGAAGCTATAATCCAGATCTGGAATGTTCGGTTCTGCGAAATGAAAGGCCTTGGGATTACCCTGTCGTGCCAGACGATCAATAATAGGACCTCCCGGATAACCGAGCCCCATCACCTTCGAGCACTTGTCGATAGCCTCACCGGCTGCGTCATCAATAGTCTGACCCAATACTTCCATATCATTATAGGCATTCACCTTCACAATCTGCGAATTGCCGCCACTCACTAACAAACACAAGAACGGCAGCGGCGGTATCTTATTCCCCTCCTGAGCAGGAGGGGTGCCTTTAGGCGGGGTGGTCTGGTTGTCTTCCGGCTCTTTGATAAAATGCGCCATCACGTGACCCTGTAAATGGTTCACATCAATCATCGGAATGCCTAAGCTCCGGGCAAATCCCTTGGCGAAGCTCACGCCCACCAGCAACGACCCCATCAGTCCTGGGCCTCTGGTAAAAGCAATAGCCGTCAACTGCTCCTTGGTGATACCAGCACGTTTTATGGCCTGATCAACCACCGGCACCACATTCTGCTGGTGCGCTCTCGATGCCAATTCCGGTACAACGCCACCATAAGCCTCATGCACTGCCTGCGAAGCTGTTACATTCGACAGCAACACGCCATTCTTCAGCACCGCTGCCGACGTATCGTCACAACTCGACTCTATACCTAATATATATATATCCTTCTCTTCCACAGCGGTAGCAAATTATTCACTATTCACTTTTCACTATTCACTCTTCACTAATTCGTCAGTATTTCCACACCATGCTCCGTCATCAGCAGCGTATGTTCCCATTGTGCGCTCGGTTGCTCATCAGCAGAGATAACCTCCCAGCCATAAGGATCATCGGCATCGATAAAAACCTCATAGGTACCCATATTGATCATCGGCTCGATGGTGAACACCATACCCGGCACTAGCAACATACCCGTTCCGCGATGGCCATAGTGATTCACGTCTGGCTCCTCGTGGAAATGTAGCCCTACCCCATGACCGGCCAGGTCTCTTACCACACCGTAATGGTATTTCCTACAGTGCTTCTCAATCGCATGACCGATATCGCCCACGAATGAATATGGTTTGGCGGCCTCCATGCCGATTTCGAGACATTCCTTTGCCACACGCACCAGTTGTTCCTTCTCTGGCGATGTCTTCCCGATGATGAACATGCGACTGGCATCAGCATAATAACCGTCAAGAATGGTGGTGAAGTCCACATTGATGATATCACCCTCCTCGAGCACATCTTCCTCTTTAGGCACACCGTGGCACACAACCTCATTGATACTGGTACACACCGACATCGGGAATGGTTGTGTATCCTCGTCGCCGCCATAGTTCAAACAAGCTGGTATGGCATTGTGCTCCTCGCAGTATTTCCGGCAGATCTGATCGATCTCCAATGTGTTCATCCCTTCATGGATGGCGGCGGCCACCGCGTCAAGCACACCTGTGTTCACGACACCCGCCCTGCGGATGCCCTCTATCTGTTCCGGTGTCTTTATCAGGTCACGCGTCGGCACTTCCTTACCCTTGTTCTCCCAATACATGATGGTTTTGTCCATCTCCGTGGGTTCTACACCCGACAGGCAATGCCAGCGTCTTTTCTTATTTCTCTGAGCCATTCTTTTACCTTATTATATATATAAGCGGGTGCAAAGGTACAAAAAATCCGTGAAATCCATAGCAGTTTCGTCATAAAATAACTTTTCTTGGCCAGCCTTTTTTACTTTCCGACATTCTAAAGGTCATACTAATAGATGACAGACGATAATCATATCATCCCATTGATCAGGGAGAACACAGAAAAGGGTTTCCGGCTACTGATGGCGAAATACAAGGAGCCTGTATATTGGCATATCCGCCGACTGGTAGTCAGCCATGCTGATGCCCAGGACGCGACACAGGACACATTCCTCCGCATCTTCCGCTCTTTCAGTCAGTATAGCGGCGAAGGGTCGTTCAAGGCTTGGATTTTCCGCATCGCCACCAACGAAGCCCTGCGTCTGTTAGGACGGAACCAGGGCAAAGCGACGCTGTCGCTCGATGAATCGCCTCAGGTCACACTCACAATGAAGGCTGACGAGTATTTCGACTACGGCAATACGGAGGCAATCAAACTGCAGAAAGCCATCACTGCCCTGCCAGCCAAACAACAACTGGCTTTCAACCTCCGATACTACGATGATCTGTCGTACAAGGAGATTGCAGTCGTCACAGGCTCTACTGAGGCCACTGTCAAGGCGAACTACCATTTCGCAAAAGAGAAAATTATCAAGTATATGAACTCAAACGACACATAGCATATGGAACAGAACTATGATTTCAGCAAAATCGGCAAGCAAATGCCCTACACCGTGCCCGACGGCTTCTTCGACAAGTTGGAGGAGAACGTGATGAAGGAGTGCGCCCCAACGAAGCCCCGCGTCATCCGTATGGCCATCCGCGCGGCACTCGCCATAGCCGCATGCATCGCCCTGTTCCTCGTCGTCAAGAAGGTTCTGCCACAAGGACAAGACACCGCAAGTGACGATTTCGAAAACGTGGAACTGGCATTCAACAATCTCAGCACCGACGATCAGGACTACCTGCTCGAGGTTTATCAGGAAGAACTATTATTAGACAACGACTTAAACGACTTAAACAATGAAGAAAGTATTTAGATTTCTGCTGACGGCCATGATGATGGTTGCATTCAGCACCGCCGTGTCGGCACAAGAGAACAACGCGCAGCAGCCCAGTAAGAAACAACGCATGACCCGCGAACAGATGGCAGAGATGCAGGCCAAGCATATCTCACGTCAACTGGCACTCGACGACGCCACCAGCCAGAAGTTCATCGAGACCTTCAGTGCCTATCAGAAAGAGGTTTGGGCGCTCCGTCCCCATGGCAGAGGCATGCAGAAGAACCGCTCGGAGATGACCGACGCCGAGGCAGAGAAAGCCATCAAGGACCAGTTCGACCATAGCCAGAAGGTGCTCTCCCTCCGTCAGGAATACTACAAGAAATACAGCCAGTTTCTGACCGCTAAACAGATTCAGCGTGTCTATGATCTGGAGCGTCAGTCGATGAACCGTCTCTCCAAACGCGGGCCCGTGAACCAGCGAGGCAAATGGAATGGCGACAGGCCTAAGGCAGGCCGCCCTGACGGCCCAGGCAAGGGCAAGCGCGACGGCAAGTTCCCCCACCAGCCCAAACCACAAAAACAAAATAAATAATAGCCCCTTTTCTAAAATGGAAGGGCCAGAGAATTCTCTGGCCCATTTTTATTGTAATCAATCTTTATTCTTTTACATAGGTAATGCGACCTTGGGGGGTAGCATAAAGCGGAGGTATCGTTCCGCCTTCAAAAAGGCCAAGGAAATCTACCAGACAGTCACAATAACTCATCGGTGTAGTACCAAGCACACGAGCACCTTTCATTGTGTCGTAGAATCCCCCCTTGATAGTATATTCTGTCGTTGCGATTGTATAGCGGCGAGAGAGGTCAATCGGATGAAACTTTCCCGAGATTGTATCGAGCACTGCTACATCACTCACACTACGGCCATTGGCATCCTGAGATATTTTGAACTGTAGCCCCGATACCTGCGGGAAACTGCCATCCTCGACATCGTAGGTGGCACACTTCTGAAGCATGTCGACAATCTGCTGCCCCGTAGCCTCCAGCGTCATCATCATGTTGCCGAAGGGTAGCGCGTCGAGCACCTTGCCATAGGTGATGGCTCCGCCGGCAATCGAGTTGCGGATGCCACCACCGTTCTGTAGACCGATGTCAGTCTTAAGCATGGTGCGAAAGGCGTCTGCAACCAGGTCGCCGAGGTTCGTCTCAGCTGAGCGCACACGACGCGTCTTGCCATCAGCCTCGTAGATGGTCAGATCGAATGCACTGCGGCAGATCTCACGGTCGGTCACCTTCTTCATCAGTGACTTCACGCTATCGGTCACGGCCTTGATGCGCGGCTGCCGATAGATAGCGTCTTCAATGGGGATAAGGCGGGTAATGCACTTTCCACTGGGAGTGATGGTCAGCTTGCCAATGTTCTGGAGTTGGGTACCAGTCTGCGATACGGGGATCATGCGGCCGTCGAGGTTAGACACTTCGCTCTGCTCGATGACAGAGTGGCTGTGGCCGTCAAGCACTACATCGATGCCCCGGGTACGAGCAACGACGTCATGGCTGTTAAGATTGTTGGCAACGGGTTCTTCGCCAAGATGTGAGATGAGTACCACAATGTCGGCACCCTGACTACGGGCGTCGTCAACTGCCTGTTGCACGATGCGCGCAATCTCACGAGGCTTCAGGTCGTAGAGCAGCAGGCCGTTGTCGTCATAGAAAGAATAGGCCTCTGCGCGCATGGCCTCGCCAGTCAGGGCTCCCACGAATGCAACGCGGCGGCCGCCCAGCTGACGGATGACATAAGGCGCATAAAAAGGTATGGGCGATCCAGCCTCAAAGAAGTTGGCACAGACGATGGGGACATTCAACTGACTGAGCAGTTCGTTCATGCGGGGTACGCCGTAATCGAACTCGTGGTTACCCAAACCAATGGCATCGTAGTTCATGTGGCGGAGGATGTCAACGATGTACTGTCCCTTGGAAATGGAACCTGCCGTGCCGCCTTGCAGGAAGTCGCCACAGCTGACAAGAGCCACGGCCTCGCTGTCGTCAGAAGCGAAGACCTCGTGGACGCCAGCCAGACGGGCGTAGTTGTCAATGTTGCAATGCACGTCGTTTTCGTAAAGCACCACGATCGTCTTCTGCTGCTGGGCAACGGCATTCAGGTAGCCTAGCAGAGCCATCTTACCGCGCATGGTCTCACGCGGTGTGAACTCGCCGTTGACCCAGAAATAGCGCTGGTTGAAGTAGGATTCCTGACGGGGCCAGCCCTTATCCCACTCGGGATAGCAGTATTTCAGAATGACCTGCGCATCGCCACCGTTGTGTCCAGGTGACCAGGTCTCAGTGCCATTGAAAGGCGTCTGACCTGGATGGCATTCAGGCGCACCGTCATTACGACCTGTAGTGTAGCAGTCTGTAATATGACGCTCGCCAAGACCAGTCATCTCGACGATGTTACCGGGATTACGTCCCATCGCCCACCCTGCCTCGGTGAACATCACATGCTCAAGCTCGCGCTTCCGGGCATCGTTGTCGGCTATGTAATGGGCCAGCATAACCAGTTGGAGATTCTGTGACACCTGCCAGCGGCTGTCATTAGCGCTACGGCGCGAAGGACGCTCGGCCATGTGGCTGATGTTATAACTCTCAGCTTGTGCAATAATACTGGCACGAAGGTTGTCATAGAGCGTGGCCTGATGACGGGGATAGGGACAGGTGAGATAGGCGGCGGCGGCCCAGAGCTGACAGAAGGGCACCTCATGGGCACCAAACTGGTTAGTGACGCCAACACCGAAGAAGCCCTGACGGCCTCGGCTGAAAAGTGGCGACGTGGGTGACTTGATCATACTTTCTTCGGCAAAGACAGTTTCCCACTCTTGCTCACCAGTGAGGTTGTAGAGATATGCAGCGGCTAGCTGACGGAAGTCGCGACCACGCATCTGCATACTGCCGATATCCTGCAGATCATCAAGTTGCAAGTTCTCTTGTTTCGAAGCAAAGCGGAAGGCCTTGATAGCCTCTGTGGTATAATACTGACGGAGGGAGTCATTACGCTGCAAGCGGAAGGCCTCGGCAAGCACGGCACAGTTGGCAGCATTGGCCCAGGCAGCCATGGTGGTACAGCCAGCTTGGAACATCACCGTCCAGTCGGAGCAGGGGTTAGTGACGCCTTGTGAATAGGCCTCGCCATCGCGGATGGAAAGGAAGAAGTCTACCTCATTGCGGGCCTCGTCAATCAGGTCAGGAATGCCGTTGCCACTCTCGCGGATGCCGAGGTTATCGTCGATGAGTCGGCCATCAGAAAGAATATAAGGCAGCAGCATGTCGTAAATATTGCTGACGTGGGCCAAATGACGGTCCCAGTCAAAGGCGTCAGAATGACCGCCCTTTACAATGGTATTAACGGGGTTGCCGGGCAGACGGTGCTTCCAGAAAATCGAGGCCTCGGCCTTTTTGAAGTGGGGCTCATCCCAGACGTCCATACGCAACTGGCGCCACTCAGGGCTCCAAGGGGTGAGGTCGGTCTTATAAACGGTAAGTTCCCTGGGGTCTTCATCGGGAATGAACTGCGGCTGACGGGGCACGGGCCAGACATGTTCAGGATCTTTCGGCTCGCCGAGACGCATATAATAATAGCCACGGACGGAGTAACGATAGGGCTCGAAGTAGACGTTGGGAGAGATATCGAAATCCATCGAGCAGCCCACATCCTCCACTACCAGACGATAACGACCAGAGGCGGCGGTTTTGAAGTCGATATTCCAAACGTCGGTACCGATAAGGGCCTTCTTACCGGCTTCCTGTTCAGCGTCGGCGGCATGCTTCCATAACTTCACCGTGCCGACATTCAGTTTCTCCTGCGTCTTCACATTATATAAATATACCTGTCTACCCTCGAAGTCCTTGTAGTCGCGCTGCCCGCCATCGCCCAACCACTGGTAGAGGTCGGCGGCATGCGTCTGCTCGGAGGGCACATAACCGATGATATTCACATGGACGGCCTCCGACTGCGAGTTCCAGATGTCGAAACAAATGGAAAGAGAGGTTGTTTCGGCACCGATGCCCTTGGGGATGGTCACCGTATAAGTGCAGCCCTGTTTCATCGCCTTCGGCAACTGGAGGAAGAGCCAGTGGTCGAGTTCGGCAGTGAGGGTGTGGTCGAAATTCATCGGTTTCGACTTTCGCCAAACACGCTGCGGACGGACATTGCCAAAGGCCTTATCGTCGACGGAGCTGATACGCCACAAGGCAGCCTGCTGGGCACGGTCGGTCATCAGACGTTCACCAAACACAAGCAGGGTGTCATCGCCCTCAGAAAAAGAGTGGCCGAGATAGGCACTGGGACCTGTACCGTCATCGCGATAATGCACTTCACCGTCACGGAAATGTACCATGAGATAGTTCTTGTCGATCACTTTGAGTCCGAGGACCTTGGTAGCTGCTGCCGGCGCGACCGTCATCAGGACGGCACACAGGACTAAAGACTTAAGAATCTTTTGAATCATATCATTCATCAATTGTTGGTTTCAGTTATTACGAATAAGTTTGGCAAAGATACGGACTTTTCATGAGAAAGCCAAACATTTTGCCCACTTTTTCATCAGTAGCACAACAAATTAGTAAAAAAACACGTTATAATATCTGATGATGCGAATGAAGACATATCTCCTGCTGACTGTCATGCTTATAATGAGCCTGACCGTCTGTGCCGACGATTTCACGCTGAAAGGTAAGGTGATTGATGAGGAGAACAATGCACTTGAACTGGTGACAGTGTCGTGTTTAGAGCAGGGCAAGGTGACAATGACCAACCTGCAGGGTGAGTTCTCGATCAGTCTGAACAGTGCAGACTCAGTAGAGGTACGATTCTCGATGATTGGCTACGCTACACGCAAACGTGTATTCCGCAGACCAAAGGGCAAATTGACAGTGCAGATCGTCATGCGACCCATGGAGGCTCTACGCGAGGTGACCATTACAGAAAAGCGGCGACAGACCACCAGCACTGAACAACTGGACATCGAAGATACCAAACAAAATCCCTCAACCACCGGTAATGCCGTCGAAGAACTGATCCAACAACAGGCAGGTGTATCTTCACACAACGAACTGTCATCGCAATATAATGTGCGTGGCGGTTCCTTTGACGAGAATTCCGTCTATATCAACAATGTTGAGATCTACCGCCCATTACTTGTGCGTAGCGGGCAGCAGGAAGGTCTGTCAATCATCAACTCTGACATGGTAGAGAAAATTGGGTTTTCCACGGGTGGATTCGAAGCGAAATACGGCGACAAAATGTCATCTGCACTCGACATCACCTATCGACGTCCGAAACGTTTCGAGGCATCTGCCACAGCATCATTGTTAGGCGCCAGCGGATATCTAGGCATGAGCAACAAGAAGTTCGCCATGAGTCATGGTCTCCGCTACAAGACCAACCGCTATCTGTTAGGTTCCCTCGAAACAACTGGAGAGTATCGACCTAATTTCTTTGATTATCAGACTTATATAAGCTATACACCTAATAATAGATGGACGTTGGACATCATCGGCTATATCTCCGAGAATCACTACAATTTTAAGCCTAAGGATCGCGAGACATCGTTCGGTACCATGGAGGATGTAAAGTCGTTTAAGGTCTATTTCGACGGTCAGGAGAAGGATGTGTTCCGCACCCTCTTCGGCACCGCTTCCATCACCCGACACCTTGGCGACTCCACCAAGATAAAATTTCTGACATCAGCCTTCCACACCAAAGAGAAGGAAACATACGACATCATGGGACAGTACTGGCTCGACGATACTGAGTCGAGTGAGCATCTGGGTGTAGGTACCTATATGGAGCATGCCCGCAACTATCTGACAGCAGATGTGGTCAGTTTCAAGTTGATGGGCACGCACAGAACCAAGCGACATGACCTCGAGGCAGGCGTGACCTATAAAACGGAGCGTATCAGCGAACAAGCCCGCGAATACGAGATGCGCGACTCCAGCGGCTACTCCATCCCCCACTCTGCCGACCGTCTGGACTTGATTTATACCCTCACATCTAATAACGATGTTAAGAGTCACCGAATTGAGGCGTATGTGCAGGATACCTACCGATTTGCCAAAGGGGAGAATTTCTTCACCCTCAACTACGGTATAAGACTCGCCAACTGGTCGTTCAGCAAGGAGACCATCGTCTCGCCACGCGCCTCACTTGCTCTTGTACCAGCCTTCAACCAAGACCTGACTTTCCGTTTCGCTACTGGTCTCTATTACCAGGCACCATTTTACAAGGAGATGCGCGATACGGTGACAGAGAACGGCATTACTGTAGCCAAACTGAACGAAAAGATCAAGAGCCAGCGCTCGCTGCAGTTCATCGCGGCAATGGACTATCGGTTTAAGATGCTCGACCGTCCCTTCCGCTTCACCACAGAGGTGTATTACAAAGCCCTGTCAAACCTCATTCCTTACAATATCCAGAATGTAAAGGTGACCTATTACGGCGAAAATCTGGCATCGGGCTATACGGCCGGTCTCGACTTGAAACTATATGGTGAGTTTGTGCCTGGCACCGATTCGTGGCTCACGTTCTCACTGATGAAAGCACAAATGAAGATGAACGGGGTGAGTTTCCCGCAACCCACAGACCAGCGATGGGCCATCAACCTGCATTTCACAGACTACTTCCCAGGCACTGACCGCTGGCGAATGACACTCCGATTGGCCTATGCCGACGGACTTCCTTTCGGTGCCCCACATAGAGGCATAGAGAGCCAGAACTTCAGGGCCCCTGCTTACAAACGTGCAGACATCGGGATGAACTTCCGGGCCATCAAGGACGGAAAAGGCGTGAAGAACTTTTGGTTAGGTGTCGATTGTCTAAATCTGTTTGGCATCTCCAACGTGAATAGTTACTATTGGGTTACTGACGTCAGTTCCCGTCAATGGGCCGTACCCAATTACCTCACCGGACGTCAAATCAACGGAAAAGTGACCGTAGAATTTTAATTCTTTCCTGCTTTAGTATAAAAAAAGCCTAAAAAAAATGGGGATTCTGCGGATTCTCCAGTTTATTGATTACCTTTGCACATCAATTTATAAATATACACTAATTTTTAAAGATATGAAGATTTCTCACATTGAGCACCTGGGCATCGCGGTCCAGAGCATCGAGGAAAGCCTGCCGTACTTCACAGAGGTACTGGGCTTGGAGTGTTATGCAACAGAAGTAGTAGAAGATCAGAAGGTAAAGACTGCCTTCTTGAAGTGTGGCGAGGTGAAGCTGGAGCTCCTGGAGCCGACATCACCCGAGAGCACCATCCAGAAGTGGCTCGACAAGGGCAACAAGGGTGTTCACCACGTGGCATTCTGCGTAGAGGACGGTGTTGCCAAAGGTCTGGCAGAAGTGTCTGAGAAGGGCATACGCCTGATCGACGAGAAGCCCCGCAAGGGTGCTGAGGGCCTGAACATCGCCTTCCTCCATCCGAAGTCCACCTGCGGTATTCTCACAGAACTCTGCGAACACCCAGAGTGATTTACAATTTGACAATTTACAATTTGACAATTGATTGGTCAATTTTCAGAATTGAGTCATTGATTGCGACATGCGTAAATTGTTAAATGTATAAATGAAAAAATAAATTGTAAATTGTAAATAGATAAATTGTAAATACAAGCAATGAGCAAGCAATTAGAAAAGATCAAGCAATTGATTGAGAAGCGTGAACAAGCACGCCTCGGCGGTGGTGAGAAGGCCATCCAGAAACAACACGAACGTGGAAAGTACACAGCCCGTGAACGCATTGAGATGCTGCTCGACGAAGGTTCGTTCGAGGAGTACGACATGTTCAAGGAGCACCGTTGCCACAACTTCGGCATGGAGAAGAAACAGTTCCTTGGCGACGGCGTCGTAGCAGGAAACGGTACCATCGACGGCCGTCTCGTATTCATCTTCGCACAGGACTTCACCGTGCATGCAGGTTCTCTCTCTGAGACCATGAGCCAGAAGATCTGTAAGGTGATGGATATGGCCATGAAGATGGGAGCTCCCGTCATCGGTATCAACGACTCTGGTGGTGCCCGTATTCAGGAAGGTATCAACGCCCTGGCAGGCTACGCAGAGATCTTCGAGCGTAACATTCTGGCATCAGGTGTGATTCCCCAGATCTCAGGTATCTTCGGTCCTTGCGCCGGTGGCGCTGTTTACAGCCCCGCATTGACTGACTTCACCTTAATGATGGAAGGCACGAGCTATATGTTCCTGACTGGTCCGAAGGTAGTGAAGACCGTGACTGGTGAGGACATCGACCAGGAGCACCTCGGCGGTGCCTCTGTACACGCCACCAAGTCGGGTGTGACCCACTTCACGGCTAAGACCGAGGAGGAAGGTCTCCAGATGATCAAGATGCTACTGAGCTATATCCCCTCAAACAATATGGAGGTAGCTCCCCGTCGTAAATGCGACGATCCCATCAACCGTATGGAGGACAGCCTGAACGAGATCATCCCTGAGAATCCCAACGAGGCTTATGATATGTATAAGGTCATCGCTGCCGTTACCGATAATGGTGAGTTCTTCGAGGTGCAGCCTAAGTTCGCCAAGAACATCATCGTTGGTTTCGCACGTTTCAATGGCCAGAGCGTAGGTATCGTGGCCAACCAGCCTTCATGCTATGCTGGTGTGCTCGACGTGAACGCCTCTCGTAAGGGAGCCCGTTTCGTCCGCTTCTGCGACGCCTTCAATATTCCTATCGTTTCACTCGTCGACGTGCCCGGATTCCTGCCCGGTACAGGTCAGGAGTACAATGCCGTCATTCTGCATGGCGCACAGCTGCTCTATGCTTACGGCGAGGCTACCGTACCCAAGATCACCGTCACCCTGCGTAAGTCCTACGGTGGTTCTCACATCGTGATGGGCTCCAAGCAGCTCCACACCGACCTGAACTACGCATGGCCCTCTGCTGAGATCGCTGTGATGGGTGCTTCAGGTGCCGCTGCCGTGCTGTACGCCAAGGAGGCAAAGGCCAAGAAGGAAGCTGGTGAGGACGTGAAGGCCTTCATCGCTGAGAAGGAGGACGAGTACAACGAGCTCTTCGCCAATCCTTATCAGGCAGCCAAGTATGGCTACATCGATGATGTGATTGAGCCTCGCAACACCCGTTTCCGCATCTGCCGCGGTCTGGCTCAGCTCGCTACCAAGCGCGACGCCCTGCCCGCCAAGAAGCACGGTAACATCCCGATGTAATTTACGATTGACGGATTTTCGATTTTCGATTTAACACCTCTGCCGCAGAGTAACAAATCGAAAATCGAAAATCAGAAAATCGAAAATAAATAGAGGAATCGAAAATCAGTAAATCGAAAATAATAATGATAAAAATCGACAATGAGATAGGTGCAGCCATTGCCCTGGCGCTCCATGAGCACTTAGGCAATAACGTTCACGACCGCGAGCCAGGCATTATCACCATTAATGACCATCCGACTCAGTGGAACGGCTACGCGCTGTCGTTTACGCCACAACCCTAAAAACAAATAAAGGTTATGAATGAATATAAATATACAATCAACGGTAACAAGTACGAGGTGGTGATCAGCGATATTACTGACAACATCGCCACGCTGACCGTGAATGGTGAACAATATACCGTGGAAATGGAGAAGCAGGCCGAGCCCGAGAAGCCGAAGCCTGTGGTTCGTAAGGTTTCAGAGGATGCCGGTGAGAGCAGCTCATCTGCTGCTTCTGGTTCTGCCTCCGGCACAGCCATCAAGGCCCCGCTGCCCGGCGTGATCACAGACATCCCCGTAGAGGTAGGTCAGGAGGTAGCCGCCGGCGACACTGTCATTGTGCTCGAAGCCATGAAGATGGCCAACGCCCTACAGGCCGAGAAGGCAGGTAAGGTCAGCGCCATCGTCGTGAAAGTCGGTCAGAGCGTGATGGAAGACGAGGCCCTCGTCTACATCGAGTAATGCTTTTTTCAGCTCTATCCGAGCATACAACACAAATCCCCGCTCAGCCGAGCGGGGATTTTTACTCCCCCTTACCAAAATCTATCCATAAACTATCTTAAATATGCAAGTGAAATGAATGAGCATTCAGTGAAAATGAGTATTTTTGTACTCAGATAGGAATTATTTCATTTAACTAGACTATGATGAAAAGAATGTTTGTTTTAGGAGCTTTGGTGGCGCTGATGGTGCTGCCCGGCTGTTCGCAAGAGAAGAAATCACCGTCGTTCGACGAAGTATTAACCACCCGTCGCAGCATCCGCAGCTACGATGCCACCAAGAAGATCTCGGAGGCTGAGGTGCGCGAGCTGCTCACCGCCGTGCAGGAGGCTCCCTCATGGGCCAATCAGCAGCCGACGAAATATTATGTGGCTATCTCGCCAGAGAAGCTAGCAGCGGTACAGGATCTAGTTGGTGGCAACAAGGACCGTATCAAAGAAGCTCCTGTGCTGATTGTCTCAACCTTTGAGCGTGGCAAGTCGGGATTCTTCCGCGGCAATGCGGCTAATGAAGCGGGCGACTTCTGGGGTGCCTACGACAATGGCCTGTCGAACTGCTACCTCGTTCTGAAGGCCCGAGCAATGGGTTTCGATACGCTCATCATGGGTATGCGTGAGGGAGACAAACTGCGCCAACTCTTTGCAATCCCTGATGATGAGGCCGTAATGGCCGTCATTGCGCTGGGCTACAGAAAAGGCGAGCCTGTACAACCCCGCCACAAACCATTGGATGACGTTGTGAAGTTCTTCTAACGTCGACACTTGTCGAACCAATCTTTGAGGGCGTAACGGGGAATGCCGCGCTTGACAGCGGCATTCAACAGGTCGCGGGCCTCATCCTTGCGGTAGAGGGTGATCAGAATGTCGGCCTTCGAAACGACAAAGCCTGAGTTAAGCGGACGACGGCGGATGGCCTCGTCCCAGTCGTAAAGGGCGATATCGTACTGCTTCTGCTCTGTCTCGAAGGCAGCGCGGGCAGCATAGGCATCGGCAGAATCAGGGAACATCTGCACCAAACGGTTCAGTTCGTCGAGGGTGTCGGTCTTGCGCCCCATCTTCTGCAAGACATGCGCTAGACCCAAGCGGGCTTCGAAGTGTGTGGGTTGCAGACGCAGAAAAGCCTCGTAATCGACACGGGCCAGATCATAATGATGCTGCTGGATGTGGACATAAGCGCGGAAATAGAGCGCTGCCAGATTTTTATCGTCGGAATGGAGAATCTTACCGTACTCCGCGAGGGCATAGTCCCACTGTTCGAGATTGATATTAGCCTCAGCCTTGAGCAGATGCAGATTCAGGTTGCCCGGGTCCTTGGCGATCTGTGCATTGAGCACTTCGAGAGAATCACGCCATTGCTGACGGTTCTGCGCGGAGACAGAACTGATACTCATGGTTACCAAGCAAAACCAGAGCAAACCCCTGAATAGAATGTTTCCAAACATAAATATTCTTTTTATTTCAACAACGAATTAAGACGAATTACACGAATGAAACTCATTCTTTAATTCGAGCAATTCGTCTTAATTCGTTGTCTTAATATAATTCACTATCCACTCTCCTACTTCACGCGTGCCGTAATGTGCACCGCCCTCGACTTGGATTTCAGGCGTACGGACATTGGCGTCGAGCGAGGCATTGACGGCCTCACGAATCAAGGCACCTTCCTTGTTGAGTCCGAAGTGTTCCAGAAGCATCGCGGCAGAGAGAATCTGAGCCAGAGGATTTGCCAGGTTCTTACCGGCAGCCTGTGGCCAGGAACCATGAACGGGCTCAAACAGCGGTGTGTGCTCACCCAGAGAGGCTGAAGGCTGCAAGCCCATAGAACCGGTGATACAGGCCGTCTCGTCGGTGAGGATGTCGCCAAAGGTGTTCTCCGTCACGATGACATCGAAGAAACGCGGTTCCGTCAACACCCGCATCGAGGCATTGTCGATGAACATATAGTCGGTGTGTACCTCAGGATACTGCGGCTCTATCTCCTTCGCAATCTGTCGCCATAAACGAGAAGATGCCAGAATATTAGCCTTATCTACGACTGTCAGATGCTTGTTACGCTGCATGGCCATCTCGAAGCCCAACTTCACAATGCGCTCAATCTCGGGACGAGTGTAGATATCCGTATCATAAGCTTTGTCATTATCCTGATATTTCTCACCGAAATACATACCTCCCGTCAGCTCACGCAGCACCACAAAGTCAGCGCCACGAATCAGTTCATCCTTCAAAGGAGACTTGTGGAGCAGGCAGTCGAAGGTAGCCACCGGACGCACATTGGCAAACAGACCAAGTTTCTTGCGCATAGCCAACAATCCTGTTTCCGGACGAACCTTCGCTGTTGGGTCATGATCATATTTCAGATCGCCCACAGCGGCAAAGAGCACGGCATCGGCCTGCATACACACCTCATGCGTTGCTTCGGGATAAGGATCCCCCACTTCATCGATGGCGTGAGCACCACAGATGGCTTCCTGATACGTGAACTCATGTCCACACTTGGCTGCAATGGCATCCAACACAGCCACACCTTGTTTCATTATCTCCGGTCCGATACCATCGCCCGCAAGAATCGCTATTTTCAACTTCATATTACTTCAATTTTTCAATTCTTCAATTTTACAATTCTCCAGAATGATCTTTTTCTATGATGTTCAACATCTTAAAGGTAGCCTTGATGGCGGCTTCCGTCTGGTCGGCATCGAGGCCTCGGGTACGGAACAGCCGTCCATTATCATTCCAAGTGATAACAGTCTGCACCAAGGCATCCGTACGTCCGCCTGGGGGAATGGTAACGGCATAGTTGGCCAGCAGAGGGAAAGTACGGTCGAGATATTTCTTATAGATATATCTTAATGACTTCACGAACGCATCATACTGACCGTCACCCGTGGCGCTGGCCTCATACTGCTGACCGTTGATCTCGATCTTGATATTTGCACCAGGCTTCAGGCCGTAGGCTGTAGAGACGATGTAACTGACAAGCTTCACCTTGTCTTCTGGCGCATCGTGCTTGAGCACATCGCTCACGATGAAAGGCAGGTCCTCCACTGTCACCCGTTCCTTTTTGTCGCCCAATTCTGTGATACGCTGTGTTACCTTCCGGGTTTGTTCAGGTGTCAGTTCAAGACCCAGTTCCTCAAGGTTCTTGACAATGTTAGCCTTACCGCTATTCTTACCCAAAGCATACTCACGCTTACGTCCGAAACGCTCTGGTACCAGGTCATTCTGATAGAGGTTGTTTTTCTTGTCACCATCAGCATGAACACCGGCCACCTGGGTAAAGACATTATCACCGATAATCGGCTGGTTTGGTGCCACAGCAATGCCGCTATAGCTCTCTACCAATCGCGAGATGTCATTGAGTTTGTTTTCATTGATATTGGTCTTCGCATGGAACTGATCTTTCAAAATCACCTGTACGCTCGACAATGGCGCATTACCACAACGTTCACCCAGACCGTTCACCGTAACATGCAAACCTTTGGCGCCACTCAGCACGGCAGCCAGCGAATTAGACACCGCGAGGTCGTAATCATTATGTGCATGGAAATCGAAATGGGTATCCGGGTAGCGTTTGAGCATCTTACGGAAGAACTCGATACATTGAAGGGGATTCATGATACCTAACGTATCAGGCAGCATAAACCGTCGGATACCACTGTCGCAGAGCTGATCCATCAGCTGATAGACGTATGAAGGCGAATCCTTCATGCCATTCGACCAGTCTTCTAAATACAGATTCACAGAGATACCTTTGCTACGGGCGTATTTCACCACCTTACGAATATCATCGATATGTTCCTCAGGTGTCTTCTGCAACTGCTGGGTACAATGCTTCAGCGAGCCTTTCGCCAGCAAGTTCAACACCTTGCATCCGCATTCATCGATCCAGTCCACACTTTTTCCATCATCCACGAAACCAAGCACCTCTACCCTATTCAGCTTATCAATCTTCTCCGCATAACGGCAGATCATCTGTACAGCCTCTTTCTCACCTTCAGAAACACGGGCAGAAGCCACCTCAATACGGTCTACATTCAGATCGTGCAGCAGCATACGGGCCATCATGAGTTTCTCGTGTGGCAGAAACGAGACACCGCTGGTCTGCTCACCATCGCGCAAGGTAGAATCCAAGATCTCCACAAAGGGTTGGATGCGCTTGTAATTGTTTACTTTTTCTGCTGTTCCCATGCGATTGTCTTGTCTTGGTTCTGCACTAAGAAATCAATATCGTCGAGACCATTCATCAGACAATGTTTCTTATAGCCATTGATCTCGAAGGTCTCCTGACGGCCTGTAGAGAGATTTGTGACCGTCTGATTGGGGAGGTCGACCTTTACCTGACTTTCCGGATTACTCTGGATTGTCTGGAATAACTCCGCGAGGAAGTCCTCGCTCACCTGCACAGGCAGTACGAAATTATTCAATTCGTTATTCTTGTGGATATCTGCGAAGAAACTGCTGATAACCACTCTGAATCCATATCCGGCAATCGCCCAGGCTGCATGCTCCCGGGAGGAGCCCGAACCGAAGTTCTTACCTGCCACCAGGATACAGCCAGAATATCGGGGGTCGTTCAGCACAAAGTCCTGATTCAATGTTCCGTCAGCGTTATAACGCCAATCACGGAACAGGTTATCACCAAAGAAACGTTCCTCACGCGTCGTTGCTTTCAGGAAACGGGCTGGTATAATCTGGTCTGTGTCCACATTTTCCAAAGGCAGCGGCACACAGGTGGATGTTATTACGTCAAACTTCTGTTTCATACTTATATATTTTTATTTAGACAACGAATTTCACGAATTACACGAATTTTATTTTATTGAAACTGTTTCTTTGTCACCATTCGTTTAATTAGTGTAATTCGTTGTCGTTTTATAATAAAATTCTCGGGTCAGTGATCACACCTGTGACTGCGGCGGCGGCGGCGGTCAGGGGCGATGCTAAGATTGTACGTGCGCCGGGGCCCTGACGGCCCTCAAAGTTACGATTAGAAGTAGAGACGGAGAGCTTGCCAGCAGGAATCTTGTCGTCGTTCATTGCCAGACAGGCAGAGCAGCCAGGCTGACGGATCTCAAAACCAGCATCGGCAAGAATCTTGTCGAGCCCTTCCTCACGGATTTGATGGTCAACAGCCCATGAACCGGGTACCAGCCAGGCAATGACATCCTGCGCTTTCTGACGACCTTTCACTATCGAGGCGAAGGCACGGAAGTCTTCAACACGTCCATTGGTACAAGCCCCAAGGAAAACATAGTCCACCTTGGTTCCCAACAGTTTCTGTCCCGCCTTGAAGCCCATATATTCCAAGGCTTTTTGGTAACCCACTTTCCCTCCTTGGGAGGGGACTAGGGGGAGGTTCTCGGTAATACCAATACCCATACCGGGATTCGTTCCGTATGTGATACGAGGTTCGATATCAGCGGCATCGAATACCAGTTCCTTGTCGAACACGGCATCATCGCCACTCTTCAAAGTTTTCCACTCTGCCACAGCCTGCTCCCAAGCCTCGCCCTTAGGCGCATATTCCCTGCCTTTTATATATTCAAAAGTGGTCTCGTCGGGCGCAATAAAGCCTCCACGAGCGCCCATCTCTATCGAGAGGTTGCAGAGGGTCAGGCGACCTTCCATGGATAATGCGGTGATAACATCACCCGCATACTCGACGAAATAGCCGGTTGCGCCGCTGGTGGTCAGTTTAGCCATGAGATAGAGCGCCACATCCTTGGCCGTTACGCCCTTGCCAAGTTTTCCGTTGATGGTGATACGCATCGACTTGGGTTTCTGCTGAAGAATGCATTGTGATGCCATCACCATCTCCACCTCCGAGGTGCCGATGCCAAAAGCCACAGCCCCCATGGCACCATGGGTAGAGGTATGCGAATCGCCACAGACGATGGTCATTCCCGGCAGACTCAACCCCTTCTCGGGGCCTACCACATGAATGATACCATTATCCTTCGACATCATGCCGAAATGCGTCAGACCGAAATCGGCCGCATTCTTTGCCAGCATATCCACCTGCTTCTTCGATACAGGGTCTGCGATGGGCTTGTCCTGATCATGCGTCGGGGTGTTATGATCCGGCATACAGAAGATCTGCTGCGGACGGAAACACTTCAAACCTCTTTCCCGCATCCCTTCAAAAGCCTGTGGCGAGGTCACCTCATGACAATAGAGTCTGTCAATATACAACTGCGTGGGACCATCCTCAATCTGTTGGACCACATGTTTGTCCCATATTTTATCGAATAAAGTATTCATGCGTCGGGTTTCTTAAATTTATTGATACAATCGATATATGCCTCCACTGAAGCCGTTACGATATCGGTATCAGCACCAAAGCCATAATAGAGGCTGCCGTCGTATTCTACCTGCATGTGTACCTTACCCACATCGTCACTTCCCTTCGAGATAGCCTGAATGGTGAATTCCTTCAGTGTCATCTGCTTCATGATAATCTTTTTCAGCGCCTTGATGGCAGCATCCACAGGACCGTTACCAGAGGCTGCTGCCTCAAATTTCTGTCCGGAGATATCGAGACCGATAGAAGCCACGCTCTTCACGCCCTTACCTGTCGTTACCTGCAAGAAGTCGAGTTTCACAGCGTGTGCCTCAGCGGTATCAGCACCCGCCAGCATCAGCACGTCGGCATCGCTCACCTCCTTCTTCTGGTCAGCCAACTGCAGGAACTTTTCATAGATCTTGTCGAGTTTCTGCTCTTCCAGATCCACACCGTTCATGTGCAGGCGATGTTTCAGAGCAGCCCTTCCGCTGCGTGCTGTCAACAGGATGCTGTTATCGTCGATGCCCACATCTTTCGGATCCATAATCTCGTATGTATGCACATTCTTCAGCACACCATCCTGATGAATACCGCTGGAATGGGCAAAAGCATTACGGCCTACGATGGCCTTGTTGGGCTGTACGGGCATATTCATCAACGAGGAAACCATCCTTGAGATCGGATAAATCTTCGTGGTGTTGATATTCGTATCAATCTCTATGCTCTTATGACATTTCAGAATCATCGCAATCTCCTCCAACGATGTATTACCGGCCCTTTCACCGATACCATTCACCGTTACCTCCACCTGTCGGGCACCTGCCATCACACCACTGAAGGTATTAGCCGTTGCCAAGCCCAAGTCATTATGACAGTGGGTGGAGATAATGGCCTTGTCGATACCGTCGACATGCTCCTTCAGATACTTGATCTTCTCGTAATATTCCTGAGGCAGACAATAACCCGTGGTATCGGGGATGTTCACTACCGTGGCACCGGCCTTGATCACAGCCTCTACCACCTGAGCCAGATATTCGTTATCGGTACGGCCGGCATCCTCGCAGTAGAACTCCACATCGTCGACATAACGCTTGGCATACTTCGTGGCAGCTATGGCCTGTTCGAGGATATGCTCACGGTCGGAGTTGAACTTAAACTGGATATGCTCATCGCTGGTGCCGATACCCGTATGGATGCGCTTGTGCTTGGCATACTTCAGGGCCTCGAAAGCCACATCGATATCACGTTCCACCGCACGGGTCAGCGCACAGATAACGGGCCATGTCACCGCCTTTGAAATCTCTATCACAGAGTTAAAATCACCTGGACTGCTAATCGGGAATCCAGCCTCAATCACATCCACGCCCAGCTGTTCCAGCGCCTTAGCTACCTGTATTTTCTCTACGGTATTCAACTGGCAGCCAGGCACTTGCTCTCCGTCGCGGAGTGTTGTGTCGAAAATGTAAAGTCTGTCGTTCATCTTTGTTATTGTATTTTATTGTTATTATGTTATTCTGTCTTTAAAAGTTATTCTGTCTAAAAAAACAGCCCTCCACACTCGGAAGTGAGAAGGGCTTTATATCGTTTCGTTCGTTTCTACCTATTTAATATATATACGCCTTATCACTTCCGATTGCTCTTGGCAGTCGAATAATAATAATGGCGCTAAGTAGATTCATATTCAACATATCTCTTGATACTTTTTTCTTATTTCGGGTGCAAAGTTATAACTTTCTCGTGAAACCAACAAACATTTTGTCGCTTTTTTGCTCAGAAAGATATCAAATTCACACTTTTTACTCTAATTCATACACTTCACTGGGCATTTTTCGCTTCAATACTTCCAGTTCCAGATCCTTACCTGGAATAATGCCATAACTGCGCAGAATAGCTTCCACCGTCTTACGGGCCAACTCAGGGTGGTTGTTCTCCTCACTCAAATGACACAGCCAGACACGCTTCAGCCGTTCCGTCATGTTCTCGGCCAACACCTGACCACAATCCTTGTTCGACAAATGACCGTTCGGACTGAGAATCCTGTCTTTCAGATATTGAGGATAAGGACCGCCCAGTAACATCTCTACATCATGGTTGGCCTCTATCACCAGGTAATTGGCCTCGGCAATATATCCTTTCATCTCCTCCGTCACACTACCGGCATCGGTCATGATAACGAAGACCGTACCGTCAACCTCAATCTTGTAGCCCACATTCTCATTGGCATCATGAGGGACAGAGAATGGTGTCACAAGAAAATCGCCCAGCCTGACAGTGGTACCAGGCTCCAACAACATTTTATGCTCTTTCAGCAACTTCCGTTGCACACAATAGTTATAATCTATGCCTGTATGAACCTTCTCTGTGGCATAGACAGGCACATTATAATCATGGCTGAACGCACCAACCGACTTGATGTGGTCTGCGTGATCATGCGTAATCAGGATTCTCCGTACCGTACTGAGACTGATGCCATAATCCCTCGCATGCTTTTTGAGCGTTCTTAAGCCAACTCCTATATCTACAAGTAATCCGTCTGTTGCGGTTGCGAGATAATAGCAATTACCACTACTACCGCTGCCAAACGATATAAATTTCAGCATTTTGGTTTATATTTTGTGCAAAAGTACACAAAAAACACTGTACAACCAAAGAATTATACATTTTTAATGTTTTAGAACGGCAATCCCACGGCGAAATGGAAAGCAAAATCGCGACTCAGTCTTGGATGAATAATGGCATAGTGTTCTTCCTCTTCCGTTTGATATGCCGGATTTACAGCTTTCATACCTAAATCAAAACGCATGATGAAATAATCAAAATTCAGACGGAGTCCCAAGCCATAACTTACAGCCAGGTCGCTGAGAATGTTCTGTAGCTTGAACTGACCGCCGGGCTGCTGTTCATAATCACGGATAGTCCAGATATTACCGGCATCCACAAACAAGGCGCCACCGAATTTCCAGAACAGGTGGGTACGATATTCCAGATTCAGATCCAGCTTCATATCACCCGTTTGCGTGATAAAGTTGATGTTACCGTCACGCCCCTTATACCGTCCTGGTCCCAGACTGCGGACACTCCACCCTCGCACACTATTCGCTCCGCCCGAGAAATAGCGTTTCTCAAAGGGCAGCACTGTGCTGTTGCCGTATGGATAAGCGATGCCAAATCCACAATGGAACACCAGCTGATCGTGATAGTTCGGCAGCAGGTTACAAGTAAAATCCACATCGCCCTTCACATATTGGGCGTATGCAATGTTAAACACACGATAATGACCATCGCCATCTTGCTCGGCATCAAACAGTTTGCTACCCAGATTGAGTAGGTTACCAGCCGTCTCTACATTCGTCTTGATGGCAATACGACCATTGTTATAACTATAGCCGAAACCGGTCTTCATGATAAACATGTCCTCGTAATTGTACCGGAGGATGACATTATAATTGCTGTTGTCCTGCAGATACTCGTTCTTAAAGGTCTCACTGATCCAAGGCATAAAGATATAGTTCAGATCGAGGAGATCAAACTGATACTGGTCAAAACGCGACTGAGGCTTCCAACGATAACGCCAACCAGCGGAGAGCACCCGGCGGTGGAACTCCGGACGGTTCTGGGTGTCAAAAAGTAGCGACACCTCACTGGTAGCGATGGTCCTCCGGCGCATCTCCCGACTCAGAAAAGGCATGATAAACCTCGGAAAAGTCAAGCGACTCTCCACGCTATACTCCACAAAGTCCTGATTGCGGTAGCCCTCCAATCCGCGAATGGCCTCATAGGCTCCACGCAGTTGCACACTAAACGTCTCTGACCCGCGGAAGAGGTTGCGGTTCTGATAGGTCAGCGAGGCAGCGGCACCAAGGTCTCCTGCTGTGTTAGTACCCTCAGGCTGGAAACTGAGTGTCGAGGGTTTATTGGTCTGCACCTCTACATTCATATCGAGCAGGGCAGAGTCAGGCGCCATCTGGAAATTGATATTGGTATAACGTACGGCCCCCAGGCGTCCAAAGTGGTTATAGGTATTTTGGAGTCCTTCTGCCGAGTACGGCTGTCCTTCGGTCAACATGGTATTCTCCCTCAGCACACGGTCACGTAGATGGATCACAGTGTCCTGCGGGTCACCGCTGGCATAACTGATTCGTCTGATGCCATAACGTGTATGCAGCGTGTCCTTGATGTTACTCGTACGATAGGGGCTCAACTGCAGGGTCAGGTCCACCTGCCGCGACGCTTGAACCGAGTCGGCCAGATAGGTGATAAACTCCTTGTGGAAACGGTAATAACCGTTATTCTGCAGGAAAGAGGTCAGTCTGGAGCGCTCTTCGTTAAGCGCATTCACATTGAACACCATACCTTCATGAAGCCCGCGCTTGTCAATGTCATTACTCAGAAGACCAGCTATCACACTATCCTGTATATCATACTCCAGTTTCCTGATGTAATAATGACTCCCGGGATGGAGCACATAAAAAGCATTGAGCTTCTTTCCCTTGATGGCAGTAAACAATTCCACTTGTGCATCCAGATAGCCAAGATTACGAAGTGCCAACTGCAGTTCTTCACACGACTTCCCCGCCTGCAATGAATCAAACAGCACGGGAGCCTCACCGATTGAATGAAGCGTACGGTTAATCCAACGGGTACTGTCCTGGCCTGCCAGTTGGTAAATGCCCAAGGGAATCTTTGCCAAGGAAAACCAGCGGGAGTTGGCCTTCTGTCGCACATAGCTCTTCAGCTGCGTTGTGTTGATATCCTTGTATTTTCCATCTGCCACCACCGACACCCTATTCAGCATGACTTCCCCTTCAGGAATGTCACGCGATGTAGAACATGCGCTGAAAAGCATGAGCAGAAAAGCGATGGCCAGCAGGCCTATTTGGTGTTTTGACATCAATATCTCACGAATTTGCTTGCAAAGATAGAAATAAATCTTTATCTTTGCAAACAAAAACCGAAATGATTAGCAAAAATCAGATAAAATATATCCGTCAGCTGGAACAGAAGAAGTTCCGCAAGCGTGAAAAGTGCTTCGTGGCAGAAGGGCCCAAAGTAGTTGGCGATCTCATGCGCCAATACCAGCCAAAGGCCATTTTCGCCACCGAAGACTGGAATGGTGTAGGACTCACGGGACCTGTCCCCATGAGTCGTGTCACCGACGACGAGCTCCGTCGCATCAGTTTCCTCCAGACTCCCCAGCAGGTCCTTGCCCTCTTCCCCATCCCCGACCACTCAACGAATCCCAACTATTCACTATTCACTAATCACTATTCACTTTCTCTGGCTCTCGACGGCATTCAAGATCCCGGCAACCTCGGCACCATTATCCGCATAGCCGACTGGTTTGGCATTGACACCATTTATTGCAGCGAAGATACGGCCGATGCTTACAATCCCAAAGTAGTACAGGCCACGATGGGAAGCCTTGCGCACGTACATATTATTTATACTGACCTGATCCAGCTTTTCGACAAGTTGCCAAAGGACTTCCCCATCTACGGAACCTTGCTCGATGGTAACGACATCTACCAGCAACCCCTTTCCGAGCACGGCATCATTGTGATGGGCAATGAGGGTAATGGCATTTCCGAAGCCGTGCGCCAACATGTCACCCACCGTCTGCTCATCCCGAATTTCCATCAGGGCGACAGCGCCGAAAGTCTTAACGTGGCCATTGCCACTGCCATCACCTGTTCGGAGTTCCGAAGAAGAGGCACATAATAAAAAGAGGCCTATCTTCTCAGACAAGCCCCTTTGCTAAAAATGGAAAATGATAAATATAGATTAAAATTACTAGTTATCGAGTGCAAATGTAATCATTCTCATATTAAAAAACAAGAAATAACACATAAAACTGCTCACTGACACATCATTTTTGTCATTTTAGAACAGTTTAAGTTCGTTATACTACACAATTATCAGAACTTCAGCAATTCGTTATAGATACGTTGCACAGGCAGGCCCATGACATTGAAATAGCTGCCAGAGAGACTGGTGACGCCGATATAGCCTATCCATTCCTGAATGCCATAGGCACCGGCTTTATCGAGCGGCTGGTATTTCTCCACATAATAGTCTATTTCATCATCAGAAAGCACCTTGAATGTGACATCGGTGGTGACAGCAAAACTGCGCTGGCGCTGACGGGTCATCAGGCAGACACCCGTAATGACCTGATGCGTCTGCCCACTCAACTCTCGCAACATCCGACGGGCATCGTCGAGGTCCACAGGCTTGCCGAGCACCTCATGACCCAATACCACCACCGTATCAGCCGTGATAATCAGATCCCGTTCGGACATAAGGTCCTTATAGGCCGCAGCCTTCTCGGAGGCGATATAAACCGGAATATCCTGGGTATTCAGATTTTCCGGATAATTCTCTTCAATATCAGGCAGCACCTTCACCTCGAAGTCGATATCGAGTCCACCGAGCAACTCCCGCCTTCGTGGTGAGTTACTGGCCAATATTATATGATAATCACTATTCACTTTTCACTATTCACTTTTCCCTTTCCCCTTACCAACCGAAGGCTTTCTCATCCATCATCCACTTACCCTGGGCACGGAGCGTCTGCTCTATCACATCGCGGCCACAACCATGTCCACCGATACGATCGCTCACATAAAGGCTTATGGCCTTGATCTCAGGACAGGCATCCTTGGGACACACAGGACACCCTACCCTACGCATGATCTCCAGATCAGGGATGTCGTCGCCCATATACATCACCTCCTCGTCCTTAAGACCGTACTTCTGGACCAGTTCCTCGTAGGTCTTGATCTTCACGGCACAACCGATATAGATATCCTCTATGCCCAGATACTCATAGCGTTTACGAATGCTCGGCACCCTGGCTCCCGACAGTATCACAATTCGAAGGCCGAGTTTCACGGCCAGCTGAATGGCATAGCCGTCCTTGATGTTCACCGTGCGCAAGGGATCGCCCTCTGCCGACAGCGTGATGGTCTCTGCACTCAGCACACCGTCAATATCGAAGATGATAGCCCTGATTTTCTTCAAGTCATAATTGATCATAATTATCCATTATCAATTATCCATTATCCATTAATATTTGTTCAGGTGAACATTCTCCCACTTCAACTTTTCCTCGTTCTGCGGCTTGCGCTCGTCGGCCTTATGACCAATGGCGAGGATGCAGAGGCAATTCAGATTGTCGGGGATATCGAGCACGCCACGAATCACGGTGTCGGCCGTTGTCCCGTCGTCCAGACCGCGTCCGCGCATCTGAATCCAACAGGAACCCAATCCCAACTCCTCAGCCTGATACTGCATGGAGATGGCGGCGATGGCACCATCCTCTATCCAACAGTCGTTCTGCATGGGGTCGCCCAACACGACGATGGCCACAGGAGCTCCCTTGAGGAACTGTCCTCCGAGGTTCTTGGCATCAGAGAGTTTCTCCAGGTCGAGTTTATCGTCAACCACCACAAACTGCCAGGCTCTCTGTCCCTTCGACGTCGGGGCCATCAAGGCTGCACGAAGAATCAACTTCAGGTCGTCACCATCGATTTCCTCGGTGGTAAACTTGCGGTGGCTGCGGCGCAACTGCGCCAGATCTTTAAAATTTGTCATAATCTATCGTAAATTTCAATGTTTCCGACGGCAAAAGTACAAAAAAGAAGTGAAAAAATGGAGGGCGGCAGCAAATTTTTCACTATTCACTATTCACTTTTCACTTTCTTTTCGTATATTTGCGGCATGAAAGGAATCAGAACCACCATTTATACCCATCTGGAAGATCTGCCTGCCGTTAGCGACATCAATTTCTTCCATAGCCGACAGCTGTTCGCCATTAGTGCGAAGACGCCGAGGATGAAGCCTCACATGGTGGTTTGTACCGATAATTCCGGACATGTGCTGAGCCAGTTGCTAGCCATCGTGCGCTACCGTGCTTCTGTTTTCCCGCCATTCTTTTTCATGCATTGCCGCGTGCTGGGCGAAGGGGTGTATGCCCCAAGCGAATGGCGCAAGGAAGACTTGTTTGGCGAGATGCTGCATGCCATTACTAAGAAGATGAGCAACAAGACGCTATATATCGAGTTCAGCAACCTCACGCAGAAAACCTTCGGCTTTAAGATGTTCCGTCAACAGGGCTATTTCCCCGTACATTGGATGAGCATCCATAATTCACTCCACAGCCGGACACCTGAAGAGCGCATCAACGAGAAAATGCAGCAGCGCATCGACAATGCCTATGCCCGTGGTGTCACCACCAGTGAATTAGAGACCGACGAGGACTTCAAAGCCTTTACCCAGCTGTTACGCCAGCACCACTGGTTCAAGCCGAAGCGATATATCCCCGACAACCAGTTCTTCATCGAAGCCACCCAAACCGATGCTTGCCGGCTGTTCGTCACCAAATACCACCAACATGTGATTGGTTGTTCGGCCTGTGTCTACAGTCAGGGCGACGCTTTTCTCTGGTATGCTGCCTTCCGTCGTAAGACTTACGTGATGCTTCATCCAGACACGCTAACCATCTGGCATACCATCAAATACGCCCATCAGCATGGCTATAATCACATTAACTTCATGGATGTGGGCCTGCCTTTCCGCAAGAACTCCTTCCGCGAGTTCATTCTGAGTTTCGGCGGAAAGCCCGTCAGCACCGTACGCTGGTTCCGTTGTTCCATCCGCTGGATCAACGCACTACTCTCGTGGATCTATCGCGACTGACGCCTGTCTACTGACTCCCTATATACAAAAACACCATTCCCAACAGCACCAATGCCAGATCAAAGGCCTTGGCTTTAAGATTTCTCTCGTGGAAGAAGAGTGCACCAAACATGAAACTCACCACCACACTACCCCGTCGGATCATCGAAACGATGCTGATCATGGCATCAGGCAGGCTCAGGGAATAGAAATACATGAAGTCGGCTGCCGAGAGGAAGAGACTGACACCCAGAATCGACCACGACCAATGGAAGGGCGTTGTCTCCTCGTGTTTCGGCCACCAGAGCAGCCACAACATCAGCCCCATCATGGCACACTGGTAGATGTTGTACCATGACTGCACCATCATTCTGTCCAGTCCCACGCCGCCGCTTTCCACAGGCGCCATCAGGTATTTATCATAGAGACCGCTCAAGGCCCCCAGAGCCGCCGCACCAACAATCATATAAATCCAATGGTCGTGTTTGAAGTCGATGCCCTCTTTCTTACCGCTACGGCTCAACAGGAGAAACGAAGCCACCGCCAGCAGCACACCTATCCACTGCCAGATGTTCAACCGTTCGCCAAACACCAGCAGCGCACCCACCAGCACCATCACCGGACGGGTGGCATTGATAGGCCCCACAATGGTCAGGGGCAGATGCTTCATGCCGAAATAGCCGAGGATCCAACTCGACAAGACAATCACCGCCTTCAAAACGATGTACTTATGCATCTCCCAGCCGCCGCTGGCCACATGGAAGATGCCGCCATCGAGGGTGTCTGAGGTGCCGCTCATCACGATGAACGGCAGGAAAATCAGTGAGGAGAACAAGGTGTTCAAAAACAACACGGGAATAACCGCATTTGCTTTCAACGCCTGTTTCTTAAACGAATCATAGCAGCCCAGCAGCGCTGCCGACATAAATGCCAATATCAGCCACATAGTCACTTCACTATTCTGTCACTGATCCTACAGATAGGACTGATTCTCACTGATTTTCACGGCTAAAGCCGTCAACTTCCCGGGTCATTGTCGCTTGCGACAACAGATCAGTCAAAATCAGCAAAATCCAAATCATCAGTGACTAATAATTTATATCCTCAAGAAACAGCGCATTGCCAGGCATCGACTCGCCGGCATCCGAACGCTGCTTTCCTTCAATCACTTTCTTAAAGTCGTCTAACGACAGCCTGCCCCGCCCTACTTCAATCAGCGTACCCACCACCGCACGCACCATGTTTCTCAGAAAACGGTTGGCACGGATCTCAAAATACCAGGTTGTTGGCGATGTCTGCACCCACTCCGCCCGGGTCACATCACAGAGCGTGGTCTTCACATCGGCGCCACTCTTACAGAAGGCCCCGAAATCCTCGTATGTGGTCAGGATCTGAGCCGCCTCGTTCATCTTGGCAAAATCCAGCTGATAATGTATCTCACAGGAATACGCCCGCTGAAACGGGTCTTTGACAGTATGGATATAATAACGGTACATACGCGATGTAGCCGAGAAGCGGGCATGCATCTCATCGCTCACCGCCTCCACCCTGCTCACGGCAATATCGTATGGCAGAAACCTATTCAGCTTATACGCCAGCTGCTTCCCATCGAGCATACCTTCGTGCCACGACGATAAATCAAAGTGCGCCACCATCATCCTGGCATGCACCCCTGCATCGGTCCTTCCGGCTCCCGTCACGCTTATGGGCTCACGCAACAGCGTCGACAGCGCCTCCTGCAACTTCTCCTGTACCGACACGCCGTTCGGCTGTATCTGCCAGCCGTGATACCGCGTACCGTCGTAGCTCAATGTCACAAAATACCTACTCATCCATCTTACATCTTACTTCTTACATCACTTCGTCACCCTGATCCAGTCGGCATCCACCCAGCCACGGTCACATTTGGCATCAGTCTCCGCGGCAACGAATCCGAACTTTGCGCCAATCCACTTACCCTCCTTCATCTTGAACTCCTGACCGCAGTCGGTAAACTTCTTGCCATTCTGACTCCAGGCAAACCTCACCTTCGAGTCTTTCACCTTCAGACGCAGATAGATATCCTCGTGGATGCCGGGCTTATAGTCAATCTTGTCAATGGCCGTAGGTTTCAGCGTGGCGATGACTTCTTCGGTCTGGGGCTTGCCCTTATCCGCAGCGATACAGGTCATCTGTACCAACTGGAATTCCTGACCGATACGGCGCACCACAAGGGCGGAATAGTCGAGACCCATCATAATCAGACCGCCGAACTGTCCGTCGGCCTTCGAGGTCATACGCAGCTTAGTGGTCACCGTGAACGCATCAGCAGGCGTCTTCTGGAGCAGCAGATTGGGCACTTCCCAGAAATTCTTCCAATTCTGTAAGAGTTTATAGGTATAGATGCGGAAGGTGCCGAAGGCTGTAGGCACACCAAACTTCTCGTCGTAATTAGCGTGCCATTGCCATTGTTTACCCATCACCGGCGTATCGAATTCATCACTCTCCACCGGATTCACCACCACGTCGGAACTGCTCTGAGGCTTGATGAAGGTAGTGACAGGCTCGCCGTTAATGCCCATCATGGGCCAGCCCGATGACCAGTCGACGGGATTCAGGTGTACCACGCGACCGTAAGCCTCCTTATCCTGGAAATGCAGAAACCAGTCCTCACCGTATTTCGTATGCACCCAGCCTCCCTGATGAGGACCATTAATTTTGGTCTTGCCCTGTGCCAGCACAATCTTATGCTCATAGGGCCCGTATGGCGATTTCGAGCGCATGGCCAACTGAAAGCCTGTGGGCACACCACCCGCCGGACACATAATCCAATACCAGCCGTCGCGCTTATAGAACTTCGGGCCCTCGCAGGTGCGGTTCTCCGTGCCGTTGCCGTCGAATACGATCACCGGCTGTCCGATAGCTTTCGTACCGTCAGCCGACAATTCCCTGACCGTCAACACACTGGCATACTTAGCACGCGAATTGGCCCAGCCGTTCACCAGATAGCAACGTCCGTCGTCATCCCAGAGCGGCGTCGTATCGATATATCCCTGCCCCCGTATCACACAGACGGGATTCTCCCATTCCCCGGCAGGATCCTTGGTCTTCACCATATACACACCATAATCAGGATCACCCCAATAGATATAGTACTCACCCTTATGATAGCGTATGCTCGGCGCCCAGACACCATTGCCATGCCGAGGTGTGCTGAAATGCTGCTCCAGTTCGGCATCGCCCGTATAGAGCGACTTCAGGGCATAGCCGATGATCTCCCAGTTCACCAGATCCTTCGAATGAAGAACAGGCAGGCCAGGGATACAATTGAACGACGAGGCCGTCATGTAATAATCCTCGCCACTAGGCCCCACACAGACATCGGGGTCGGAATAGTCGGCATTGATCACCGGATTGATATAGGTGCCGTCGCCATTGTCAGGACTCCACACCTGCGACACATACTGGGCAGGTGCCACTACAGACCATCCAAGGGCTAGAATAATAAATACTTTTGTTTTCGCCATCATATAGATAGTTCTTTTTCAGCGTTGTTGCCTTTTTAATATATCTTGTTCACGTTACGGATTTTCTCCAGCATGGCGGAGCGCCAGGCGGCGTCGTCGGGCATTTGGAAGCGACTGTTACCCGTGGCCGAAGGGGTGAAAATGACGGTACCGTCGTCATTGAGCACCACGGTGCCGCGCTCAGTCAGCGTGAAGAGGCCGTCGCCCTCCACGGCGTTGATGACGGTGAGCGGGTCCCACATCATCTGGCCGGTGTTGCAGTTGCAGGTCATATAGACTTGCTTGATGGGGTGATCGTCGGTCCAGGAAACATCGCTGACGACCTGCTCGGGCAGGTACTCGATGCCGATGCCCGTCTCCATGGGGTCGAAGATGATGTCGACGTCGGAGGGCCAGAGGCGGAAGAAAGTCTTGGCAAAGTCCATGCCCTGAAGGAAGTTGAAGTCGGGCTCGGGGGACAGGCCGAAGGAGCCGCCCTGGATGTAGAGGCACTTCACCTTGCGCCGAACCAGCTCCACGCCCGACAGCGGGGAATAGGCGTCGCCGACGGACTCGAGCAACTGGGCAAGACAGGTAGTGAAGCCGATGGAACAGATGCTCACCGAGTGGTCGTGCTGCGCGGCGAGCAGACGGCGGTAGAGTTGCCAGCCGTCGGGCAGCGCCGAGTAGTCGTCGATGCTGCGGTCGAACATCGGCGTGCCGTCGACCTTCGTGTAGGTGGGCAGAGCCCTGTAGTCAATCCATACCCTCGGGTTCTTGATGCCATCGCGCACCAAGCCGACTGGCACGTCGCTTATTTTAGATGTTGCGCCCATTCGGTCGCGACACCCAAAATAGGTATTCATCACATCGGCACAGGCGGCGCAGTCCACGCCCTCGCGGTCCACCACCACGCCGAGCAGTTTGCACCGTCCCTGCTGCTGATAGTAATGGAGCATCTCCAAGGAGAAGAGGTCGTCGGTGGAGGAGCCAATGTCGGTGTCGAGGATGACCAGTGGCACACCCGTGTACTCTGGTGCGGTAGTCGGATTATCGTCATTGGCTGTCGAGCACGCCGTGAACACACTTGCGCCGCAGACTGTGAGCAGGGTGAACACCCATTTCAGATTCTTTAACATTGTCGTTTATTCTTTCCTTAAAACGGGGAGCAAAGTTAAACAAAAAAATCGGACCGACCAAACATCAGCCCGATTTTTTCTACTTTGGCTGTAAGGCTGCGATTAAGCGAGCACAAAGGAGTTCACTCACTTTGTCGAGCGTGAGCAGGCTCGAACATCGTTCAAGTCAGCATACTCATGGGCGACGTTCTCGATACAGGGGCACGCCTTCTGGGGATTCAGGTCGTGGTGCCCTATAATCACGGCACGGGGGTAACGCCCGTGAAGTTCTTCGAACAACGAGCGGAGTGATGCCTTCTGCGCGTCCGTTCGCGTATCGGCGGGTTGACCGCGGATGTCCAGCCCGCCCTCGTAGCAGACGCCTATCGAGTGGGCATTGTGGTTCTTGCAGTGGGCACCGATCATCCATTCCGGACGGCCTGGCTCTATCGTTCCGTCCCGACGGATCACGTAGTGGTAGCCGATGCCGAGCTTCCAGCCCTGACGGCGATGCCACGTATCTATCTGAGCGGCCGAGCTTGTCTGGTCGGGCCTCACTGCAGAACAGTGAACGACTAACATGGTGATCTTCCTCATACGCCCATACAGCTGGCCACGAAGAACGTGGTAATGACGGGTCACCTGTATAACCACGTGTGAGCGTACACTAAAAGCGTGATGTTTTTCGTTCTTATA
>Ga0310696_10001433_pt1 | contig 34531 bp, 20 predicted proteins | sample AusTroGonzalo_MG_4_FD_203885 | JGI IMG/M metagenome (GOLD analysis project Ga0310696, IMG submission 203885) | Bovine rumen microbial communities from tropical cattle in Woodstock, Queensland, Australia - Gonzalo_02 (v2) (version 2) | ecosystem: Host-associated > Mammals > Digestive system >... | reverse complement strand
ATTCGGGGAATTGGGTGCGGAGGTATCCGGCAAACTGTCCGTTGTTAAGTTCGCAGACGACGATCTTCTTGTATTTCTTGAGGATGTCGCCGGTGTTCTTCGGAAGCGGGCAAATATAGTTGAAGTGGGTGTAAGCCACCTTCTTGCCTTCTTTGTTCATCTCTTCCACAGCGAGGGTGAGCGCGCCAGAGGTGCCGCCCCAACCCACCACGAGAAGTTCGGCATCAGGATCGCCGGTCACTTCCTGATCGGGGATGTAGTTGGCCACGCGGTTCACCTTCTCCTGACGGTTAGCGACCATCAGAGCGTGGTTCTCGGGATCGGTGCTCAGAGGTCCGTCGGGACATTTCTCCAGACCGCCCACACGGTGTCTCAGGCCTTCCATGCCGGGCAGTGCCCATTCGCGTGCGAACGTGACGGGGTCGCGACGGAAAGGTCTGTAGTTGGGATCGTTAGGCGTAGCCAAACGCGGCTTGATGTCGGGCATGTCGGCCATCTTGGGGATGCGGAACAGCTGGGAGCCGTTGCCGAGATAGCCGTCGGTGAGCAGGATGACGGGGGTCATGTGCTCCAGGGCGACCTTGGCGGCGTTGTAAGCCCAGTAGAAGCAGTTGGCGCTGGAAGAAGCAGCCATCACCACCAGGGGAGCTTCACCGTTACGGCCGTACAAAGCTTGGTTGAGGTCGCTCTGCTCGGTCTTGGTAGGAAGACCCGTGGAGGGACCGCCACGTTGAACGTCAACGACAACGAGAGGAAGTTCCACCATCACGGCCAAACCGAGAGCCTCGCTCTTCAGAGAGAGGCCAGGACCGGAAGTGGAGGTGCAAGCCAATGCGCCAGCGTAAGATGCGCCGATAGCGGAGCAAACGCCTGCGATTTCGTCTTCAGCTTGGAAGACGCGAGCACCTAAGGATTTATGTTTAGCCAGCTCCACCATCACGTCCGTAGCGGGGGTGATAGGGTAGGAGCCCAAGAAGAGTCTGCGACCGGATTTCTCGGATGCGGCCAAAAGACCCCAAGCGGTGGCAACGTTACCCGTGATGTTGCGGTAACGACCCTTCGGCATGCTGTCGGCTTGTGCGATTTCGAAAATGTGGGAGTGCATCACTTCCAATTTGTCGGCATATTCATAACCTTCCGACAAAACGGCCTTGTTCAGCTTCACCACTTCGGGTTTCTTGGCGAACTTGCGCTCGAGGTAAGCGAAAGTCTGGTCAAGTTTCTTATGGGTGGCATAGAAAATGATGCCTAATGCAAACATATTGCGACAACGGTCGGCCGTCTTCTTGTCAGCACCTTGCTCGTTACCAATACGTTGTGTGAACGAGGTGACCGGAGCCTTGATGATGGTGTAAGCACGCTCCATCTCATCGGTGAACGGGTGATCGTTCTCGGTGTAGCCTGCTTTCTCAAGAGCCTCATCGGTGAAGGTGTCGATATCGACGATGATGGTGGCGCCTTTCTTGGCCCACTTGAGGTTCGACTTGAGGGAAGCCGGGTTCATAGCGACCAGGATGTCGCATTTGTCGCCGGAGCTGTAGATGTGATTACCCACGTGCACCTGATAGCCGGACACACCAGCGATGGTGTTGTGAGGGGCGCGGATTTCGGCCGGATAGTCGGGGAAGGTGGCGATGTCGTTGCCGGTGAGGGCGGAAGCGTCCGAGAACAGGGTTCCGGAAAGCTGCATGCCGTCGCCAGAGTCACCCGCAAAACGGACGACGATGTCGTCAATTTTCGTAATTTGCTCTGTTGCCATAAATTCTTTTTATTTTATTGCAAATATATTGGATTTCTAATTTACACTCCCACACTGCAAAAAGAACAAAACGAAAAATCAAGTAATTATCTGTGATACAAGTACTTAATTTTTCGTTTGTCTATATTCCAGTCAAGTGCAAAAATATCAAAATAAATGACATTTGCAACGGAATTTTCGCGTAGCCGGAAATTTATTTTCGGGGGTGGTGAGACTTGGGACTTGGGACTTAAGACTTAAGACTTGAGACTTGAGACTTGAAACCTGAAACCTGAAACCTGAAACCTGAAACTTGAAACCTGAAACTTGAAACCTGAAACTTGAAACTTGAAACCTGAAACCTGAAACTACACATCCCCGCCTCTGTCTGAGGGATGCAGACAAAGACGGGGATGTGTTAAAGCCGATGTTCGTATAACCGCAAAGGGTTAGCCGTTCAGCCGTTTGTCGAGCTCCTGGGCGATGTAGGAGGCCACGTCGTCGGCGTAGGTGTTGGCGCCGAAACCGGCATCATAGCCCAGCTCCTTGGCCAGCTCGTGGGTGATACGCGGACCGCCGCACACGACGATCATCTTGTCGCGCAAGCCCTCGGCTTCCAGCATCTCGATGAGTTCCGTAAGGTTCTGGATGTGAACGTCTTTCTGGGTCACGGTCTGCGACACCAACAATGCGTCGGCGCCGAGTTCCACAGCCTTGGCGATGAACTCCTCGTTCGGCACCTGGCTGCCCATGTTCAGCGCATCGAACATGTCGTAACGCTCGATGCCGTAGTGGCCGGCGTAGCCCTTCATGTTCATGATGGCGTCGATGCCCACCGTGTGCGCATCGGTGCCCGTGCTGGCGCCCACCACCACGATTTTCCGGCCGATGTGCTCGCGGATGAAGTCATCCGTCTCCGGCATCGACCACACTGTGGATTCCACTTTCGGCACGTGGATGGTCGTATAATCGACGGTGTGCGTGCATGCGCCGTAGCAGTTCACGAAGGTGAACCCGTCGGTAAGTTCTTTGAAATAAACGACTTGTGGGTTGTCGAAGCCCATCTTCTTCATCAGCTGTTTGGCTGCCTCCACGGCTTCGTCGCCGCAGGGCACCGGCAGCGTGAAGCTCAGCTGCGTCTTGCCGTCGTTCATGGTGTCGCCGTAAGGCTTCACTTTGGTTAGGTCTAAGGTCTGATCAAAGTCCTTTTGATCCATTGAATATAATCCGCCACTCATAGTTTCTGTTGTTTAATTTCGTTGTTTGTTGTTGTTTTACAATTTGTTCTTTTATGGGTTTTCCGATATGGAAGTTAGCAGTTAGCAGTTAGTAGTTAGCAGTTCATTCCGAAGCCCAACTACTAACTGCTAACTACTAACTTCTAACTCCGACAAAATAGTCTTCTTTGTTCTCGAAGAGCACGTTGAAGGAGGTCATGCTGCCGTAGATGCGGGAGATGTACTGCTGGAGGTTGACTTTTTCCTCGTCGGTGAGTGAGCCGCTGCTGTTGATGTTCTGCTCAAGCACGCGCAGGCGGTCGCGCATCATGACGATTTTGTGGAAGAAGGTCTCCACGGGGATCTCCTTGGGAGCCAGGTCCTTGTTGGCGGGCTGCAGCGTCATGGTGCCGCCCTGCCACTTCTTGCCCAGCTCGGCCTTGTATTCGATGCCGTTGTACTGGGTCAGGATCTGGGTCAGCACCTGCTTGAACTCGCGGATGTTGAGCTTCGGGGTGTCGTCCTCGACGTCGTTGGCCTCGATGACCTCTAACGCCACGGCCGCCTTGGAGAACTCCAGCTCGCCGCCGCGCACGAAGATGATCTTGTACGTCAGCGCGTTGTTCTGGCTGATGATGCCCTCGCCGTATTTTTCGTGGGAGACTCTTGTCCCGACGGAAAGGTTGTCTATGTCGTAGTTCGTATCCATTTGATCTATCGTTTTTTGTGTGCGCCCCACATTGCGCTTCGCTTATGTGGGGTTAATTGCACTTCGTGCGTTTTGTCCCTTCGGGACTGCTTAAGGAATTATTATCTTGCTACCAAGCTCTTGTCCCTTCGGGACTGCTTAAGGAATCTTTTTCTTTAAAAATAACTGCTAACTACTAACTGCTAACTGCTAACTACCAGCGTTCTTTCATCATCTTGATGAACGGGTTGAAGTAGTTGTCGCCTTTGGTGACCACGCCGGCGAGGCCCTTGCCGCCGTCCTTCGGACGTTTCACGTCGCCGAAGATGCCCTTCTCCAAAGCGGTGAAGAGGCCTTCCTGGACGATTTGCTGCAGCAGCTCGATGGCGTTGTTGAGGACGGTCTTGGCGCGCTCACGGCAGATGCCGCCTTCGCGGAACTCCATCTCCTCGCCGATGCTGCGCATGTCGTTGAAGATGTAGCGGGCGTTCTCGATGGAGAGGTAGCGGTCGCTCATGAACGGCGTGTGGATGGCCTCGGTGGGCATACCCAACAGCTGGATGCCTTGGTGCGTCCAGATGCCGATGATGTTGAACAGGGCGTCCTGGATATGGCCGCGGAAGATGTTGCCGGTCATGAATTTCGTGGGCGGCATGTACTTCAATGTGGCCTTCGGGAAGATTTCGCGGGTCATCTGCGCCTGCGCGAGCTCCAACAGGAAGCCGTTCTCCAAGCCCGGATCCATCTCGAAAGCGTGACCCAAGCCCATCTGCTCCTCGGGCAGACCGGCCAGCAAGGCCAACTGCTCGTTGATGAGGTCGGAAGCGAGCACGGTGTGCGCAGCCTCCACAGCGTCTGCGGTGGTAAGGTAGTTGTCCTCACCGGTGTTGATGATGACGCCGGCGTAACCGTTGATGATACGGGAGAAGTACTGGTCGATGAGGGTACGCTGCGGGTTGATGTCGCGGAACAAGATGCCGTACAAAGCGTCGTTCAACATCACATCCAAGCGCTCCAAAGCGCCCATGGCAGCGATTTCCGGCATACAAAGTCCTGAACAGTAGTTACATAAGCGGATGTAACGGCCTTGTTCCTCGCCCACTTCGTCCAACGCCTTACGCATGATGCGGAAGTTCTCCTGCGTGGCGAACGTGCCGCCGAAACCTTCGGTGGTCGCGCCGTAAGGCACGTAGTCCAACAAGCTCTGGCCGGTGGTACGAATCACGGCGATGACGTCGGCACCCTGACGGGCACCTGCCTGCGCTTGCACCACGTCTTCGTAGATGTTGCCCGTCGCCACGATGATGTAGAGGTACGGTTTCGGGCCCTCGCCGATGGTGTTGAGGTACTCGTTACGCTTGGCCACATTGCCCTTGATTCGGGTGAGGCACTGCTCCACGTAAGGCTGGATCGCCTTTTGAATGTCAGCCAGAGGATGCAGCGGCAACGACGTGACGTTCAGCTCGTTGCGAGAGATACGTTCGGCAATTTCCTGCGGGGTCGCACCGGTTTCCAAGATGGCGTTGCCCATGAAGTAGAGCACGCCCTGGCTGAGTACGCCCGCTTCCAAGAGCGCATCCACCACCCGGTTGGGCAGCGGCACCTCGTTCTCGTCAATGCCGTCAATGCCGATCAAGCGGCAGAGCGTACGCTCCACCGTGACGGTCGTGTAGCCATCCACAAACTCCTGGACCTGGTCCGCGATTTGTTTCGCCAGCTGTTTCGCAACAGCCACCTGGTTGAAATCCAGTCCGAGTTTCGATTTTTCTGTCATAGTTTACCTTTTATATTAATGTTCAATTGCCTTATTTTAGAATCGGCAAAAATACACTTTTTTTCGGTTGAAAAAAAGTGTATCTTCGCGCTTTCAAATTTGGCAAGGAATGAAAAACAATATCATACGCACATTGGCAGTTGCCCTGATTTGTGTGCTTGTGTCTCAAAATATTGAAGCACAACGGTTTATAGGCTCCGCTATCGCGGGCGTCAACTTCGCGCAGATTGAAGGAGACGGCGTGCACGGCTTCTATAAGGTGGGCTTTAACGGAGGACTCGGATTGACAATGCCGCTGAACCCCAAGCAGACTTGGCAGATATCCCTGGAGCTCCTTTACACGCAGAAAGGGTCGCTGAAACGTTGTCAGCCGGGTTACTTCGACACGCTCGTCTACGCCCCGTCCATGTACACCGATGTGGATCGCTCGGTGCCGTGGGATTCCACCATAAAGTGCAAGATGGCCCTCGACTACGTGCAAATCCCCTTGATGGTGCGTTATGAGGAGATGTATTCCGGCTGCACCTTCGCGCTCGGCTTCGCGTGGGGCAGGTTGGTCCGCGCCAAGGAGGTCTACAACGGCTTCACCCGCACCACCAGCGTCAGGTCGAAAACCTTCAAGACGAGCGACTGGTCGTTCATCGCCGACGTGAACATCCGGCTCTACAAGAACCTCTCACTCGACATCCGCTACGAGTATTCTCTCGTGCCCATCCGCACGATGGACTTTACCTACGTCTTTACTGACGGATCCACCGTATCGGAGACCTATAAATTGCATAACCACATGATTTCCACCCGATTGGTGTATTATTTCAACGAAAAGTTTTACAAGAACACCCGCGTGAACAATAACGGCCAGATTATGGGCACGAAATGGCTGCGCGAGATTCCCGATTATAATGATTAAAGACTGATTATGAAGCGTATATCCACTATCTGTATCGCGCTGTTCGCCGCCGCTGTGCTGCTCACCCAGTGCAAACCCATTGATCTGACGGCTGACTACAAGGACATTACAGTTTCCTACGGTTTCTTGAATCCCAAGGAAAATGTCCATTATTTCAAAGTTTATCGTGGTTATATCACCGACGGCAATGCCTACGACGCCGCCAGCGAGTGGGATAACATCTATTACCCTGTGGATTCCATCGAGGTGCGTCTGGTGGAGTATCATAACGGCCAGGTCCTTCGTTCTGCCGTGTTAGACACCACCACAGCGATTCCAAAGGAAGAAGGCGATTTCCATAATCCGAAACAGCTGCTCTACTATTCTGATTGGCAGTTAGATACGGAGAATACCTATCGCTTGGTGATTAACAGGAAAACCTCAGGCGACGAGGTGTATGCCGAGACCGTCGTGGTTGGCGGCTTCTCCATCCGTCGTCCGATGGTTTCGTGGAACATGAACTCCAACAATCCGTACAAAATCTTATTCTCCTCAGCGGAGAACGCGGCCATGTACGACATTTACTTGACCTTTTATTATATAGAAGTGGACAATGCGACGAAGGCGATCACGCACCATCAGGTGTCGCGGCGGCTCAACGGCGACTACATTCGGGCAACAACCGGATCGGAGGTCGCATTCACAGGCTTTACGCCGGAGTCGTTCTTCACTACAATTGTGCAAGCTATCGAGACCAAGCCCGGTGTGACGCGCTACATCGATTCTGTCGCCGGACAACCTTACCGTTGTATGCGGCTAACGGCTTGGGCGGCCGATCAGAACTACCTGACTTACAGGGAAGTGTCCACCCCAGGCACCAGCATCGTTCAGAACCGTCCGGAGTACACGAACTTTGTCTCCGCCGACGAATCGGCATACGGGCTGTTGGCGTCGCGCAATTATGCATACGCAGACCTTTCGATGGATAACTCCACTGGCCATAACGAAGACACGCTGGTGAAGAGCCCCCGCACGCGCCGCTTGAATTTCGACTATTACCGTAACTCGCCGGAGTTCCCTCCCCAAGAGAATCGTTAAGCAATGTTGTGGGATTTTCTCCTTCGGCTGTTGGCTGCCACCGCCATGGGTGCAGCGATAGGCATTGAGCGCGAGTATCATGCCAAGGAGGCCGGTTTGCGCACGCATCTGCTGGTCGCGCTGGGCTCCTGTCTGTTCATGATTCTTTCGATTTACGGTTTCGACTTCATGCTGGGCCGCGACCACGTGAGTTTTGACCCGTCGCGCATTGCCGCGCAGGTGGTCACGGGCATCGGTTTCATCGGCGCGGGCACCATCATCCTGCAAAAGCAGGTCGTGCGCGGGCTGACCACCGCCGCCGGGCTCTGGGTCACCGCCGCCATCGGGCTGGCATGCGGCAACGGCATGTACTGGCTGGCGCTCATCTCCACCGCCATCGTGCTCATTTCCCTCGGGGTCATCAACCTCTACCTGCCCTATTTCGCCCAGCGTGACCGCACCATCACCTTCGAAGTGGCCGATTACGAGGTGCTGACGGAAGTGCTCGAAAACATGCGGCACGAGAAAATCACCGTGCTGAACTATGAAATGCACAAAGATGCCGAGGAAAACAATGGCAAGATGCTGGTTTCCTTGGAAATACGGATGCGCCGCTACGGCAATGTCCAGGAAATCACTTCCATTCTGAAGAACTTCGAGAAGGTCGATTTAATCCAGATATCATAAAAGAAGAGACGCGGTCACCGCGTCTCTTCTTTTGCCTATTGCCTGACAAAACTCTTTGTCACGGTTCCGGCAGAAGTGGTCAATCGTACGAAATACATGCCCGAGGTCAAGTCGGAAACGTTGATGCGGGTCTGTACGGGTGAATCATTATTCGCCTCAACGACAACGATCAATTTCCCATACACATCATACACTTCCATCTTGTTGATGTTCAGCATGTCTCCGTTTACTACCACGTCAATGTAATCCTTGGCGGGGTTGGGGTAGAGGCGGATGAGGTTGAGCAGGTGATCTGCAATGCCGTCCTCGTCGTTCTCTTCGCTGGAAGTGGCGATAAGGGAGGCGGACCATTCGCTCATGTTGCTCTCGCACACGGCCTGCACCTGGATTTCGTAATCCGTGCTGGGTGTCAGATCCGTGATGGTGTATTCCGGTGTGCCGGTGACCACCACTGATGTCCACAAATCCTCGTCTTTACGGTACTGCAGGTTCCATTGCGTGGTTCCGGCATTGTCCGTCCACGTGACGATAATCACACCCGCTTCCGTCTCCGTTTCGAGAATCACCTGCTGCAGGTTGGTCGGGGTCTCGCACGTGTCCTGGGAAAGCTCCAAGGTGGTGAAACTCTTGAGTTCGCCGTAAACAGGGCCGTTAGCCGTGGTGGCGAACGTGCGGTAGGAGTAGCTCGTGTTGGGAGTCAGTCCGGTGAGCAAGTAATTCAGCGTATCTCCGGGGACCGAAACAATCTGGAAGCTTCCGGAACTGCTCACCTTCCATTCGAAACCTTTGTTCATGATGGATTGGTTGCCCATGTCGAGGATGGCGCCGCTCAATTCGGCGGAGTAGGAGGTGACATTGTCGGCATCGTAGGTGACCACTGTCGGAAGGATGACGGGCGGCTCGATGTTCAGCACGGTGAAGTTGTCGAGGTAGACGCCGTGTCCGTGGAACGACACTGCCTTGAAGGCGATTTGGTATGTGGCTGTGGGAGAGGGGAGTGCAACAGTGTCCGTGTTCCAGACGATGTCCAACGCATCATGGCAGCCCCAGCCGTCTATATAGTGCCAGCTGTCGGTCTCCGAAGTGCGGTAGAACAACGACAGCGTGTCACGGTTGGTGGTCTCCCCTAATGCGTCATAGAAGAAGGCGATGTAAGGATGAGGCGTGTTGCTGAAGTCAAAGACCGGCGACACCAGCAGCCCCTCTGAATAGGTGTTGATGGCACTCGGATGGTAATAGACATAGCGGGCGCCGTCTGCCGGATATTGGGCCATGGTGTTCAACGTGTGGTTTTGCCAGGAACTGCCGTTTTGGACAATGAACTCGGGAGTCCAGCAACCGAATGCACCGTCTTCGAAGCTTTCGTAGTAGGGATAGACGGTGTTGGCCTCGCATTGCGTATGACAACTTACAGAGAGGTAATCCACCGTTTGATCGCAGAGAGGCTTCACGCGGATGGTGTAGTTCATCCCAGGCGTGAGCCCCGTGATGACCGTGGTCAGGGCATTCACGGTGTCGCTGTTCCAAGAAGTGCTGCCGTCAGCCATATATTCCACAATGAAGGTGCTGATGTCCGCCTCCTCGGTCCAGGTGATGGTCACCGTGTTGGTGGTGATGTCCGTGATGGTCAGGTTGCCGATGGGCTCGCAGTCGGGCTTGGCTTGTAGAGTGACATCGTCCACATAGACGTTCGCGGTGGTGGCGGCCAGACAGCGGAACGCGATGAAAGCGCCGTGACCGGTATAGTTGGTGAAGTTGGTGCGGAAGGCCACTTCGGGATAGATGCCGGAGGTGAGGAGGTAGCTCTCCACCAACTCGAACGTATTCGGATCCATCGGGTCGGTCATCACACCGACGTCGAGGGTGTAGGTCTGCGAGGAATTATATGTGCGGGCGAAGAATTTCAGCTGGAGGGTGTCGAGCGTCAATTCCATGGTGTCGATAGCGGGGATGGTGGCGTAGAGGTTGCCGCCGGTGGTGTTGAAGAAGAGGCTGCGCTCACCCGTGTGGGCGAAGTTGTAGAGGGTGGCGTGGTAGGAGTAGGGGAAGTGGGAATCCGTCCGGTGCCAGCAGGGCGGCAACGGGTGGGAACTGGTGCCGCCAGAGTTGCCAGTCTCGAATGTCCAGGTCTGCGGCACACTGGTGATGCCCGCGCAGTCGGTGACGAACGTGCTGGTGGCACTCGTGTAAAGACTGTCGGCGCAGGGCGCGACCAAATACCAAGTGTAGGTTTTCGAAGGAGTCAGACCGGTCAGATGGAAATAGCCGGTGGAATCTAACGCGACGGTCTCCTCGTTCCAGTCGGTCTCCGTGGTGTATTTGTAGTACAATAGCAACGAATCGACATTGGAAAGCCACGTCAAATCCGCCGTCGTGCTGGTGATGCTCGTCGCAGAGAGCTGCAGGGGCGCAAAGCAGTTCGGGACAATGCTCACCGTGATGTCGTCGAGGAGGAAGAACCATTCGCTGGAACACACATAGCGGAAAGCGATGTATGCGGTGTCCGGAATAGTGTAGTTTGTAAAGTCCACTAAATATTGGTGATAGTTGTTGTCAGAAAGCGAGGAAGTCACAATTTGCGAGACAGTTACGAACGTGTTGGTGTCGCTCGGATTGGTGATGTAACCCACGAGCATCGTGCCGGAAGAGGAGTTTTCGGGACGGGCGTAGAAGGAAACCCGCAGATTCTGCAGGTTCTCGGAGAAGTGCGGCATGATGGCGGTGCCGGAGTTCGTGGCGCTGGAGCCGAAAACCAAGCATGTGGGCAGGGAGTGCGCGTACTGGAAGGCGGAGGAGTTCGTGAAGGTCATCGGGAGGGTGTAGGAGGTCTCCGTCGCACCGTCAATCCTCGTCCAGCAGTCGGGGAACATGTTGGAACCGTAGCTGTTGAAGTCCTCTTGGTGCGGGAAAACGGTGTAGGTGCCACATTCGGTCATGAAGGTGCCTATCGTGCTCGGGGCCTCGGTGCTGTCCGGACAGATGGCGGAGACATACCAGTAGTAGTGCGTGGAGGGCTGCAAACCTATGAGGGTGAAGAAGCCGCCTGTGAGAGTGGCGGGAACGAAGCTGAAGTCCGTTTCGTCAGCTCTGCGGTAGTAAACGTTGTAGTCTGTGGCGGTGCCGCTCCAGCTGAGGTTGGCGGTCGTGGTCGTCACATCCGCCGCGTTCAGCGCGGTGGGCTCCTGACAGGAGGTGATGATGGTGATGGTGATGTCGTCCATGAAGATGCCGCTTACGTTGTCGGTGTCGGTGCCGTTGCCGATGTAGCGGAACGCGATGTAATAGTTGTCACCCACGAAGCCGGATTGGTCGAAATCGACGGTGTGCAGCGTGTAGCTCGTGCCCGAGACGGGGACGGTGGCCACAGGCGAGAAGGAGGCGACATCCATCGCACCCGTCATCACGCCTACCTGCAGCGTGCCTAACACGTTGGCGTAGAAGTAGGACTGCGGTTCACGGGCGTAGAATTCGACGCGCAAATCCTCGATGTTCTGGTTTATTTTCGGAGCCACGAGAACGGCGGTGTAACCCTCCTGGGCACCGATCTCCATGTATCGGGAGCCGGAATGGGCATTGCTGGATGAGGTCTCAAAAGTCGGGAAAATCATGTCCCCGTAGTAGGAATCCTCAATCACACCCTGCTGCGCTATGGTCCAGCAATGGAACAAACTTTCTGTCTCGAAATCAATGAAATAGGGGGCGTTGGTGGATGAGCAGCTGGTCGTGACGGTGATGGGGCGGTACATGTTCTCCGTAATCTCCTCGCAGTCCGGCGCAATCTCAATGATGTAGTTGGTGTTGGGCAGCAGACTGCTGATTTCAATCGAGTCTGTGGGGGTGGTCTGGTAGTTCCAGTCAACCTCGCCTTCAGCATGATAGCGGGCCACGTAGCTGTTGTTCATACCCGTCCATGAGAGTCCTACGGTGCTTTCACTGACGGAGGTGACGGTCAAATTCTGCACCTGCGGGCAATCGGGAATCTCCTCCAGCAAGAGGTCATCCACACCGACATACATAATAGTGGTAGAGGGATTTTCCGCTTTTATGGCAAAGTGATTTCCTGCTCCTACGAAGTCGTTGAACATCAGGACGTAAGGCTCGCTTCCATAAGCACCGGAATTGATGTGGAGGGTGTCGTGGCCTTGGAAAGTGGTATGGTCTGTGGGGTCTTCAATCACACCCACAATGAGATCCATGGCGGTGCCGTAGGTGAAGGTCTTGGCGTAGAATGAAAGCTGCAAGTTGCTGATAGGCAGTATGGTCGTATCGATTTCGGGCAGGATGGCCAGGTTAGACGCTCCTGTGGCTGTGAAATAGAGCAGATGGGAGCCGCTCAGCGCATGCGAAGCGATGTAGCTGTAAATGTAGGGATACTGGGAGTTTGCGGGCAGTCTCGACCAGCAGGCGGGCATGGGGTAGGAGGCACTGTATTCCACATTGTCGGTTTCGAAATCCCAGAACACCGGCACTTGGTTGATCTGGGAACACAGCGTGCGGAAGTTCGCGTAGGTGGAGGCACTGTTGGAACTGTCGCAGACGGTGCGCACATAGACGATGTAAGGGGTATTGCCCGTCAGGTTCGAGAGTTGGAGGACAGTGTCTGTGGTGGGCGTCCACATCAAGCCTGTGGTGTCTTCGGTGTCCGTGACCAGAAGGTATTCCCATGCGCTCTGCCCGGAGCGGGGTGTGATATGAATCGTGGCCTCGTTTCCCGTAATGTTGTCAGCCGTGACCGCTGCAGGCGAGAGACACGACACGCCGCCCGTATAGGTGAAGGTGGTCTTGGGGAGAAACTTGATGCGGAGATGATTTGTGATGCCGTCCAATCCTGCACTGATATTGCTGCTGTTATAGCCTCTGAGGCTCATAAACTCGTCAGTGGTGATCCCGAGGAAAGAGGTTCCTTTATAAGAACTGGTCTTCGTCTCCGTGGCTATGTCCAGCAAAAGATTGCCCCCGGGATAATGGAATGGTGAATCAAAGGTGATGGTCAGGATGCCGTTCGTGACGGTGAATGTGCCGACGTAAACGGTCATGGAGGTGTCAGGAAGATAGGCTGCTGTCGGAAAAGCATCTTCCGTAGTGATACCCATCCGTACATGCATGTCAGATGACCACGTAAAGTTCTGGCTGTTGGTGCTGGTGTTGTAAAAGCTGATTTCTGAAATATCGCCACCAACCATATCGCCTAACATGCTTGCCGGATAAATGATCTGGGAATGAAGCCAAGCACTCATATACAATCCATAGATGGGAATGTTGGAGTTCGTGGCAGAACCATCGGCCACAGTGGTGCTGTTGGTCTGCGCCGGAAGCCTCGTCACGCCACATAATAAAAGAAGAGTTAAGATGCAAAGGATAAGTCTTTTCATAACGCTGATTATTGGTGATGTAATGTTTTATGCCGCAAAAATACATTTTTTTTCTTGCGCACCCCATTACAAAAAAAACTTTACCCCTTGACCTATTGCCTATTGCCTGTTGCCTTTTGCCTAATGCCTAATGCCTTTAGATAAACCTCCTCCCACTTTCTCCCGACCACCTCCGGCGAGCAGATGCCCAACGCATGCCGGCGTATTTCCGCAGGGTTGAAGTCCCGGCTGTTGTCCAGCATGAAGTTCACTTTCTGGACGAGTTGTTCGTCGTCTTTCGGGGTGACGATGACGGCGTTTTCCGCGTCGGCGATTTCCAGGATGCCGCCTACGGGCGTGGTGATGACGGGTGTGCCGGTGCAGAACGACTCCAACAGCACACACGGCTGGTTCTCGTAGTTGGAGAAGAGCAGGAAGAAGTCGGACTGCCGGAGCAATGCGGCGATTTCTTCGGGTGTCTTGCGTCCGAGGAAGTGGACGGTGTTTTCCAGTCCGTTGTCTCGCACAAACCGCATGGCCTCCTCATTTTCGTAGTCGTGTACGATATTGAGCTCGAAATCAGTGCGTTGTGTGGAGATTTTCTGGATGGCATGAAGTATCCCCATGATGTTCTTGGCCTTGTTCTCGATGGTGGAGACGTGCAGGATTCGCTTTTTGCCGTTTTGTAAGGCATTGTCACTCAAGGAGAACATTTCGGTGTCGACCACGTTGCCGACCACGGTCTGCGGTTTGCGGGCAGCAGCGGGCACGGTGGCGGCGATGTTGTCGAGCAGGTTCCGCGACACGGCGGTGATATGCGTGGCGTTCCGGAATGTGTGGCGCAGGATCAGACGTGTGGGCAACGAAAGCTGCGGGCGGTTCATCGGCAGGTAGCCCGTCCAGTGCTCGCTGACAATCAGCGGGATACGGTGTTTCCGGCTCAACCGGACAGCCACCGGTCCTAACGGCAGCGCGACGTGCAGGTGGAGGATGTCGGGACGGCCGTACTGCCGAATCAGCTCGTCGAAGGCGGCCTCGTATGCGCGGACGAGCGCGAGCTTGCCCATACCGTGCGTCTTCACTGGGAAGAGCTCCGCGTTGCGGGCGGTCTCCGGCGTGAAACCCTCGTGCACATGGTGCAGGATAACCGACCGTACATCGTCGCCCAGCGACTCGATGTGCCGGAAAATGAAGTTCCCGTTCAGCGGCTTTTCCGGGATGGGGAACCAGGAGGGGATGTGGACTACAAGCATGGCGGCAAAAATACGAAAATTTCGTATCTTTGCCGCCATTAATTTCGCTATGTTCGGAAAGATTCTCAACACCTTCGGCACCAAGATCGTCGTCGCCTTTATCAACCTGGCGATTGCGATTATTATCTCACAGGTGCTGGGCGACAGCGGCAAGGGCATCCAGTCGCTGGTGCTGACGAACATCAGCTTCATCCTGATTTTCTCGGAAATCGTCTGCGGGGCGAGCCTGGTGTATCTGACCTCGCGACATTCGTTTTCCAAACTGTGGCTGCCATCGGTGCTGTGGGCGCTGCTCATCGCGGCGGTCATGGGCGCGCTCATGAGCCTCCTCGACATGGGCCTTGACCGCTCCCTCGCGCTGCACACGGCCGTCCTGTCGTTCCTCTCTTCGTTTGCGAGCATCAACTTTCGCTTTCTCGTTGGCAAAGAGGAGGTTAAGAAGGCCAACTACAACACGTTGCTGCAACCGCTCCTGTTGGTTTGCACGTTAATAGTGTATCATTTCATATTAGGATACCGCGATGTTTACGGCTATATTATCGGTTTGTATATGGCCTACGTCGGGTCTTCGATATTGGGCGTTTGCCAGTTACGGAAAGAATACAAGTCGCTGGAAATTATGCCTTTGCGGGAATACGGCGACGCGTTGAAGGATCTATTCAAGTACGGATTCCTCAACCAGACGGGTCATTTTGTGCAGTTCTTCAACCTCCGTCTGAGTTATTACCTGCTCAACGCCTACGTCGATGCGGGGCAGGTGGGGGTCTACTCCAACGCGGTGTCGCTGGCTGAGGCGTTGTGGATTATCGCCAACAGCATCGCCTTGGTGGAATACGCACGCATTTCCAACAGCACGGACAAGGCTTACAATCAGCGGCTTACGCTCGATTTGGCCAAGATTTGTTTCGCCGTTGCGTTGCCTGCCGTGCTCGTGCTTTCGCTGCTCCCGTCCGCTTTCTATGTCTTTGTGTTCGGTCCCGATTTCGGCGCGATGGCCACGCTCATCCGCATCCTCGCGCCGGGCGTGCTGCTCTACGGCATCTTCCTGATTCTCGGGCACTACTATTCTGGTTCGGGCCGCTATTTCATGAATACGATTGCCGCGTTGTGCGGGCTCGCGGTCACGCTGGGCTGCGGCTTCACGCTCATCCCGCGCTACGCCGCCACGGGCGCTGCCGTCACCGCCTCCATCGCCTACTCCATGAATGCCGTCTTCCTGATGGTCTGCTTCCTGAGGGAGTCGGACTTCAAGTTGCGGGATTTTGTCCTAACATATTCTGAATTAAAGCATTACATTCTGGAAATCAAGAATCATTATTTGAAATAAACCGTTATGGGAAAGATAACAAAAGCACTCTTGGCGTTGAAGCTCATCGTGAAATATCCTTATCTGCTGAACAATGTACTGAACAGTGAGGAGGTCTATCAGAAAATGATTGTGAATAAGTTCAAGCTCGGTGACGGGCTGCCGCTGTTGCGGTTGGAGGAACTGTTTCCAGATTTCGAGGAGACGGTGTCGCCCTACGCCTACCTGTCGGGTGCGACCATGCCGATAGACATCGCGTTGCTGAAGGGGATCGCCCGGCGGCAAAATGCGCAAAGTTACTTTGAGATAGGCACTTGGCGGGGCGAGAGTGTCGCCAACGTGGCCTCCGTGGTGCCGGAATGTGTCACGCTGAACCTCTCGCGCAAGGAGATTCTCGCTTTCCGCAACAACGAGCGTTATGCCGATGCCCACGCTTTCTTTTCCAAGTCGTTGGACAATGTGACGCACGTGGAGGGCAACTCGCAGACGTTCGATTTCGACCCGTACAAAGGGCGGTTCGACCTGGTGTTCATCGACGGTGACCATCATCACAACGCGGTAAAGAAAGACACGAGGGCCGCTTTCGAGCTGCTGCGCGACGAAAAGTCCGTGATTGTGTGGCACGACTACGGCTTCGACCCGGAGACCATCCGTTGGAGCGTGCTCGCCGCCATTTGGGAAGGCACGCCCACGGACAAGCGCAAGCATCTCTACCACGTCGCCAACACCATGTGCGCCATCTACCTCCCCGGCGACTTCCACCCGGAGACACTTGTCCCGCACGCCACCCCCGACCACTTCTACGAAGTGAAACTGAAATCGATTCCCCAAATATAATAACTATTGCCTCTTGCCTCTTGCCTCTTGCCTGTTGCCTGTTGCCTGTTGCCTCTTGCCTTTTGCCTCTTGCCTCTTGCCTCTTGCCTAATACCTTGAACTTTGAACCATTAATTTTATATCTTTGCCGTTTCAAACAAACTCGAAAAAATGAATAAACAGATTCCCGCTTCCGAGCTGCCGTTGCAGGCTGACGGTGCGATTTACCATCTCAATTTGCATCCAGAAGAGCTGGCCGACAATGTGATTCTGGTGGGCGACCCCGGCCGTGTGTCGATGATCTCCGGCATGTTCGACACTGTGGAGGTCCGCAAGCAGAACCGCGAGCTCATCACCCATACCGGAATATATCAAGGCAAGCGCATCTCCGTGATTTCCACGGGAATGGGCACCGACAACATCGACATCGTGCTCACTGAGCTGGATGCCCTCGCCAACATCGACCTCGCCACCCGCACCGTTCGTGACGAGCGCCGTGCACTCAATCTTGTGCGCATCGGCACTTCCGGCGCCTTGAGGGCCGACATCGAGTGCGGCAGCTTCCTGGCTTCCGCCTTCGGGCTGGGAATTGACGGTATGTTGCGCTTCTACGACACGGGCGACCTCATCCGCGAGGACCTTGTGGAGGCGTTCGTCCGCCATACCGGCTGGTCTTCGCACCTGCCGTATCCGTACTGCACTCCCGCCTCGGCGGAGCTGCTCGAACGCATCGGCCACGATATGACGAAGGGTATCACGATCAGCGCACCCGGCTTCTTCGGGCCGCAAGGTCGGGAAGTCCGTGCAAAGCTGCGCTATCCCGAACTCAACCAAAAGATTGAGACTTTCGAGTGCGGAGGCAACATCATCACCAACATGGAGATGGAATGTTCCGCCATTTACGGTCTTGGCGGTGTGCTGGGACATAACCCTCTCACGGTTTGCCTCATCATCGCCAACCGCGTCACCGGCAAGTTCCTCGACAGCTACCACGACCGCATGGAAACGTTGTGCCATACCGTTCTGGAACGGATTTAAGACATCAAAACAATGAAAAAACTACTGCTATTTGTGATTTGCGTCGGGCTCGGCATTGGTTCCGCCTTTGCCGAGGCTGAGAGCTACAAAATCCTCTATCTGATTCCCTTTGAGTCAGATAGTTACATCGCGCCAGCCATTAAAGAGAGCGACGATATGGACAATGTGCGGTCCTATCGGCTGATGGGCTTCTGGAACGGGGCGCAGATGGCGATTGAAGAGTACGAGAAGAACGGCGAAAACATCCGGTTTGACATTGTGGTGCGCGACATCTCCAACGATGAGCGGAAACTTCGCCGTGTAATGGAGGATCAGGAACTGATGTCCGGTGTCCAACTCATCATCGGGCCCTTTTTCGGCAAACTCTTTGCGGTTGCGGCGGAATACGCCCGTCAGTATCAGATTCCCATTGTGAACCCGTTCACGAATCGGCAGGATTTCATCGAAGGCAATGAGTTCGTTTACAAGTTGATACCTTCTATGGAGGCTCGTCCCGCCATGATTGCGTTTCTGGCGCAGCAGTCGCGCGCTTTCCCCATCATCATCTATGGCGATTCCACCTCGAAGGACAAGGAGATGACGGCCTACCTGAAGTATTTCAGGGTGAATGGCATCCCTTACGAAATCACGCCCAATGCCTCCACGGTGGTTACCCGCTTGGATAAAAACAAACCGCGCATTATCATTACTTTTTACGATAATCCTGCGCAGAACCTTATCATTTCCAGGAACTTGCTCTACAGCGAGAAGACCGACAACCTGACGTTCGTGGTGCCGGAGAAATGGATGGAGTCCAAAACCTACGACATCGAGTATTATAACAAGCTCAACCTGCATTTTTTCTCGGATTATTACATTGATTTTGAGAATGAGAAGACGAAGACGTTCGTGTACGACTACACGGAGCGTTTCGGGGTGCCGCCGAGTCTGGAGAGTTTCGCGTTCCAGGGCTACGACATCACCCGCTTCTTCGTGGAGCTCATTCGCAACGATAACGACCTCGACCGGGTGAAAGTCAGTCCGATAGCGTTCCCGTTGTCGTTCGACAAGGCGCCCGGCGGTGGCTATGAGAACGTGAACGTGCAGTTCCTTGAGGTCAAGGACAACGAGATTGTTCCCAGCGGATTCTAACCCGACAGCCCCATGCAGACCTTCTTCGCCGACGTGATTCTGCCGCTTCCCGTGGAGGCGCGCTTCACCTACCGCGTGCCACAGGCGCTCAACGGTCAGGTGCAGTTCGGCGTACGCGTCGTGGTGCCGTTCGGGGCCAGCAAGCTCTACGCTGCCATCGTGGAACGGGTGCATGAAACGCCGCCCAAGCAGGTCACAGTCAAGTACATACTGGACGTCATCGACGAACGCCCGGTCATCTCGGAGGCGCAATACCGGCTCTGGCAGTGGATCGCCGACTACTACATGTGTACCGTCGGGGAGGTGATGGCCGCCGCGCTGCCCTCCGCCCTGCGGCTTGCCAGCGAGACCAAGGTCAAGATTCATCCCGACTTCGACGGCGATGTCTCCGTGCTTACCCCCTACGAACTCAACGTTGTCGAACTGCTCATCCACCGCGAAACGATGACCGTGGCCGAGATTGGCAAAACCCTCCAGGTGGCCAAGGTGATGCCCATCATCAAGTCGCTGGTCGACAAGCGGGCTGTCATTACCGATGAGGAGATTCGTAATCCCTATAAGCCTAAGAAAGAGACGGTTATACGCCTTGCGCCGCCTTACGACAACGAAGCGGCGTTCATGGAACTGCTCGACAAACTTAATGCAAAGACCGCTACCTCGCGGCAGGCTGACACATTGCTGGCCTTCATGATGCAAACACGCAAGGATGGTCGCTACTGTTTTGACGCAGCTGTGCCGAAATCGGAGCTGGTCAAGGCGGAGAATGTCAGCCAAAACAGCTTGCAGACGCTTGTCAAGAACGGGGTGCTAATATCTGAGGAGCGCGTGATTTCCCGTTTGGCCGACTATTCCACCGAAAATGCGGCAGAAGTGACGCTTTCCGGTCCGCAGCAGCGGGCTTTTGATGAAATAAAACAGCGTTTTGAAGAATTTCCCGTCACACTGCTGCATGGTGTTACTGGCAGCGGTAAGACCGAGATTTACATCAAGCTCATCGATGAGGTGCTGAAACAGGGCAAGCAGGTGTTGTATTTGTTGCCGGAAATCGCCCTTACCTCACAGATTGTCAATCGGTTGCGGAAGTATTTCGGCGATAGGGTAGGAGTGTATCATTCCCGTTTCAACGAGTATGAGCGGGTCGAGATTTGGAACCGCGTGTTGAGCGGCGGCGAGAACGACGACACGGCCAAGTACCAGCTCGTGCTCGGGGCGCGTTCCGCTTTGTTGCTGCCTTACAAGCAGTTAGGGCTGATCATCGTGGACGAGGAGCACGACGGTTCGTACAAGCAGATGGATCCCGCGCCGCGTTACCATGCCCGCGACGCCGCCGTGGTGCTCGCGCAGATTCACGGGGCGAAAACGTTGTTGGGAACCGCCACACCGTCGTTGGAGACCTACTTCAACACGCAGCTGCACAAGTTCGGGCTCGTGGAGCTGATGCAGCGTTACGCCGACAGCCATCTTCCTGACATATACACCGTTAACATGAGTTTGGCCACCCGCCGGAACGAAGTGCGCGGCCTCTTTTCGAACTTCCTGATAGAGCAGATGGCGGCCGCCTTGGAGCGCAAGGAGCAGGTCATCCTGTTCCAAAACCGGCGCGGCTATGCGGTGCGCATGATTTGCCACACCTGCGAGTCGATGCCCAAATGCCAGTACTGTGACGTCACGCTGACCTATCACAGGAAGACCAATCTGCTGAAGTGCCACTACTGCGGCTACGCCATTGAGGTGCCGAAGGAGTGCCCGACGTGCCACAGCACCGATATCGAGATGAAAGGTTTTGGGACAGAGCAAGTTGAGGATACCTTGGCGGAGATTTTCCCCGAGGCACGGATTGCCCGCATGGACACGGACACCACCCGTTCGAAGAACGCTTACCAGCAGATTATCAACGACTTCGAAGAACACAAAACCGATATTTTGGTGGGCACGCAGATGGTGACGAAGGGGTTGGATTTCGACCGCGTGAGCGTAGTGGGCATCCTCAATGCTGACGCGCTGATTTCCTTTCCCGACTTCCGGGCTTTCGAGCGGGCCTTCCAGCTGTTGTCGCAGGTGAGCGGGCGCGCGGGCCGCAAGGAGGTGCCCGGCAAGGTGGTCATCCAGACCTACCAGCCCAATCATGCCGCACTCAAATACGTGGAATCCAACGACTTCGCTGCGATGTACACCAGCCAGATCGCCGAGCGGCAACTTTTCCGGTTGCCGCCCATCACCCGCATGGTGAAAATCACGCTGAAACACACGGAGGAACAGACCGTCTTAGCCGCCGCGATGCAGCTGCAGGCAATGTTGCATGAGGTTTTTGCCGGCAACGTGATGGGTCCCGCCACGCCGTTGGTCTCCCGCATCCAGAACTACTACCTGCAGGACTTCTGGATCAAGCTGAACCGCGACAACACCCTTTCGGCGCGGAAACAGCAACTCCGGGAGGTTATCCGCCAGTTCAAACAGCTGCCGACGTTCAAGAAAGTGAGGGTAGTGGTGAACGTGGATGCGTGATCTGCGGAGAAAAACATGCACGATCCGCGGAGTCTGTGGCACCTCACTCTGTTATCCTGTCAATATAATTATCAGATTTGCGATACATCAGAAAATAGACCGCGTCGTCCGTCACTTTGATAATTTGGTCAAAATACTCTCCGAAGGACATGGTCTTAGCTGGATTTGACGGTGCGTAAAGAATTTTAGGCTCAAAATTCAAGTCGTTCTCCAAACGCCCCATCACGATACAACGGGGTTCAGGCTTCGTATAGACCAGCATGTTCCATTTGCTGGGCTTCCGGCTTCCGTAATTTTTCTTGTTTCCATTGTATAACAGCCATAGTTCGTCTTTCCACTCGAAAACCACCGGAATGTCCTGATGGTTACCGCCACCATCGACACATGAAAAGGGAAGAACTGTGGAGCTCAGTAAATCGCCTTTACTATCAAACAGATACAAGTATATATTCTGATAATAATTGTTGATGTGGACAGCTCTTCCATCTGACCACATTTCCCGCAAATGACGGTAAGCCAGAACCATAATACGACCATCTTGCAAAGATAAAACCTTGCCGGGCACAAAACCCATATCCTTCATTTCCGTTTCGTATGAGATGTTTTCGGGAACAGATGGCTTTTCCGTTTCGAAGAAGTTTTCACCCTGTAGTTTACCTTCTTCATCCACCAGAATTGTCGCAACTCCCTCTTTTGTTGCGCCAAAGATGAAGAATCGGTCGTTTTTCCCGGGCAATATTCCTGCCTTAGGATTGGTGATTTCCTGGCTGTTGTCTGTCAATTCGACAGGGACGACATTGCCGGCTGCTGTTACTGTAAGATAGCGATGAACCACGCCTGACGAAAAAGCCACCATACCCACACCCCAATGGACATTTTTTCCACTCTGTGCCAACTCTTCAATGAAAACGGCTCCGTTATTAGTCAAGAACCCGTTCACTTTGTATGGACTTGGGTCAGCGAACTCTTTCCGTACGTGATTAAGGGTGCTCCCCTCCGCGTCAACAACCTGCAGATCAAGACTATATCCATCCATTTTTTTATTGTTCGGAATAGTGTATGTAATGAAAACAGTCCTATTGTCGCCAGAGGAGCGCAAAATGAGTGCGGTCGCAATCTTTTTTCCTTCGGCAGGAACACTATATATTGTATTTAGCACCAACTTCTTATGTTTCTTCTCCATAATCGGGAACACCGATTCATAATAATCCACGCTCTTGGTCTTTTTATTATATTTATAGCCAAGAAGCACCACATCCTCACCTCGCAAATAGGCAGTTCTGAACTCATAATCCTCATCTATCTCATGCTCCACCGCAATGATTTGCTTTTGTTTGTCATAAACGGTGATGTACATGTCGTCGTCCGTGTCGTACCAACCTTTTTTAACGCCGCACAAGTAGAGATATTGTTCATCTTCGCCCATCACGGTGAGGCGGGAACCGTCCTCTATTTCGGTTTCTGGTCCATTCGGCACAAGCGTCTGCGCGCGACCGCCAAACATAATAAACAAGAACAGAAAAGCTAATAAGATTCTATTTTTCTTCATAACCACTAAAACTGTTTTTCCATTTTTCGGCTGCAAAATTACCATTAATCTCCGAACATTTTTATCCCTCACAGCAGAAATATGTTCCCTCTCAGCCAAAAATATGACGTTTCAGTAAAATGGATATAATCACAGGGGTGGTAAAAGTTCAATAATCAACAACTTACGCAAAATAGAGATTTAATACCCCAAAACGGCGTTTAGGGTATTAAACAACTCCTGGGGGATTAACAGACAGAATAAAATGCGTATCTTTGCCGCTGTTAATATCATATATTATGAAACACCAAAAGACCATTGTCACCATTTTAGTGAATATCCTGTTTTGCGCCGCACTGCTGTGGTTCTTCTCCCGCAACGCGTTCCTTCGGCCGTTTTTAGGCAGCACGGGGAGAGAGGCCCTCTCGGGAGTGATGCTGCTGGCCACCTTGTATGCCAACTATTATATCCTCTACCCGAAACTCTATCGGGGCCACATGTCACTGTATTGGCTTTTGGTGGTTATAGCCTGTTTTGTAATAGGAGGTGTTGAACTGGCCATTGGCTATCCTTTTATTGTGAAGTGTAATGCATTGGCAATCCAAGAATATGGGTCATTCTACTTTTTCTCTAAACGTTTGTTGTTCGTCTTCAGCCGCAACCTCGCATTCAACCTCTTTGCTTACGTGTTGAGAGAAAGAAAACAACTGCAACAGTCTTTGGAAACGGAGGTCAAGGTTGTCTATCAATATGCCAGAATGCTTGACGTTTGCGATGACCAAAACAACTGCCAACACATACCCGTAGATAAGGTTCTTTATTGCAAGAAAAATGGGAATGAAACGGAAATACACACTGTTGATGGTATTAAATACACACGCTATTGCACCGTCAAATACCTGGAGCAGCACCTCGGGAACAAAGAGTTTATCCGTATATCCTCCTCTGTTATCGTTCCTTTCCAGCACATCGCCTCGTGCGATGGAAAAAGTGTGACCATGAAGAGCATGTCCCGGACAGAAACTCCTCTCTCATTCCAATTGGACACCAAAAGAGCCCCTCAGATAGCAGCCGCCATTGACGAGTATCTGAGGAATATTGAAGAGAAGAAGGACGTGCAGCTGGAAATCGAAGAAGAAACGGGCAAAAAAGGACCGTCCATTCCACCGAAAGAGAAGCTTGATGCTGTGCTCCACTACATCCAGGAGCATCCTGGTTGTCGCTCCACGGAACTCATTTCCCACACCTCCTATTCGCAGACCACCATGGACCGCTGTCTCTTTGAACTCAAAAAGCGAGGACTTATCGAATACATCGGGAGCAAGAAGAGCGGCGGGTACTATCCAATTGGGTAATTAAGAATTATGAATTATGAATTATGAATTATGAATTATGAATTATGAATTTTTGGGGACTCGGGAGGGTTCCCCTTTTTTGTATCGATTAATCTCCGCGTATCGCTCGTATCGACACGTATGTTTCCACAAAGCCATAATACGCGCAGATACGCGAGATACGTGGAGATAATATCACATGAAGAAGATACGGCGGAGAGAATCACAGCCCGGCGACCATCTTGTAGAACTCACTTTCGCGCATCTTTTTCATGACAGTTTCTTTTGTGTTTTCTTCCCAAGGCTTATACGGATACCGGATCTCCACGCCTAACCATTGGATGCAATAGCGTTCGTAGTCGCCGTAATCAGAGGTGAAGGTCTTCAGATAGACACCATCGATGGCTTTATCCAACTGCTTGAGCAATTTCGGTTTACCTTTCAGCAATTTCTTCAGTTTAGCGATAATCTTTGAATTGTCCGCCAATCCAGAGTCGAAGACCTGCGGAAGGAGCTTTCCGATGGCCTTGTCGGGTTGTCCGAGCTTCTGGTAGATGTCGGCATAGCGCAGAGCGGTCCGGATATAGTACTCAGCGTAGGCATTGCCGCAAGTGCTTATGTACTTATAAACAGTGTCGGAGAGCGCAAGGTAATGCAGCGCGGAGTCGTATTGTCCCAACTCGTAATAGCAATCGCTGATCTGGGTCGCTGCCCTGTGCCGGAAGTTGGTGTAAGGATCGGCCATGATGCCACCGCCCAACGGCTCAAGCTCGTTATGCCCGCCGTTAAGCAGCTTGGTGTAGGCATCCACCGACTCCTGATACTTTCTCTGTAAGAAATAGACATAACCCACATTATGCAACGCTCTCGGATAGAGCTCGTTGCGAGGATGATTCTCCACGATGTAGAGATATCCTTCCAACGCCTTGTCCATATCGCCTTCGTTAAAATATCGGGTAGCTTCCTGGAAATAGTCGGAAGGCATTTTCTGTCCGAAAGCGACAACACCGAACGACATCAGCAACAACAATAACAGTCTGGTTTTCATAATGTTATAACAAATTGATAAACAGCATTGTTTTTCATCCCGTAAAATATCACTTGACGGCCGTCGAAATAGCTTTTTTCAGAAAAGATTCTATCCACATTATACAATTCACCGCAAATCCTGCCATTGACAACCACCTGATATTCCTTTTCACCCGTGTTGAGGATTGCAAAATAACCATCATCGTTGAAAAGCCCGTCCACGACACCACCCGGCTTCGGATCATCTCCGTATTGCTTAAACAAGGGCAACAAAGCTTCGGAAAATTGGCCGTCATAAACAAAATAGCCCTTGTCCCCGTAATTCATGCAGAAGAGCGAATGACCATACGAGGATTTTCTGTACTCCCACAACTTCGGCAGTACCTCGTCCCAAGGATATATTGTGTACTTCTCGGACTTACTTATCGGATTGAACAACAACTCTTCGTCTTTATATACATAAACAGAGTCATCCGTCTTGAAGTAGTGTACTGAACTGCCTTGGGGCGAAATATAAAGTGGCATAGCCCGAACACCGTATTTCGAAAGCGGCTTTTCTATTATAACATTATCAACCACCTTGTACAGGTAGTAATCCTTCAGCCCGTAATAGGCAAAACGACCATTTGTATCAATAGAAGGATTGAACAGTTCATCAAAATCGACTAAATAATCCTTTCCATTCACATTCAGATAATGATGCTTGTCTTTTTCAAAAGTATAGAATGCATTCTTGCTGTCAAGCAGTGTGATGTTGCTGAAATCCTCAATGCCCCTGCGCATTCGTCCGTTCAGCACAAGATAGTCCGGCCCGCAATCATCGCCAGTGCAATAGTAGGCTCCGTCTTCCATCAAAGCATATTTCCAAGTGGTTCTGACATAGTCAAATACAGTATCTTTGGTGTGAATGAAAAACATATAGTCGTACTTTCCAACCGGATTCTCAGGCTTCACGATTTCAGTGTAAAGATAATCGCCTTTGTCATTGATAGCCAATGCGTTAAAATGGAGGTCAGAAGTATCTATGGGTTGGCCGTTCACATATAGCACGAAACGGCCGTTCTGTTCGAGATAATAAATCGCGTTGCCGTTATCGCTGAAATCCACCCACTCTTCGTCTTTCAGCTTGAACTTTTTGATGGTTTCGAGGGGAGTAGAATAGACCAAGCGGCCGTCGAGATAGAAAAAGGCGGTGTCGTTGCGGAGCGAGGTGTTGGCGAAATGCTGACGGGTGTCTCCCGAACGATACCCTTGCACCGTTCCAGCTATCGGACCGTAGATATTCGTTCCGTCTTCATTCATCACATAGAGAGGATCCGCGTTTTGGGAATCGCATAAGCGCAAAAAACGGCTGCTTCCATACTTAGAATAGCCGCCTCCGGCATAGCAGAGTCCTTCTATCGGTGCGTTGCTCGCGACCGCCGTTCGATTGCCGTCTTTTTTCACGCAGAAGCAGTAGTTCCCATCACGGTCAAACGAAATGGTATAACTATACGTTTCTATTTCATACGCACCCGTGGTGTCCGCCCACAAAAGTCGTTCCGTGAGGGTCTGACCCTGCAGAACAAACGCCGCAAGCGCAAAAAGGAGCAGAAGAGACTTTTTCATAACACGTGGTTTAATCGACAATGATGCCGCGAAGATACAAAAATATTTTTTGTACTTTTGCGCTTTCAAAATAATCATCATTATGGCCAGTATTAAAGATATATTCCATTCCCCCGGGTATAAGCCGTTTATGAAGAAACTGCTGATTTATGCATCGATTGTCTTCGTGTTAGGCATCGTATTCTTATTATGTAAATGGCCCGGCGGCGACATCATGATTAAGGCCGGCGGCGGCAGCCTCGTCGTTTGGCTGGTGTTCTTCGTCATCGAAATGGTCATGGACAACAATTCGTAATTCACAATTCATGATGAACCGAACGACCGCTAAATCCCAATTGGTCGCGAAAGACCCTTATTTGAAGCCGTATAAGGAGAAACTGCAGAAACGCATGGAGCGGGCCGCGCTGCGCGAGCTGCAGCTCACCGACGGTGAGCGGCCTCTGTCCGACGTTGCCAACGCGCACCTTTACTACGGGCTGCACAGGACCGCCGACGGCTGGGTGTTCCGCGAGAAGGCCCCCAACGCCACCGCGCTGATTTCCTTTCCCGACTTCCGGGCTTTCGAGCGGGCCTTCCAGCTGTTGTCGCAGGTGAGCGGTCGGGCGGGGCGAAAGGAGGTGCCCGGCAAGGTGGTCATCCAAACCTACCAGCCGAACCACGCCGCATTGCAATATGTGGAAAGCAACGATTTCTCCGCGATGTACACCAGCCAGATTGCCGAGCGGCAGCTTTTCCGGCTCCCCCCTGTCACCCGTATGGTGAAGGTCACGCTGAAACATCCTGAGGAACAGACGGTTCTGGCCGCCGCGATGCAGTTGCAGACCATTCTGCGCGAGGCGTTTGCCGGCAACGTGATGGGACCCTCCGCGCCGTTGGTTTCCCGCATCCAAAACTATTACCTGCAGGACTTCTGGATTAAGCTGAACCGCGACGCCACGCTCGCAGCCCGGAAGCAGCAGCTACGCGAAGTCATCCGCCAGTTCAAGCAACTGCCAGACTACAAGAAAGTGCGTGTGGTAGTGAATGTGGATGCCTAACTTTTTTTGCTAAAAAGTGACTGAAAGTTACCTTCTTTATTGAAAAAAATTGTATCTTTGCACTCTTTTTTACCTGAAAAATTTATGGAAAAAAGTTCATGTTTTTCTTGTAACTAAAAGAAAATATGTAACTTATAGGGTTGATTTCAGGTATAAGAAAAGGTTAGTATGTAATGAGATAGTCAACTTTTATGAAAAGATATGTTACCCTGTTTTGGGTATTTATTGTAAATTATTTCGCGCTCTCCGGACAACCGCAGACGGCATGTGGCACCGTGGTGAGTGCCCACACCGATCCGCTCACGGGCACTTACTCCGTCGTTGGGCAGCCCTTCTACCGACAGGTTGTCGCCGACGGCTATGAATATTCCTACGGCGTGGCACAGGCGCAGCTTGAAACCGTGCTTGTAAATGATGAGACTTGCGAAAACGAGCCTTACACGGAAAACGGGTTTGACATCCCGACTTCCGAAATGTCTGTGGGCTCCTCCAATTACGAGCATTACACGAAAAATGCAGCCCCCCTCGGGTACGACCGGCTTGCCAAGCTCGTCTTGGTGGTTTGGCCGACCTACGCCTCGGAGGCCACCGAGATGTACTACGGCTTGCTGCCCGTCATTGACGGCTCCGAAATGAAAAACGGCGAGGATTATCATGTGGTGGAAGGCGACAACATCATCAACTACCACACGATACACGGCTGCGACAGTGTGGTGACGCTCCACGCATCGCTATGTCCTTACACGGTGAAAGATGCCGACAGCAACCTCTACAACACGCTTATCCTCGACAATTTCTGCTGGACAAAGAGCAATATGCGAACCACCCACTATTTCGGGGATGCGCATGTGGCGGTGCCTTTCTCCAAAGTTTACCACAGTTATAGTAGTTCCCTGAACGTTGCCGAGCTTGAGGAAATGTTCGGCCGCCTGTACACTTGGTACTCGGCCGTGAACATCCCGGAAGGGAGTGACGCAAATCCCCCGCTCGACAGTGACGGTTTTGTCCGGGGCATCTGTCCGGCTGGCTGGCATCTGCCCGCTGAACCGGAAACGGAGGCGCTGTTCACCCATACTGCAGATGAATTGCAAAGCTCGGACTTCTGGCTTACGGGCGGCGGCCTCAACACCACCGGTTTCACGCTCCTTCCGGCAGGCAAGTACAATTCCTCTACCGAACGTTTCGAGGGATTGCTTACCGATGCGTATTTCTGGAAGATTAGCGGTAGCTCTTTTTCCGAGCCCATCGCTTTTTGCACAGCCTACTATTGCGGCGTGTTGATGCCTGTCCCGGACGCCTATCCTTTGGACGCATTCAGTGTGCGATGTGTCAAAAACTATTGAGTTGCAAGTAATGATGATTAAATAATACAACAGATGATAATTACAACAACAATGACATATATTGTACAGCATAATATGAAGAGGGTTTTATTGTTCCTGTTTGTAATGTTGGGCCTTGCCGTGTCAGGGTTCTCGCAGAACGACAAGATTAGTTATCAGGCAGTGGTCCGCAACAGTGCGAACCAAATCGTCTATAACACGGAACTGACCGTAACGATAAACATCGCCAACGGTGAGGGCGGTGATCTGGTTTATTCGGAGCGGCACACCGTGACGAGCAACGCCAACGGTCTGATTTCGCTGTTGATAGGTGATGGTGAGGTGCTAAGCGGCAGTTGGGACGCCGTGCCATGGAATACGGCCTATATGTCCGCTTCCATCGCGAACACTGGCTCTTCGGAGACGGTCGCCTCGCATGCGTTGCCCCTGAGTGCGGTGCCTTACGCCATGTATGCCGGTTACGCGGACAGCGTGAACACCGAAGTGATAGCCCATTATCTACTTGAAAACGGATATCTGGCTGTCGACAGCACGCTGTTCTTCAACCTGTTGGACAGTCTCAGACTGCTTGACCAAAGAATTATTGCCGACAGCACGGAGTTTGCGAATTATCTTTCGAACGCCTCCTCCCAAATCGGGAACACGTTAGACAGCATCGCCTATATCCTGAACTATCTTCAGTTGATGAATCAAGCCTCCATTGAAGGTGACTTCACTTATCTGGTGGACTCCCTCGGGGCGATTTCCTGGCGTCTGCACAACAACTATAACACCAAGACGGCGATCAACAACATGCTCAGCCAGTATGCGACCAGAGCCGCCTTGGACAGCACCGACGCGGCCATCCGCGCAGACTTTCCGGTTGTGAACAATGCCACTCTCACCATCAAGAGCAACGGGGACTCCATCGGCGTGTTCACCGCCAATGCAAATGAGAATGTGATCATTGACATCCCCGCCCAGGCCAATGTGCAAAGCGACTGGAATCAGACCGACACTACGGCGGATGATTACATCAAGCACAAGCCGGAACTCTTCAGCGGCAACTATGATGACCTGACCAATAAACCGGAAATCCCGACTGTGCCGACAGACGTGAGTGCCTTTAACAACGATGCAGGATATTTGACGAGCTATACCGAACAGCAAGTGATTACCATCAGCAATGACACCCTATTCCTCACGGGCGGCAGTTTCGTGAAACTGCCGCAGGGCTCTGACGGTGACTACAACTCTCTCACCAACAAGCCGAGCATCAAGGATACGGTGAGCAATGCCATCCACGACAGCATAGTTAACAACATCAGCCAACAGATACACGACAGCATCAGCAACATCCAGCTCGGTAGTGATAATGTCCAAAGCGACTGGAATCAGGATGATGTCACGGCAGATGATTACATAAAGAACAAACCGGAACTTTTCAGCGGCAACTATGAAGATTTGGCAGGTAAGCCGGAACTCTTCGACGGTGACTACAATTCTCTCACCAATAAGCCGAGCATCAAGGATACTGTGAGCGATGCCATCCACGACAGCATTGTGAACAACATCAGCCAACAGATTCACGACAGCATCAGCAACATCCAGATTGGCAGCGACAATGTCCAGAGCGACTGGAACCAGACCGACACTACGGCGGATGATTACATCAAGCACAAACCGACCAAATTGACGGACTTTGTCAACGATGCCGGATTCTTGACGGAAGCAAATGTCCAGGAAGCGGCAAACATTCCCACCAATGTGAGTGCCTTCACCAATGATGCCGGTTACATCACCAGCGATACGGTGAGCAACGCCATCCATGACAGTATCGTGAATAACATCAGTCAGCAGATACACGACAGCATCTCCAGCCACCCTGAAACCGACCCGCTTTTCACCGCTTGGGACAAAAACTACAACGACTTGACCTACAAACCGGAACTCTTCAGCGGCGACTACAATGATTTGACCAACACCCCGACTATCCCGACAGTGCCCACCAATGTAGGTGCTTTTACCAACGATGCGGGGTATATTACCAGCGAGACTGTCGGAAACACTATCCACGACAGCATTGTCAATAACATCAGCCAGCAGATACACGACAGTATCAGCAATATCCAGATAGGCAGCGACAATGTCCAGAGCGACTGGAATCAGACCGACACCACGGCGGATGACTACATCAAGCACAAACCGGCACTCTTCAGCGGCGATTATGATGACTTGACGAACAAGCCGGCCATCCCGACCGTGCCCACTAATGTGAGTGCCTTCACGAACGATGCGGGCTACCTCACCTCCGACAGTGCGTTGATTGAGAATATGTTGGATAGTCTCCAGAATCTCAGTCTGCGGTTAAAAGCTGATAGTGCGGCGTTGCAGCATCACATCGAGGGCACCAGCAACATACCGCAAATAATAGATAGCTTAAGAACGGCCTTGGCAAATATAAACGTTACGAACCAAGCGGTGAACGGTGATTTCTCGCAGTTGATTGGATCCATCAACACCCTGACCGCTCGTTTGAACAACGATTACTACACCAAGGTGAAAATCAATGACACCTTGGATGACTACTACACCAAGACGCAGGTGGACAGTGTTTCCACACAGATCCGTTCTGAAATCCCAGCTGTGCACAACGCCACCCTCACCATCAGGAGCAATGGAGATTCCATCGGTGTGTTCACCGCCAATGCAAATGAGAATGTGATTATTGACATCCCGGCTCAGGCCAACGTCCAAAGTGACTGGAGCCAGACCGACACCACAGCTGACGATTACATCAAGCACAAGCCGGAACTCTTCAGCGGTGATTACGATGATTTGACCAATAAGCCAGAACTTTTCGACGGTGACTATAACTCTCTGACCAACAAGCCGAGCATAAAAGATACGGTCAGCAACGCCATCCACGACAGCATCGTGAACCGCATCAGTGCACAGATACACGACAGCATCTCTGTCCATCCTGAAACCGACCCGCAATTCACGGCCTGGGGCAAAGACTACAACACATTGGTCAACAAACCGGAACTTTTCGACGGTAACTATAACTCCCTGATCAACAAACCGAGTATAAAAGACTCGGTCAGCAACGCTATTCACGACAGCATTGTGAACCGCATCAGTGCACAGATTCACGACAGCATCTCTGTTCATCCTGAAACCGACCCGCAATTCAACGCTTGGGATAAAGACTACAACGACTTGATCAACAGACCAACCATTCCTACCGTTCCGACCGATGTGAGCTCATTCAATAACGATGCTGGGTACTTGACCGCCGACAGTGCCTTGATTGAAAGTATGTTAGACAGTCTCCAGAATCTCAGTCAGCGATTGAAAGCCGACAGCGCGGCACTGCAAAGCCACCTGAGCGGCGCCACCCACGATATTCTGCAAGAGATTGACAGTATAAAGATTGTTTTGGCGAGTATAAACATCACAAACCAGGCGGTGAACGGTGATTTTTCGAATTTGCTGAATAATATTAATGAACTTAAATTTCGGGTGAATAACTATTACTATACCATATCGCAAGTGGATAGTATCTCTTCCAAGATCCGTTCCGAAATTCCCACCGTGCACAATGCCACGCTCTCTATCAAGAACAACGGGGAATCCTTAGGACAATTCACCGCCAATGCGAACCAGAATGTGACCATTGACGTTTCTGCCCTAAGCAATGTCCAAAGCGACTGGAACCAGGCCGACAACACGAAGGATGATTACATCAAGAACAAGCCGGAGCTTTTCAATGGTGACTACAACTCCCTGACAAACAAGCCGAGCATAAAAGACACCGTGAGCAACGCCATCCACGACAGCATCGTGAACCGCATCAGTGCGCAGATTCACGACAGTATCTCCGGCATCACGGAAACCGACCCGACAGTCCCCGCGTGGGCGAAAGCGGCAGAAAAACCGACCTATGACTACTCGGAGATTCAGAACACACCGGACATTCCCACTGTTCCGGACGACGTCAGCGCATTTAACAATGATGCCGGATACATCACCGACGCGGCCATCCACGACAGCATTGTGAACCGCATCAGCCAGCAGATTCACGACAGTATCTCCGGCATCACGGAAACAGACCCGACTGTCCCTGCATGGGCGAAAGAGACAGAAAAACCGACCTATGACTATTCGGAGATTCAGAACACACCAGACATTCCTACAGTTCCGACCGACATCAGCGCCTTCAACAATGATTCAGGTTATCTGACTGAATATACCGAGACCGACCCGACAGTCCCCGCATGGGCGAAAGCGGCTGAAAAACCGACCTATGACTATTCTGAAATTGAGAACACACCGGCCATTCCCACTGTTCCGACCGACATCAGCGCCTTCAACAATGACTCTGGTTATCTGACAGAATATACCGAGACCGACCCGACAGTCCCCGCATGGGCGAAAACGACTGATAAACCGACCTATGACTATTCTGAAATTGAGAACACACCGGCCATTCCCACTGTTCCGACCGACATCAGCGCCTTCAACAATGACTCTGGTTATCTGACAGAATATACCGAGACCGACCCGACAGTCCCCTCATGGGCGAAAGCGACTGACAAACCGACCTATGACTATTCTGAGATAGAGAACACACCGACCATTCCCACTGTTCCGACCGACATCAGCGCCTTCAACAATGATTCAGGTTATCTGACAGAATATACCGAGAGCGACCCGACAGTCCCCGCATGGGCGAAAGCGGCTGACAAACCGACCTATGACTATTCTGAGATAGAGAACACACCGGCCATTCCTACTGTTCCGACCGACATCAGCGCCTTCAACAATGATTCAGGTTATCTGACAGAATATACCGAGACCGACCCGACAGTCCCCTCATGGGCGAAAGCGGCTGACAAACCGACCTATGACTATTCTGAGATAGAGAACACACCGGCCATTCCCACTGTTCCGACCGACATCAGCGCCTTCAACAATGATTCTGGTTATCTGACAGAATATTCCGAGAGCGACCCGACAGTCCCCGCATGGGCGAAAGAGGCGGAGAAACCGACCTATGACTATTCTGAGATAGAGAACACACCGGCCATTCCCACTGTTCCGACCGACATCAGCGCCTTCAACAATGACGCCGGCTTTATTACGGCGGCTGATATTCCTAGCATTCAGGATATTCCGACCAACCTTAGTGAATTCAACA